>Ga0172362_10006233_pt1 | contig 10264 bp, 5 predicted proteins | sample LakKivs1_kivu2a2_FD_114534 | JGI IMG/M metagenome (GOLD analysis project Ga0172362, IMG submission 114534) | Sediment microbial communities from Lake Kivu, Rwanda - Sediment s1_kivu2a2 | ecosystem: Environmental > Aquatic > Freshwater > Lake > Sediment | place: Rwanda: Western Province, Lake... | reverse complement strand
TGGAGGCCATCGAAGCGACCCCGCTCGTGAAGGTGAAGTCTCTGTCGAGGTCCATCGACGCTCGATAAAGTAGCAAAAGACAGCCATTGATGCAGGAATTCTCTGTACATCGCCTGAAAAGGGAGGTGAGGATACGACATGCCGATCTATGAGTTCGAGTGCAGTCGGTGCAAGCTGAAGTTCGAGGTCATCCAGAGGATGGTCGAGGACCACCGGGCCGACTGTCCGGAGTGCGGCAAGCCAGACGCCAAGCGGGTCTACTCGATGTTCAGCATGAATGTCGCCACCGACGCCGAGATCTCGCAGAGGCTCCACGGCGTTCCGAAGCAGCGGATCGAGAAGGCCAAGGAGCTGAGGGACGACAGGGCGAAACGCAAGCGTGATCCGAGCTCGGAATACGACATCGTCAGCAACGAGCTGCACGGTCCTCAGAAGAGGAAGAAGAAGCTGATCACAGGAGGCCGATAGATATGGACAGAGTCATGACGGGATTGCCGATGCAGTCGCAGACGACGGAGGCCAGGCTGGGAGCGGTCCGGCAGCGGGATCAGATGCACCAGTACCTCGCCGATTCGAGGAACCCGGTGTACGTCAAGAACGTGACGCCAAGCATCGTCAACATCGAAGACCGCTGGAACGACAAGGGCCTGAAGGTGACGCTCAGGGGATTCCAGGCGGCCAACCTCAGCGATGTGGATCGGAACGAGCTGGCGTCTTCCGAGGGCTTCAAGAAGGCCCTCTACTACGGTCAGATCGTGTTCATCGGAGAAGACCAGTACCTGCAGGAGCTCGACAACTACCGTGCGGCCCAGCAGCAGGCGGCCTTCGTCCACCAGCAGCGGATGCAGACCGGACTCATCGACGTCGGCGGAAAGCAGGTCAACGCTCAGATCCTCGACACCAGCGTAGGAGCGGCACCACCGACCCCGGATCCCCGGCAGATGCTCAAGGACCCGATCGCATACGCCCAGGCCGTGAACGCAGCGTTGGCCCAGGGCATCAGCCCCGAGCAGTTCTCCCAGATGGTCGAGAGCCAGAGGGTCCCGATCGGACTGCAGGCCCAGTTCGGACAGCCGCAGGTGATGTCCGGTGGGATGAACCCCGGGATGCAGCGTCAGGGCCAGGCCCCCGGGCCCAGGCTGATCTCGGCCGTCGGCGAAGTCGCCAGCGTACCCGGTGGTGCCTACGACCCGATCAGGATGACACGCACCGGTGGAGCCACGGTGGCAGCACCGATCGGACAGGGTGAGAACGCCGTCCCCAACTACCCGACCGTCCCGATGGGCAACTTCAACATGCAGGGGTCGATCCCGGGCTACGGCGGGTACGCCGCACCGCCTCCCGTCGCGTCCCAGCCGCAGATGCAGCAGTTCCAGCAGCCGCAGCAGTTCCAGGCACCGATGCAGCAGCCTCAGATGTACCCACAGCAGACTCACGCCGATCAGGGCTTCCAGCAGCAGGTGCCGATTGCGGCCCCCCAGGCCGCACCGCCGACGATCTACACCAGCCTCCCGCAGCCCCCGCCTCAGCAGATCGTGTACCCGGGGCAGCCGATCCAGCAGATGCCGCAGCAGATGCCACAGGGACCGCTTCCTGGCGGGCTGGCGGAGCTGGCCAATGCCCAACAGGCCCGTGCCGAGATGGGCGGCGGATGGTTCGAGGTCGGAGCCAACTCTGGAGATGACGTCGCCGCCACGATGGCCGAGGTCGGCATCATGCAGGAGTGAACACCGGAGGACCCATCACCATGGAACAGATGAGACAGGGCCGTGGGTACATCTACATCAAGAACGTGGGGCCATCTCCGATCTCGATGAATCTGAAACGGAGGATCGACCTGATCCCGCTCGGTTCCTTGCTGGGCGGAGGAGTGTCGATCCATCCGAACCAGATCCCGTTCATCATCGATTCGAATGGGCCCGGCGAGGAGATCGTGATCCGCCCCGGAGAGACGCTGACACTCAGGGACGACGAGCTCACCACCGGAAAGGACATGTCGGGTATTCGCAGGCTGGTAGAATCCGGCCTGGTCGAGGTCGTGGATCCCCGGACCATCGGTCCCGGGAGTTTCGAGACCTCTCCCGACTTCGTTCCGAACATGGCTGCGTACGCCAAGCTGCAGGGCCGAGCATGGTGGAAGGGCTACTACGGCTCTCATCCAGAGTGGTTCGAGTGGATGACGGATGAGCAGAAGGCCGATGCCAAGATCCCATCCCTCGCCCCCGTGGAGGAGCTGTTCGTCCGGTGTCCTCACTGCGACAAGGCCATTCCGAAGACGGTGATGTCGGGCGTCATCGAGCCGATGGTCTCGGAAAAGAAGGGGCCAAGGGAGGTCTTCTACGAGAGGACCGTCCGCCAGTCGATGGGTGATCCATCGCCAGCCCCACTTCCACGAGCCATCCAGGCGGCGTATCGGAAGGACTTCGTTCCGAGACCGACGCCTGATCCAGAGATGGAGAATTACGGTTGGATGGGCGACAAGCTGGTCGATGGTCTGATAGATCGCCTGCCCGGTGTCGTCGAGAAGGTCCAGGCTCGGAAGGCCGAGATCGAACGTGAGCGGCAGACCAGACGCTGTGGCCACGCAGATGGTGGGTACCTCGACAACTACGAAAGCCCACGTCCCACCACCTCCGCTCCACCGAGCCAGACGATCTCGATCTCCAAGGAGAGGCTGTCCGAGGTCGTGGCGGAAGTGCTGAAGCAGGTGTTCGACAGGCTGACCTGACGCCCGAATCGATCGTCGCCCTTGCGGCCCGGGATCCGTCCCGGGCCGCAGCGGCGTACGGGATTCGTATAACCATCTCAACATGACGGACACGGGAGAGTTACACATGGCCGACCAGACGATCTCGCTGTGCATCATCGCCAAGAGCGGCAGGGAGCTGTTCGAGGCCTGCCTCCAGTCCATAGTGCCCTACGTCGACGAGACCATCGTCGTCATCGACGGCGACAGCCCGGACGGATGCGACGATCTGGCCAGGAGATTCGGGGCCAAGGTCTTCTACCGGGAGATGGCGGGCGACTTCGCCGCACAGAGGAACTTCAGTTTCGAGCAGGCCACGGGAGACTGGTACTTCTGGATGGACTCCGACGACATCATCCCCCCGGAGTGTGCCAACATGCTCCACTCCCTGGCGGAGAAGGGGGCCAAGAAGGACATCGGGGTGTTCCTGTTCGACTACCACTACGCCTTCGACGAACACGGTAGGCCGAATACCATCCTCAAGCGTGAGCGTCTCATGCGGGCGGATCTCCCGTGGAAGTGGAAGTACGAGATCCACGAGGTGTGCGTCTGCGACCGTCCAGAGGGACAGCCGGATGCCGTGTTCGAGCCCGGCGTGTGGATCGTCCACAGGAAGCACGAGGTCCCCGAGAAGTTCCGTGACCCCGGACGCAACCTCCGCTTCGTCGAGCGGATCATGCCGAAGTACGAGGCCGAGGGCGACGTCAGGATGCTCTTCTACGCTGGCAACGAGTTCATGAGTGCCAGCCGATTCGAGGAGGCCGAACACTACTACTCCAGGCTCATCGACATGGAAGAGGAGTGGGGAGAGCAGCGGGTGCTGGCGGCGGTGAGGCTCGCCCAGATCAGGTTCATCCAGGAACGCTACGACGATGCCGAGAAGCTGTGCTTCAGGGCCATCGAGATCGATCATCACTGGGCCGATCCCTACTGCATGCTCGGCGACCTGTCGATGATGAAGGGCAAGTGGGATCGGGCCGTGCACTTCTTCGACATCGCAGCCAACATGCCGATGCCGATCGGCAAGGTGCTGTTGCCCTACGATCCGGCCAAGTTCACCTGGTACCCGAGGTACCGAAAGCACCTGGCCCTCGCAGAGATGGGGAGGTACCTCGAGGCACTCCAGGTCATCAGGGATCTGATCGAGCACTACCTTCCGGCGAACGACGAGCTGGCATCCCGTGCGGCCGACCTCACCGATCTCGTGATCCAGAATCGGAGGAAGGGACTGGAGGGCGTGGTGGCCATCCAGGGAGGCCTGTCGGCCGGACACCCGTGCAACCTCCGGCAGAGGGCCCTGGCAGATGGTCTGGCGGCCGTCGGAGTCGAGTTCGATGTCGTCGACGAGGTGACGCCATCCAAGCTCGGAGGGAAGCTCTGCGTGATGTTCGACTCGTCGCTGCGGGCATCACCCGAGACGATCGCCTCGATCAGGGAGACGAGGACCGACGTGGTCTTCGACTTCTGCGGGAGTCCTCAGGATCTCTCGGAGGAGCGGTTGGTCGAGACGATGAGGGCCGCCTCGGCGGTGACCACGAACTCCCCATTCCTGCTGGAGCAGATCAGATCGATCAACCCGAGGACGTACTACCTTCCAGACCCGGTCCTCCCGGGATGCACCTATGCCGGACCACGGCCGGAACGAGATCATCTGCGATTCCTCATCGTCACGACTTCGAGGAAGGATGCGGGGGCGAAGATCATCCCCCTCATCGAAGCCGAGGCGAGGAAGCTCGGGAAGAGGTGGGCGATCAAGGTCCTCGGAGTCGACGAGTTCTCCAGCGAGATGTACACGGACGACTCGTTCGCCAGGGCGGCAGCGGAGTCGGACATCGGAATCTGCTACTTCCATCGTGACGACGAGTCGCACGGATCCGAGTTCCTGCCATCGATGATGGCCTCTGGACTTCCGGTGGTGGCCAGTGGGAACTCCGCCGTGAACGACGTGATCGACCACAAGCGTACAGGATTCGTCTGCTACCACGCCGACGAATGGCGTCAGGCCGTTGCCACGCTGATCTCCGAGCCGGAGACCCGGGAGAAGATGGGGAAGCGGGCGGCACTCAAGGCCAGGAGGTACGACTCGCTCGCCTACGTCGACCGCTGGTCGGATGCAGGAGCCGTCAGGGTGGATCGTCTGGATGTCGTGATCCCAGTCCACTCTCAGGTGAGGCACGTCTCCCAGTGCGTCTCGTCGATCCTCGACAACTGCATGCCGACCACGAGGCCGATCCTCGTCGTCAATCCGACGTCTCCAGAGGACGTGGATGCCACCGTCGACATCGCCCTCTCGCATCCACTCGCCACGATGCTGGAGCAGTCGTGGATCAGGAACTTCGCCACCAACTGCAACGCTGGAGTGAGGCTCGCCACCGGCAGCATGGTGTCGCTGCTGAACTCCGACACGATCGTCACGCATGGGTGGGATCGAGAATCCGTCAGGACCATCGTGGAGAATGGCCCTGGGATCGTGGCGGCCTACAGCAACGGGGAGTGGGGATGGAGGCACACGGACGATCTCCACATCGGTGATGGCGATACGCTCCTGCCGCTGCGACAGGAGCACGAGTGGGAAGAGATCGAGCCCAGGGTCGGAGAGATCTACGACCTCGGCAGCAGGATCCAGCAGGAGAACTCGGGCCGATTCGATGTGGTGGACTGGGTCTCATTCGCCGCAGTCACGATGCCACGCACGATCTTCCTCGAGGTCGGAGACATCGACGAGCGGTTCCAGAACGACAGCGAGGACTTCGACTTCTGCCGCAGGGTCCGCAGGTTCGGCGGAAGGTGCTACTACTCCAGGGCGGCGTTCGTCTTCCACTACTGCGGCGTGAGTCGAGATGCAGTGGATGGGGGGAAGAACACACCACAGCGTCAGATGATGCTGGATCGCAACAAGCTGCTCCTGGAGACCAAGCTCCGCCGAGAGAACCGGACGATGAAGTTCTTCCTCGGAAAGTCGTGGGAACCGTGGCTTCCCGAGAACGTGGATTCGACCGGCATCGGTGGATCGGAGACCTGCGTCGTGAACGCCGCACGGTGCCTGGCACAGCTCGGGTGGCACGTGGAGGTCTACGCCACGGAGGATCGGCACCCCTGCTTCAGGGACGGAGTCACCTACTACCACTACGAGGCGTTCGACCCGTCCGATCCATGTGACGTCGCCTTCATCGTCCGCAAGCCAGAGGTCTTCGATCACGAGATCAACGCCAAGATCAAGGTCCTCTACATGCACGACGCCACCTACGGTGAGGTCGGCTCCCTCCAGTACCCGTCTCCAGAGCGGGTGGAGAAGATCGATCACATCTTCGTCCTGAGCGACTGGCATCGGGAGACGATGAAGGAGCAGTACCCGCACATCCCTGACGAGAAGCTGTTCGTGACGACGAACGGCATCGACGTGAGGAGGTTCGATCGCGGACTGCGGGGGTTCGTCAGGAAGGATCCGAAGCGTTTCGTCTACAGCAGCTCTGGAGACCGAGGTCTCGAGGCGTTGCTCTCGATGTGGCCGAGGATCTACCAGTGCGATCCAGACTACAGGCTGCACCTCTACTACGGCATGGAGACGTGGAAGAAGATCGCCGAAGCGAGGGGCGATCACAAGGCCATCGAGCGGATGGAACGCATCATCGCCATGAGCCAGCATCCGGGCATCGTGACCCACGGGAGGATCGGACAGGTGCGGCTTGCCGAGGAGATGGCCGCATCCAACCTGTGGCTCTACCCGACCTGGTTCACGGAAACGAGCTGCTGTCTTCCGGGAACGATGATCCGCACCAACAGTGGGCTGGTGCCCATCGAGGAGATAGCCATTGGGGACGAAGTGCTGGCACATGACGGGTTGTATCATCGAGTGACGGACACGAAGTCCCGCCACTTCGATGGGGCGATCTACGGGTTCAAGGTCAAGAAGACACCATGGGACCTGTGGTTGACCGGAGAGCATCCCATCCTGACACACCACTTCGAGAGGGGGTGCGGGAGCCGCACGCATCTACAGGCTATGCACGCTGTCAACATTCAGGAAGACCCCAAGGTGGAGATCTCCTGGACTCTGGCGGAACGGATGACGGTGGACAAGCGGACATGGCTGTTCTATCCGAAGACGGTCGACTATCGAGATGTGAACTTCAGCATAGATACATCTCACACGCTGCGGGCGATGAGTAGGTACTCATCGACTGACCAGATGAGGGTGTCTGATCACCTGCTACACTTTCCGAAGGTGAAGTCTCCAGATCTGCCGAGACACATCCCGCTCAACCGTTGGCTCGGATCGGTCATCGGAAGGTACATCGCCGAGGGAGACTACGGTGAGACAGGTGGACAAGTCACGTTCGCATTCAACTCACATGAGCGTGATGCTGCCATTCGAATCGGGGAGTGCATCAAACACATCTGGGGAATCGAATCCTCGATAGCGGAGAGTGATGGCCAGTGGATCACGCTCGTCGTGTCTTGCCGGGTTCTCGGAAGGATGCTCTCGAGCTGGTGCGGCAGGGGTGCCAGACAGAAGCACGTCCCCGAGTTCTGCTGGAATGCCCCAGAGGAGTTCAAGGTTGCGATGTTGGCAGATATGGTGGGAGGGGACGGAAGCATAGACGAGAGGCGAGAGCTGATCACGTACACGACCACTTCGGATCGTCTCGCCTTCGAACTCAACGATGTGATGCTGGATCTCGGTGGGGACGCTCCTAGTTGGCACTTCGATGACGATCGACATTCCCACGAACTCGCTTGGGCTTTCGAGTCATGTCCATCGCTGGATGAGGCTCTCGATCTTCCCGCACGCACCAAGAAGAGGAAGATCACATCGATCCCCGTCGAAACCGGAGTCCTGAAGAGGATCCAGTCGATCGACACCAAGCATTACACGGGAATCGTCTACAACCTGGAGGTTGAGGGGGCGGAGAGTTACGTCGCGAACGGAATCGCCGTTCACAACTGCATCACCGCCATGGAGACGATGGTGTCCGGGATGCGTGGGATCACCACGCCGCTGGCCGCCCTGAAGGAGACCGCGTCCTACTCCAGGTTCGTGGAGGGCGACTGCACCACGCCCGAGTACCAGTCCAAGTTCATGGAGGAGATGCTGAAGGAACTGATCGAGCCGGACTTCGTGGTGAGGAACGCCGCCATCAGGTCGACCATCCAGACCTACGATTGGCGGAAGGTGGTCACCGTCTGGGATGCGATGCTGATACCGGAGCTCGTGCACATCGAGACTCCGAGCCTCCCCAACTCGTTCGCCGATTCCGGTGGGATGCGTGTCCACTTCGTGATGCCGTTCGGGGGAAGCGGAGGAGTCCAGTATCCGATCGAGCTGGCGGCCGAGCTCGATCGAGTCGATGGGATAGAGACGAGGTGCACGCTGGTCAAGTTCCAGGGCGAGGACTTCGATCTCCTGCCGCTCCTGCCATCCCATCCGAGGATCTCGATCGTCACCTTCGACGAGTTCAGGTCCGCTGCCGACGACGTCTTCTCCTGTGACCACGTGGTGGCCACCAACTGGCAGACGTTCAGGCTGCTCAAGGACATGGGGGCGGACCGCAGGGTGGATCTGAAGAGGCACGTGATGATCCAGGGAGATGAGCGATCGTGGGCACCGTTGGATCAGATCTCCGCCATGATGTCCGACGCAGCCTGGAAGAAGGTCTACGTCTCGGACCACCTCAGGGTGGCACTCCAGGCCCCGGGGGCAGTCGTCCCAGACGGTGTGGATGTCGCAGCCTTCACTCCGGGACCGGATGCACCCGATCGTGACGAAGGCTTGATCGGCTGCATCATCCACCCATCGTCCGAGATCAAGAACACGGACATCGTGATCGCCGCCGCCGCCGAGATGGGCGATGATTGCCGACTGCTCTCGGTGGTCGCCGCACCCGAGTTGGAGGGAGACGAGAAGATCTCATCCGCATCCAGCGAGGTGATCTGGGGCCCCGTGACTAGGTCCGAGATCGCCAAGGCGATGTTCAGGTGCGGGGCGTGGCTCGTCCCGTCGACCGAGGAGGGGTTCGGCATCGTCGGGTTGGAGGCGATGCTGGCCGGTTGCATCCTCATCACGGCAGCACCGGGAGGGATGAAGACGTACGTCCGCCCGGATGAGAACGCCATCAGGGTCTTCAACCCGAAGTCCAAGGCCGACTGGATCAACATGATGACGGCCTACCTCCACGGCCGCCCGGAGGACGTGGCGGAGATGAGGCGTCGTGCACGGGAGACGGCCGAGGCGTTCTCGATCTCCCGCTCGGCCGCCACATTCATCGACGCCATCGTCGGGGACGACGGATAGGCCCTCTGAAGGTCGTTGCCGTTCACGGTGAGAAATAGCCTCCCGGACTGACCAGTTCGGGAGGCGATCGTTTATGCAGGTCCTGGCCAACTTCGAGGGAGCCCAGGGGGTGTACATCACCTGGGATTACATGTCAGCCTCGGCTCCCAGCTACTACTACATCAAGAGGTCGGACTACATCCAGGGCACGTACACGGGCGTGGCCACGGTGGCCTACCCGATCAACGAGTACGTGGATGAGGCGGGATCGCTCGAGAGCTACTACATAGTCGAGGAGCTCGACAGCGGTGGAACGGTGATCGCCACCCATCAGCCGATGTGGGGCGACGAGATGATGTTGCGTGCCAGCCTGGCGTACGAGCTCGACTGGCTGCTGAGGGTCCCCGTCTACAGGGAACGCCTGATCTTCACCAACGACGAACGCACCGAGGCCTACGTCGCAGCATGGGGTCCGATGAACTACTGGCCGAGGCCCAGGGTCTACCTGTCCGCCAAGCAGACGGATGGGGATCGAGAGCCGTTCCTCGTCGTGCCGCAGCGTGGCTTCGCCAACGTCATCAACGAGGGGACGGAGACGACTCCGGACTACGTCTCCTTCGAGTGGTACAACGACTACAACAACCACATCCACTTCGTCGACACCGCTGGGGCCCCGGTCTCGGTCAAGGAGTATGACGACGTGTTCATGGACTACACGTTCCAGGCGATCACTCCGAGGGAGATGAACGACACCATCTACCTGGCGGCCTGCGAGATCGTGGCCCAACCTGGAGTGAACAAGGGCTTCATCGGGAGTGCTCCGAGGCAGATCGGAGACATACCGAGGTGGTGGGACGGAGCACTGATCGATGGTGCCGCATACCGCATCCTCAGGCGGGTCGCCCTCAGCCTCAACCAGCAGGAGCGGAAGATCGTCTTCCGGGACTGGCAGGTCGATGGTGACGATCCAGCCCGTCGGATGCTGGAGATGGCCAAGGAGTACGCCGATCGGTTCAAGGACGAGAAGGAAGCGATCAAGTTCGCCGAGTACCCGACCACCGAGATGGTGGTGGGTCAGGAGTACATGCTTCCCGGAGCAAGATCGAGGTTTTTCAGGATGTCCTTTGCGTCATCTCAGCAGTGATAGAAGTTGAGCGGCTCCGCAAACCCCGCTTCTCTGGCACGAGCGTGAGCGAGTGCCAGAGAAGTCCGAGCGAAGCGAGGAGGGCTTGCCCCGGGGATGGGGG
>Ga0172362_10006232_pt1 | contig 10265 bp, 12 predicted proteins | sample LakKivs1_kivu2a2_FD_114534 | JGI IMG/M metagenome (GOLD analysis project Ga0172362, IMG submission 114534) | Sediment microbial communities from Lake Kivu, Rwanda - Sediment s1_kivu2a2 | ecosystem: Environmental > Aquatic > Freshwater > Lake > Sediment | place: Rwanda: Western Province, Lake... | reverse complement strand
TAACAAAAGTTAGGATTCATCATATCAAATTTGTTACTTAGTAACAAACTAAGGCTAAGTCATTTCTGCTTAGCTCTGCATGTCGCCATGCAGTTCGGACTATATCTTCACTTATTTTCATAAGGCTTCGCGCATAGTCTCTACACCTTCCCAAAAGGGCTTGGCTCGGTATTTTCTCAAAGAGAATTTTACCGAATTCACGAAGTTTTTCGTGAGCAAATTCTACCCACGTAAAACCCCCAAACGGAGTATCTCCTGCTGGTGCGCTTGAGTTAGTAGTTAACTGAACCCTAAGATATGATGGACCATAACCAGATGCATTTCCTAGAGTTAATGAACCAAGAGCAATAGCAGAATCGGTTGCTGATGATGTTGGAACAGCATCGCTTGATGCACCTCCATCCGCAATAGCAGTAGAAGAGCTAGTTGCCTGAGTATAACCGTTTGTGCTTGTTCCTACTGCACCATAAGTAGTTGATGTCCAGGTAGTTGAATTATAGAACCTAATATTGCTAAATGTGTTAGTCGCTGAGGTAGAGAAATATGGTCTAAAATGCAAACCAAATGAATTTTGCCCAGCAGGAATATTTGATCCAGCAGTATTATAATCACTAGTCCCTGGTGAAGTTGCTTGCTTAAAATACCAAAGTGAACCAGTTGCTCCTAATAAAGAAACAGAACCAGCACCAGTTCCATATTGTTGTGCTACTGAAAAAGTTGCTGACATAATTAAATCACCCCCTTTCTATTCTCAAAACTTATTTTAATTGCATATCATCAATATATTGGCCAAGATCCAATTTTCTAGCCTTTTCTTTTGATAATTTGGATTGAATTTTTTTTATTTTCTTTTCTTCCGCTTCAATACTAATCCCATCTTCAGCAGCCAATTGTTTAACAATATCTTCTGGTGCTGCATCTTCAAAAATTCTTCCATCAGGTCCTAAACACCGGATGGCACCACCTTCATTTATTAAATTCTGGACGGTTTTATTATCATCAGTCCAAATGATGCTATTGGCTTTTGTTCCGCCAAAATCCTTTATGAATTTAAGCCACATATCGCCTCCTTTCTTTCTTTATTTATTTTATTAATTTCTAAAAGTTGAAGGCGAGATTCCGCATACTCGCAAGATTAAGACCAAGTACGATCAAATAACTTAATCTATTGCCTTTTCCCTTGTCCTTGGAACGGAAGGCTTGCTTTATACCCTTGGCAGGTATTATTCAGCCACTTCAACTTTTAAAAATCAATAAAAAAACCGTTCATAAAAGAACGGCTTTACAGAATGGATTCCTGAAAGGCCTGAATGCCTTATTAAAACCCTTAAAATTATTTTAAAATATTATACCAATTTTGTCAAGATTTAATAAAACCTAATATAGTTGAACCTGATAAGGTAGTAGCAATTACTGGTGTATTAACAAAAAATTCTTCTTTTTCATTAGGATCAAGTCTGAAACCACCCCGACCTGCTGTAGTAATATAACAAGAAACATTTCCCTGATTTTTAATTATTACTTTTCCTTGAGTAAATCCATCAAATAGTTTAACTTCACCTTTTATGGGTAATTCGCTGATACATAATTCAACTACAGATTCTTTAACAAATTCTGGTAGATAATCTTTAAGATCCCGTAAGAAATCAAAATAAAAAGCTTTTAAACTTTTTTTGATTGGAACTTCTGGTAATTCTTCTAATTGTCCTATTGTCCCGTCCATGTTATTTCTATTGTTTTAGATAGTACTGGCATTATCATACAACGACAGCGTTGATGTTGTGGAGTAGTTAATACTCCTCCAGGAAAAACTTCACCAACTTTTACTTCCCCTGCTTCTTCATTTGCCATACAGTCTAAGCATACTAATTCATCTCGGCTAGTTATCCATTTATAAAATTCGATTCCATTTTTTTTATATACTTCAGTTTCAAGTTCGCCTATCATTAAGGCTGCTTCTTGTTCAGCAATTAAAGTTGATCTTTCTTTTGCTGATTGTATAGCATTATTTCGTAATAATTTTGCAATTTCTATATGTGAAAGATTATCTCTTAATCCTTGTTCTATTGTTCGAGCAATCCAATCTTGGGTTGTTCCATCAATTAATTTAATTGATTCGTTTACTCTTTTATTTATTAGCTCAAGAATTTTCTCATTAGCTAATTTAAATTTTTTATCAATTTTGAGTTTATCCAATCCTATTTGCCCTCCTTTTTCAGCCGCCCATCTTAGATAAGAATTCAAAATAGGAATACCAATGAAGGCAGTTAAGGGGATCCATAGTTTTTTGATTTTTGTTAAAAGATCTTTTTCAGTTAATTCCTTAACCGCTTTTTCAAAACCAATGATATCATTAATCTTTTCAACTTTAGCAAAATATAGAATTTGTTTTTTCAAAGCATCATTAATTTTATTTTGAAAATCATAGAAATTTTTATTATGCAATAAATTATAAAGTCCAATATTAAAGCGAATTTTGTAGAAGAAGGATTCAATTGCTTGTTGGACTTTTTTGAGTTGTTGTAAATTCATTTTCGGGTCCGAAATCCGATTCTTTATAACCAGTTATATCATTAACTTCATCATAAAGATCGAGCATAGCAGAAATAATTTGATTTTCTTGTGCTATAAAAGGAGAAAATAATTGATCTAAATCTTCTTTTGTTTTTATTGTTTTAAGTCCATTTTTAATTAATCCTTGCGTTCTAATATCAATTAAATCAGTTTTAAATTCTCTAAATGATTTGCCTTGTTTAAAATCATTGGCAACAACCTTTTTCCATCTTTTTAATTCTTCGGCTATTTCACCTCTAGTAATTTGTTTAATTTTCTGTGGAACATTTTGTGGAATCTGTGGTTTATATGGTAAATAAGGTTTTTGTCCAGCTTCCGATTGCGAAACTAAATCTTTAACAAAAATAGGACCAATAGGAGTCATTATATAATGTGGGCAACCAATTGAATCAAGCCCTTCACCTAATCGCCATTCATCAACTGAAACCGCCCCTGTTCGGACTAGAACATTGAAAACATCAGCTTCTTCTTTTTTATTTGTTGGATTAATATTTGTCCAAACAAATTCTAAATGTGGTTGTCCAAGATCTTCTTGAATTATTTGGTCAAACAATTCCTTTAAGAAATTGGCTAAAGGAAACATACCTCGTTCTTTTCCAATTTCCCACTCAGCTTCTGTTGCTCCTTTTCCTCTTTCAAATTGAAAACCAATTGCTTGGGGTGGAACTTCCATTACTGAACATGTTTGCAAAAGAAGCCATTTTTCAAATCTTTCAAATTGTAAGTCTTCAGCTTTTTTAGTCGGATGCCATTTCATTCCTTCAGGTAGAAATTTAATTTTTCTTTGGAATCTTGGATCTCCAGAAAACATAGTATCCCATTTTTCTTGCCAAATATTAAGTTGATCAGCATTTGAAGCAATATCTTTAGGAAGTTCTACAAAACCTTCAGGAACATTTCCTTCTGTCAAATAAGCAAGATTATAAGCACTAAGTTTTAAAGCAGTAGTTACAACAATAATTAAAGCCTCAACTGGACTTAATCCATAAGGTGAATCTGACCGTGGATTCATTTCTTTATAAATAAGTTCATCAGTAGTTAATTTTTCTTTAACCATTCCGCTTATTTTTTGTTGATAAGCAGTATCCGGTGGTATTGGTGTTGTTCCATCTTGATAAAGCATAATTTCGATTGTCGAAGCATCAATCGGCAAATAACCATATAAACCTCCTTTCCTATTTTCTCTTCTATAAATAGCAACTGCATCTAGAACCACAAGATCTTCAAGAATCTTATTAAGAAAAGTTCTAAAAGACATTGTTTTATCGCCAGCAGGATATCGAAAAAAATTTTTAATTTCTTCTATATCTTTTTTATATTTTTCTTTTGTATCTTTATCTGGTACAACTTCTTTAGAAGTAATATCCCAAGCTAATTGTGAAATTTGTCTTTTACGATAATTAATACAAGCTCTTAAAACTGGATAAAGGAATGAAAAATCACGAAGAGTTTTCCATTGAACACCACGGGGAAATATTTTATAAACAGGAGCTGTCCCTTCTATGATAGGATAAGCACCCCATTGGGTGATTTGTGATACTAATCCCTTTTCAATTTTTTCTTCTTTTAATTCTTTAAATTCTTTATTAATTGATTCATTGACAATGGGATTAATAAGCCGACGTAATAAAGAATCCCAAATTGCCATAATTTTAGAATATGCGTTCTCCGGTTATTCTCAACCAGTCTATAAAACTCGGTGTAAGCCCTTCTTGCGGCTTAGCATAATAATCAAGTAACGCCTGACCAGTTATGTCACGTAATTGAGCCATTCTTGCATAATTCAACGCATGCAGATAATGGTCTGCGCCCTTCTCAATCCACATAGCGACTTCCGTTCCAGTTCTTTTATTTTTTTCCGTAATCCTTTCTTCCGCTCTAATATGGTCATAAAAATCTTCGACCATATTGATATTCTGTGGTAGTTCCAATCTTTGATTTTGGATATCACTTATAAGATAATCTAAAGAAATTGTTCTGTCAAGTCTTAATTCAAATTTAACATCATCCCATTGGAAATAATCTTGAACAGAAAATTTCATCATTGGATAATCAACTGCATATACTTTTCCTGGAAATTTATCCATTAATTCTTTAACTTTTGTTGTTTCCGGTTTTTTATCAATCACCATTAATTTAATATCATATTGATTCATTATTGCTTCTAAACTATCATAAGGACCAAAAAAATTTTTAATTGTTCCTGCCCAAATTAAACGCATTGCATTAGGCATTTTTTCAATTACTATTACATGATGATATTCAACACCAATATCAACGCCAGCATAACATCCCTTCAAACCAGTAATAGGAATCATATAATCTTTTTTACAGGCATCAAGTTCGCTAACCTGAATCTTCTGTCCTGTTGCTTCATAAGGTAAACCTAAATCTTGATTATAAAATTGTTGAAGTGCTGAAAAACCAGTAAGCTGTGCTCTTCTATATTTTGTAACAATTTCTGCAATAGTAATAGTAGGATTATATAAACCATTAATTTTGTAACCATGAATTTTACTTTTAGGATTAGTGATAGTCCATTTTCCTTGAACAAATCGATTTAATGGTTTTTTACATTTATAACATCGTATTATTCTTTTTCTTAAATCAACATTTTTAAAGAAATCTAATTCTTGCCAAGTTCCGCATTTCCGACAAGGAATTTGCCACACTCTTTGATCACTTGCAAGATATGAACTATGGATATATTTTCCTGGCAAGGTAGGAGTTGACGCTTCACGCCTCCATTTTAATTTAGACGCTAAAAGTCTTTTTTCAATATAGGGAACATTGTTTTCATCAAATCTGTCTCTCTCGTCAATAATAATACAGTCAGCATCAATAGTAACAATCTGTTTTTCATTTTGACTTCCTCGAAAATAAATATATCCTTTTCCAATTCTCTTTAACCCCAATTTTTCAACCCTTTTATCTTCACCAGAATCAATCTGAGTTCTTAGATATTCTGAATTTGTTAAAACCGGATTTAATCTTGCTTGAACAAAATCTTGAAGATGAACTTGAGTCGGAAAGGTATATAAAACATTCATTTTTAATTGATCTGCTATCCATACCGATTCAGAAATTAATCTTTCTGAAATTCCTAATTGAGAAGCTTTCATATAAACTATATTGGGATATTGATCCCTATATATATCAACAAGATATTTTCGACTCATGAAGTCTAATGGAGTGCCTCTAGCAGTAAGCCAAATTGCCCTAACCCAAGTAAAATAATCAGATAATTTCTCTGTTCTCAACTTCTCCTGTGCTACCATCAATAACTTTTGGAGAAGTGCTTCCCGTTCCGAGGCGTTTAAGTTCTGCAATAAGTTCAAGAATTCCTTCATAATCTAATTTTTCTATTAGTTTATCTAAATTGGTTTTAGGATTAATATTAATTTGAGTCAAAGTCTGTTTAGTTATGCCACCTTCCATTCCCAAAGATCTTCGTTCTTCTTCTAATCCTGAAACTATCAATTTCCTTGCATCATCAACTGTTTCTGCCTCTTTGTTTTCTAAAGCTTTTGCGCCTTTTAATTGTAAAAATCGAGCAGTCCTTGCTTGCCTTAGCCTAATTGCTTGAATATTAACAATATCTTGTTGAAGTAGATTCTCTGCCGCTGCCATTAAAGCACTTTTTTGCTGTTTCTTTTTTTCTTCTGCCCATCCTTTTACTTGTGGATAAACAGGACTTGTAGGTATTCCTTTATCCCTAAAAAAACTTTTGATTGTCAACCATTCACCAGTAAAAAATTCTGCTTTTAATTTTTCCCAATTATATTTTCGCATTATTAAGCAAAGTTATTAATTTTTTGGTATCACCTTTTTTACCAAAATATTTAATAGCTTTATTATAATCTTGTTCGTTATCGAAAACAAATTTAAGAATCGCTTTAGTGCCTGGCAGTTGATAGAGATCTGCCATCTGTTTAGCCAATTCAGCATCAATCCCACTTTGATTCAATTGCTGTTCTATTATTCCTTTTTCATCTTCCAATTCTAATATTTCTTTTTCTGCTAATTTAATAAAACTATCAATTGTTCTTTGCGATTCTGGTAATAATTGAAATAATTCTTCTTTCAAAAAATCTTCAGATAAATCTCTAATTAAAATTGCTCTTTTCTTGGTATCATCCACACCTTTTAATCTATTTAATGTAGCAAGGAGAATTTTTGTTTCTTTATCATTAACATCCCATATTTCACATTTAGCCTCAGTTTTCCCCAATTCTTTTAAAATGAGATAACGATAATAACCATCAATTATCTCATAACGATTTCCTTTAGGTCTAACAATTAAAGCAGGATAACGATTACTTCGCTGAATATGAAATTTGAGCTTTTCAAAATAATTCTCATTAAGCTCATTTGGATTTAGGGGATTTGGATCTAATTTCTTTAATGGAATTAAATTTAGTTTTATTTCTTTCATTTTCTAATTCCTTATAAACTTGTTGAAATAATTCATCCCATTGCTTAGCAATATTTTCCCAAGTATAGTTTTGAACCCAAGAATAAGCCCTTTCAACTATCTGTCCAACCTTATCCTGATTATCATAAACCCATATTAACTTTTTTACTGCATCTTCTACATTTGTTAATGGTCGTATCCTTTCAAAATCTTGACCTCCGAAAGTTGCCCATTCAGATAAAGAATTACCACATTTGAGTGGAATACCTCTAACTTTCGTATAAAGCTTATCCATATCAGAAATATCTTCATTAGCATCATAATCAAATAATTCTGAATGTGTTGTATTGTTTGGTGCAATAACAATCTTTTTTGCAGCAAATCCTTCAAGATTATAGAAACCAAAACCTTCACCTAATGATGTGCTTAGAATACAATCTGCTGAATTATAAATATAATTTAAGGCTTCAATTGGAAAACCTATATTTGCAGAAAATCCTACCGGATAAGCCCAATCTTCACCAAGTCTTAGATTCCAATTTCGTGCATATTCTTTTAAAGAACCCCAAACATCACTTTCTTGACAATGAAAATAAAGGAAAGAATCTGGCCGTCTTTTTTGGAATTCTTTAAAAATCTGCATTGTTCTGGGAAGATCTTTTCTTAATTGATTTCTTGCCACCACAATAATAAGAAAAGTATCAGGTTTCAATTTATCTTCAAAAAATTCTTTTCTGAACTGTTGAACTTTATCTTTAGGAAGTGGATAAAAATTTTTTAGATTTATACCATGATAAATCACTTTAATTTTTGGACTAATATTAGTTGGTTTATCAAGTATTAAATCTGCTTTTTCGATTTGTTTTTTTCCATATTGTGTATAAGCAACAGAATAATCTGGAACTGCAATAGCTTTTTCTATCCAATTACCTTTTAAAGGTGAATCAATTGGCCAATAAGAAATTATTTTGAACCAAAATTTAGGATTGACTTGTTTTTGTTTTTTAAGGGCTTCTTGTTCTTGTCTAAGAATAGTTAGGGTGCCTTCTTTAAATATAGGCAATGGCTGTTCCAAAATAAAAGGATCATTTAAGGTAAAGATTATATCCCAAGGTGGTTTTAAGTCTGTATCTCTTCCTAGGGGTGCAGCAATCAATCTAGGTCTGCCATAAAGATCGCCTGCTTCTTCAATACCAATTTTGGCTGGATAGATTTTGAAAGGATATTGTTGAGGATCTTTCCATCCACCTCTGTCATTTATTCCAATAATATCGATATCATATTTTCCAATTTTTGCTAATTCAGTAAAAATTCCTCTAATGACAGTTCCAAATCCAGTTGCTACCGTTGGAGAATCGCCCCAAACTAAGATTTTAATTTTACTTAGTTCTATATTCCCTTTGACTTTATTTTCATTTGAATTTTGCATATTTTTTGGTTTCATTATATGTTATTAAGCAAGATTTAAATAATTTAATCATTCTTTCAAGATTTTCTATAGTTAAAAGTATCTTTTCTTTTTCCTCCTGAAGGATTAGCTGAAATTGGTGTTGAAAGTGGATCTATTTGATATGAATTAGAATTGGGATTACGGATTTTACAAATGGCACAATATTCTATTCCTTCTTCATTAATAAGCCAAGAATGCCTATTTATCAATTTATGCATGATTAAATCTATTTTCATGGTTGAAAAGGACCTTTATATTTAAAACGAATTGGATCATCATTATTAATTACTGAATTATGTGGATCAAATCCCCATTTCTGTTTAAAATATGCACGATTATCTTCATAAGATCTTTTATTAGAAGTATATAATTCATCATCAACATGTATTGTTCTTGAACCAAAATGATAGAAAAGCGCAGAAGCCGTCTTACCTGCCTTATATCCCGCCCTTAGAATTCTTTGGTGGTAATCACCATCTTCAAAATAGGCTACTTTAAAATTTTCATCAAAAAATCCTGGATTTGGTTCTTTCGTTCTTTCTTCTTTAGCTTTTAACAATTCAATCGTTTTCGGTGAAATCATAAAACAAGAAAAATGAGGATGTTCATCAAAACTATTTTCAAATTTTGCTAAATTAAGAGTCCTCATATCTGTGTATTCAGAAGCAGTCCAAAGAATATATTCGGAATGTAATTTAGCAAATTTAATTAAGTTATCAATACATTTAGGATGAAAAATTAAATCATTATTTGGAATAAGAATATAATCAGCTTTTTTCTCAAAACCGTATCTAATTCCTGTATTCCAAGCTGCTGCTACATTATTTTCTCGACTATAAATTAATTTAGCTAATACCCTCATTCGGGGAATGAATTCTGGTTTACAGAAGTTATTGATAAGAATTATTTCAGATTTATGAATAGTTTGAATTGATTTAATGGTAGTTTCGGTAAACTCTGCATGGAGTTCATTTGATATATAGACTGGAATAGCTACAATTATCTTCATTTTCTACCCATTAATTTATCCATGGTAAAGCTTGGATCATCTATTATTTTTTTAATTTCTTCTACTACTATAGCAGCTGTATCTTGTATGTCAAGTGTTGACACCATCAATTTTGGAATATCTACAGTAACAGTATTTCTTTTATTACCATACTTTACTACTAAAACTTGTCTATCTAAATCTATATGAAAAGAATAATCACCAGGTAATAAATTCATTAATTTTTCTTCTAACATATCTGTTATCATTTTTCAAGAATATAAACAATCCTTTCCGCTAATTCAGTATTATTTATCGGACTTAATTTAATTGAATGAACTATTTTGTAACCATCAATAGCCTGAATATATCCAATAAGATTTTTTAAAGTCGCAAATCTTATTTCATAATCATAAGATGAATCAAGGATTATAATTTCTGGCTCAAATTTTTTAATTAAATCCCTAGTTGATTGATCAAGTGTTTCACTTTCCCATTTATTTTTAGCTAAGTGGCCACTAGCATGACCAAAAACTAATAAAATATCTAATTTTTTATTATACTTTTTTGATACTTCCTGATCAGTAACTTTTTCAAATAATGTGTTTTCATAATCAGGAAAACTATCAATAAAAATATCATTTCCATAATATGAAGCAAATGTATGTGGAATATAATCTAAAAGACGAGCAGTTCCACAGTTTAGATCAAGAATATATTTACCATCCAATTTATTAGCTAAATAACCAGCAGCAATTAAATATCGAGCATCTAAACTGTCTGTTTGTAAATGTAACCAAGGAAGTTTTCTAGCCAATATAGAATATATAAATCCTTTT
>Ga0172362_10006231_pt1 | contig 10265 bp, 10 predicted proteins | sample LakKivs1_kivu2a2_FD_114534 | JGI IMG/M metagenome (GOLD analysis project Ga0172362, IMG submission 114534) | Sediment microbial communities from Lake Kivu, Rwanda - Sediment s1_kivu2a2 | ecosystem: Environmental > Aquatic > Freshwater > Lake > Sediment | place: Rwanda: Western Province, Lake... | reverse complement strand
TTCTCGAGAAGATTCAGCAGAGTCTTGGCCGACTCCGCGTTCTCCGGGTCCTGCACGGCGCGCTCCAGGGGCTCGCGGGCATGATCCGTCTCGCCGAGTCCCAGCAGATGGTAACCCAGCAAGAGCTGCAGGTCGGGGTCGTACCCAAACTGATCGAGCTTGTCCACGAGCTTCTCGACCTGGGCGAACAATACTTCGTCGTCCGAATAGAGGCCGCGAGGATAGAAGACACCTTCTTTGTCCGGCGCGACCTTGCTCAGGGCCTTTCGCAGGACATCGGCGGCCTCCGTATATCGCCCGTTGGCAAACAGAGCCTGGCTATAGGCATACGGCAGGATCACATCGTCCGGCGACAATCGCATGGCCTCTTCGAACTTCGTGGCGGCAGCATCATAGCTGCCCGTCTCGAAACTCTGGACCCCCTCTTCGAACCGGGTATCGGCGAGCGTCTGCGGGGCCGGCCCGGCATTCTGCTGTTCGAGCTTCTCTCGGACATCCGCCCAGGTGGCGCGGTCCGCCGCCTGAGGCTCGCTGGGGATCGGCGTCGAGGAGCTATAGGTCGTGTAGCTGCCGTCGTCGTTCTGATAATAGTAATTGTAGGTGTAATAGTTGTAACTGCCGGCCGGCATCTCGTAGGCGATCGGATAGTAGCCGTACCATATGTAGGGATGCCACCCGTACCAGTAGTATCGCATGTAGGGGTAATCGTAAGGCCACCAGCCGCCCAGGCTGATGAACACGTACTTGCGATGATAGTACGGGTAGACGTGCCGGAAGAGACCCGTGTGGCCAAACCGATAATAGACCGGATAGTAATAGTTGGGCCAGATCACCCGATGGTGCAATCGCTGATGGCTGTCGAAATACGTATACGTGTGCCGGTAGTCGTGACGAATCAGGTCCGGTCGATCATAGTATCGCGCGCGCAGATACGTCGAAGTATGTTGCGAAACAGGACGACGACTGGCACCGACACCGATTCGCGGTGCGCCCGCCGGGTCGACCGGCGCTCTGCGTCCTTGCCTGTGCTCCGTCAAGCGGGCATCCAAGTCCCTGTGGAGCGACCGAGTCTCCGCAACCTCACGCCGTACCGTGACGGCCGGAGAAGCCGCGCCCGGCCGGTTCGCCGCCCGCGTCTGTCTGTCTGCCAAGCGGTCCTGGAGCTCGGATCGAGTGCGGACGCCGCCCGTTGTACCGGGCGTGCGGGTCCGTTCTGTCGATCCCGTCGGACTCTGTGCCCTCACATTGTCCGCCCCGGATCGGGCGGTCCTCTCATTGATCCCACGCTGACGGGTCTCGCCGGTCCGCCGCTCACTCAGCCGCTCATTCAAACCGCTTCGTGAAGAGACGGTACGATCCTGCCGGCTTCGCGCGGCGACAGACGTATCTTGTTGCTGGGCCGAGGGTTGCGATTCTCCCGTCGGACGGGTGACCCGCTGCTGCCGTTCCGGCGTCGTACTCCCGGTCGATCCGCTGCGGTGAGCCAGGCGATCGGACAGCGAACTCTGGCTCGTCGCGGCGTTGGAGGACGACCGTTCCGACTGCCGAACCTCGGGCCGGATGGAATTGGCTGTCCCGGGTGTTCTCGCTGAATCAACGGACGAGGTCGTCGAGCTCTCACGCCCAATGCGCGAGGAGAACCGACGAGCGCGGGAATCGCCGGGCGTCGTCTCCACGGTAGATCGCGCCGAACTATCGCTCGGCGCAATAGTTACAGATCTCGGCCGCTCGGTCGCAGGCGTTGAACTGCCGGACGACCGGCTCGACGGCGTCTCACGCCGGGTCGCCATACGGTCCGCCAGGGACCGCTGCACTGCGGCGCTTCGTTCGGAAATCCTCGGCGAAGCGCTCACGGCACCCGAGTTGGATGGCGTTCCAGCACCGATTCGGCTGCCGATCTCACTGGTCGCATTCGACCCGCGGCTGGTGCTTGCGGACGACGGTAAAGATCTCTTACTAAACGAATTACGAGTCTCTGGGGTGATCATCCTGCCGATCGAGCGCTCGCTCTGCGCAGGCGTCTGATCCACCTGTGGCGTGTTCGTCGATGGCTGGGATGGCGTGAACGTGTACGACCTGCTCGGACTCGACCGGAACGATGGGGCCGAACGGCTCGGGCTCACCGAAGTCCTTGGGCTGCCTGAGTTTATAGACGGGCTGGACCGTTCGACAGACGGGCTCGACCTGCTGATCGAGGGAACGGATCGGCTGAACGAAGGACTCGGCCGACTGTTGATCGATGGGCCCGGACTGGCGGAAAACGATCTGGACCGGGTAGAGATGCGGTTCTGCAGACTACCGCCCGGGGCGATAGCTCTCGGCGCGGACGGCATCACCGCCGAAGGGCTCCGGCTGATCTGGGGACTTGGCGCCGCTCGGAATGACGGCCGCGAGTTGAATCCGCCGCGGTTCATAATCTGTGGCTGCGAACGCATTTGCGGCGCAGGCGACATGCGCGGGGCCATGCTCGGGGCATTCTGCCGGGAGGCCGCACCGCCGGAAAATCCGCGCGATCGCGACTGACCCCAGGCCTGTGGGGCCGTCTGCAGCATCATCGCAACCACGAGGATGGAGACTGGAACCCCCTGCAAGCCCTTCCTCAGCCATCTCCGGCCGGGGCCGTTCCAAACGGGTCTCGGCCCGTCCGCTCGGGAACTTTTTTGGGTTACTGGATACATCGTAATACTCCTTTCTCCCCGGCGGTAGCACCACCGGCGAGCCTCACCTCCCCATCCAGCCAACCGCCGGCATCCGCACGCCCGTACGGACCGTGCGGGATCATACTACAGATTCAAGGCCCGCCCTATAACTCTACTGTTTTCAAGGTGTTAGAGTTTGCCGCACGTCCGGAGGAAAGGGCCAAAACCGCCCTTTTCTATCATCCGATCCAGCCCGGCAAACTCACCTGCACACTCCGGTCTGGAGTATCTGTTCGTAGATATAAGGCGCCGCAGGATATTACGGTAACGAAAAACGAACAGAATTCGAGTGCCAAGTGCGAAGAATGAGAGAGTGAATCCCCCTGCCACGCGTTGGATGGGGTGCTTGCCTCGGCCCGAGGGATTCCTAAGACCCTCTAACAGAATGAGCATAGCCATGTCATTGCGAGCGAAGCGAAGCAATCTCCTACCGCGGGATTGAGATTGCTTCGTCGCCCTCGGTGCGGAGCGCCGCTGCGCGTCGGGCCTCTTAAGAAAATGGGTTTTGGCGAAGGCGACGGAAATAGCCCCAAGTGCTGGAACAACCGGGACTTACCGGCAAATCCTCCGAAGGGTCCATTTTCTTTCACCTACCCGCCGCGCAGCGGCTTCGCGACTCGCAATGACGTCGTCATGCTCATTCTGTCAGAGGCTCTGAGCGCCGTAATGGGTGGCATCGGAGGGGAGAATCTCCGTTTCGCCGCCCAGACGGTTTCGAAGCATCTGCCGGACCGCCTCGATATCCCGTCGGACCTCATCCGAGGAGCGACCCTGTGTCATGGCGATCTCGTCGGGCTCCCAGCCCTCCAGCAGGTGCAGGGTGAATGCACGTCGCTGGCTTGCGGACACCCCACTCAACTGAGCCAGGACCCATTTCATCTGGTCGACCGCCGCCATTTGTTGCCAGGGCTCCCCCCCTTCATAGCCCGGCAGGATGTCCTCGAACGTCGGAGTCGGAGGCTCCTCCCACATCAAGCCATCCTCCGCGGCAAACCCGACCGCCGTGTCGTCGGCGGACGACTCCCCGCCCACTTGTTCCGAGAGGGAGCGAGCCGTCCGCCCAGCCGTAAGCTGCACATCAAGCACCTCGTGGAGCAGCCTCATCAACCAGACCTCAAGAGACTCCGTTTCCTCCCGGCGGTCAAACTGCGTCCAGGCGCGCAGGAGCACGTCGTCGAGCAGATCGGTCACCGCGATCTCCTCGTGCCCGATCCGTCCCTGAAGCTCGGCGACCAGAAGCTCTTGATGGGCATGGTGCCTCAGGCGGGCGATCACGGGATTCAACAGGGCGAAGAAGGCCTTCTGGTCTGATGGGTGAGCATCCGGCGGCGCGGCAGCCGCCGCACGCCGGGGCAATTCCTCCCGGCGCTGCTTGTGGCGATACAGGTTCTCATGGCGGATCAACTCCCTGTGCCGACGAATCTCCCCAACAAGCTTGTCCGTCACGGCATCGACCGCCTCCCATGTGGACTGCGAAGAGGCTTCCGCCGCCAGCGATCCGGTGGGCAGCAGCAGGACCGCGCGCAGATCATGCCGCTTGGGCAGGTGCGTGACAGTCAGGCGCAATTCCCGCTGGTCCTCGGGGAATCGCGTCAGTAATCGCTCCAATCGCGGCCGCTTGCGCTGCCAATACGAACGTATGCCTTCCCTCTCCTGCTCTGTGCAACCTTGGAACACCATGTGATCCGACATGATCCGTCACTCCCGTTGACCATAACTCGTCGGCTGGTGTCCCCCGGCATCCGGCCGGGCGCCAGCCGTCTACCAACTCCTCTCCCTGAAAGACTCTACGGCGGCCTCCGCGCGAGGTTCGTACGCAGGACAGCCAAAGGGATTCCTTGCCGCGCATGAATCAGGGCCTCCGCGCAATGAGCTCAGCGCCCAGGGAATCAGCCATGCCTCTTCAAGGCCCCCTGAACCGCTTCGATCAGCTCCGCCTGCTCCTCGCTATTGAGCGTCTCCTGTTGTTCGAGGGCCTGGATTCCGGCATCCACCTCCGGGTCTTCCTGGCGCAGTTCCGCCAGGGCTTCTTCCTGCTCGATGACGCGCAGGTCGAGATCGCTGACGCCGTAGTCCCAGCCGATGATTTGCTCGAGCAGGGAGGCCGCCGTCTTGACCGCCTGGGCATCCGGACCGCCGGCCAGATAGAACGGCACTTCGATCCACAGACTCGCCGCCGGGATTCCTCTTTCCTTCGCCAGCCAGACGAGATAGGTGCTCGTAGGCGGCGTACCCTGCCAGCTCATCCCGACGGGCACGTACCACTTCAGCCTTTCGCGCGTCTCGGGATCGCTGAAGACTCCGAACACGCGGCGCGGCGCCGTGTGCGCGATCATCGATGCGATCCCGTTGACCAGGTACAGACACTCCGCCTTGTAGTGCTCGGCCAGGTCGAGCACGGCGCTGAGAAACTCGTATTTGCTCGACTGGGGCTCGTCGGACCGCAGCACCAGGACGTTGTTGCGCTCATCGTAGAAGAACCGGCTTTGTGGAAACTCGGCGATGTTGCTCTCAATCGTCACGCCGCCCACGGCGAAGAAGCTGGTCGGCTCGATCTGGCAGAAGCTGTGCCCGCCGGTCGCGCCGGCCAGAAAGTCGGCCACGCCCCGCCCGACATCTCCGGTATCATTCACCCAGCCCACCACCAGCGAGGGCTTCTCCAATCGCGGCTGCGCCGAAAAGCGGAAGACCTCACGATTGATGGCCGGCATTGCCTTCGAAGAGTTCATCGATGTGCTCCATGATATCTGCTTGTTCCGCTTCCGTGATCGGCCCGAGGTCGGAGGGCGGAGGATAGCGCAGGTGCTCCATCTCTTCGCGGACCTGCTCGGGCAATTCCTCGGCGGTGGACAGCGCTTCCAACACCTCGTTGATATTGGCCTCCACCTTGCCGGCCGTCTCGTGCAGCTCGTGCAGATCCACCGGCAGGCCCAGAATCTCGCTCAAGACCTCCAGGATGGAGATCGAGGCCTTCGGATAGGGCCACGGCGCGCCCTGCAGGTAATAGGGAATCTCGCCCATCAGGCAGATGGCCTCCATATCCCGGGTCTTGGCCACCCCCAGGAGCAGCCCGTTGAGGCCGGTGATGGCCCCCTCACCCTCGCGGCCGCCGATCTCGGACATTAGAATCGTATTGCGGTATTCTCGGATTTCCGGGATCAAGCTCGGGTTGTTCGGCACGGCCCAGACCTTGGGCTTGGCGGTGTGATGGATCGTCGTCACGCCGGCGCCGGCCGTATAGATGCGCCGGCAGCCCAGTCTCTCGGCCATGTCGAGGACGGCGCCGGCCATTTCGTACGTCTTTTCCGGATTGCCGGGCTGCTGCTCGCCCACGAGAAACACGGCGTCCGTGGCCCGACCCTGCAGACCATAGAACCGGGTCGCGGGAAATCGCATGTCCTCGATCAATCCGCTCACGATCACCGCCCGCAGCGGCTCGAAGAACCCGCGCGGCTCGATCTCGCCGAGCAACTCCGTCCGCACGAGTCGGCGCATCGTGTTGATCGCGACGAGTCCGACCTTCCCAATCCCCGCCCAGCCGCAGATCATGACGGGCCGTCGCAATCCGAGTTCCCGGTAAAGCTTCATGCCCATATGCTCATCCTTCCGAATCCAGGAATCGCCGTCATTCCCGGCGATTTTCTTCACATGTATTATATGAGGATGTTCATCGGGCGGTTCGATCCGAGCCGGCGCAGAGAATAGGGGCCGTGCTTACGCGTGAGCAGAAGCGCGGCACCGTTCAGAACGAGGGTGGAGCTGTTGCGCGGCTGCGGTCGGGAAGAGGGCCTCGAAGAGGAGCGGAAATCACAGGAGCATCTTGACGAGTTCGGCGGGCTCGATCCGGAACATCGAGCCCTTGCCTTCGAAGAAGCCGTGCGCGTCGATCATGTGGGTGTTCAGATCGGACCACCGGACGGTCCGCCCGGAGTCCTTGCGCCGCACCGTGGTCACCCGCTTGAAATACCGGCCTCGATGCCGCCACGGGCAGGGGGTGGCTCCGCGTGTCTCATCGACCTGGGCCTCGCAGTCCGGACCGATCTCGATCCAGGTGCCCTGGGCCCCGGCGGCCTTCTGCGTGATTTCCTTCATCCGGGCGGCAAGCTGCTTGTCCGTCACGCCCAAGCGCGACAGCTCGCCGGCGTCGGTGTCGATGACCTCCGTAACACTGCGTGGATCGTCGCCCATGAATCCGCCCGCGACCAGGGTCGATGCCCGCAACGAAACATCCAACTGCTGCACTTCCGGCCCTTGCTTCATGGAGCACCCCGCTGATCTCACGCGAACTTGTCATAGAAGATCCTGTCGTTGGTCACGCCGAGGTCCTGGAGGACCTTGATCGAGGCGTCGATCATGCCCGGGCTGCCGCAGAGATAAGCTTCGCAGAGGGCGCCGTTCTTCACTCCCCGCTGCACGGCCTGGGTCACCAGGCCCGTCTGGCCGTCCCAGGTCTCTCCTTCCGCGGGTTTGGCCACGACCGGCACAAACCGAAACGAGGGCAGCTCCGCCTCAAACTGACGCATAAGGTCCAGGTGGAACATCTCCTGGACGACGTTCGCGCCGAAAAAATAGACCCCTTCGCGCCGGTTGCCGGTGTTCTTCATGTCGTGCAGGATGCACTTGATCGGCGCCATGCCCGAGCCGCCCGCGATGAACACGACGGGGGCGTCGGTAGTCGAAAGGCGGAACTCCCCGTACGGGCCGTTGATCTTGACCTCGTCGCCTTCCTTGAGGTAATTGAAGCAGTAGGTCGTACAGATCCCGTTCGGCACCAAGCGGATGATCAGATCGATGATCCCTTTATCGGCCGGGTCGGAGGCGATCGAGTAGGCGCGATAGACTTCCAAGGGGCTCTTGTCGTACGCCGGAGTCAGCAACTGGACGTACTGGCCCGGGATGTAGTCCATCGTCGCCGGCTCGACAAGTTGCAGGCGAAAGAGTTTGATGTCGTGCGTGAGGTCCTCGATCTTCGTGCAGCGCGTGACGTACTCCCGGATCGAGAGCAGTTCCTTGGGGATCTGAATGCGCAGGTCGTTCTTGACCTTGATCTGGCAGGAGAGCCGCACGTTCGCGGCTCGCTCTTCTTTGCTCAGGTACGGCTCTTCCGTGGGCAGGATGGTTCCCGCGCCGTCGAGGACCTTGAGCTTGCACAGGCCGCACGTGCCCCGTCCGCCGCAGGCGCTCGGGATGAAGATCTTCTCGGTGGTCAGCAGGGAGAGCAGGTTGCCGCCCCCCGTTACGGTCAGGTCCCGCTCCTCGTTGATGCTGATCTTGCACTCGCCGTAGTTGGCGATGAAATGCTCGGAAACCACCAGCACAGCCGCCAGCGCCGCGCCGATGGAACTGACGATCAGAACCGAAATAACCGTCTCACCAATCATTCGTCTGTTTCCCTCTCTCATCGGCCTTGGAGTACCCCGGCGAACCCGATGAACGCCAGCGCCATCAGGCCGGCCAGGATCAGCGTGATCCCCGGCCCCTGCAGACCGCGGGGGATCCGGTCGTTGGCGAGCTTCTGGCGAATGCCCGCCATGGCCATGATCGCCAGGAACCAGCCGAGGCCGCTGCCGAGGGCGTACCCGATCGTGACGATGAACGTGTACTCGCGAATCACCATGAACAGCGCGGCGCCGAAGATGGCGCAATTGACCGTGATCAGGGGCAGGAACACCCCCAATTGCTGGTAGAGAAAGGGCGAATACCGCTCGACCGCCATCTCGACGAACTGGACGAACGCCGCGATGATGATGATGAAGAGGATGAACCGGAAGAACTCCAGATGCAGCGGCACGAGCACGTAGTGGTACGCCACCCAATTCAGCAGCGTCGTGCACGTCAGGACGAAGATCACCGCCAGGCCCAGGCCGAACGCCGCCTTGATCTCGCGCGAGACTCCGATGAACGGGCACAGGCCCAGGAAGTACGCCAGCAGAATGTTCTGCGTGAAGATGGCCGCGATGAAGACGATGAAGGACTGCTGGATTTCGGCGCTGAGGTTCATTTGGCCTTCTCCTCTCCGGCCTGTTGGACCCATCGGAAGAACCAGACGACGAGCGCGAGCATGAAGAACGCCCCGGGGGGCGTGACCATGATGATCCACTTGTCCCAGCCGGGCCCGGAGAAGAACGGCACCGGCATCCCCAGGAAGGTCCCCAGGCCCAGGATCTCGCGGAACACGGCGATCGTCAGCAGGACGAACGTGTAGCCCAGCGCGTTGAAGAGGCCGTCCAGGAAGGCTCCGCCGGGCGGCTGGTTGTTGCCGTAGGCTTCGCAGCGACCCATGACGATGCAGTTGGTGATGATCAGGCCCACGTAGGGACCCAGATTAGCCCGCATCGAGGGCCAGTAGGCGCCCAGCAGGACATCGATAATAATGACATAGAACGCGATGATCAGCGTCTCGACCATCATGCGGACGTTGCGCGGCGTGACCGTCCTGAAGATCGACACCGTCGCGGAGCTCAGCGCCACCGTGAAGATCAGGCCGGCGCACATCACGAGCGTGTTCATCACCAGGTTCGTTACGGCCAAGGTGCTGCAGATCCCCAGCACTTGCCGGAAGATGGGGTTGTCCCGCCACAGTCCCTGGACGGCGATCTCCCTGGCTTGTGGCCGCGCCGCCGGCGGACTCATGGTGCACCCCCTGTCCGGGACGGAGACCCTGCCGCGCGATCCGTAGTGCCGACGGCTTTCTGCCATGTCTGGATGGCCCGATTGATCATGGCTTCGACCCTTACGCTCGTCTGCGTGGCGCCGGTGACCGCGTGGACGTCGCTGTCCCCCAGCGGGGTCCCCGGCCGTCTCATGGTGATCGGCTTCTCCTTTAGCGCCAGCGTCTTGTTCTGGAACTGGTTACGGAACGCCGGCTTCGTGATCTCCGCCCCCAATCCCGGCGTCTCGCTCTGCTCGTAGAACGCGATCCCGGTCACGGTCCTTTTGTCCGGCGCGATGCCGATGATCCCGCGGATGCGCGCCCAGAAGCCCTGCCCCTCGAAGGGCAGCGCGTACGCCACGATCTGCCCGTTCTCGCGCACCGTGTAGGCCCCGCCGGAAGAGGCCTCGGGCGCGGCGACCTGCTCGGTGAACCGCCGGTGCACCGCTGGGCCGGACAGATGGGCCAGCTCCGCCCGCGCCGCGCCGGGGACCACCGAGAGCACTGCCGACTCCAATGCCAGCCGGGCGTTGGCCTGCACGCGTTCCTGCGTCATCTCCGTGAAGCCAATGACAACCGAGCTGAACCCTGCCGTCACCAGGAACATGTACAGAACCGGGAAGAATTTCCTCTGCCGGATCATCCTGCGGCTCCTGCAACCTTCTTCGGGCTTCGACCGGCGGCGCGGGCCCGCACGCCATAGTCGATGACCGGCGCGAACATGTTGCCGATCAGGATCGCGAACATCAGACCTCCGTTGAAGATGGAGAAATTGCGGATCACCACGGTACAGACGCCAATGATGATGGCATAGAAGATCCGGCCCCATTCCGTCTTGGGGGCGCTGATCGGGTCGGTCGCCATGAAGAACGCTCCGAAGAGAAAGCCGCCGCCCAGCAAGGCGGTCAATCCCG
>Ga0172362_10006230_pt1 | contig 10267 bp, 10 predicted proteins | sample LakKivs1_kivu2a2_FD_114534 | JGI IMG/M metagenome (GOLD analysis project Ga0172362, IMG submission 114534) | Sediment microbial communities from Lake Kivu, Rwanda - Sediment s1_kivu2a2 | ecosystem: Environmental > Aquatic > Freshwater > Lake > Sediment | place: Rwanda: Western Province, Lake... | reverse complement strand
GAGACCGCAGGCGGCTCTTCTGATAAGGCCATAAAGGTAAGGAACGCCATCCTGCCGCTATTAGAAAATATGGTTCAGGACATAGAGCATACCTTTAAATATTTCTCTTACCAGGTAACGCAGTCACAGATTACCCAATTTGACAGAGTAATCTTATCCGGAGGTTCAGCTTATCTTAAAAGCCTCCTGCCATATTTGCGCAACCGCCTGAACAAAGAGGTTGAGCTCATAACTCCTTTATCCAGTTTTGGTTCTCTGGTTCAGCCTGTGGCAGGGGATGATTTGGGTTTGCGCCTGAATGTGGCGCTGGGTGAGGCATTAAGAGGCAGAGATTAAATGAAACGCATAAATCTAATACCGGCTGAAGCAAAAAAAATCACGCCCCAGAAGTGGCTGAAGGCCCATATCTTTAAGAGCCGCACGTCGCGGCTTCTTGCCATAGCAGCGGTAGTTTTCGTATTCTTAACCTTTTGGCAGGCAACCGCTATTTTGCGTTATAACTTTGCCATTACTCAAGGAAAAAAGAACATCGCTAAATTGCAGGCAAAACTTGTCCAATCCCAAAATATCTTCGCCGAGATAAACAGCCAGAGGCAGGAAGCGGAAAAGGAGAGCAGGCGTATTGAAGAAAAATTCAAGATGCTCCAGCAGGCGCAGGGAGAAAGGCTGGCCTTTGCAAAGGTGCTGGCGCGCTTAAGCGAACTGGTGCCGCAGGATTTATGGATTAACAAGGTCAGCCTGAATAAAGAACTCGTTACCCTTGACGGAACGACCTTTGACAATGCTATTGTCAGCCGTTTTATGGCCCGGCTGGATGAGTCGGACTATTTTAAGGAGACGAGTTTCAACTATACGCAGAAGGCAAAACTCACGGACAAGCCGGTGATAAATTTTGAGGTTACCACGCATATTGTAGCGGAGAAAGCAGCAAGATAATGATACCCGCGGAAGTTAAAAGAAAAATTAAAGAGGCAGTAGAGGCAGCCAAGAAACAATTCAACCGGCTGGAAAAAAGGCAGAGGACGCTGGTCTTATTTCTTGTCGCGGCCATTCTTTTGAGTTTTTATTACAACGCAGTTTATAAGCCGCAATCAAACGCCTTAAGAAAGGTAAGCGCGGAGCTGCAGGCCGTAAATAACCGCCTCACGAAATTAAAGACTCAGATACCGGATATACAAAAAGAAAAGGAAGCCCTGGATGCGGCTAAAAGAAACCTCTCCTCCTTAAAGGCGCAATTATCTTCTCTGGAATTGCAGCTTCCCACAGCCGGCCGTATCCCGCAGCTTTTAGGAGAGCTGGTGCGTCAGGCCCAGGGATACTCTGTTGATTTTGTCTCTATCCGGCCCAAAACCAGCAGGGAGAAGAAGGAATACGCAGAGCTTATAATTGAGATGAAATTCAATGCCAATTATTCAGACTTTGCCAATTATCTTAATCGCCTGGAGTCTCTTTCGCAGTTTTTAAGGGCAACTGATATTACCATGGAGGAGATGAAAGATGGCTTTCATGGAGAGTCAGATATTACGCTGACCCTGGCAACGCTTCTTGGAGAGGCAGAAGCAGCCAAGACAGAAGAGATTAAAGAGCCGGCGTTTGCTTTACCGTTTAAGATAGAGCGCAATCCCTTTACCTCAAGGTTTCGGCCTGACACCGGCAAGCAAAGAGAGGAATTCCGTCTTTCGGGAATTATTGCCACAGGAAAACAACCCACGGCAATTATAAATGACGAGGTATACAAGGTAGGAGACGTGGTCGGGAACAAAAAGGTAAAACAGATTTTGCCGAATATGGTTATCCTTACCGACGGGAGAGAGAGCACGGTTTTGACGTTGGATAGGGAATAAGTCGTAAGTGGTAAGTCGTAAGTCAAAAAGGAGATATAATGAAAAAGAAAAATTATATGACGGCCTTAATAATTTTTAGTTTTATGTCCTACCTTTTTAATCCTTTAACCTTTGCCGAAGATGGACAGGGTTATGCCCGCGCAGAGTCGCCGCCAACGACTTTAGGCAGTCAGGCAGTTAACGAACAACGAACAACGAACAACGAACAAACGGATTTGGTTACCCTTGACTACAAAGACGCCGAACTCTCCAGCGTCCTGCGCGCGCTTTCCTATTCTTACAACTTAAACCTGGTAGCCACAAGAGATATCAAAGGCAAGGTAACGGTTGCGCTGAGGGATGTTACAGTGGATGAAGCCCTGGATGCGGTTTTGCGCGTCAACGGCTATACCTTTACCCGCAAAGGCAACCTGATTTATATTACTCCCGGCCCGGGATTAGAGGGAATTGATATAGTTACGGTTACCATTCCGCTTAAATATCTCACTGCTTCTGAAGCAAGCGGATTACTTCAGAAAACCATCTCTTCCAAAGGCGATATCCGCATTAACGAGGCAACCAACAGCATTGTGGTTACTGATTTTCCTGCGAGCATTGAGAAAGTAAAAACAGTGCTTAAGGACATAGACATCCAGCCCACCCAGGTGTTAATTGAGGCAAAATTAGTGGATATTACTGAAAAGGACTACCAAAACTTTGGCGTTACTTATACCGTAGACTATAAGCCCGCTGGCGATATAAAAGGCCTGTTTGACCGTAAGACCGGATATCAAGAGGAATTAGCCGGAAGCCAGACGATGAGCGGCCCTTCGTCAACTTTAACCGGCGGCCAACTGAAGATAACTACCTTAACTTTTAAGGGTTTATCCGGGACAGTTACCTTAGACGCCTTGGTTCAGGACAATAAAGCCCACCTTTTGGCCTCGCCTTCTATTGCTACTTTAAACGGCAAAGAGGCCCGCATCATTATCGGCGAAAGATACCCCTACAAAGAAAAGACACAGACTACTACCGGCACTACCGAAACCACAAAATTTGTGGATATCGGCACAACCCTGCGCGTAACTCCTCAGGTTTCTCCGGATGGCTGGATTACGATGTATGTCCATCCTGAGGTTTCCTCCCTGACTTCTTCGCTTGACGCTGGTCCGCGTATTGCCACCAGAGAAGCAGACGCTACCATTAGAGTCAGAGACGGAGAAACCATTATCATCGGCGGCCTGATAAAGAGGCAGGACGACAGAGTCAAAGGCAGGATTCCCATTATCGGCCATATCCCAATCCTTGGCTGGTTTTTTACCAAGGCAAGCTCAGATTTGACCTCTACAGAATTGGTAGTTTTTATTACGCCGCGGATTATCCGCACGCCTGAAGATATGAAGGCGATTGAAGTGACGAGGGGCAAAGAAGTGGCAGTGAATATAGAAGGGACTGGCGAGCGCGCAGTGGTAAATCAACTCTGGCAAGAGGCGCGCAATTTAGAAGAAGATGAAGGCATTGAGTCGCGCAGAAAAGACAGGGAGACACGAATGGGCGAAGCGTTAGACCGTTATAAGCAGATTGCCAAGCAATTTCCCGGAAATGAAAAAGCAGACGATGCACTTTTTCGCGCTGGTCTTATTGCCTATGATTATTTTGCGGATTTAGAATTGTCAAAAAAGTTATTTTCCGAGTTGGTAGAGTGCTATCCGGACTCGCCTTATCTGGGCAAATCAAAGCGGATGGTTGAGCATATCAATAAGAAACTCGCGGCTGCCGAGATAAAGAAGTTGCCAAAACCCGTTCCTGAACAGAAAAAAACTGCTCTCCCATCTACAAAGTCAGAAGATAAGAAATTATCTGGAAATAAAGGGGTTATAACAGGAGGACAATAATGCGCAGAAGATTATTTATAATTTTTCTAATTATCTGTGGACTATTGACTATGGACCGTGGACTGGTTTATGCCGGTGACCCGGTGCAAAAGCTGGCTCGCGGCATAACTAATGTTGCCACTGGCTGGGTTGAGATTCCCAAGGAGATTGGAAGAAGCGTGGAGAAATCCGGCGACTTTGCCGGTTTGTTCGTAGGGCCTTTTAAAGGTATCGCCAAAGCCATTGGCAGAACCGTGGTAGGCGTATATGATGTCTTAACTTTTCCCATTCCTTTACCGCGGCAGTATAAACCGGTAATTGAGCCGGAATTTGTATTTGAAACCAAAAACTAAGATATGCCCGCATATACTTATAGAGCACGCGACAGACAAGGTGAATTATTGAGCGCTACCATAGAAGCTGAAAACGAACTTTCCGCAGCTATATCCTTGCGTGCGTTAGGCTATAGCGTCATCGCTATTGAAAAAGAGGCGCAGATTAAAGCCCGCTTTTCAGATTTCTGGCAAAGGATAAGAAAGACTCATCACTATGAACTTATCTTCTTCAGCCGGCAACTCGCCTCTTTGCTTAAGTCCGGCATTGCCATAACGGTTGCTCTCTCTAGCATTGCGGAGCAGACAAAAAACAAACTTCTAAAAGAAACCTTAAGCGCGGTCTTAAAGGATATCCAGGCAGGCACTTCGTTTTCCGAGGCCTTAGCCAAGCACCCCGATATATTCTCGGATTTATTTGTGAGCATGGTAAAGGTCGGGGAAACCGCAGGGATGCTTGATGAAGTTTTGGATAGAGTTGCCCAATTATCTATGCAGGAAATGGAGGTCAAAACCCGGATAAAATCAGCAATGACCTACCCCATAATTTTAGTAACTGTAGCAATAATCATTGTGAGTTTTCTTTTGATAAATATCATACCCAAATTCGTGGTAGTCTTTGAGACCTATGAGGCAAAGCTGCCCTTAGCCACGCAGATTTTATTAGGAGTAAGTTTTCTGCTGCGCCGGCTCTATTTTTTATTTATTGCCGCAGTCGGCATCTTTATATTCTGGTTTAGAAAGTATATAAGGACCGAGAAGGGCAGGTACAAGGTTGATTTTTATCTTTTACGCCTGCCGTTTTTCGGTCAATTATACCTTAAATTGATTGTGGCGAGGTTTTCCCGTACTCTCGGCGCATTGGTGAAATCAGGCGTTCCTATATTAGAGGCGCTTCATGTTACAGAGAAGACGGTGAGGAATTCTGTTATCAGCCGGGTGATTGACAATATCCACTCCGCGATAAGCGAGGGCCAGCCCCTGGCAGAGCCTTTTAAGGCAAGCGGGGTGTTTCCTGCCACGGTAATCCAGATGGTCTCTTTGGGGGAAAAGAGCGGAAAATTAAACCAGATGCTTATAGAGGTGGCCCAGTTTTACGACCGCGAGGTGGATTATACTATAAAAAATATCACCACCGCCCTGGAGCCCTTGCTTCTTTTGGGAATGGGGCTGATGGTGGCATTTATCGCCCTTTCAGTTCTTTTGCCGATATTTAATTTGATTAAGGTTTTCCGGCGTTAGCCAATCGAAAAGGAGGTGTTCCGATGAACCGTTTTATAGCAACGATAGTGGTATTAGCAGTGTTTCTGGCGGGATGCGCCACGCTCTCGGGAACGAATTTAAGCCGCTTGAATTTAGGGATGTCAAAAGACGCGGTGATAAAATTAATCGGCGCTCCGACATTTGTTACCGCTGCTCAAGAGCCAAGCGGCCCTACCTATGAATTATGGGAGTACACAACCGAGACCGACAAAAAGACCGCCCAAACCTCCTGGTTTGTCTTTCAGGATAAAAACTTAGTTGCCTGGGGAAGGGCAGGCGATTTTAAAAACTACAGCCCCCAGGCAGTTTTGGAGCGCAGATTCGGTGTTTTGGCAGAGCCAGCAAAGAATGTTACGCAATAAATCCGTATCTGCGAAACGGAGAGAAATGCTATGAGAATAATAAAATTTAAAAGAACCAGAGCTTTTACCCTTATTGAATTGCTTATCGTTATAACCATTATCGCGATCTTGGCCGCGACGATTATTCCCAATTTTATCGGCTTTGATACCGAGGCGCGGCTGACCGCCAGCAAGACAAACCTGGACACCTTACGCACCCGCATAACTTTATTCAGGGCGAAGGAGGGAAGATACCCGGACAGCCTGCAGGAGCTTCTGGATACCTATTACCTTGATGTTGGAGTGAAGAAGCCGTATCTAACCAAGATTCCGGTAGAGATGATAAGCACTAAATCAGGCAATAACGAGTTTATTGATATAACCTCATCTGAAGAGCCGATGACCCGTGGGGGCGGCTGGGTTTATTATACCGATACGGCTGAAGTGCGCATAAATTTAGAGGAGCCCCTGGATAGAAAATGGGGAGAAAATGAAGGCCAGAAGCCGATTGATTGGTGATAAAAAGGCAGCAGTTTTAATTACCACCATAATTATCCTTGCTTTCTTGGCGGTTTTGGGGATGAGCTTAATCGCCTTCTTATTTTCGCGCACTGCTTATTCCCAGACGCAGTTAGATAGATTAAAAGCGCTCTATTTAGCCGAGGCGGGTATCTCCAAAGCCATTTGGGAATTAAGGTTTGATATTGACCCTGATGGCGACGGACAGGGAAACATCCCAAAGACAAAATTAGGGGACGGATTTTTTTGGGCAAGGCATAATTTTCAGACCTCAACTTTAACTTCTACAGGCGAAGTGAATAAGGCAAGGCGGACGGTGCAGATTAAGTATTCGGCGATTTAAAGAGTGGTTTGTGATTAGTGGTTAGTGTTTCGTAAACGAACCACGAACCACGAAGAACGAGGAACGATAAGATGGCGGAAGAACGCAGGTTAATCGGAGAATATTTATTGCAAAAAGGCATAATCAGCGAAGCGCAGCTTAAAGAAGCAGTTGAGGAACATAAACGGACAAACCGCAGAATCGGCGAAATTCTCATCAAGCGCGGCTTTGCCAGAGAAGAAGACATTGCCCGGGCATTAGGCGAGCAGTTAGGCTTTACTTTTATGGATTTATCCACTTATCAGATAGAAGCTGAGGCTGCCGCGCTTATCCCAAAAGAGGCCGCGTTGCGGCTCCAGACCATTCCCGTATTCAAGGTAGGAGATTCTTTAACCGTGGCAATGACCAATCCTTTGGATGTGGGGGCAATAGATGAGTTGGGCTGTTTAAGCCAAGGCATGCGCATAAAACCGGTCTTGGCAACCCCTACTGGCATAAAAGAGGCGATTGCCAAGTTCTATGGAATAGAACCAGTCGTCAGTCGTCAGTCGTCAGTCGTCAGCCCTCAAGTGTCAGCTGAAGGCAGAAGGCTGATACCTGTAGAAGAACCATCTAAACTTATTCAGGAAGCAGGGCAGGCGCCGGTGATAAAGCTAGTAAACCAGTTAATAGAAGAAGCGGTAAAATCCGGGGCCAGCGATATCCACTTAGAGCCGCAGGAAGACGGCTTTTATTGCCGTTTGCGCATAGACGGAGTATTACATGAGATAGAGCCACCGCCCAAAAAACTCCAGCCTGCGGTTATCTCGCGCATAAAAATTATGGCAGAGATGGATATTGCCCAAAGCCGGCTTCCCCAGGATGGCCGCATCCAGACCAAGTCTTTAGGAAGGGACATAGATTTAAGAGTAGCCACTTTCCCGACCATTTATGGAGAACACGTTTCTATCCGATTACTGGATAAGACGCAAGGGCTCATAAAATTAGAGGAATTGGGTTTTGAGGCCGATACACTTAAGAAATTTAAAGAAATTATCTACAAGCCCTACGGGATTATCTTAGTAACGGGCCCGACGGGTTCGGGAAAGACTACTACCCTGTATGCGGCCCTAAATACGATAAATGACTTAAAGAAAAATATTATTACCTTAGAGGACCCGGTAGAATATACCATCACGCGCATACACCAGTCGCAGGTAAATGTTAAAGCCGGATTAACTTTTGCTACGGGGCTTCGCTCCATTGTCCGGCTTGACCCGGATATTATTATGATCGGCGAAATACGCGACAAAGAGACCGCGGATATTGCCATCCACTCCAGCCTTACCGGCCACCTTGTCTTTTCCACCCTGCATACCAACGATGCGCCTTCTGCGGCGACGCGGCTGATTGATATCGGCGTTGAGCCGTATCTGGTTGCCTCTTCGTTAGTCGGTGTTCTTGCCCAACGGCTGGTGCGTAAACTCTGTCCAAAGTGTAAGCAAGGATATAAGCCGAGCGAAGAAGAGTTGTCAGTCGTAAGTAGTAAGTCGTCAGTCGTAAGTCAAATCCGATTATACAAACCTGCAGGGTGTAATGAGTGTCGCAACACAGGCTATAAAGGCAGGATTGGTATCTTTGAGCTTTTAATCCCGGATAACGGAATAAAAGAACTTATCATTAAGAAAGCCCCTACCCACCAGATAAGAGACGCTGCCTGCCAGGCAGGGATGAAGACCCTGCGTCAGGACGGTTTCCAGAAAGTCCTCGCCGGCATAACCTCGCTTTCCGAAGTCCTCTCAGTAACTGAGGAGGGCTAATGCGGAGTCACCAGTCACCAGTCACCAGTCACCAGTCAAAAGACGAGCTCGGCGTCATCTTCCGGTTGAATAAAATCGTCATTCCAATGCAGGATTATGATAAGGTCACCAAGGATGCGATTGCGGTTTTAAGGTCAGCCTTCAAATGCGACAGGATAAAGTTTCAGCTTACAGGAGGAGATAAGCTTGAAGAGATAGTTGATCCGCCTGAGCCGTTACGAACCACGAACCACGAACCACGAACCACGCTGACCTTCCGTTGCAAAATCCGCGGGGAAACCAAAGCCATAATCACCTTCTATTCTACCCCCAGACGCAATAACGCATTTGGCAGCTGGCCGAAAAAATCCATCGGCAATATCCTGCGCCAAGCAGGAGTGGTCATTGAGGATGCCCGGCTCTTCCGCGATTTACAACAGGAACGCAACAAAATAAATGCAGTCATCCAGTCCGCGGGTGAGGGGATTGTGGTAGTTGATGAAAAAAATGAAGTAGTATTGATAAACCCCCAGACGCGCCAGCTACTGGGGCTCTCTGCCAACCATCGCATTCCACGCGCCTTTATAGATTTTGTCATCTCTCCGCTTAAGAACGAACTGCTTAAGCAAAACAGGGAACTGCTTTTTAAAGAGATAGATCTGACTACGCCCGTTAAGATATCTCTGCGCGTAGGGATGGCTTGGATGCGCGATGCTCAAGGCAGGAGAGTTGGCGCTGTGGCTTTGTTTCAGGATGTATCACGGGAAAAAGAGGTGGAGCGCTTAAAAAATGAACTTATCTCTACAGTATCTCATGAGCTGCGCACCCCCTTGACCACAATGAAAGAGTTTGTCTCAATTATCTCTGATGGTATTGCCGGGCCAGTGAGCGGCGACCAGAGGGAGTATCTCTCTATCATCATGTCCAATATGAACCGCTTAGGCAGGATGATAAATGACTTATTGGATATCTCTAAATTAGAAGCCGGAAGGATGGATTTGAAGAAGCGGCTGGTTGATCCTCTTCTTCTAATCAAGGACCAGCTCGCCACATTCCGGCCTGAGGCAGAGAATAAAAAGATTAACCTCTCGGCAGAACTTCCAGAAAAATTACCCCAGCTTTATATTGACTCTGACCGGCTTAGCCAAGTCCTGGCAAATCTCATCGCAAATGCTTTAAAGTTTACGCCTGAAGGAGGCAGTGTAACAATCCAGGCAGAAGAATTAGAGGAGGGCATTCAGATAGCAGTTATGGATACCGGCGTGGGTATTGCCAAGGAAAACTTCTCCAAGCTCTTTGACCGTTTCCAGCAGATAGACCGAAAGCCCGGGCCCGGAGCCAAAGGCACTGGGTTGGGCCTGGCAATTTCTAAATCCATTATTGAGTTGCATAAAGGAAAAATCTGGGTAGAGTCTGAAATAGGCAAGGGCTCAAAGTTTACCTTTATTCTGCCCAAGATAGAAGAAGAATCCTATTTTTACGAGTGCGTAACCGAAGGCATCAAAAGGGCCAGGGATAACGGCTCTACATTTTCCCTGATTGTTTTTGGCGCGGGCGTTGGCCTTAAACATTTGCTTTCGGATATAGAGGCGTTGTTAAAGAAATCAGTGCGTCAGGCAACCGATGTAGTCTTGCGTTTTCAGAAAGGAACGCTTATCGCCATACTATGTGAGAACGGCAGACAGACTATACCCGCGTTTACAGAGCGGCTGAAAGGAATAATTGAAAAGGATGAATCATTAAGGGCAAAGTGCCAGGGGGGCGCAGTTGCGGTAAAATCCGGCTTTGCCTCTTATCCTGATGACGGCCAGACCGCAAAAGAATTGGCAGAAAAAGCAGTTAGCCAGCTGAAGACTGAAAGCTGACGACTGATGACTATTATGAAGAAGATTCTGATAATTGACGACGAACAGGAAATCTGCAAGCTCTTAAGCGATTGTCTCAAAAGGCGCGGTTTTGAAGTAGAGATTGCCTTTGACGGAGAGGCAGGTTTAGAAAAGGCAAAAATTACTAAT
>Ga0172362_10006229_pt1 | contig 10267 bp, 13 predicted proteins | sample LakKivs1_kivu2a2_FD_114534 | JGI IMG/M metagenome (GOLD analysis project Ga0172362, IMG submission 114534) | Sediment microbial communities from Lake Kivu, Rwanda - Sediment s1_kivu2a2 | ecosystem: Environmental > Aquatic > Freshwater > Lake > Sediment | place: Rwanda: Western Province, Lake... | reverse complement strand
TTGACAAACATATGAAGAACTATACTGAATTGAAATGCACAAGCTGTAAAAAATGCAATAGCATCGGAAAGCCTTCCGTTATGAAAGGCAGTGCTTACTGTCAATCGCGAAGAGGGATGATACCATCTGCATCTGAACGGCTTGGCAAGAATAGGCCAGAATATTTCCTATCTCTTTTGAAGGGCATGTTCTCTCATCTGTCTCCAAAACAATTCTTCAAGATGAAGAAAACTAGAGAGGAGGCTTGGTAAGATCTCGCAATCAAAACGAAAGAAAAGGATTAGAGAGGAACGAAATAAATGCAATCCGAATCAAATCTGTTTGAAATGCGGAAGCATATGTACAAGCCACCATTACTTCTGCAATTCATGTTGGGTTCCAGGCTTGCAATATAGTGAGGAATTTAGAAATAAAATAATAAAAATTAAAGAGGAAAATAATGTATATATACAAAAACCTAAATGATTTTATTAAGATGCTGGAAACAAAACCAAAGACAACAACAATAGCCGTAGAAAAAAAGCTAAGTGTAAGTTCAGATCAAAGTAGAAACATAGGACGTATAATGGTTTCAATCCCTGTTGATGGATATGTATACGGATATGTTTCAGATCCAGTAGCAGAGATAAATCTTTTGCCGGATGACTTCTACGAACTTCTTACATATTGCACAAATGATGAAGCAACACTTAAGAAGATACAGGAATCATATAACACAAAGGTCATGACATTCAACGGAATGATGAAAGCTGAATGTGAAAAGGTAGAGGCTGTCATGAAGGGGCTTGGTTTCGCAAACGTGATAAGCGACTTGAGGCTTGTGTGAGGTAGTGTAGATGAAGATTCTCTATACAATAAAAGACATGCCACCAAAAAAGAAATCATTGTGTCTTGGCGATTTGATAAGATACTATGGAGAAACAAAATACAAGACCCTTGAGCATATCCAGAAATTGCAACAAAATAAAACGATGGCTGCAAAGCTTGTAAACTCAATACGCAAGTTACCGAACAATCAGAACTTCACAATAGATATTATTTTGCAAGCATTGGAAACTGCATCATCGACCCAGATATTTGATTTCAAGATAGATGGTATTTCTCCCAATGCCATATTGAAAGAAGGAAAAGATGTTAAGATCGAGATATACATGAACCCACTGTACTTCACAACAAAAGCTGTAATGTATCAAGCCTTCCCTGGATTCAGATCAAAGCATGATAACATAGAAGTCGCAATAAAGAAAGAGAATGACTTGTGGGTCAAATGGTTCGAAAGAGAGTTAAGGGGATACTCAGCCAAACCATTCGAGAAAATTATATTGGAGGAGTGATTGTGGAAGAGGCCATAGCAGATGCATTCAGCAATGGAATGATTCTTGGTTTTATCCTGGCATTGATTCTTGCGGTTGGATATTATTACGGACTGAAAGCAGCAGAGATGAGAAGATATAGGGATTACTATAGAATGATAACTTCAGAAACTAGAACGGCTATAGATCAGGAATTGCACGGCATTTCAGTAAAGCTTTCAGACATGGCGATGAATACCAATACCAGATTTTTCAAAAAGATGTCCAATGCCATAAATGAACTCCAGCAATTCATTGCAAGAAAGCTATAGGGCTTTCAATTGATAGTGCTGTAGAAACTATTACAGCATTACTAAAATCGTTTAACGATTTCTAAATGAAGGCAGAATAAAAATGTTTAAGGCTTTGGATAGATGAAAATCTCTAAAACAATTTGTACTTCTTTTTAGAAATGCCAAGATCCTTGTCAGTAAGTTTCCTTCCAGAACCAAATTCAAATCCGGTGTTTTTATTATTGCTGCCAAGCAGATCAATATCTTTCTTTCCGCCAAGCAAATCTACGTCTCTTCTCTCTCCAAGGATATCAAAAGGTTGTTCTCTTGTAATTGGGATGTATTCTCTTTGCTGATATTAGGCTTTTGCGAATTGAGAAGCTTTGTTTTGTCTCTTCTTTACTTTTCTGCGGTTTACTTGTTCTCCCCTATTGTTATACATGAACTTAGCCGTAGATTTAATAGCTCCGGCAGTTTGATTCAAAGCATTCTCAGCTTTCCCAAGTGCTGTTTCATCGCGATACTTATTACGTTGTAATCTGCGTTGATGCTTTAATTCTCTAACCTTTGTTCTAGCATTTTCTCTCACAAGGTTCCTGCGTTCCTTATCTATCCTTCTAAGAGTCTTCTCATGTCGTCGTTCTCTGTATTTCTCTTCCTTTGCTTTTATCCGTTCTATAAATGAACTCTTTGATTCTTCCTTATGATCACTATTTGAAGACGAACTATCTTCATTATTACTTTGGTATTCTCCAGATTGTTTACTTGGAGGTATTGGTGTTCTTGGCATTTACACTCTCATATTTGGCATATCGGATCTGTTCTTTCTGTTCTCGTAATACGTCTTTCCTTTCTTGCTTTTTCTCTTACCAGGATTTTTAGCTTTGAACAGAGAATCGATAGCCCTATTGCTCTTTCCAATCTGATGGTATTATTTCTTCTGGTATTTCATTAATATCACAATCCCATTATTATCGTGATAGTCACTATACCAAATACGACTATCAATATCAGAATTATAGAAGATTCAATTGTCAATGGTGTAATGATTGCGATACTGATTATTATTCCCATTATTGCAACAGATATTACAGTCGGGATGATGTACTGTGTAAGGTAGTTCGTTGTTTGCTCTTGGCTGGTATATGTAGTGATGTACATGTAAAGCGTATCGAAATACATCTGGACTTTCTGATCAGTCTTACCAGATATTTGGAACTCGCTAATTGTGTCATAGGATGAGAAGCTTGTCCAAGCTGATGTGTTCATAACGACTGCTGAAGTTCCGTTTGTAATTGTAATTCTGCAAAGGTCTACAGCATCGCCAACATTGTTATTCCAATTGAAATATATAGCAAGAAGATACCAAGTATTGTTTATGATTTTGTTTTGCAGGACTTGGCTTGCAGCACCATTGCCATTTATGTGTCCGATGACAAGAGAACTCGTGATATTCAACTGTACAACATTACTGGTTCCAGACAGCATCTTGACATAAGCATACTGATGGTTGGTGTTGTTGACTCTAAACGCAAACAGGAATCCATTGTAAGCATCAGCAGTATCAAAAGTGAAATTGGCAAATTTGTTCAAACCATTTGAAGAGTTGAAATCAAATGATTGAGTACCGCTCAAATACTTTTTATTTGTTACGTTCGCTCCAAGTTTTGCTCCAGTAGTTGTTATACCATCAGAGAACGTATACCAATTGCTCGATGGTGCAGCATTATGGGTATCTGGTGATTCAAAAGTTTCGTTGTATGTTGTGGTCGTAGAAGCTAAGGATGTCGGCAAGATTACTAGCATGGTCATCATCATCGCTAAAAACATTATTAAAAATATTCTGTTGTTACTTCTTTTCATAACTACATCACTAAAAATATAAATCAAGAGGCAACTATTTAAAACGTAGTTTACAATCTTTTTAGATTACTGGTGGTGATGGAGACAATTGATTTACAAGAATGTCAACCTGTGATTTCAATGCATCTATCTTTCCGTTCATGTCATTGATTGTACTCATGTTCATGTATGAGATCCCGATTGCAGCGACAGAACAAACTATCATGATTATGAAATAGATGTCCATGGTCTTTTTCAAGAACATTATTTTTGCAAGTTGATTATCGATGTATGAATTTATATTTGCAGCAAGCTCTATCGGGTTTATCTGTTCTCTTGGTTCTCTATTGAACGCCAATGGTTCTATGCTATCAAGGTCCACAAACATTACAGGAATTGTATCCATCATCGTCACAATGCTTTGAGGGTCAATTTCCTTTCCATCATTTATTGCATTGCCATTTTTATTTAGTAATACTATTCTTCCTTTTCTGATAAGCCAACATTTTTCTTTTATCCAGATAAGATCATTATCGAAGTTCTTCATCTTTGAAACCATTTTGTTTCCCTTGCCGATGAAATTTATGATTCCATAATTCTTATGTGTAAGCCTTCTGAATATCCTTGTCCTCATATACGAATCAAGAAATGCCCAACCGATGATCATTCCAATCGGCAGGAACATACAGGAACCCAAGACCATCATAAGAATAAGAACCCATGCTTCCTTGATATACATGTAAGAACCAAATACAAACATTGCTCCGATGGCAGCCAATATCAGAACAGTTGTCTGTTTAGTTTTCATTGGATCAATCTCATAAAGTTCTTTCAATTTTATTTCTTTCTTTTTAAATGATCCAGAATGAATGAACTTGTCAAGCAACTTCTTCTTATCTTCTTTTGTTAATGTTGCTTCATCTTGTGTAGGTTTGGTTTCCTGCTTTGGTTGTTCTACATTTGCAATAGGTGTATCGTGCTTTTCGAACAATGGTTTGCGTTCCTCTATTATTGCCTTTGGTTCTTCCTTTTTTATAAACTTATCAAATTCACTCATATAGATTACCTTCATCTGGTTTCAGGAATTTTCCAAATCCCTTTGATTCTTTCTTCATCTTTCTTTTTTCCAAATAAGTAAATCCCTCAGTAGGAGATGGGGTTGGTTCAAGGAATGATTGCATTCTTCTCTCTCCACCTTTATACGCACTTGTCATTCTCATTTGGCCGACCCATGGATGGTATCGCGATTCCCAAACAAGATGTATTCCATCAGAACGTGTTCCCATGTCATAAAACCTATGAAGGATTAGATAATCTCTCTGCAATAAAAACAATGTCCGGCTGTCCTGTATGTTTGATAACAAGATATCCGGATCAAGAAGTTCAGATCGTTTCTCAGGATCTCTGCCAGGGTGTTTTACAATCTGGGTCTGGTGTGCAAATTGATCGTGAGGCATGTTGGAATAAAAACGAGATTCATTGATATATGAACTAAATTTCATTTCCTTCTTTTTCTTTGCTTCAAGCTCTTTTGTTTTTATTTCTAGTTCCCTTTGAAGCTTGTCAACTTTTTCCAAAAGAAGTTTATTATCGTTAGAGCCATCCATCAAAAGTTATATGCAATATAACATATTTAAGGTTTACACTGCTAGCAATGCATTAAAGAACAAATACAAACCAATCAACAAAAGTAGTATCCCCCACACATAAGCGTATGTTGTCTCTGGCAATAACGCATCTGTATATGAATAAGAGATTGTATCCGTTGTAGTTCCATAGCTTATGTTCATTCCAGATGATACTTGCACTCCAGTAACAACTATGAATAATGCAAACAGCAAAAGCCATATGCCCGATATTCCGCCAAGCCATCTGGAGTTAGCAGCGATACTACCTAATAGAAATACAAAAAAGATTACAAGCCAGATTATAATCAGGAGATCGGTCATAGTATGTAATCATCTTCTCAATATTTAAATCTGTTTTTTAAAAAATAAAAAGAGATTATAATCTTTTTAATCTCATGCTCAGAACATTCTTTCTCTTACGAGAATGTTTCTTATGTCTGTGGTGTCTTCCCATTTTTTAAACCTCGTTAAATAAATAAAAAGATGGTTAGGTAAATGGATGCAACCGACCCGATTGCATCCGAAAGTGACCAGCTTCTTTCCCCTAGCAATCCCAAATCTTCTTTAGAAGATATTGGTAATCACCATGATTATCGCGACTGCGATAAGGGTAGGAACCAACTGAACTATTGTTGCAGTTGTTCCGGTTAGGTTGGCATCATCAATCACATCGTTTGTGACAGGGATAACCACAGCAACGGCTATGATTATTACCAGCATTATTCCGATGAATTGCCTTGCCAATTGGGCCTTAAAACCTCTTGGTGATTCAGAGAACATTATCATTTTCTCCTTTTTTATTACTTCTGCTTTTTGTTTTCGGGTGTGCAAAGCAGAGCTTCACCTTAGTTCGAACAATTACATTAATTAATTGGTAACTATATAAAACGTAACTCGGAGAGAATTTCTATATTTTTTTGTATTTCTTCTTCTTAGGATGAAATCAAAATTATCTTTTTTCCGCCATCTATCCGCCTTATGATTCCTTGCTTCTTCAAATAGTCCTCAACCTCTTTTGCATCGTCTTTTGTATTCCTTAACTTTATAATTGCATCATTGAACTCTTTTACTTCTATCTCTTTCTTCTCTATCAATAATGCAATTATCTTTTCGATGATCGGATCAGCTTCATCAGAAATGAAGACAAGGCTCATTTGTATTTACCTCTTGGCAACAAATCATAAGGCTGTTGTTTGGGAAGCAAATCCTTCGGTTCCCCAAATAGTTCTTTCTTCTTCTTGCGATACGAATTGCGTGGATCTCTCCCATTCCCTCTTATGACATTTAATACTCTTTCAACAGTCTCTCTACCTACCATACGCCTACCGCCTATATATTCTTTGCAGTGCGAAACCAAATAGAAGTCCGCACAGTAAACCTACAATTATCTTGAGAGTAGGTATCCATTGGAAGATAGCAAACAAAGCAGGAATTATTACAACACTACCAACAATCATTCCAAGACCTAGAAAGAATGTTGTTACCAAGAAGAACAGAAAGATAAATAGAGCTAATAGTTCTGGGCTGCCTCCAAATATCCCAGTAGTGTCGATTCCATTTCCAACAAACAATTTTTCTATATCTGAAAGTATTCCAGTCCAATTAACATTTGTAGTCATGACAAATATCCAACTAACAAGCCAGATCATGTTTGCCTCCCAGAGATAACTTCAAAGACTGTGAGAACATAGAAGATATTGAAGAAAGCCAGAAGCATGACTGTGAATGGAATACCAGTAGCATCAAGAGGTTCACCAGATGCTTGTATGTCAGAAACAGGAAATATAAATAGGTTCAATACAACAGTCAACATTCCTATAATGAATATATAAGCACAAGTAGAACTTGCAGCACCGAAGGCAGCAGCCAATAATGCCATTAATCCAGTAGCAGCTCCGGCAACAGTAATTAGATGTATCGGATCTGAGAACCAACCAAGTATTGCACCATTTTCAACTATAGATGAATCAGTAATGCCAGTTCCATTTACATCTTGATTAACATAAGTTTCCCACATACTATGAAGACCAAACATATACAGTATCACAGATAAACCAAACATCATAAGAACCCATGTAGCAATTCCGCCTCGGAGTTCTGTCTTATCTATGAACTTTCTATTGGCCTTCATAATCTACTCCACAAGAATATACCTACTGAATATATCAAGAATGTTACGGCAAATATCCACCATCCACTTACAAAATCACCGCCAACATCAATAGTAAAAGGTCTCATAACCAAAGCAATCGCAAATATCGTAAGGCCAATGTATCCGGTTCCAATACCTGCGTAGGGCATTGCAAAGCCCATTGCAAGGGCCATGATTACAAGCACTGCAATGAAGTAAGGATAATCGGGAACTTGCTGTAGTGCCTCTTTGAGCCTTATGATCGAATACTGGATACTGCCCAACTGAACTATCTTGTATTCATCGTATCCTATCTTCTTGAACCTGAACTCAGCAGCATATCGGCCAGAGATATTCGCGACAGGGTAATGAATCGATCCACCACCGGCATTGGTAAGATTGCTGAAATAGATCTGATACCAGGTATGATTGTTTTGCCCATACTTCAATACTTCAAGTGAGAACCATTGCAACTGGTTATCGGAGCTTGTTATATTGTACCAGATAGTAAATGCACTGTGATGTATTTGGCCAAGTGGTGCAACATCATACGCTATGTTCTCGAACAGGTAATGAAGATAGGTCAGATATGCCTCGGAAAAGCTAAGCCTGAATGTTCTAGTCCTAAGTGATGTATCCGGTATGTAGTCTTCGCTGTTGTTTTCGTATCCAGTTCTATTGAGTAAAATCTTGTACAACGTGCTTCTCAGATAGATGTCGCATTGCCCATATGCATCTGTGTAAACATTGCTCACAGTCTCATAGATTCCAGTGCAATTGATATAAGTTTTTACAGTGACGAAAACATTATCGATTGGAGGACTGTTCCCATACTCATTCCTATCTCCAACAATCGTAAGCAAGTAAAGTTCAGCCGTTGAATTGGAAGGCAGATAAGCATTAAGATAATAAAAAATCCCTTCATAGATATTCAGATAGTAAAGTCTACTCCTGTATCCATCGCAGCTTACAAGTATACTGACTAATCCTTGAGGGCATAGTGAAGCATTTATTCCAATGCCTCCTGTTATGTTTGTGAGAACATAGACATCGCTTCCGTCTTCGTTGCTTACAAGAATACTATATCCAATTAAAGGCGAGCAGTCATCCTCTGAGAATGCTTCTATTGCAAGTCCATTTGTTGGTGTGAATATTGTTCCATTCAGACTATATCGGTCTAATGGTGCATCTACCGAATAGCTCCATGCTTTGTAATATGATGATACTCCAGGTAAGAATGTATCATTGTAGAAAGCATCTGTTCCGTTGTATACCACTGTTCCATCTGTATATGATGCTGGCATCCCAGTTGTCTTTCTTAGTATGACTGTATAATCTGCTCCTGTTCCTTTTGTCCATGTTAGACCTATATGTGTAGAATTTAACAATGTTATATTGGTATTTGTCGGTGCATCTGGATATGTCATATCTACATCGCTTGAGTAGCTGTCACTCCATTGTATTAATCCACCTTCAGTTGTGAATGACCATGCTCTATAGTAGTATATCTGTGCTTCTGTGAGTCCAGTGTTGTTATATGAGTTTCCAGTATTGTTGTATACCTCTACTCCATCGTATTGATTTGCTGGGTATCCTGTCGTCTTCCTAAGTATTACTGTTCTGTCTGCACCTGTTCCAACAGTCCATGTTAGACTAATACTGGTTGAACTATATGTCAATGCGTTTAGTGCAGTCGGTGCATCTGGCTTTGTCAAGAACGTTTTATCTGTTCCATATCCACTTCCATTGTTGTTAATAGCGAATGCTCTGAAATGATAGAAGCTACCTTGCAATAATCCTATCGCATCGAAGAATGATATATTCGCAAAGCCTCCGACAGTTGTTCCATATGCTGTAGTGAATCCATAATCGAAACCTGTTGTAGTAGGATTTCCACCAGCAGCAGTAACAGTCAAGCGTAGTGTTGCATTCGTCTCTTCTATTCCAGTCGCAGCATCAGTAGTTACATTGGGATTTGTTAATGTGAAAGCACTTATGTAATTATCTGACCACTGTTGTAATGTACTCCAATTTAAATAAGACCATGCTCGATAGTAATAAGCTGTTCCTCCAACAAGTCCATTGTTCTCATAGTGAGTTGAAGATCCATTGTATACATTAGTTCCATCTGTTACGGATGTCGGATAGGAATTTATCTTTCTTTGTATTATCGTATTGTTAGCACCAGTACCTTTAATCCAAGTAAGGTATATCCTTGTGCTGCTATTCACTTGTGCATATAATCCAGTCGGTGCATCTGGCTTTGTCAGGAATGTCATGTCACTTCCATATCCAGTTCCATCTACATTCGTAGCATTCACGATATAATGGTAAAGCCTTCCTGGTAATAGCCCAGTAGCATTGTAAGCTATTATATCTCCTACTCTGTATGTGATGTCGCTCTTCACTATGTTCCTTACAACTCCATTGTTAGGGCTTTCTGCAATCAATGTAAAATTGCTCTTCCAGTATTTGCGGACAGCATCAGTTGACTGCCCTCCGACATACATGTAAGTGTCATCAACAATTATTGATTCGATTGTTCCTCCATATTCTACTTCTAGACTTGTCTTAGTCATGTTTGAAGTCCAAGCACGATATACTTTTGTATTGGTGTCTCCTCCACCATAGTAGACGTAGTTTGAATCAACAGCGAGACCAAATAGTGTCTCGCCATATGCTGCTGTTGCTGACACAAAAGCCATAGTTGATTTCAGGTATTTCCTGACAGTTCCTACTGCTGAACCTCCAGCAACATATAGATTATTAGTATCTTGGGATATTTCATATATTGTTGTTCCATAAGAATCAGATGTTAACACTGTAGTTAAATCAGACCTGTATGCTTTCTTTACAGTATTTTTGACACTTCCTCCATAATACAGATACAATGGGTCGCTAGAATCAAGTATGACACTTGTTATAGTAGTAGAATATTGTGGTGAAGATGTTACTAATGATAAATCGGATACTTTGTATTTTCTGAGAACTTTTGCAGTAGCACCACCAACATAGATATAAGTATCATCAGATACGATACTATACACAGTTCCACCATAGCTATCAGTCTCACCTTTCTTA
>Ga0172362_10006228_pt1 | contig 10268 bp, 10 predicted proteins | sample LakKivs1_kivu2a2_FD_114534 | JGI IMG/M metagenome (GOLD analysis project Ga0172362, IMG submission 114534) | Sediment microbial communities from Lake Kivu, Rwanda - Sediment s1_kivu2a2 | ecosystem: Environmental > Aquatic > Freshwater > Lake > Sediment | place: Rwanda: Western Province, Lake... | reverse complement strand
GGCCATCATCAGGATGATGCTGGAAGCGCCCCAGGCGATGAGGAGGGCCGCCAGCCACTGGGGCCAACGGGCCGGCTCGCGGGCCATGAGCAGCATGAGCGTGGCCATGGCCGCGGGGCCTGCGATCAGCGGAATGGCCAGCGGCACGATGAAAGGCTCGCCATCAATCTCCTCGGAAAGTGCCCCTTTGGGCAGGGGGAAGACCATCCGCAGGGCGATCAGGAACAGGATGATGCCGCCGGCGGCGCCCAGGGAGCCCTGTGAGACCTGGAGCGCCATCAGGATGTACTTGCCGAGGAACAGGAACAGGACCAGCGCAATCAGGGCGATGAGCAGTTCCCGCGCGATGATCCTGCGATACCGTTCGGGCGGCACGTTGCTCAGGATCGAGAGGAACGCCGGGATATTCCCGATCGGGTCCAGGACCAGAAACAGCAACAGGGCCGTCGAAAAGACCTTCATAGAAGACACCCCTATGGATGAGGGATGATGGATGATCGGACGCCTGTAGCTGGCGTCCCGTGGGTCGGCGGCAGCCTTCCTTGATCGATTATCCATCATCGATCGTCAAGGCTCATCGCATGTAGGCCTTCAACAGGTACTCCTGCAACATTCGCTGGGTGTTGAAGAACGATCCGTTGAGCGCCAGGGCGAACAGCATGATGCGGATGTACTGCTCCCGATCACGGTAGAACATCGGGAGCACGACGTTCTCCAGCTTGTCGTACAGGGCCTCCGCATCTTGAGCGGACATGTCCTTGGCGCCCTTGCGAGCCTTTCCTTGGATGGCCCAGCCGGTGAGGTTCTCCACGCAGCCCTCGACCCACCAGCCGTCCAAGATGCTCAGGGAAGGGACGCCGTTGAGGGCGGCCTTCATGCCGCTGGTGCCCGAGGCCTCATGAGGGATCTGCGGCGTATTCAGCCAGACGTCCACGCCGGGGATCATGATCTTGGCCAGGTCGATGTCGTAGTTGGGCAGATACACGAGGCGGACCTTCGCGCCGAGCTGCTCGCTCGCCTGGAAGACGTGCTGGATCAGTTTCTTGCCGGGGAGATCCTGCGGATGGGCTTTTCCGCCGTAGACGATCTGGAACGGGCCGGCGTGGGACGCGATCTGTTTGAGCCGGTCGAGGTCCCGCAGGACCAGATCGGCCCGCTTGTAGGCGGTGGCCCGCCGGCCGAAGCCGATCGTAAAGGCCTTCGGATCGAGCTTCACCTTGCAGTGCCTGGCCACGTAGTGGATCAGCCTGGTCTTGCACGTCGTATGGGCCTTCCAGATCTCTTCGGGCGGCACACTCAAGGCGTACCGAATGCTGAGATTGTCCGCCCGCCAATCGGGGATGTAGCGGTCCAGCAGCCTGCGGAAGGGGTCCGAGACCCACGTGCCGGCGTGCACGCCGTTGGTGATCGCATCGACCTGGTAGGAGCTGAACATCTCCCGGGAGATTTGGCCGTGCTTCTTGGAAACGCCATTGACATAGTTGCTGAAGTTCAGGGCGAGGTACGTCATGTTCAGCGTATCGCCGTCGCGGGTGAGGCGGCTCTGGAGGTCCCAGATCCGGTGCTTGCCGATCGTCTTGCGTACCATCGTCATGGGGAACTTGTCGTGGCCGGCGGCGACCGGGGTGTGCGTCGTGAAGACGCACTTGGCCCGCACGGCGTCAATGTGCTGAGGTTTGATCCGGCTGCCGCCGGTCTTGCCGATCTCCTCCTCGAACAACTGGAGGATCAGAAAGGCCGCGTGTCCTTCGTTCATGTGAAAGCGGTCGATCTGCTCGTAGCCGAGGGTACGCAGCATCCGGACGCCGCCCACGCCCAGCACGTACTCCTGGCAGAGCCGGTAGCGAGAGTCGCCGCCATAGAGGAAATGAGTGAGTTCCCGGTCTTTCCTCTCGTTTCCGGCAAGGTCCGTGTCCAGGTAGATCACCGGGACGGTGAAGCCGGTTACCCCGACCGCGTCGTATTGCCACGCGCGGATCTTGACTTCCCGTTGCTCGATCGTAACCGTGACACGGGCGGCGAGCGGTCGCAGATGTCCCGCGACGCTCCACGACTCCGGTCTCTCGATCTGATGGCCGTCGGCGTCCAATTCCTGATGGAAGTACCCTTTGCGCGGCAGCAAGGTAACCGCGACCATAGGCACTTCCATGTCGGCCGCCGTGCGGATCGTATCCCCCGCGAGAATCCCCAAACCACCGCTGTAGGTGGGGATCTCCGACTGGAGCCCGATCTCCATGGAAAAATAGGCAACGGACGTTCTATGCAAAGCCTTCTTCGGCTGCTGACTGGCCATAGCGAAACTCCCTTTGTCGTACGGACTGCGAATCCACCTCGGTTGCCGGCCACGAGCTTTGTTTCCCGGATCCGCCGCGCGGTTTCCATTCTGCGGCGGCTGGCTCCGGCCCGGCGATTCGGCAGCCGCCCCTGCCAAAGAACCGTTTTGCTTACTCGGTTTTGTCCATGGCGTCAAGAGAAGTCTGAGGAACTTGCCTATGGAACCGGCCTTCGCGCCGGATCATATAGGAAACAGGGCCGGGGATGACCTGGGGCGCCGTGAGGCGCGGACCTATGCCGGCGATCCGGAATCATTGACGTTGTCGACCGCTGGGAGGAATGGCATGTTGCGAAGCGCCAGGAGCTTGCGAGACTATCACATTCGGGCCACGGACGGGAACGTCGGGTGGATCAAGGACTTTCTCTTCGACGGGCAGGACTGGACCGTGCGCTACGCGGTGGTGGATACCAGCGAATGGCTGCCCGGCCGGAAGGTTCTGCTGATCCCGAGCACCCTGGGCTTACCCAGCACGGACGGCAGGATCGTGCCGGTGGAACTCACCCGCGAGCAGGTGCGCAACAGTCCCGGAATTGAGATGGACAAGCCCGTCTCCCGTCAGAACGAAATCGATCTGTTCGAGTATTACGGCTGGTCCCCCTATTGGGGCGCCGGTCACGGCGGCTTCACGCGGCCCATCGCTCGTTCGGTCGCGGCTGAGCAGAGAGAGGCCTCGGGCATCGCGCCACCCGGCGATCCCGACCTGCGCAGTATGCAGGAGGTGGATGGGTACTCCATCGAAGCTGCGAACGGTCCCATCGGGCACGTGGAAGACTTCATCCTCGACGACGAGCAATGGCTCGTACGGTATCTCGTGGTCGATACCCGCAAGTGGCTGCCCGGCAAGCGCGTGCTGGTCTCCCCGGAATGGGTGGATACGATTCGCTGGCGGGACCGGGTCGTCCGGGTGGAGTTGTCGAAGGAGCAGATCCGGGACAGTCCCGCGTACGATCCGAGTCAGCCGGTGAACCGGCAGGACGAAGTCCACCTTTATGACTATTACGGGCGGCCCAAGTACTGGGCCTGAGACCCACGGAGATGTAGGCATGATGGCAAGCCTGATGGAGTTGAGGAGCTATCGCGTTCAGGGCACGGATGGCGACCTCGGCAGAATCGCTGACATCGGTTTTCGACAGAATGAGTGGATCGTTCGTTACCTCATCGTGGAAATGGAGGAACTGGCCCGAGAGGCGTTGTTGCCCGCCAGCTACTTGAGCAGGTTGGACCGAGGCGCACACATCCTGTCTGCCGCCGTCCGGCGGGACCAACTGACGAACACGGACCCGCTCGACCGCTCCCGGCCGATCGACGAGCGCGAGGAACGACGGTTGCACGATCAGTATGGCTGGCCCGCGGTCTACGGGCAAGAGGAGCACGACATCTCGCCCATCGGCGGCCTGTGGAGTGAAGAGCCCCAGGCGCCGGAGAATCCTGACGAACCCGAGTTCGAAAGCCCCAGACTACTTTTCGCCGGCGACCTGTTCGAAGCCTACGCGGTCGAAGGCGAGGACGGCGAGATCGGGAGGCTTCAGGACATCCTCATCGATGATGAAACCTGGCCGATTCCCTACCTCGTCGTTGGCGCTCCGGCGGGCGAAGACCGGCCGCTGATTGCGACCGACTATGCCCAGTTGATCGATCTGGGGACCCGGACGATCTATGTCGCGCTGACGCGGGATGCGATCGCCGCCGGCCCGGTTCTCAGCGCGAGCGAGCCGGTCACGCCGGAGTTGGCGCAGAGTCTGCGCGACTACTACGATCAATACTCCCGATAAGCGCGTTCCCGGCGTGGATGGGCAATCCTGAGGCGTCGAATCAGCCCAACTCCTATCGCCGGCGCCGGCGGGGGAAAGTAGAGAGGACAGGGGAAGTGAATTCCTCGCGCGACGAGCAGTAGCAGAGAACAAACCGCACGGACCCGTTTGAAAAAGGGAGACGTAACCATGGCAACGGCGACAGGCGTGAGAACCTTCGACAGCTCTCTGGAGACCACGTTGGAGTGGCTGCGGGATGTCCAGGATCAGATGGGATTCGACGACGAGCAACGGGCGTTCCGGGTCGTGCGCGCCGTGCTCCACACGCTGCGGGACCGGCTCACCATCGAGGAAGCGGCGCAGTTCGCCGCCCAACTGCCCATGCTTTTGCAGGGCGTCTATTACCACGAATGGACCCCGCGGGGCAAACCGCTCAAGATTCGCGACCGCCAGGAGTTTCTGGAGCGCGTGGCGGAAGGGCTGCTACACGAACACGATCCGGCGGAGGCCTGCCGGGCCGTGTTCACCGTGCTCGAGCGGCATATGCCGGGCGGGGAAATCGAGGACGTCAAGAACCTCCTGCCCGAACCGATTCGCGAACTATGGCCATGACGGGGGACGTCCTATGAAAGTTCCTTTGGAGATCGCGTTCAAGGGTATCCGCAATACCGATGAATTGGAGGCCTTGATTCGTGAGGAGGCCGCCAAACTCGAGAAGGCGTGCAATTATATCAGCAGTTGCCGGGTCATCGTCGAGAAGCGGCAGAAGCACCAGACGACCGGGAGTTCCTACCGGGTGCGGATCGACATGACGATTCCGCCCGGTCATGAGCTCGTGGTGAGGCAGGAGCCCGGGGAAGGCGACATGCACGACCCCGTGGAGATCGTCATCAAGAACGTGTTCGAGTCCGCGGTACGCCAGGTGCGGAAACTGGCGGAGCAGCAGCGGGGCGATATCAAGGTGCACCCCGAGCACCAGGTCATGGCGGTCGTTCACACGATCTTCCCCGACCGGGAATATGGCTTTCTGCGGACGATCGATACGCACCAGGACATCTACTTTCACAAGAACAGCGTCCTGCATCATGAGTTCGACCGCCTGACGGTCGGCACGGGCGTGCGTTTCACGGCCGAGGAAGGCGAAAAAGGGCTCCAGGCCACTGCGGTCCAGGTCGTCGATACCGGGCGTACGCCCGTGACGCAGCCGGCGTGAGTGTCCGCGACGGGTTGCGGTTGCGCGGCTTGCTCCGGTTGCGTCCCCGCGGGGAGCGGTGACCGGCGCAGGTTGGCGCAGACGAAACGAGCCGCACAACCGTTGGGCGAGAAATGTGGGCTGGCCGATTCAACGGGCCGTATCAGTACGGCAGAGTCGAAAGATCGACAAGGGATGGCCGGCGGCTACGGCTCGGCGGAGGTCAGTCCTTCCTGGATGGCATATTTGGTAAGCTGGGCAACATTGTCGATCTCCAGCTTGTTCATCACGCGCAGCCGGTGCGCCTCGACGGTCTTGGGGCTGATATGCAGACGCAGGGCGATCTGCTTCGTCGTCCTGCCCTCGGCGAGGAGTTGAAGCACTTCCCGTTCCCGCTGGGTCAGCAGGGAGAAGGCCGTCATTTCCGCCTTCTCCTCCGTATGCACGAGGTCTTCCACCACCACGTTGCTGATCGAGGGGCTGACATAGGTCTTGCCGTCGGCCACGGTGCGGACGGCGCGGGCCAGCTCGTCGAAATCGCAGTCCTTGAGCAGGTAGCCGGAGGCGCCCGCACGGAACATCTCGGTCACATAGCGCTTGGCGGAATGCATGGACAAGGCGATGACCTTCACGCCCGGCGCCTCCCGCTGGATCTCCCGGGTGGCTTCGATGCCGTTGAGGTCCGGCATGCTGATATCCATCACGATGACGTCCGGCAGAAGCTCGCGGGCCATATCGACCGTGGAGTGCCCGTCGCTGGCCTGGCCGACGATCTCCATGTCCTCTTCCTGCTGGATCGCCCGGCTCAGGCCATGGCGCACGATGGCGTGGTCATCGGCAAGTACAATTCGAATCCCCATAGCTTCGTCCCTCGTTCCTTCACGTCCTTCCCGTGGACGGGTCCCCCCGAAAGCGACCATCGTCCCCTGCCTCGTCACATCAATCATAAGCGGCCTCGCAAGTTGTGTCAACTCTGCTGGATATGGAAATGCCGTGTTTCTGTACGAATTTGTTGGTTATACCGGCCCCGGACTGTGGCAGTTCATCATTCTGAGAAGATCATGGTGGTTGGTTGCATATTTTGCATGTTGTGTTTGTTTAATGGTTCCAGGCGAAATTGTCTATAGGCATTTTCCGCATGAACAATTCATGGATTGCACGGTGGGACGGCTCGTCCCGCGGTGCTACATCCGACCGTAGGTATCCGACAGGGCATATACCGGAATGGTTTAGGAGAAGAACAATGTCGACGACGGAAACGGGACACTCGAAATCGCGCGTCGCTCGATCCGGACTGGCCGTGGTCTCCCTCTGGCTGCTCGTGCTCGTGTTCCCGCCCCTGACGGTTCGAGGGCAGAACGATGGCAACATCGACATTCTGCGTCGGATGGGGAATGCCTTCGCCTCGGTCGCGGCGAAGGCCTCGCCCGGCGTCGTGGGCATCGTGGCCCGACGCACGGTTTCCCCGGGCGCCGCGCCCACCCAGGAGTCGCCGGAAGAAGAGCCGCTCGATCCCTTCAGCGAGGACTTCTTCGACTTCTTCTTCCGCCGCAGCCCCCGGGGACCCACGCCGCGCCGCGACTTCTCGCAACGGGCGCAAGGCTCGGGATTCATCATCTCCAAGGACGGCTACATTCTCACCAATAACCATCTCGTCGGCGAGGCCGAAGAGATCCGCGTGGAGCTGGTGGATGGCCGGACCGTGGAGGCCAAGCTCGTCGGGACCGATCCGGAATCCGACGTGGCCGTGATCCAGGTCGAAGCGGATAACCTTTCCCCGGTGGCCTTGGGCGATTCCCAGGCGTTGCAGGTCGGCGAGTGGGTGCTGGCCATCGGCAATCCCATGGGTCTGAGCCATACGGTGACGGCCGGCATCGTCAGTGCGACCGGTCGCAGCGGGCTCAATATCGCCACCTACGAGAACTTCATCCAGACGGATGCCGCCATCAACTTGGGCAATTCCGGCGGACCCCTGGTCAACCTCAACGGCCAAGCCGTCGGGATCAATACGGCCATCCTCGGCCCGGGCGGCGGCAATATCGGCATTGGGTTCGCTATCCCGATCAACATGGCCAAACAGGTCTCCGACCAGCTCATCAAGACCGGCAAAGTGGAGCGCGGCTATCTGGGCGTCGTGCCGCAGGATCTGACGGAGGAGCTGGCCGAGGCCTTTGGGATCGAAGCAGGCAAAGGAGCCGTCCTGTCGCAGGTGACAGAGGACAGCGCCGCCGCCAAGGCGGGCCTCAAGCCGGGCGATATTGTCCTGGAGTTCGCGGGCACGCCCATCGAGTCGGCCTCGCAGTTCCGCAACCTGGTAGCCGCCCAGCGGCCGGGCCAGAAGGTCGAGATGGAAGTCCTGCGCGACGGCAAACGAAGGACGGTCTCCGTGACCCTGGACACCCGCCCCTCCGCGGAACAGCTTCGTAGTCAGCAGCGGCGGGAACGACCCGCCGAGGAAGAGTCGCAGCGGCTCGGGCTGGCTGTTCGCGATCTGACCTCGGAACTTGCGCGGCGCTATGGCTACGAGCAGGAAACCGGCGTGATCATCACGCGCGTCGCCCCGGGCTCCGAAGCCGCGGAAAAGGGCCTTCGCGCCGGATACCTGATCCTGGAGGTCAACCGCCGGCCTGTGGCCGACGCCGGGGAGTATCGCCGGGCGGTCTCCCAGGCGATCAGCGACAATCGCCGCGTGCTGCTGCTCGTCAGCAACGGCCAGGTCAGCCAGTATGTCGTTCTGAATCCTTCGCGGGAGTAGACTCCATGAAAGCTCTGATTCTCATCGCAGATCAGGTGGAAGATCTCGAATTCTTCTACCCATACTATCGGTTGCGGGAGGAGGGTTTCGACGTGGACGTCGCCACGCCCGACGGCCGGGAGATCGTGGGCAAGCACGGCTACGACTTCAAGCCCAACGCCTCCTTCGCGCAGGTCAACGCCTCGGATTACGATCTGCTGGTCCTGCCGGGCGGCAAGGCGCCGGAGACGGTGCGGTTGCAGCCGGAGGCGGTCGAGATCGCCAAAACGATGCTGGAGTCGGACAAAACGGTGGCGGCGATCTGCCACGGCGTCCAGACCCTGATTTCCGCCGACGTGCTGCGGGGCCGGAAAGCGACCTGCTGGAAAGGCATTCGGGATGATCTCAAGGCCGCCGGCGCCAAATACCTCGATCAGGAGGTCGTCGTGGACGGCAACCTGATCAGCAGCCGCAGTCCCGAGGACCTGCCGGCCTTCTGCCGGGAAATGTTCGCCGCCGTGAAAGAGGCCGTGTAAGATGGCGATTCAGATCAAACGAGCCTACGAGGCACCGACGTCCGGCGACGGGTACCGCGTTCTGGTCGATCGGGTATGGCCGCGCGGGGTCAAGAAGGACGCACTGCGGCTCGACGAATGGTTGAAAGACCTCGCGCCGAGCACGGCGTTGCGCCAGTGGTTCGGCCACGATCCGGAAAAATGGGCGGAATTCAAGACGCGCTATTTCCGCGAGCTCACGGCCCAAGCCGAGCAAATCAAGTCTCTGAGGCAGAAAGCCGCCCAAAAGACGGTGACCCTGGTCTTTGGAGCCCGGGACACGCAACACAGCAACGCGGTTGCCCTGCAGGAGTACCTCCAGCGTCGCTGAGGCGAGAGACGCACATCGCCCTGCGCCAAGCGGCAGGCGAAAGAACCGGTCGGACGGTCCGACCGGGGGACGGTGGGCAAACAGAACAGAATGGTCTCGCGCAGAGACGCCAAGAACGCCAGGCGGAACGCGAAGGGGCAAGGGGCAGAAGTCCCCGTCCTACGCTTATCGCTTCGCGCGGGACGCTGGCCGATTGTCCTCGCAGAGACGCTGAGAACGCCGCGCTGTCCGAAACAACCGAAAGAATGGAGGACGGTAAGCGAAAGTGCGCTAAGCGGAAGGCGACGGAATCGGCCGGGAACTGATAACTGCTCCTCCAACCACGAATCACACGAATCACACGAACAGGAGGCACAGCGCGGCCTGCGGCCGCAACCACATCCCGTTCTCTCGCCAAGACGCCAAGAGCGCCAAGGGAGAGTGGAGAGCAGTCTGGCCGTTCGACGGTCGGACGGTTGGACAGTTGGGCCGCAGGCAACCGTGCTGCCAGTGCTTGCCGCATAGCGCCGGACGCTTACCGCCTCCCGGGGCCGCGTTCGTTTGAACGCGGAAACGTAGCGCACCTCTCTTCGGCTACGCCTATGGTACATGTTTCAATCCACACCCCCCCGTGAGGGGGTGACGAAGCATCCCGACGTGTTCTGGCTGTCCTACTACTGGTTTCAATCCACACCCCCCCGTGAGGGGGTGACGCTTGAGGTTCCCGCGGCGGGACAGTACGCGGTGTTTCAATCCACACCCCCCCGTGAGGGGGTGACATCCGCAACTACCTCATTGCCATGTTTCTCCTCGTTTCAATCCACACCCCCCCGTGAGGGGGTGACTGCTTGGCGTCGCCCGCTTTTCGCACGCCCTTGCCGTTTCAATCCACACCCCCCCGTGAGGGGGTGACGACAGTGATATCATGGCAAAACGAAAGACGTTCAAGTTTCAATCCACACCCCCCCGTGAGGGGGTGACCGATACGAGAAGGCCAACGCCATCGTGGACGAATTGTTTCAATCCACACCCCCCCGTGAGGGGGTGACGCTCGACGTCCGTTCGTGGTTCCTGTGGAGAACCTGTTTCAATCCACACCCCCCCGTGAGGGGGTGACAAGCTCGACGGCAAAAAGCACATCAAGACGATCCAGTTTCAATCCACACCCCCCCGTGAGGGGGTGACTGAGGCGCACGCGAGCAATGGCCTGACGCACGATGTTTCAATCCACACCCCCCCGTGAGGGGGTGACCGGGCCGGTGGTACGGGAGCGAGTTTTACTGCTGGTTTCAATCCACACCCCCCCGTGAGGGGGTGACATCTCGGTGGCGGTGGTCCGGTCGCGGACCAACGATGTTTCAATCCACACCCCCCCGTGAGGGGGTGACGCGT
>Ga0172362_10006226_pt1 | contig 10272 bp, 6 predicted proteins | sample LakKivs1_kivu2a2_FD_114534 | JGI IMG/M metagenome (GOLD analysis project Ga0172362, IMG submission 114534) | Sediment microbial communities from Lake Kivu, Rwanda - Sediment s1_kivu2a2 | ecosystem: Environmental > Aquatic > Freshwater > Lake > Sediment | place: Rwanda: Western Province, Lake... | reverse complement strand
GGAAGCCACCGCGACAGCCAGCGCGAGGTCAGCGCCTGGATCGTAAATACGCAGGCCTCCCGCTACATTCACATAGACATCCTGGTTGCGTATGCGGACGCCCGCGCGCTTTTCCAGGACAGCGAGAAGCATGGCAAACCTGCTGTAGTCGTAGCCCGTTGCCCTCCTGGTCGGGACAGGGAAGGGATTGAAGGAGACCAGGGCCTGCAATTCAACCATGAGGGGCCTGGCGCCTTCCATCACGGGCGCGGCCGCGACCCCCGGGACAGGAGGCGCGGATAAATCAACCAGGCTCAGGGACGAGACAGGAACCAGGCCCTTCTCGGTCATCTCAAAGAGGCCGGTCTCGTCGGTGGGGCCGAACCGGTCCTTTGGGCTCCTGAGGACGCGGAGGCTGTGCCCCTTCTCGCCCTCAAGGTATAAAACCACATCAACCATGTGCTCAAGTGTGCGTGGGCCAGCAATTATACCCTCCTTTGTCACATGGCCAACCAGGAAGACCGTGATGCCCCTCTCTTTTGCCAGCCTAAGGAAAACGCCACCGGTCTCCCTGACCTGGGAAACCGAGCCGGGGGAAGACGAGAGGGCCTCCATGAAAACGGTCTGGACAGAGTCTATGAAGAGGACCTGTGGGCCGAAATCCTCCGCGGCCCGGACTATCTCCTCAACAACGACCTCGCCTGAAACATGAATGGTCTCAAGCTCGAGGCCGAGGCGCCTTGCCCTCATCGCGAGCTGGCGCGGGGACTCCTCAGCGGAGACATACAGGGTCTTTATGCCCCTCTTGCCCAGGGAGCCGGCTACCTCCAGCAGAAGGGTTGACTTGCCGACCCCCGGGTCACCGCCCAGGAGAACCAGGGAACCCTGGACGATTCCCCCGCCCAGGACCCTGTCCATCTCTGGTATGCCCGCCTCAAACCTCTCCTCGCCCTCCGGGGGCAGGTCGGATAGCCTTTCAACCCTCGCGGCCTTCCCTGACCTGGCCCTGGCCCCCTTTTTCTCCACGACCTCCTCCACCAGGGTGTTCCACTCCCCGCAGGCCGGGCACCTTCCCATCCATTTCGGCGCGGTGTGGCCGCAAGCCTGGCAGACGAAATGGGTCTTTTGTTTCAAGATCAAATGATAAGCCAGGTGGCTATCTTATAACCACCCTGGTGGGAATCAAACAATGATCCGTTTCGATCCTGAGAGGATAAGCCCTGGCTTTTGCAACCGAGCGAACCCCGGACTTATAATTTTCCCTCGGAGACTAAAATGACCGAAGTTAGAAAAACCGCTTTGAACGCGCTCCACCACGAGCTGGGCGCGAGGATGGTTGCGTTCGCTGGCTACGAGATGCCCATCCAGTATGAGGGCATCGTCCCTGAGCACCTCTGGGTTCGGAAATCCGCGGGGCTTTTTGATGTGTCCCACATGGGCGAGATAGATGTGAAGGGGCCGGGCGCGCTGGACATGCTCATGCACATAACCACCAACAACCCGTCAAAGCTATCCCTGGGCCAGGTGCAGTATTCCGCGTTCGGCACCGAACAGGGTGGCGCTGTGGACGACCTGCTCATATACAGGATGGCCCCGGACCACTTCTTCCTGGTCGTGAACGCGGCCAACGACGACAAGGACTGGGCCTGGGTTGAAAAGCAGGCGAAGAACTACGATGTTGAGATAGCCCACCTGAGCTTAGAATACACGGAGATAGCGTTCCAGGGCCCGTTGGCGCAGGCTGTCCTGCAGGGATTGACGAGCTACAACCTTGAGAAGATGGGCTATTACTGGTTTGACCACATTGACCTCATGGGCAAGAAGGACATCCTGGTCTCAAGGACAGGCTACACGGGCGAGGACGGGTTTGAGATTTACGCCACTGACCCGCAGTATGGCGTTGACCTCGCGAAAAGGCTCCTCTCGGATGAGAGGGTGAAGCCAATAGGCCTTGGCGCGAGGGATACCCTGCGGATGGAGATGGGCTATTGCCTCTACGGCAACGACATAGACGACAACCAGAACCTCCTGGAGGCTGGCCTGGGCTGGATAATTGACCTTGAGAAGCCAGACTTCATCGGCAAGAAAACCCTGGTCGCGTCAAAGGAGAAGGGCCTGAGATACAGGAGGGCTGGCTTCGTGATGAAGGACATGGGCGGCCTTCCCAGACACGGCCAGAAGGTCTTTGTGGGAGGCAAGGAAACGGGCTGGGTTTCCTCAGGGACCCTCGCGCCATCCCTTGGCAAGGGCGCTGGCATGGCTTATCTGCCCAGGGACTTCAAGGTCGGCGGGGAGTTTGAAATTGAGATCAGGCCCGGCAAGCTCCTGAAGGCAGAGAGGGTCAACCTGCCAATGGTAAAGGGGACGGTCAGGAAATAATTGTTCGTTCCTTGTTGCTTATGCTCGTCAAAATCAGGGACCTGATCTGGTCGTTCGTTCCTTGTTGCTAGTTTTGCTCAACAAGTTGCACAACTTTACCGATAAGCTTTATACTATGCTAATCAAAAAACGAGGTGAATGATGGATGTAGAAACCATATACGGGGAACTCAGGGGCATGAACCCCTGGTGGCTTTCGGGCAGGGTTCCGGAGTCGCAGCTCAAGCCCTTCAAGAGGGACGCGTATTTCCAGGTGAATGTCAGGTTGAAGAAATACCCGGATAAGGCCGTGCTCCTTAGGGGCCCCAGAAGGGTAGGCAAGACCATGCTAGCCTATCAGGTTATATCCGACTATCTGGCCGAGAACGACCCCATGAGCATAGTTTATGTATCATACGACAAGCCCACATTACGAGAAACACCACCAGACGAGGTATCAAGGACGATCAGGGAGATTCACAGAAAGAACCCCACTCTTCTGGTTCTGGATGAGATTCAGTATCTTCCGGATTGGGATCGGTGGCTGAAAGTTCTCGTTGACGGGAAACCCGGATTCAGTATTCTGGCCACTGGTTCAAGTTCAATGGCCCTGAAAAAAGGAAAGCGGGAAAGCGGCGTAGGCCGATGGAACGAGGTTCTCATCCTTCCTCTGAGCTTTGCCGAATTCGTGGAGTTCAGGACTGGCGAAAGTCTTAAGAGTCTAGCCTTCATAAGAGATAAGAAGCCCTTCCCAGAAAAAAAGTTCCATCTGGAACAATGGGCAGTAGAATCCGGGGTTCTCAGAGAGAACTTCAGAGAATATGTTGAAAAGGGAGGCTTTCCCGAAATTGTGGATATGGATCTCTGGGATGCACAGGAGGTGCTCAGGGGAATAGTAGAAAAAGCCATTTTCAAGGATGTGGTTGCACTCATGGGCATAGGTAAGCCCTTGGCCCTAGAAAACCTGGTTTATTACCTGGCGAAACACCCGGGTTCCATACTGAGCCTTGAAAAGCTCTCCGGAGAACTGGAGATCCAGCGCGCCACGCTGGAGAATTACCTCTGTGCGCTTGAAGACATGATGCTAGTGATCATGCCCCCAAATCTCGTGGGCAAAACCAGGAGGAGAAAGGTCTATCTCGCTGATACAGGATTACTTTCGGCACTGAGATACAGTCCAGGTAGCCTCTTGGATGATTCCATGAGGGGCCAGCTTATAGAAACGGCGGCGGCCGCAAACCTCCAATATGTAGCTCATGGAGGATCTAAGAGGCTAGCTTACTGGAGGTTCAGGGACCACGAGGTTGATTTCGTGTTAACAAAGGGAGGAAAACCTGACATCGCTCTTGAGGTAGGATCCACCAAGAAAAAGCTCACAGGCGCCAGGAGGTTCTATGAGAGGTATAAAATTCCAGTCCGGGTTTTGAGCTTCATGCCGCCGCCGAAACAGCCTGATGGGATCCTGTGGCTACCCATTGAAATAGACCTTTACATGGCCACATCTGCGGAAAGAGAGAAGGCAAAACTGGAGTTCGCCAAACTGCTCTCGTGACAAAGGTTAAGCCCCATCCCTAGTCCAGGTTCACCGTCCTCTCAACCTCTACATCGTGAGAGAGCGTTCCTATTGGCGTGTCAAAGTGGACCGTCCCGGTCATCCTGACCTTTGACTTCTTCTTCGTGACCGCGGTCATCACCACATCGCTCATCTTCGGGATGGTGGAGTATTTGACCTTGAGCCTTGTTGTTATTATGCCTTCCCCGTGCTTTGGTATGGTGTGTTTCTCGGAAACAACGCCCTGTGCGACCTCAACTCCCTCCATGAAAAGGGTATAATCAAGCCTGTCAAGGACAGCGTCCACATCGTTGGGATTATGAGCCTTTAACCTGACCTCCAGCTCAAAGCCAGAGAAGTCCGCGTTCACCAGCTTTACCGCGTGCAGGGAGAAGTCGCAGTTGGCAAGGGCCTTGCGCTGGGCTATCCAGGTGCAGCTCAAAAGGGGAATGAGGGCTACGAGGAACTTTCTCATGGGGAAATTATGGGGCGGGGCCAGGGCGGGAGGCAAGCTCAGTTTCGCAGCCTGAGGAATCTTCTCTTCCCGACTCTGAGGATGCCGGGCCTTGAAACGACATCGCCAACCGATAGTCTGGCCCCCTCAAGGCTAACACCCCCGCCATCAAGAAGACGCCTTGCCTCTGATTTGCTTGAAGCCAAACCCGACCTGACAAGCAATTCAACGACCTCAAGCCCGGCCTCCGGCAGCTTGAACTCTGGCATGTCATCGGGAAGCCCCCCCTCCCTGAACACCTTGTTGAACTCCTCCTCTGCCCTTTTGGCTTCGGCCCTGCCGTGGAAGATTGCGACCGTGTCCCTTGCAAGCTGGGCCTTGGCCTCACGGGGATCGTCCCTTATCAATTTTTTGACCTCGGGCGTGAGATCCAACAAGAGCGTGTAGTAGTCCGGCATGAGCTCGTCGGATATGGACATCAGCTTGCCAAACATGTCGCGCGGGGACTCGGTTATCCCGATGTAGTTGTCCCAGGACTTGGACATCTTGCGAACCCCGTCGGTCCCACGGAGCAGGGGCATGGTCAGTATGACCTGCGGCTCCATGCCAAAGTGCTCCTGGACTGCCCTGCCAACGAGGAAGTTGAATTTCTGGTCAGTGCCGCCAGCCTCTATATCAGCCTTTATGGCGAACGAGTCGTAGCCCTGATAAAGGGGATACAAAAATTCATGGACATAAATGGGAACGCCAGCCTTGAAGCGCTTCTCATAGTCGTCCCTCTCAAGCATCCTCGCGACGGTGTAGCAGGAAGCGAGCTCTATGACATCCGCGGCCCTCAGGGGAGCCAGCCACTCCGCGTTTCCCCGAACCTCGGTCTTGTCCTGGTCAAGAACCCTGTAGACCTGCTGAAAATAGGTCTTCGCGTTTTCGTCTATCTGCTCCCTGGAAAGACGGGGCCTTGTTTCGGATTGTTCCGAGGGATCGCCTATCATGCCAGTGAAATCCCCGACTATGAAAACGATTTCCGCGCCTACATCCTGGAGCTCCTTCAGTTTTCTCAGGACAACATAGTGGCCAAGGTGGAGGTCAGGCCTGGTCGGATCGCAACCCAGCTTGATTCTCATTGGCTTTCCCGAGAGGTGGCGTTTTGCCTTTTTGACCAGGTCCTCCTCGGGCAGGACCTCGTGGGTCCGGGCCCGAACCAGGGCAAGGAGCTCGTCCAGCGTCATACCGAAAATTATAATGGCTCCTGGTTCCTTGTTGCTCGTTATTCGCTGGGCTGGCACTTGATCGGCCCCGGGATTTTTCGTATAATATAACCACTAGCTAATGGTGAAAAGGAGGTTATGATGAGCTTAGCCTATGTGGCTCTTTTGGGCATGAGCTGGTCAACGGGAACGAATGTCCCGACAGGCGTGGCCTACCCTGCGGGGGGCCACTACCTCTACAACGGCGTGGTCTATTCTGTCCTGGCATCAGGGTGCACATCCGCTTCTTACACCTTCACTTACCAGCACATCTGGTTTGACCCTGTGAACCTGAACTATATCACGAAGCAGGATCACCCCCTTGGTGTCTACAAGATATCCGGCATTGCCGCGCCATATTCCGGAACCAACTGCTTTTTTACCTTCGGCGGGGAGTGGACGGACGGCATGTCGCCCACCCTCTACAGGAATGCCTACAGGTATAACCCCGTGGGCAACAGCTGGCAGAGCCTCACCAATGTGCCCGTTACCGATGGGAGCGCTGGCCTCGCTCTCGGCTACCACAGGGATACCATCTATGTCATAGGCGGGGCCGTTTCTGACGGCGCTACCTACAAGAACGCGTCCAACGGCCTCTACAAGTATTCCATAACCGGCAACAGCTACACCACGGGCACCAATGTCCCCTACAATATTTCTGAGGCCGCTTATGCCACAACCATCAACTCCTCCGGCGATTCCTCGGTGTTCATCTTCGGCGGTTGCCAGGACTACGACGACAGCTGGGGAACCCCTAGCAACTTCACCACCAACACATATGAATATCGTTTCTCAACCGGTTCGTGGACTTCCAGGGCGAGCCTCCCCGGACCCGCGAGGGCAGGCGCTGTCGCGGCAGTCCTCAGGGGAAAGATATATGTGATAGGTGGCTTCACCGGCTCGGCCGATGTGAACAGGGTTGACATATATACCCCCTCAAGCAACTCGTGGGCCACTGGCCCGGCTCTTCCCTCCGCGCACGATGGCGGGGCCGCGTCCGCGCCGGACAGGCCCTTCAATTACCCGCCAACCCTGCTTTTCCCGCCGGACGGGGATACCATCTGCAAGGACACCACATACGGCTTTGACTGGGATGTCGTTGGCCCCATAAAGATAATCTACAACGGCGAGGGCACCGCCTCCGGGATAACCAACTATACCTACATTCTGAGGACGGACATATCCAACAACATCCTGAGATACACCCAGGACCCATCCTTCGCGACATACAGCCAGGTCACAACGGTCCCGACCAACTACAACCTCGCGCTGAACCAGGTTGGCTGGTGGTATTGGACAGTCAGGTCAATTGACGACCTGGGCGACTCCTCGGCCTGGTCAGACACCTTCTCGGTATATGTGAAGAACTGCGGCCTTGGCGGGGAAGAGATGGACCCCGGGAAACCCCTTGAGGTGAACGCAAAGGGGCTCTCGGTAGGCTCGGTGGAGCTGGATGTGCTCTCGGCAGAGGCAAAGGAGCTCTCGCTAGAGCTCTACAACCCCGTGGGCGTCCTGGTTGAGAAGAGGATGGTCTACCTCAGGCGCGGCCTCAACACCTTCTCGGTTCCGGTTTCAGCAGGGGGAACCTATGTGGTCCTTCTCAGAGATGGAGCGAGGGTGATAACGAAGCGGGTAGCGGTGATAAGGTAGGGGCGACCCTGTGTGGTCGCCCCCCTGTTGGTTGGTGAGCAATCTGCCGGTTGTCATCCTGGCGCCGGTTCATGCCCCCATTTTATAATCAAGGCCCAACGGAGACAGAAATGGCCAAAGAATACCTTAACTATGTGGACGGGAAATGGGTTCCCTCGGAGACCGGACGGGTCTTTGAGAACAGGAACCCATCGGACTGGGAAGAGGTCATCGGGACATTCCCGAAGTCAAGTGCGAAGGATGTCGCGAGGGCAGTTGAAGCCGCGAAGAGGGCCTTTCCGAGGTGGTCAAAACTACCTGCCCCGAAGAGGGGAGACATAATGCTCAGGGCCACCGAGCTCCTGGTGAAAAAGAAGGAGGAGATATCCCTTCTCATGGCAAGGGAAATGGGAAAGGTCATAACCGAAGCAAGGGGAGACACCCAGGAGGCAATTGACACGGGCTACTACGCGTTTGGCGAGGGCAGGAGGCTTTTCTCCAGGAACGCGCCCTCGGAGCTCCCGGACAAGATGGCCCTGACCTTCCTGAGACCGATAGGCATAGCGGGCCTCATAACCCCGTGGAACTTCCCCATGGCTATTCCGGCCTGGAAGATATTTCCGGCCCTTTTGTCAGGGAACTGCGTGGTTTTCAAGCCCGCGACCGACACCCCTGGGTGCGCGGCTGAGTTCGTCAGGATATTTGAGGAGGCCGGGCTTCCGCCTGGGGTCCTGAACCTTGTGACCGGCGGGGGCGGCGAGGTTGGCGAGGCAATCCTCGCGCACCCGGATGTGGGCGTGGTATCCTTCACGGGTTCGGTTGAGGTTGGCTCAAGGATAGCCGAGCTGGCGGGCAGGCACCTGAAAAGGGTCTCCCTGGAGCTCGGAGGGAAGAACCCGCAGATTGTCATGCCATCGGCTGACCTTGATCTCGCTGTTGATGGTGTCCTCTGGGGCGCGTTCGGAACCCAGGGCCAGAGGTGCACCGCTACGAGCAGGCTTATAATCCACCAGGATGTCTACGACGACATGATGGCCAGGCTCCTCGCGAGGGTCAAGACCCTTAGGATAGGCGATCCAACCAAAAACGAGACCCAGATGGGCCCCCTGATAAACGAAGGCCAGCTGAAAACCGTCCAGTCCTATGTTGAAATAGGGAAGAATGAGGGCGCGTCAGTGGCCTATGGCGGCAAGAGGTTGACCGAAGGCCCCCTGGCAAAGGGCTGGTTCCACGCGCCGACAATCCTTGAAGGTGTGAAGGCAGGGATGCGGGTTGAGCAGGAGGAGATATTCGGGCCTGTTCTATCCGTGATAAAGGTAAGGAGCCTTGACGAGGCAATCGCGGTGGCGAACGGCGTCAGGTATGGCCTCTCGTCGTCCATATACACCAGGGACCTCAGAGAGTCCATGCGCGCGGTTGAGGAGCTGGAGGCAGGGATAACCTATGTGAACGCGCCGACCATAGGCGCGGAGTGCCACATGCCTTTTGGCGGGGTCAAGGAGACCGGAAACGGCCACAGGGAGGGCGGCTGGACGGTCTATGAGATCTTCAACGAGATAAAGACCGTTTACATAGACTACTCAGGGACTTTGCAGAGGGCGCAGATAGACACGGAGGAGAGAACGAAGATCAGTGGGTAGTGAGTAGTGAACAATCTGTAGGGCAACCCATAAAAGCGTAGGGGCGAGCTCCTCGCCCCTATCTCAGCAGGCACTTATAGACCCAGTAGCTCTTCATCACATTCTTCGTGTAATTCCTGGTCTCCGAGTATGTTATGAACTCGCAGAACAGGTCGGGGGGGCAGTCCCCCATGAAACCCAGCCACCGCCGGACGGGTTTTGGCCCCGCGTTGTATGCCGCGACCGCGAGGTAATCCTGGCCAAAGTCGTTCAGGCGCTCCCTCAGATGAACGGCGCCGAGATAAAGGTTGTCCTGGACATCAAAGATGTCGTATTTGATGTTGAGCGAGTCGGCCAAGCGCTTCGCGGTGAAATTCATGAGCTGCGCGAGCCCCTTCGCGCCCGCGGGAGAGACCGCGTCCGGCTTGAAACGGCTCTCCTCCCTGACGACCCCGAAAAGGAGGGCTGGTTCAATGCCAGCGGAATCCGAGGCCCGTTTTATTTCGTCTTGATAAAGGAAGGGATACATTGCCGCGAGGAGGTCTGATGGCAGGGTGTCCCTCACGGGCGCTTTCCTGTATATCTCCGTGAACAGCTTGCTCGCGCCCAGGAAATCCCCGGCATCGGCAAGCGCGTTTCCCCCGGTCCACCAGGTCCCCGGTTTGTCCGCCAGGAGTCCGTAGGCCTGGTCAAGAAGACCAAGCCGGGCCATTATGCCCACAGCCTCCGCGGCCTCGGTGTCCACGGATATGCCGGCCCACGCGCAGGGATCAACGGGGGCCACGGGTAACCATGGCCTGGCCATCAGCCCATACCAGCTCAGGGGATCAACCGAGAGGAGCCTTGCCTTCCAGAGTCCGTCGCCTGTCGCGCGCCAGAGCCAGTAATAGCAGGCGCCTTCTGTTCCCAGGGAGGGATTTGCATCAAGGGCCTTCTTGAAGAAGGCCTCGGCATCTTCAGGCATCCCCAGGGCAAAGGCCAGGAGTCCGAGACGCAGGAGAGCGTCAGGGCTCCTGGTTTCCCTGAAGGCCTCGGCTATTTCCTGGTAGCGGGCCTGGCGCCATTCATCGGTCTTCCCGGACTCAAGTATGATGAACGAGGCCTCGGTTATCCCTTTTTCACCATACCTGTTGTCCATTTTGACGAGTGCAGAGATGGCCTCGTCGGGCCTTCCGAGCCTGTTGTATGAGATGCCGGCGTAGTAGAATATGTCGTCGGAATAATCCCCGCCCAGCTTCCTGACCCCCTCGCGCTCGTAAAGTGAGACCGCGCCCGCGTAATCCTTTGTCCTGTAGAGGCTCATGAAATACGCGTGGTAGGCGAGGCCGGACAAAGGCCGGGTTTTCTTGAAGAGGGAGAGAACCTCCTTGTATTTGCCTCTGTTGTAGAGGACGATAGCCCTGTCGTCGGTGGAAAAATTGCCTTCCCCAAGGGC
>Ga0172362_10006225_pt1 | contig 10274 bp, 10 predicted proteins | sample LakKivs1_kivu2a2_FD_114534 | JGI IMG/M metagenome (GOLD analysis project Ga0172362, IMG submission 114534) | Sediment microbial communities from Lake Kivu, Rwanda - Sediment s1_kivu2a2 | ecosystem: Environmental > Aquatic > Freshwater > Lake > Sediment | place: Rwanda: Western Province, Lake... | reverse complement strand
TTGTAATTAAACAACAACTTTTGTCTCACTTCTTCAAATGCAATTTTAATTTGCGTAGGAGTTTGTTGGGAGAATTTAATTTTTTTGGGGAAGTTAATGTAATAAACGGATTCTTCAACCCATCCAAAATCATTTCCAGCAACCGGAGTATAAACAACCTTAATATCTTCATCCAAGTATTTATACACCTTCACTTGTTTCAATCCAACACAATCAACATCACATCCACTGTCCTCATCATGCACCCGATTGTAGCATATATCCACCACAATACGGGCATACATTTCTTTCATAAAATCAACTAATTCTTGATTAAATTTGGGGATTTGTTTGGGGGTTTTGGAAATAGTTTTGGCTGGTTCAGCATTTGCCAGTAATTTTTGCAGTTTTACAGTTTTTACCATTTTATTGATAACTTATTATTGTATTTGTTAATAAGGGAATCAATTTTTTATTGTAGAAAAAATTGATTAATAATTTTGCAGATATATGGAAAAATAAAATGCTATCTTGTTTCAGAAGAAATACTATAACTCCAGTCGAATACATCGATTATGCAATCGACGAAGATTTAGCTGAAAAACTAAAAAATACAAAAAAAGTTGTATTCGGACCAGAATTCAATGAACCTATCTGCAATCTACCCAATACAATTGAATCGGTTAATATTTACAATAAATATTTTAATTATTCTTTGGATAATTTGCCGAATGGATTGAAGGAGTTGGTATTGAATCAGAGGTATAATCAGCCATTAGATTTTCTGCCAAGTGAATTGCAAATCTTGAAATTTAGTTTGGGAAGTATATTCAGTCATTCATTGGATAATTTACCACAACAATTGAAACTTCTGGAGATTCCTTATTTGTATAATCATGAAATAAATTGTTTACCGGATAGCATCGAAGAAATAAGAATTGGTGTTAAAACTATGAAAAATGATGATTCAATTTATTACCTTGAATCTCCTTATGCTGTTTGGGAGGATGTGCAATTTTTTAATAAAAAAATAAAAAAATTACCGAATAATTTGAAGAGATTATTTATTTTTAATGAATATCCTTACATTGATGAATTAAAGGAAATGTTAGGAGATCGTTTGAGAATAATATTGGGTGATACACGTATAAATTATAAATTAGTTATCAGAAAAAACATCTACTTGATATTTTCCAAATTTGACTGGTTTAAAACACTTCACACAATTTTGTTTTTTATCAACGCATTTGCAATTGGCGTTGGGAACGTAGTTGATGCCTTCGGTACAGACCATAGGATTGTAAGCAGCTGACCAATCTTTGTTGGTGGCTTTACATTCTTGGTTCTGTTTTTCGAATTCAGCGCTCCCAGCGAAGGAGACATCGCCTTCTCTGGGAGCACTTAGAAATTTTCTTGGATTGAGGTATAGTAATCACGTGCATCTTGGAAAGCTGGAGGGACTGATCCTGGGCAATCTTTTTGGTATTGTTGTTCTCCTAAATACCAGTCGATATTTCCACAACAAGCGAATTTTCCATCTGGATTTCTTCCAAGGAACTGATAAAATCCTTCTTTGCCATCTCCTTTAAGTTTCATAAATAAGAAGATAACAACGAAGAAGACAAAAAATATTATGAGAAATAGTAACACGGTTGATAACCAATCTGTCTTCATTATTATATATTATATAATAATATTATAAATTTCAAAATTTCGGGGGAACCTTCGCAGTCACACATTGAACCTGTTGTGGTGGCAATCCTGGTGTATTTCCATTCATACAAGCAGGCGCATCCCTCAAAACCGTCGGCCCAATTGGACATACCGATGCAGTATATTTCTGATTTTTCAAATTATTCTGCACCGTTGCAGCTGTTTGCACTTGCCATTGAGGACTGGGGACAGGAGCCACAACATTGCAAGGATTATTGGAATAACCGGAGCAGAGAGGGACACAACCGTCTCGTCCTAAAAGGCATTTATCTTTATCGGCGAAGTCTCCAACAGGTTGGTATTGCATATATCTGGAAGGATAACTGGCGCCTAATGGAAAACCAGTTTCGTGAAACATTCCATCTTCAATAAAATTATATGGCATTCCGGTGCGACTTTCATTAATTTCCTCTTGAAAAATTGGTCGTTGTAAAGGTTTTTTATTGTTCATATTATTTTATAGATATAAAATAATATTTATTAATTCCCATAATTATTCTTAACTTCTTTTCATACATTTTTGACAATTCCTTACCATCGCATCATACTCCTCATTCGATATACAATTAATACAAATCATATTAAACATACCTACTACAATAAAAAATACCAAAAATGATACTAAATATACCGACAATATTGGCAAATACTTCAAATCATATCCATATACTAACAAATTCACTACCAATAAAGTCACTAATAATGCGACATAATATCTATAACGATAAAACATATGTTTTTCCATCAAATAATCTCTAATTAATATTTTGCAATTCATAATATATCCTAGAAATTATTTGAAAAAACCACTATATAACAGCACCACTAAAATAATAAATACTGCAAAAATTGGTGGGAAAATCTCCACATATGACATCGCATAAATTTCATTCGAAGCATTAACATCAACATAATGTGAAAATTTTTTGCCCAATCTGTTCAATCCAGGAAAGAGTAATCTAAATAATAAAAGTAAAACATAAATTACCAAAAATGGAACTATAAAGAACTTTATAAATGGATTTAATCCAGGCACAGCCCGGTCCATTAAATAACCAGTCAATAATCCTAATGTAATTGCTATAATATATGATGTTGTTAGTCCAGCACTTGTCATTTTATAATATATACATAATTTATTTTTTCAAGAAATATATGATATTTCATTCACTCCCCTTCCCAACATCAAATCAAATTTCCTATTAAATTCATCCAATATCTTCTCCAAATTAATTACTCTTTTTACTAAATCATCAAGTTTATTGTTGATTATTTCAGTATCACTCAAACCATTTGGGAGAGATATGGAAATATCTTCCATGGAGAGGTGATCTCTTTTTGCTTTTTTGTTTTGCATTATGTGGTTAAAGTGGGGATTCTTTTATAATAAAATTTTTCACTTTTTACTCGAAGTGGATACGTTTTCTGGCTTTGGAGAAGAAGCTGGTGATAAGATTATCACCTTCTTCAAGAGAGCAGATTTCATCATTTTTCCTCTTACGAGGGCTTGAAAATATCTCCACATTTGTCTCCAAAATTAAATTCTCAAAAACATCTGTCTCAAAATAAGGCTCCGATTTCAAAGGAAAATTCACAATATGCAACGCCGTCTGTGCAGTCATACTCAAATCCTTATTAATCTGAAGCATTCCTGTCAAAAGATCAACTAGAACTGGTTTGTGTGCAGGTGGAACACCTGAATTTTCCATACATCGACGGATAAATCCTTTCATATCAATTCCATAGATCGCTGACAAATATGGTAGCGGTCTTGTATTCCGGAAATACAATGGTATTTCCCCTACAACTAACTCTAAAATCGTAATTCCAAGTGACCACATATCATACTGTTGACAAGTAAAGTAGTCGAAATCACAGAGCATTGAATTGTAGATTTCAGGATGCCGGTAATAGGGAGTGTAGATAGGGGTTCTTCCTCTGATTGGGAAATTTTGTCGAAGCATAAATCCATAATCAATCAGTTGAGCCTTTCCCATACCAGTAAGACAAATGTTGTTTGGTTTGATGTCACCGTGAATGAAACCAATAGAGTGAAGTTGAACAAGGATTTCAAGAATGTCTTTGACATAGCGCAAAATGTCCGCCTTATTCAACACCTTGTTTTCCTTCATCCAATCCAGATCCTTCGAAAGAAGTTCCATCGTAATAGTGAGTTTCTCATCATCCACGCGAAAAACCTGAGGATGAGCGATGCCCTTACTTGCCAAAATCTTCAAACAAGACTTCTCATATTTATATGGAAGTTTATTTGTAAAAGACTTAACAGCATAGAGCATTCCATCAATATTCTCAATTGATACAGAACCATAAGTTCCAGAACCAATATTTAAGGAAAAAGACATGATTAATGTGTTCCTACTTCTTAAATTATTTGGAAATTACAGCCATCAATTTTTTATAATAAAGAAAACACTATTTTACAATGTTTCCTTCGGTATTTTGGCAAAACTCTGTTGTTTAATGTGAAAACTTGCATTGGTCACCTTTTCTGCAAAATCCTTTTGAAAAGTACTTGCAAGGAATCATGCATACGGATTCAGAACCATTAATGCTTCAGTTGCCGAAATGGTTTTTCTAACATCAACTTCAAGCAGTAATGATAAAAGATTTTTGAATATCTTTTGATCAACTGTATTACTTAATGCCTTTTCAACAATAACTGAAATATAAGATTTGTAATCAACTTTCTCAAGATGTTCTGCATATGCCAAAGAATCCCTGTAACTTACTTCCCGCACAAATTGCGGAAAACCTCCATTCATCATCTCCAATAATGACATTCCAACAGCCCACATATCAATTGCAATATGCGTCCTATAACTCTTTCTTTCACCAACTGCCCTGTAAATATAGGGATGTCTGTAAAAATGTGACGCAACCAGTCCATCAATCGAACAGTCTAGGTTGTTTATTAAACCGTAATCAATAATGCGTAAATCATCTTCTGCATTGATGCAGAGATTGTATGGTTTAATATCGCAATGTAGACCCCCTTTGTTATGGAGCATTTCCAGCCATTGAAGGAGTTGTTTGGTATATTTGAAGAACTTATCGTTACTAAGTTGGGAGAGATGACTGAGTGTAAGTGGGAAATATTCCATAAAGATGAAACCAAATTCCATTGTTTCAAGAAAAGCGTAAATGTTTGGAATAATAATTTCTGGACATTTATGCATAAAGGTCTTCAATGTACCTGATTCATATTCATACATTGGCAAGTCATTAAAAAACTTCATCGCATAGTTCAAATAATCTTTGGTGCAGAGATATACGATGGAAAGGCCTTTTCCTAATACCTTTTCGAGAAAGTATCCATGAATGAATTGGTGAAGCAAAGGAATGCCTTTTTTGAAATCGTTTTGATGCATAATTTTTCCTTCGATTTGATAGTAAATACCATCATGACGAGTAATGAATAAATCAATTTCGTTCGGCACTTTTCGAATTTCACCTTCATCCGGTAAAAAAAGATTAATCTCACATACTGAGTAAATAGCAGTCATCTTTTCTTCCCTAATTTATACAACATTTATAAAAAAAACCATCAATTTTTTATTACAATTCCTCAACATGTGTCGGTGATATTAATTGCAGTGCGTCCTTGGATGTAATGCGATTATTTGCGTCTACAATTAGTAATTTTTTGGTGAATGAAACAATGAATTCGTGTTCTGCATATGATTTATATTCTTTAAAAATATTGTCAATTTCCAAATTTATTTTGTTTTGATCACTAATTCTTTCGTATAGCCTGTTGGGATTATTTTGACAAAAATATGTTGGAATTTCTCCGTTATTAAACATTGCGAGAAAACATATGCCAAATGCCCAAATATCGGTTCCAAAATCGATGAAATATGCTTCTTTATTAGGAATGCTATTTTCGGGGGAACGGAACCAAATTGTTCCAATTTCCTGCATTTCAACTCCTTTCCTATATGAATTACTAAAATCACATAAAAATGCATTTCCTTTTTTATCCAATAGTATATTCTGCAATTTTATATCCCCATGAACAATATTTCTTTCGTGCATATGTGCGAGTGTGTTTAAAATATTTTTTGATATGATTATTATTGATAGAAAATCAAGTTTTTTGCGATAAATATCTTCTTCCATTTTCTCCATAATAATTCCATAATTATCGTAATAACGGAAATGTTGATATATTTTTAAAATATTTGGTATTCCATTTAATCTTGTATAATATCTTAATTCTCTTTCTCCATCATCATGATGTAGATAAAATTTTAATGCATATTCTTTAAAATCTTTTTCTCTTACTAATGAATGTACACAACCATATGTTCCAAAACCTAATTTTTTTTTTACAGTATATTTTTCTCCATTTATTTCAAATTCTTGTTCAGGGATAATACTGTAATCAAATAAGTCATTTTTTTTGATAGTTATTCTGAAAATCAATTCAGTATTTGTGAGAATGCAATTCCATACCTGAAGATTTCCAAAAAAAGAAACAGCCTTTTGTAAAGTAAATACCTCAAAGCTATCCCCAGGTTTGTAATTCATTTTTTAATTACAAAGCCAATTATATTAAAATATTTCATTTTTTTTAATTAGTAAAAACTATACTTCCTATTCCACCCATTATCCTAAAAACATTTATATTATGCGCATAGACAACCACATTATATTCAATATCCGTATTCACCACCTGTCTCAAATTTAAATACAACTGCGCCCTATTAATTCTACTAAAATTACAAGAGCCACTTGGCTGGAAATCCTCTGGATTTAATGCAAAAGAATATACATAAATCCCCTGATCCGGTGAATTCGTATGATATTGGTACGGCTGCAGCGAATTATAAAAATAAAAATCTCTTAAATCAAATCTCTCATTGTAATTTAACAATAAATTTCCGAAATATAAAATGGTTAATGGATTAGCGTTAAAGAAATTTGTATTAAGTGGGAATTGGTCTTGCACATCGGGCAAACAAGGTGTAATATTATTCTCCACAAATTGCCTCTCCTGTCTAAAATAATAAGCATTCTTTACCCAACTTACATCATACAATGAATGATAATATAAACAATTTGTATAATTATTCCATTGATTAACGGTATAAACGTCAGTTCTTTGTGTGGTGAAGATGAGTTCTTTGACTGGTTGGCTTATTTTGAGTTCGAGGGTTTGGTTGCCGTCGATGCCACCGAATTCTTGTCTTTGAACTTGAGTAATGAGATATTCGTGTGAAACTTGTGCAAATCTTCTTCTTTCATCTGCATCGAGATAAATATAATTAACAAAAACATAACTATTTTGTGTCCATAGGCCACTGGGCGCTTGAGCTCCATTAACAAATTTCCAGAAATAGGTAAGAGGACCATATCCTTCTGCTTCTAGTGTGTCCACTAATTCTGCAGCGGTGACTTCGGGTAATCCAGCGTCTTGAATATTTTGAAATAATTGTGCATCGAATGCTGGAATACCAGCGGTAGGCGTATTGCCGGATTTTCCAAATTCATATAATATTTCCGGGGATAACCCATACCACATTGTAAAAAGTTCGTTTAATGCACGGAATTCAATATTTATGTATATTTCTGTATATTGTAATGCGATTAGAGGAATGCTAAGACCGGGATTGTTGCAGAACCAGAAGAAGAGAGGGATGTATAAACGTCTGCCAGGGATGGATGGTTTAGTAGCTGGTGAATAATCACCAAAATATTTATCTGGGAATTGCATTTCCCATACATTCCCGGTAATTTCATCATATGCTCTCCTTTTACTTCTATCCACTGTTAATTGTGCCCAAACGTTCATCCATTGGCCGTATTGTTGGTCGATTAAAACACCGTTGCAGGTGACATTTACGCCGGCGATGAGGTTTTGGCCGAGATTTTCGATCCATTGGAATTTTTCTGCACTAGTTGAATAAATATTAGGAACATCAAAAACAACGTAAGAATCATGACATAAATCAGCATTTCGGTCTATTTTTACAGTTAGTTGGGAACGTTGTGTTGTGGAGAAACTTGGTAAGACGCGGTAGTATTGAGGTATATATTCCATGGAAAAGTTGGTATGTCTTCTGTATATAGTTTTGAAATAGGTAATTTGTGGATTACCTGTTAAATATAGATCTTGGGCGCCATAGGCGACTAATTGCATTAAACCTCCTGCCATAGGATTATTATAATAATAGGTTAATTTATTTTTAACTTGATAATTTAATCTAATAATAAAATATGGATTCTAAATCAATATTGAAAATATTTACACCAATACTTATAATTTTTTCATTAATTTTATCCATTGTTTTAATTAATTTATCAAATAATTTTTACTCAGATGGTCGAAACTATTGGCCAGGTATTTTTTCTGGAATGATTTTAATGGTTTTTAGTGTTTTTTGTTTGGGTATATTTTTTATGGGAAATCAAGGAATTTTTTATGGGAGTTATTATTTTTGGGTGATTGGAGGATTATTTTTAACAGGATTTTTGATATTAATAGTTGGTTTTATGAATCGGACGAAAGAAGATTTTGCCCCAACCGGGGTGTGTATGAAGAATGGAGAAATGGGAATTAATTATGATGGTAAATGTTTGACAAAAGAAGATCAAGAAGTAAATAAAAAAAATAAAGAAGCAAATGATACCAAAAATCATAATAAATGTGAAAATTTAAAAAAACAATTAAAAAAAGATTTTAGTAAATGCAATCTTTCTTCAGAGTTTAGTAATATTAAAAAAAATATTTTGTCAAAATCCCAAGATGTTTCAAAAGATTTTAGCAATCTTAAATCTAATATTCAAAATGAATCTCAAGATTTATCAAATAACCTTGGTAATTTAAAAAATAAATTAACAAATGAAAGTGGAAAAATTAAAGGGGTGATAGGTGGTGATTTATCAACAATTGGTAAAAAGATGGATAATTTTGTGGGTGGATGTGATGGAATAAATAAATTTTTGAAGAGTGAATGTAGAACTCCTAGTATGGATAATATTGTGAGGAGGTCTCAGGAGATCGGTATTTGTGAGTATGAGGAAAATGGTAAATTAAAATTTGGGTATTCACACCCATATTTTGGGAAGAAGTGTGTGGATAGCGGGAGGATAGAGGAGATGTTGAAGGAACATCCTGAATATGGAAAATTGCATAAAGTAAATTTTAAAGGATTCGAAATAAATCCCTTCCAATCTACACAATGTTTTGGTTTCCCTAAAGAAAATTTAATGGATTATGACCTAAAATGCAAAGAAAAATTTGGCAATCAATATGGACTGAAAAAAATAGATTCAACCGGCTGTCCTGAAAATGACTTCAGAGGATTATGTGAAATCAATTATCAAATGGGAGAGCAATTGGAAGAAGGTTCGACAAAATGTGTTCCAGTTGGAATGGATATGAACACAGTTTGTCAGAGAAAGAATTTACTGGAGAAAAAAACAAAATTCTTAAATATGGGATATAAAATAATTAAATTCGGTGGTTGTCCTCAAGGAACACAAAGAGCCATCTGCGATGGAAATTATTATAATGGAAAAGAACTTTTCGAAAATAGCACCGAATGTTTCCCTGACTACATCGATCCTGATAGAAAATGTAAAGAAAAATTTGGTAATGAATCTTCCTCAATAAATATTATTTCTGATAATTGTGTACCCGGATTTATAAGATCAATATGCAGAAATTAAACCTTCAATTTCTTTGTCAATACCGCCTTCTTAACATCAATTCCATCATCTACTTTTAACATATCCTTCTTATCATCAATTGAATATTGGACAATTTCTTTGTAATTGTCCTGAAGAAGTTTCAGAATAAAATTGTGAGTATCAAACAATTGTTGGTCGCTTTTTGCACCAGCTATTAATACTTTTCCAGTTCCAAAAACAGCAACTGAAATTTTCCGACAATTTCCTTCTCCTAAACCATTCTTCTTTTTTGATCCAATTTTACATTTGTTCTTACAACAACAAACTCCATTTTTTTCAGTCTGATTACTGTTCCACATAAATGATATTTTCACTCCTTGATAAATTCTCGGATCATAAGCCGAATACAACTTATACATATCTCGTCTATTTATAAGCAAATCATATAATTTATGATTGTTAATGAAAAATCCAGCGAAAAAATTACTGTTAATCATCACAACTTCATACTTAACTATCTGAACATCACTTATATCCTCAGGATTTTCAAAAATTTCAGGAAATTTTTTCATTTCATTCAATAATAAATTCGCCGCTTCCAATCCATCGTTATCTTTCTTTGATCCAGTACAAGTAATACTTCCATTCGTGAAAATCATTAGGTTGATATTTTTTTCAGGGCGGATCGCAATTGAAATACAAATAGAGTTGTAAAAATTATTATTGGCGCGGCTATTTCTTACTAAAATACCTTCTTCACCAGCAAATTCTTGATTGGTATTTTCAATTTTGGTATAATCAATTTTCGTAATTGGAGTAAAAGGACCATTTCTTTTTCCTTCTGGAGTAATAGTACTATAATTATTCAAAACTTCTTCCATTTTGGCACACATTTTCTTAATATTATACTTCTTATTAATCGAACA
>Ga0172362_10006224_pt1 | contig 10274 bp, 5 predicted proteins | sample LakKivs1_kivu2a2_FD_114534 | JGI IMG/M metagenome (GOLD analysis project Ga0172362, IMG submission 114534) | Sediment microbial communities from Lake Kivu, Rwanda - Sediment s1_kivu2a2 | ecosystem: Environmental > Aquatic > Freshwater > Lake > Sediment | place: Rwanda: Western Province, Lake... | reverse complement strand
TCCCGTACGGCGTGGCCCTTTTGAGGACTGGGCGGAAGGCGTTCGGCGTACTCCCGCGCGTCGTCGGCACGCTTGGCAGCGATTCTGGCGGCCCGGTCGATGTCTCTCTCAGCCATGATGCACTCATCCTTTCTCTGTTAGCAGTCCCATGGGCAATTGGGTAACGGGTTAACCGCCTCACGCGGACGCCAACCGAAGCAAATGCTATGCGGTGAAGGAGGAATTGTCAAAACATTCATTGATCCCCCCCAGAGGCTAAGTCGAAGCCGACCCTCAGAACCCCGGGAGGAACTGGGCCTCGGCGGCGAAGAGCTCGTCGGTCATGCGCCGGATTTCGGCGGGGCAGCAGACGGCGGCGGTGAGCGGGTCGAGCATGAGGGCGTGCGCGGCGGCCTGGCGCGACTTTTCGATGCACGCGGTGGCGGCCAGGTCGAACATCCGCATGTTCCAGTCGCACAGGGCGGCGCACTGCGGCGGCAGGGCGCCGAAGTGCGTGGGCGTGACGCCGCGGCGGTCGACCACGCAGGCCACCTCCACCACGCCGTCGCCGGGCAGGTTGGTGATCAGGCCGCCGTTCGGCACCGTGCCGTAGATGATGAACGGCGCGTGCGTCTCCATCGCCTCGATGATGTACGAGCAGTACTCCCACGACCGGGCCGTCTCCAGTTCGCGCTTGCCGGCGACGATCTCGCGGCGGCGCTGGTCGCTGGCCTTGCGCCACCCGGGCCACTCGTTGGCGTAGAAGCTGCTGCCGCCGCGGTAGCGGTCGCGGCAGTACTTCTCGATCAGGTCGCCCCGCTTGCGGTAGTAGGGCAGGTACTCGCTGTCGTGCCCGCTGGACTCGGTGAGATAGCAGCCGAAGTGCAGCATCAGGTCGAAGCGGACGGGGTCCTGCTCCCACAGGTCGGCCTCCGCCTGCACGCGCTGCTTGAGCATGGGGTAGAGGTCCTGCCCGTCGCGGCTCAGCTCGGTGAACCACGCCAGGTGGTTGACGCCCGCGCAGCGCCACGTCAGCTCCTCGTACGGCGTGTCGGTCCAGCGGGCCAGGGCGTGGCTGGCGCCCTGCACGCTGTGGCACAGGCCGACGACCTTGGCGCTGCTCGCCCTGGCGGCCGCCAGGCACATGATGCTCATCGGGTTGGTGTAGTTGAGCACCCAGGCGCGGGGGCACAGCTCCTCGACGTCGCGGAGCACCTCCAGGAACACCGGCACGGTGCGCAGGGCCTTGAACAGCCCGCCCGGGCCGACCGTGTCGCCGATGCACTGGTCCACGCCGTAGCGGGCCGGGATGTCGTTGTCGAACCGCACCGTCTCCACGCCGCTGACCTCGATGCAGTTGACGATGTAGTCGGCCCCGCCCAGCACCTTCCGCCGGTCCGTCGTGGCCGACAGCGTCCAGCGGCTGGCGAACCGCTCGATGATCCTCCTGCCGACGCCCTCGGCCAGCTCCAGCCGGGCCGGGTCGATGTCCACGATGGCCATCTCGCCGGCCTCGGCGCCGGGGATGCTCAGCACGTCCATGAACAGGCGGCTGTAGAAGCCGCTGCCGGCGCCGAGGAAGACGATCTTCAGCGGGCGCGACACGCCGGCGCGGATGCCGAGGTTCTCCGCCCGTTTGGAGTGCTCGAAGTGTCCGAGGTCCTGCTTGGGTTCGCTCATGTCGTTTTCCTTCTTTGAGGGAAACGGCACCGGGGCGACACGCCCCGGCTCCACCTGTTTGGAATAGGCAGAAGCCCCGACACCGCAAACAGACAGAGCCGGGGCGTGTCGCCCCGGTGCCGTCTCCTTCGCTTTCGTCGATCGTCCATCGCTACCTGTACTTGGGCAGATACTCCCCGTGCGCCGCGATCAGCTCGTCGCAGAGGCGGACGATCTGGTCGATGGTCAGTTCGGCGGCGGTGTGGGGGTCCATCATCGCCGCGTGGTAGATGTGGTCTTTCCTTCGCGTCAGCGCGGCCTCGACGGCGAGGACCTGCACGTTGACGTTGGTGCGGTTGACGGCGGCGCACTGTTCGGGCAGGTCGCCGACGAAGCATCCCTGCACGCCGTTGCGGTCGACCATGCAGGGCACCTCGACGCACGCCTTGGCGGGCAGGTTGGTGATGAGGCCGGTGTTCATCACGTTGCCGCCGATGCGATACGGAACGTCGGTCTCCATGGCCTCCATGATGTAGGAGGCATATTCGCCGCCGCGCTTGTGGCTCAGCGTGGGGTTGCCCACCAGCTCGGCGGCGGTGCGCTTCCAGTGCTCGATCTGCGCCACGCAGCGGCGCGGGTACTCGTCCAGCGGGATGTTGTACGCGTCGATGAGCTGCGGCGCGGCGGCCTTGATGAACCACGGCACGTACTCGGCCGTGTGCTCGGTGGACTCGGTGATGTAGTAGCCCAGGCGGCCCATGAGCGTCAGGCGGACCATGTCGTGCAGGAGCAGGGCGTCGGGCTGGTCGCGCCACTTCTCGCCGTGGGCGGCCTTGTACTGCTCGAGGAGCTTCCGCGCCCCGCCGGCGGCGTGGATGCGTTTGAGTCCGGCCGCGGCGCGGCGCTTGATCTGCGGGTACAGGTCGCGGCGCCCGTCGGCGATCTCCAGCAGCCAGGCCTGGTGGTTGATGCCCGCGATCTTCCAGCGCAGCTTCCTGACGCTGTCCAACAGCCCGACCATCCGCAGCAGCCAGCGGGCGCAGCCCTGCACGGAGTGGCACAGCCCCACGGCGCGGACGGAGCTGCCGCGCAGGACGGCGCCCGTGATCATCGCCATCGGGTTGACGTAGTTCAGCAGCAGGGCGTCGGGGCAGACGGCCTCCATGTCGCGGCAGAAGTCCAGCACGACGGGGATGGTGCGCAGTGCCCGGAAGATGCCGCCGATGCCGAGCGTGTCGGCGATGGTCTGGCGCAGGCCGTACTTTTTGGGGATTTCGAAGTCGATGACGGTGGACGGCTCGTAGCCGCCGACCTGGACGGCGTTGACGACGTAGTCGGCGTCCTTGAGCGCGGCGCGGCGGCGTGCGGGGCCGCAGTGGGCGGTGATCTTCGCCCGCCCGCCGTTGACGTTGCGATTGACGACCTCCAGCATCCGGCGGCTCTCGCGCAGGCGCGAGCCGTCGATGTCATAGAGGGCGATGTGGCTGTCGCGCAGGGGCTCGGTGCACATGGCGTCGCCCAGCACGCTCTTGGCGAACACCGTGCTGCCGGCGCCCAGGAAGGTGATCTTCGGCATCGCTGGCTGGCCTTTCGGTTCCTGCGGGCCGGCCCGCGCCGGCCGCGGAAACGGCGGAAGATACCCCCCGCGCCGGTCGGATGACAAGCCCCCCGCCGCCAGGGGCAGCCGGGCGCGGCGAAAGTTCGCTTGCCCAGACGCCGCGCCGGCCGCATGATGTTCAATAGTCTTGTAAGGACGTGTGCATGGGTCCGAAGCGCTGGGCGTACATGTTGATCGGGCTGGGGCTGTGCGTGCTGCTGTCCGGCTGGGGCGAGGTGTCGGACTGGACGGAGAAGGTCCTCAAGAGCGAGCAGGAGGTGCGCCGCGAGAAGGTGGTGTACTGGACCAACAGCGGCTCGCCGGAGGTGGACATCAAGCGCGCGCGGGAGTTCGAGGTCAAGTACCCATGGATCCGGGTCAACCCCAACTTTCGCGAGTCGGGCGGGCTCCAGGACATCCTCTACATCAGCTTCCTGTCGGGCAACCCGCCCGACTACATGGACGCCCCCACCAACGAGATCCGCGACTACGTGCTGATCGGGGGCATCCTGCCGCTGGACGACCTGATCGCCAAGGCCGGCGGGGAGGAAGAGTACCTCAAGCGGTTCGACCCGGCCGCCCGCGAGGGGCGCATCTACCGCTTCAACGTCAACCCCGACGACCACTTCCTCCGGCGCGACGCGAAGGGCAACTTCCTCTACCCGCTGGAGGCGGCGCGGCTGCTGGCGATGAACGGCAGGGCCGTGGGCTTCCGCGGCATGACGTACCCCAACACGATCACGTACAACAAGCGCCTGTTCCGCGAGGCGGCGCGGGAGTTTCCCGGCGCCGGCCTGCTCGACGCCAACGGCCAGCCGGTGGCGCCGACGACCTGGCTGGAGTTCTACGAGAAGGCGAAGCTGATCACGGAGTACGGGCGGCGGGCGGCGCGGCGGCAGGGGCTGACCGAGCCGATTTGCTACGGCGTGGTGCTCCAGGGCCAGCGTCAGCGGGACCTGATGCGGGGGATCAGCCCGCTGGCGGCCCGCGCCGGCACGATGGCGTTCGCCTTCCAGGGCGACCGGCAGGCGGTGCAGAAGTACTTCACGCGCGACGACGTCCGCCGGCGCTACGCCGGGGCGAACATCGGCTACTTCGACTACGACGACCCGGCCATGCTCGCCGCGTTCGGACTGCTGTGGCGGCTCAAGCAGGACGGGCTGGTCCTGCCAGGCACCGAGAGCCGCCACTACGAGGACGTGCGCACGGTGCTGGCCAGCGGGCGCGCGGCGATGGTCATCGACGGCTGGCACGCGGCGCTGATCGGGGCCGAGCGCGTCCCGTGGGCCGCGCAGGACCTCGGCAGCGCCCCCCTGCCGCTGCCCTACCCCGACCCCAACGCCCCCGGAGCGTCGGCAGAACGGTGCCGCGCGGAGAAACGCAACCTCTACGAGCTGCTGGCACTCGACAAGGTGGGCATCGAGCTGTCGCCGGGCAACAGCCAGCCGACGACGGCGGGGCAGAACGTGACGTTCTTCACGTCGCTGTGCCGCCACCCCGACGCCACGTGGAAGTGGACGCACTTCGCCGACGAGAGCGAGGACCTGCTCAAGAGCGAGTGCCGCCGCGGCATCCCGCGACAGGAGCGGGCCGCCTCCATCCACCGCGGCGACACCGACTGGTTCCCGTTTCCCTACCAGGAGCAGGTCTTCCGCATCATGGAAAACGACTGCCGCTTCTGGCCGGAGGCCCCGCGCCACGGGCCGGTCGAGCCCGCCACCGAGCAGGAGGTCTACTACAAGTACTTCTACCAGACCGACATCAAGGACCTGCCCACCATCCTCCGCATGGCACGCCAGGAGGTCCACGACTACTCCGAGGCGTCCAACCGCGACCTGGCCAGGCGCATCGAGGACGGCATCGACCGGCCGGAGGCGTGGACGTTCCCCGACTGGGACCCGCGCAACAGCCAGGAGTTCTTCCGCCGCCAGCGGGCACTGGCCCTCAACCCCCAGCTCCGCAAGGAGACCGACGGCATCCGCCGGCAGCTCGTCACATACGCCGCCGACCGGCCGAGCCTGGGCCTGCTGAACACCGGCCGAAACGGCATCCGCGACGACATCTGGCGTTTCCGCAGCCCCGACAGTGCCTGGCAGCTCCTGTGGGTGCCGGCGCTGATGGGCGCGGTGGTGCTGGGCTGGCTGGCCTGGAAGGCGATGCGGAACGCCGCGGGCGGGCGCCGGGCCACCCACGGCCTGGGCGAGGGGTTCCAGGCGGCGAAGAGGGGCTGGCACGGCTACGGCTTCGCGCTGCCGGGGCTGCTGGCGATCTTCGCCTTCGCCATCTATCCCTCGCTGTACCAGTTCTACCTGTCGGTGCATTCCGGCGACGGCCTGGCGCCGATGCGCTACGTGGGCCTGGCCAATTTCGACAAGATCCTCAACGTCGCCAGCCCCAACTTCGACAGCAGCTTCTGGACGAAGGTCGTGCCGAACACGGCCGTGTACATGGTGGTCGTCACGGCCGGGCAGATCGGCATCGGGCTGTTCCTGGCCAGCCTGCTGAACATGCCGCTGAAGGCGAACAAGTTCTACCGCGTGCTGTTCTTCATTCCGCTGGTCACGTCGCTGACGACGGTGAGCGTGATCCTGATCGGGCTGCTGAAGGGCGAGGACTGCGGGCTGAACCAGTTTTTCCTGTGGCTGCACGCCAAGGCCCAGATGCTGTTCGGACTGGACATCTGGATTCCGCGGCAGGACGGCAAGCTGATCAACTGGCTGGGCCAGCAATGGGACCTGTGGACGGTGATGGCGGTGGGGACCTGGTACGGGCTGCCGTACAACATCATCCTGCTGCTGGCGGGGCTGCAGTCGATCGACCCGCAGCTTTACGAGGCGGCGAAGGTGGACGGCGCCAACGCCTGGCGGCGGTTCTGGCACGTCACGGTGCCCGAGATCCTGCCCATCCTCATCGTGATCGCCTTCCAGGCGTTCATCGGGGCGGCCAGGGCGATGGGCATCGTCCTGGTCCTCACCGAGGGGGGCATCGGCTACTCCAGCGAGCTGGTCGCGCTGTACATCTTCCGCAAGGGCTTCATGAAGCCCGAGGGCCAGGTGCCCGACCTCGGCTACGCCTCGGCGCTGGGGATAGTCTACTCGTTCATGCTGGCCGCGCTGACGGTCACCAACGTCGTGATCGTGGCGCGGCGGTGGAAGCGCCGCCTGGCGGCCGAGGCCGCCGGAAAGGCCAACGGCCCCGCGGCGCCCGTCGCGGCGGGAGGGGCCAATGTCTGAGCGGCTGATACCCCCTCCGGCGCTGCCGGCGGTCATGCCCCGTCGCCCGCGGCGCGGCGGCAGGCTGGGCACGTACGTCCGCTACAACTGGCACGTCGTCCTGCTGCACCTGCTGCTGATCGTGCTGGGCTTCCTGAACCTCTACCCGTTCTTCTGGATGCTCGGCACCAGCATCAAGGCCGAGGCCGAGGCCAGCAACGAGCGGGACACCCCCCTGCCGGGCTGGAAGTACAAGCTCGCGCCGTCCTTCAGCCTCGATTCCGTGCTGCCGCTGAGCATGCAGGAGGACGCCAACGCCTCCGACCGCCCCGTCGCGCGAATGGAGGAGCTCAAGCAGCAGCGCCGCCGGCTCCAGCAGCAGCTCAACCGCATCGACATCGGACGCGCGGCGGCCGCACCCGGCGAGGTCGAGCAGCTCAAGCGGCGCCTGGACGCCGTCGGGCGGCAGGTGTCGGCCACGGCCAATCTCCTGGAACGGTTGAAGAAGAAGCTGGAGGTCCTCCACGCCCTTCAGTCCGACGGGTGGAAGGGCAGCGTGGACCACCGCGTCGAGCTGGCGCTGGCGGACATCGACCCCAACTGCCTGGCCGCCAAGGCCCGCGTCGATTCGCTGCGGAAGGAGGCGGCGCAGCTCCAGGCCGCCGCCACCGCCGCCCGGCGAAGCCCCAGGCGCGAGCTGCGCGCCACGGCCGGCGGGCTGGAGGCCCGGTGGGCCGACGCCAGCGAGCGGGCCGACAAGGCCGCCGAACAGGCCAGGCGGGTATTCGTGGGCGCCCGCGAATCGGCCCTGCGGTCGCTGCTGGCCGCAGGCGTGCTCGTGCGCGACGCGGCGGGCTGCCTGTGGATGACCGACGCCGGCTTCCGGGGCGACCAGGCGGGCCTGGGCGAGCGCGACGGGAAGGTGGCCGAGCTGCTGCGCGACCACTTCGCCCTCACGCCGAAGCGCTACGCGCAGATCGCGCAGTATGACATGCCCACGTCGCTGGCGCAGATCGAGGCCCTCGCGCGGCGCGGGCTGCTGACGGGCGTGTCCGGCGGCGGCGAGCAGGGCGTCTGGCGCCTCGCCGACGGCGCACGCGGCAAGATCTACAAGGACCTGGCCCCCCGCCAGATCCTGGTGCTGTGGAACATGCACGACGAGAACGTCCGCCGCAGCGAGAGCCGCAACACCTACGCCGACGACCGGCGCTCGGCCCTCGACTACGCCAAGGACACGGGCCTGGCCGGGGCGGGCCTCGGCGCCGGCGTGGCCGCGGCGGAGCTGGGCGAGCTGCGCCGCCAGGGCTATCTCGATTCGCTGCTGAGCGGCACGGTCTGCCCCATCAACTACTGGGTGGTGCTCAAGGAGGAGAACTTCCTGTTGTACTTCCTGACCAGCACGATCATCACGATCTTCTGCGTGTTCGGGACGATCTGGCTGTCGTCGATGCTGGGCTACGCCCTGGTGCGGGTGCGCTTCCCGGGCAAGCTGGTGATCTTCGGGGTGATGATCGCGGCGGCCATCCTGCCCGGCGAGGCCCGCATGATCCCCACCTTCAAGATGCTCCACGCCGCCGGGATGATGCAGAACCTCTGGGGCATGGTGCTGTGGCTGACCAGCTTCGGCGTGGGCAACGCCCTGCTGATGGCCGGGTTCTTCTGGACGCTGCCCAAGGAGGTCGACGAGGCCGCCGCCGTCGACGGCGCCGGGCCGCTCCAGACATTCCTCGACGTGGCCATGCCCATGGCCCGCCCCATCGTCATGACCGTCGGCCTGTTCGCCTTCCTCAACGCCTGGAACAACTTCCTCGTGCCCCTGCTGTGCACGATCGCCCGCCCGAGCATGCAGCCGCTGGCCGTCGCGGTCTACAGCTTCCAGATGGGCCACGCGGGCAAGTGGCACGAGATCAACGCGGCCGCGTCCATCATGATCGTCCCCGTCATCGGCCTGTTCCTGCTCGTCCAGAAGCACGTGGTCAAGGCCATCGCCGTGGGGGCGGTCAAGGGCTGAGCGTCCGTGGAGCGGGTTGCGTTGTGCCCCGCAAACCCGGGCGTTGCACCAGTAGCGCGGGCTGTTCAGGCCGCGAAGCCTGGGTTGACGTTGGTTTCGCGGCCTGGATAGGCCGCGCTACTGGCACAACGCAACCGGCTCGCGTGCGTGCGCGGGGCCTTGACACGGCAAGAGGCGTGCCGAACAATGCCGCCTCGCCGCCGGCCGGCGCCCGCCCGCGGCGCGGCGCAGAGCGACAAAGCAAAGGAACTCGACATGGCAAAGCAGCCCCAAAAGCGTGCCGACGAACTGGAGAAACCCGCCCTGGAAGGCGGCAAGCCCGTCCGCGCCGAGCCGCTGCCCACGCGAAAGTGCTTCGGCGACGAGGAGCTCAACGAGATCCGCGAGGCGATCGAGTCGGGCGGCCTCTTCTACGCCGGCGGCAAGAAGGTCTACGCCTTTCTCGACGAGTTCCGCAAGGCCTTCGGCGTCACCGGGGTCGTGCCGAGCACCTCCGGCACGGCCGCCGTCCACGTCGCCGTCGGGGCGCTTGACCTCCAGCCGGGCGACGAGGTGCTCGTCCCGCCGGTGACCGACATGGGCTCCGTGGCCCCCATCCTGCTCAGCGGCGGCGTGCCCGTGTTCGTCGACGTCGATCCCGTCACGTTCAACATCGACCCGGCCGACCTGGCGCGCAAGATCACCCCGCGCACCAGGGCGGTCATCGTGGTGCACGTGTGGGGCCGTCCGGCCGACCTGGACGCCGTGCGCGACGCCATCGACGGTCGCGACATCGCGCTGATCGAGGACTGCGCCCAGGCCCACCACGTGCGCTACAAGGGCCGCCTGTGCGGGACGATCGGCGAGATGGGCACGTTCAGCTTCCAGCAGTCCAAGCACATCACCAGCGGCGACGGCGGGGCCACCATCGTCAACCGCGCCGACCTGCTGCCGCGGGCCGAGCTGTTCGTCGACAAGGGCTGCGACTGGACCAAGGACCGCGTCTACCGCAAGACCTACGCCTTCATCGCGCCGTGCTACAGGATGAACGAGCTGACGGGCGCGGTGCTGCTGGCGCAGGTCCGCAAACTGCCGGGCATCGTCGCGGCGCGGCGAGACCGCGGCGGGCGCCTGGCCAGGATGCTCGCCGGCACGCCCGGCCTCACGCCCCCCCCGCCGCCCGACGAAACCTTCGACCACGGCTACTGGGGCTTCCCGCTGCTCATCGACGAGAAAACGCTCGGCATCGACCGCGACACGTTCGCCAAGGCCCTGGCCGCCGAGGGAATCCGAAACGACGTGTGGATCGGGAAACCGCTGTACCTCTACGACGCCCTCCGCAAGCACATCACGTTCGGCACGTCGGGCTGGCCCTTCACGGCCGGGGGACGCAAGGCCCCCGACTACGCCGAGGGCCTGTGCCCCAACGCCGAGAGCGTGATGAAGCGGCTGGTGAACGTCGTGCGGATTCACGAGCAGCTCGGCGCCGACGACCTGGCCTCCGCCGCGGCCGCCATCCGCAAGGTCGCCCGCTGGTACGCCGCGCGGGCGGCGAAGGGCTGATGGCGGGCAAGTCAACGAAGTTTGCGCAGATTGCCCATCTTGCCAAATGGGTGTTTCGGCGCGCCGGCGCAGGCGAAACGGACTTTTGCGGGGCGATCTCCGGCAGGGGGTGTCCCAGGTCGTCCGCGCGGGCGTTTTTCGATTTGGCGCCCGTCTCGACGCCCCGGCGCAGGGCAAACGCTTGCTCGGCGCGGCGAGGCGGACGCCCCTCACCACCGGCCGGTCCGGCACCAGCGGGCGACCCACTTCAGCCGCTCGTAGGCCTCCTGCCCGC
>Ga0172362_10006221_pt1 | contig 10276 bp, 11 predicted proteins | sample LakKivs1_kivu2a2_FD_114534 | JGI IMG/M metagenome (GOLD analysis project Ga0172362, IMG submission 114534) | Sediment microbial communities from Lake Kivu, Rwanda - Sediment s1_kivu2a2 | ecosystem: Environmental > Aquatic > Freshwater > Lake > Sediment | place: Rwanda: Western Province, Lake... | reverse complement strand
GATTCCTGTATTAAATACTGGGTTATAATCTACTATAACTTCATCATTAACCTTTAATTCTTTTAATTCTTTGTCCCCACAAGGTGTTAATATTTTATGATTATCAGTCATTTTAATGAGTATCCCATTTTCAAGCTCTACTTCATAAACTGGCTTAAATCCAGTATGAAAAATATTACTTGATTTATAAACCTTTCCATTTAAATAAATTTCATTATTTAAATTTTCAATCTTAAGAAAACCATTTTTTGTTAAAACCATTTCTCCTAAAGGTATGCATGGATTTAACGATTCGTATTTAAAAGATTCATCTTCACTTAACAAATTCCAAGAATTAATCGTATCCCAATAAACAACACCTGGTTCTGCCACTCTAAAATTATTTTTTGCTAATTTATAAAAAACATCTTTTGCATTAACAACTTTTTTAATAGTTTCTCCTGTTTCATGTCTTGTAAATTTCAATTCTATATCTTGATTGTCTCTAACTGCATTCATAAATTTATCTGTAAACTTAATACTTAAATTAGCTTTTGTCACTTTTGTTAAATCAGTTTTTAATTCTATAAATTCCTCTAAATCTGGATGACCGCAATCCAATGAAATCATTAAAGCTGCCCTACGCCCAGACTGAGAAATTATTGAAGTTATTAGGGAGTACAATTCCATAAATGATGTAACTCCAGTTGTCTTCTTAGCAGCGTTATTTATTACAGCGTTTTTTGGAGCAAGCTTTGACATATCAATGCCAACACCTCCTCCGTAACTATAAGTTCTTGCAATCTTCTTAGCACACTCAAAGATTGATTCAAGATTATCTTCTGGGCTAGACACTACAAAACAATTACTGTACGTGCCTTTTATTCCATGTTTATATAAACCTCTGTTCGCTAGTATTCTTCCTGCTGGAAGAAACTCTTTGTTCCTTATCATATTTTTTATTGTTTCATTTCCACCAGAAACTCTTTCAAACCAATCATCTAACGATTCATTATTATACCTATATTTTTTATCCCATATAGTTTGTTGTATTTCTGTTTTTAACCAATCATTTATCTGCATTATTTTTCTCCTTTATATATCTAATATATTCTTGAATTAAATTTGTCTTTTTTTTATTTAACGTATTAAGAAGATAATCAAGTAATTGAGAGTCGCTTATCTTAGCATGTTTCTCACAAGGTATCTTTTTAGCTACAACTTTATCTTTATCTATATATAACATATAACTCATAATATTACCTATAGACAAAATTAAAGTTTCAAACTCGTCAAAATCATGAATATTTATTATTCTTATCCTATCGACAAAGCTCAAAACTTCACCATTCTTTCTGATATCATTATTTCGCAATAAATAAAGCAAATTCTCAGTATCATTTCTATAATCTATTTTCTTGAAGAGATTTTCTAAAGTAATCCCCTTCTCAAAAATACTCTTACTAATTCTAAATATTATATCACTCCCTTTATATTTTTTTTAAAAAAAGCGAAGCAAGCTAAGAAAAAGAAAAAACTATTTTTTGGTTATTTCAACAGTTACTTCTGGTTTCTCTTTATAGAAAATTTCTATATAGAGTAATCCATTTTCACACTTATATTCAATATTTTTTATTCCATCAATATTTACTTTGAAATTTGATGAAATATCAAAAGTTTTATTTAATATATCAATTTTTTTTGAACCACTAATGTTAAGAATATCACCATAACTGGTCTTACTTAAACTAATTTTGATATCCTCAGAACTAAGTCCAAGAGCATTGAATATTAATGTTGTCTTATTATCATTTCGAACTATCTTATACGGATTCATATCCTTGATATTTCGATTAAAAATATAAGTTTCTGGTTGAAAAAATAAATCAAACATATCTACGTAACTCATAAATAATGACATCACCTCTTAAAGATTAAAGAATTTTAAAATCGCTTGCTCGCTTTTTTTGATTATTATCATTTTATCATATTTTCTTTTTTTTGTCAATAGTTATATTTCTTAATATATTCAACAACTTTTTCTTTAAATTCGTCTATTGTTTTATCATTAATAATATAGTCATCATAATGATATTCTAGCACATTCATATCTGATGAATTTGAAGTGATATGTGGAATTCTTGGATTAGCTATTAATATTGTTGATCCATTATATTTTTTTTTATAATAATCAATATTTCTTGGTTCTCTTGAATCTACAAAAAGAATATTTTCTACATTAACAAATTCAGTGTTTAACATATTATAATATTCATCAACATATTTATATGATGTTTCCAATCTAACTTCTGACCATTTTAATAAGTCAGACAAATCTTTCCTTACCTCTTCAGTTTTTTCTTCACATCCAAACAATGCCCTATAAGCATTTTTAATTGGATCAACAGCCGAAATTTTTACTACATTTTTTGAACTTAACTCTTTAAATATATCTACAAACAATCCTTTTCCTACACCGCCTGAACCATTAACTATAATTACTTTTACACCCAAACCTTCCACATCCTTTCTTCTCTTTACAAAACCCATTTTTTTCACATATTGTTTTAAAATATGTTGCTAATTCTTTCCATTCACTATCTAATTTTATTATACAGTTTTTTAATAATTTCATAAAATCTCTAAATTCTTTGAGTGCCCTCTCACAAGTTCTGATTTCAAACATATGATTAAGTGCTCTTGCATTTATTTTTAATACTATTTTAGTATGCATTCCAAGAGGTAAAATATTAGCTATATCTTGTTTTGGAATATTTAAATCGTCTAATTTTTTATATGTATCCCTTACTATACCCATAAAATTAGAGTACACTTCACAAGCCTCTATATTATCTAATACTGAATCTGGATTATAATAATCAAAATTATTATAATTGATATATCTTGTTGATGATTGAATTCTTGATGTTCCGACAATATGAGTATATAGTTCCCTTATAAGCCTCGCCGAGACCTCATCTATCTCTAATGTTATGTCAGCATACTCAAGAAGCCTATCATGACCTGATTCTATGCATTTTATTGCTATTTTTTTACTTGATTTGCTATTATAACAAACTGAAGCAACCTCACCAATAAAACTTAATGGATTTTCAGTATATTTTAAAATCTTAATTTTTATAAAAACATCTCCTTTATTTTTATATTTGCCTCTAACGACATTTTAACAAGATTGGCTTTAGACTCTGTTTTATATATCCTTTTAAAATTATAATACTTATCATTAATACAATTAATTCCATATAAAAATTCTCCTTCATCACTTAATTCTATTCTAAAAACCTTACCAAATCTAATTTCATATTCTTTATTAGAGACATCATATGTGACAAAGTAAACTTCATCATTTATAAACGCTTCCTGTGATACCAAGTTTCTTCCTCTCTTTCTTTAAATATTCTTTCTCTATATTCTCTAAAGTCACAATATCAGACAATCTTTTTTGCCATTCTGTTGATATTTTTTTATTACAAAATAGTTTTATATTTTTTCTAAATATATCATTATAAAAACATCCACGAAAAAGAGCTAAGAAGTCATAAACATTAAGTTTATTTATCTTCTCAGCTTTTTTCCCTGAATTAAGAATACAATAAAATACAATTTGTTTTTTATAAAATTCTAATTCTATAAAACTCATTCTGTCATAAATTTTGTTGTCGATAATAAAAAGTATTTTTTTGTCTTTAAATTTATCAATTGACTTTCGATACCTCTTCAATAGTGCTTTGTTCGGCGATCTCATTCTCTTCTTCTTCCTCCCCTGTTAAAATATCTAAAATTAAATTATTTTTATTGTCGATTATCTTTTGATTTGCAAATAACCCCTCTATATTTGTCGATAACTGAATAAGAACCTCTTTTATTTTTTCTGTGTTATGATCTATTATACTGTCTCTATGTTTGTTTTTAGTTACTATCTCTCTCATATTATATATTATTACTAAATTTAATACTACTAAAACTGCAAATATATAATTTGTAGGATTAATCTTTCTCACCTCCCTCGAAATAATTATTTCCAATCCATGATATTACAGTTCCAATCATTATGATAATAAATCCAATTAATATCATACTTCCCTCATTTCTTCCAATATCCGCCAGATATTAGAAAGATTATTAAAAAAACTACACATGCTACACCAATAATTAATGATGTAATAACTAATCCTTCCATACTATACCTCCAATCTTGCTAACTTTTTTTGTCAAATGTTGATTATTTTATATTTATATAAATAGTAATTTATATATCCGTTATACTCTTTTCTTTGTACATCATTTCTATTAATTTTAATTATATCAAACTTTTTCAATTTTTTCAAGTTGTAAGTTTTGGAAAAAACGACCATTTTACTTTTTATACCACTACCAATTGATATGTAATTTAATTCATATCCCCAAATTTTTCTTTTATCTTTTGTGTTTAACTCTCTTATTTCAAGAATAATTAACTTAATTCTATCTTCTTCATTTCCTGTGTTAACATCAACATACCCCATATATTCCATCTGCCATTCTAGTTTATTTTTCAATGGGTATTCTTCTAAATTAGAGTTAACAACATAATTATGAATTTCTTGTAATATATTTTTAATATTTAAATCTTTTCTAAGAGATTTAGTTTCTCTTGAATTACAAATTATAATTTTTTTAAATGTTTGATCTTTAAGTTCATCAAGTGTTGTTTTATTAATTTGTTTTATTTCACCTTTCTTGAAAAAAATAAATATCTTTACTAATTCTAAAAGAACTTTTGAATTTCCAAACTCTTCAAAAAAATCTAATTTAATAAGAATGTTTAATTGAGTTATATTTATTGTTGTTTTTTTATTTATATCTATTAATACTTCAAAAAAATTATTATATATATTGTTTCTTAAAGAATATAATTCTTCTGCAATTATATTATTGCATTCTTTAATTGATTTAATTCCCTTGTATATAGAATTATCACTTTTTGATGGGGTATATTTGCTTCTTGAATACCTAAATCTAGCTGGTTTTACCTTAATTTTTGTTTTAGTTTTAATGTATTCGAATATTTCTGCTGTCTTTGTTTGCGAATCTTCTTTTATATTTAACATTGTTGTTAAAAATTCTATTGGATAGTAATATCTAAGATATCCACAGATATATCCAATATATGCATAAGGTTTTGAATGATTTCTTGAGAATAGATAACTTGAAGAATCTTTGACGATTTGTAGAAAGAATTTAATAATACTCTCAGATTCTTTTTTATCAATATTGTACTTATCTTTCATACAACTAACAAATCCGTCTCTTATCTCATTAAGATTTCTCTCTTCAGCTTCCTTATCATCACTTTTCTTTGCTATAAATCTTCTAATTATATCAGCCTTACCCATACTAAAACCACAAAATTTATGAAGAAACTCAATAATTTGCTCTTGATATATACAATATCCAAGTGTTGATGAGAAGAAATCATTGAGCATTTTATATTTATTATCACCAAATATTCCATTAATAAAATCATCTCTATAAGAATCTCCGCCAGGTCTTATTACGCCTGAAACCATCGCCATCAATTCAATATTTGTAATATCTGGATTTTTACTTTTAATACTGTTTAAAATGTCTTTATGTAGCATTTTAGAGAGGCACATATGTGCAAATGGCTCTGTAAACTGGAATATTCCAATCGGTGACTCTGTAATATGTTTCCAAACTTTTTCATCATTGTCATTTATATTTGTTGAATTTAAAATATTTATATTTGCTAATTCACATGTTTTACTTATTAACTCAATATTGTCTAATCCTAATATATCTAGTTTTACATAGTTAAGAGAATCTATATTCTTCATTGATATTGAACTTACTGGATATTTTGATGTACTTAATGTTATTAGTCCAACATTATCTTCAAGACTTATTGGTGAACATACTGTTGCTGCTGGATGTGAGCCTATCGAGGTTATAACACTATTGACTAAATCAACATATCTAAATAATTTTTTATATTTCTTTCTAAATTTTTTTTCACCTTTTTCAATATTTTTTGAAATAGAATCAGCAATATCAAGTGTATATTCAGAATTATCTAATTTATTAAGTGCTCTACATATATCTCTTATAGCACCTCTCATTTGTATAGTGTTGAATGTTATTATTTCACAATTATAGAGATTATCCATATTATATAAAATATCTTTTACAGACTCCCTATCATTAGGGCTATAGTCTGTATCTACATCTGATAAAGATACTCTATCAGGGTTCATAAATCTTTCAAATGAGTAATTATGTTTGATTGGGTGTGAATTAGTGATTCTTAATAGATAAGCTATATAACTTCCAGATACAGAACCTCTGGAATCACCATACGTTATACATTTCTCTCTAACTTCTTTTTTTAGATTGTATTCTAATAGAAAGAAATCATAAGCTTGATTCTTTTCTATTGCTATAAGTTCATAATTTACTCTATCCCAATCTATATTCTCACGATTTTCTTCTTCTATTAATCTAATCAACTCATCTTTTGGTGATGTTGAGAACTTTGGATATTTGAAGCTATGATCCAACTCAAAATTCTCTACCATATCATTAAGAAGATTTGTGTTTTCTATTGCCTCTAAATAAGCCATATTTGGTATTGAATTTTGTTGTTTATAACATTTTACAAGGTCATCATATGATTTGAATGTGATGTCGAATTCCTCTTCAGACTCAAATACAACATTTTTTGATAATTGTAACATTTTTCTTGCATCTACATCTTCTAGTGTAAGTGAGTGAGTATCTGTTCCAGCAATCAACTTAATTCCAGTCTCTTTTGAAAGATTATATAGATATTTATTATATTCAATTTGATCTTTTGTGTTATGATGTTGTATTTCAAGAAATGAACGATGTTTATTTTTTGTAAGATAAGATATAAAATCTTCTTTTATATTATTATCGCTTGCCAATATACCTCCAAGACAAGCAGAGGTTATTATTATATTATCTGATGTATTTTTTAATTCTTCATATGATATTCTTGGTCTATAATAAAATCTACTAATATCATCAATTATTTTAATTTCAGCCCTATTGAAACTAATTGAAATCAACTTATTTAACTCTAAGAATCCTTGGTAGTTTTTAGCTATCAAGATAATATGATAATTATCTCTAATATTTTCTGAGAAAGTTTCTGTAATATACATTTCACATGCATGAATATACTTCATACCAGCGTTTTCAATATCTCTCTTCTTCGCATACCATTCAAATATGTTGCCATGCTCAGAAAATGCAAATGCTTTCATATCTAACTCTTTTGCTTTATTAATATATTTCTTATATTTTGTTGTTGAGTCAACTCCAGCAATTGGATTTGACAAATCTGAATGCATATGAAATGGTATATAATTCATCATGACTGTTTCACCCTCCTCCTTAGAAAATTTCGCTATATCTATTTTCGTTATTTTGTTCTTTTATATTTTGCAAGAGTGTGCCATTTTGACCAAACTTTGTTGTTTTATATTTTATTGAACCAGTATCCCAACTATATTTCTTCCATAATTCATCATCATCAGAGTAAAGTCTTTTTGTTGGAATATCATATTTAAGTTCTATAGAACCACTTGCACTACACATCCTATCTTTAAGTATAGTTATTATTGTACGTTTTTTATCATCATCTCTCTTGACATAAAGTATTCTATGACAGAGATTGACAATATTAGATGTTCCAGCTACATCATAGACAGATTCACATACTTGACCATTGGGTTTTCTTGGATGTGCTACTAGATTCACATACACTCCATATTTAGCTGTAAATTTTAATAAATCTAACATAAATCCTGTTTGTGCTTTAAAATCGTCTTGATAATCTGAAAAATCAACACACATAAGGTTATCTATTGTGAATACTTTAACCCCATGTTTCTTATAACAAAATTCCATTTTTTCTATAATACTCGTTGGTTTAGTATCAAGGAAATTTTCGTAAAAATAAATTTTATCCATAGCCCAATTCTCTATAGTTTTTTTAAATTCTCCAGTTACACGATAACCTTTAGGTGAGTTTTTCCCATTGTCAAATTCGATAATATGATTTCTTGTTGAAGCTTGATGTATTAACCAATTTTTAAGATGTCCACCAACAAGTTCACCAGAAAATATAAATGCTTTATACCCATGTTCAATTGCTTCAAGTATACAATTTTGTGTTACAACTGTGCTTTTACCGTTGCCAGTAGGACCAGTCCAAATACTAAAAGTATTTTCCAACATTCCCCACATCAATCTATTTAAAGAATTATATGCAAAAGGAATTTTTTTCGTTTTCTGTAAATCAAAATCATCATAGCTCATAAGTGGAATAATATCTTTGTCTTGAATATCCTTTGCTGTATTGATACATTGTATTACATATTCTTTTCCCTTTCTAAACAAAGTTAAATTACAGTCTTTCTCTTCAGATTCAACGTAATAACAACGCCAATTACCAAGTCTAGAAATTATTTCATCTTTCAGTTCTCTGCCTGGTTTGTCAGAATCAGTCCAAATTATTATTTTTTCAAACTGATTCAGCCATTCATAATTATATTCAATAAATTGTGTCGCTTTAGCTCCAAATGGAACAGAGACAGCATTTCTATAACCACACTCGATAAGAGAAAGACAGTCAATCTCACCTTCGGTTATTATCAATGGTTTTGTCACATCTATTCTATTCATGTTGAATAATATTGGGCTTGTGTCAGAATTTTTTTGACACCAGCTTTTTAATTCACCCTTCTTTATTTTTCTTGCTGGTCTATATTTAACCAATAGTAAAACATTATTCTCATTATAATAATTAAAAACAATATTCCCATTACTCTCTCTCAAATCAGCATAATCAATCGTTTCTTTTGATATACATCTTCTTGAAAGATATTCTGTTATTTTAGACTTGTTTTGATTATTTTCATATGTTGGATATTTGTAATCTTTGTTTATCTCTAGCTTATTTGTTTTTTGTGGGTTGTAGTTTATTCCCGAGATATAAAAAAGCTTCTTAGCTGCCTCTTGAAATGAAAGTTTATCTCTTTCCATGATTAAATTGATATAATCATAATCACTATTACAACCATAGCAATGAAATGTACAATCATTATCATGAAATACCATAGATGGAGTATTTTCATGATGAAGAATACAACAAATTTTGATACTTTTAGATATTGTTAATTCAACTTTATGAAATTCCACGAACTCCTTTAAGAATTGTTCTTTCATTTTTTTCTTAGCTTCTATTAACAATTCCTTCATAATAATTCCTCCCAATTTTTTTTATAAAAATTAAGGGCTTTCGCCCCTAATTAGAATGGTAAATCGTCATCACTATTTATAGGATCAAATTCCTCTTTTTTTGTTTCTATAGTAGCGTTTTCACTTTTCTTTCCATCAGCAAAGTATAAGCTTTCTGCTACTACTTCTGTTGCATAATGTTTTTTTCCCTCTGTATCTTCCCAAGTTCTAGTTTGAATTCTTCCAATAACTCCAACTCTAAGTCCTTTTGAGAACCATTTAGAACAAAATTCTGCCGATTTGCTCCAAGCTACAATATTTATAAAATCAGCATTTTGTTCTCCTTCTTTTACGAATCTTTTATCAACAGCTAATGTGAAACTTGCTACTGCTGTATTGTTTGTAGTAGTATATCTAAGTTCTGGGTCTTTAACTAGTCTTCCTAATAATGATACATTATTCATAAAAATTCTCCTTTCAAATTTGTAATTTAATTATATAATATATTTTTTGTTGAGTCAAGAGATTATTTTAATCTCAATACTAAAAATTAGTATGTAGTGTACTAAAAAAAATAATATTAAATTAATATATTATTTTAATTGTTTGCATTTATGACTTATATTATTTAAATTTACAACATATTGAGAAATATCAAAATCGCTAATATCCTTCCATTGTTTTTTTAATGTCCTTATGTAGTAATTTTCAAACATAACTTTTAAAACTTTATTAATTCTATCACCTTTCACAATTAACCAAGGATTAACAAAAAATAAAAACTGTTTATCATTTTTACATTGTACAATTATATTTTTAGATATTAAAGAATTTAAAGTTTTATAAAAAGTTGTATCTTTAATACCTGTCATTAATTGTAAATCTTTTTTGTCTGCTGGTGTTTTATGATTCTTCATTATACAACAATGCGTATAATTAATATTATGTTGCACTGTAAATAAAAATGATCTTTCATAATGATTTAATTCATTATTAATTAATTTAAATTCAT
>Ga0172362_10006216_pt1 | contig 10281 bp, 14 predicted proteins | sample LakKivs1_kivu2a2_FD_114534 | JGI IMG/M metagenome (GOLD analysis project Ga0172362, IMG submission 114534) | Sediment microbial communities from Lake Kivu, Rwanda - Sediment s1_kivu2a2 | ecosystem: Environmental > Aquatic > Freshwater > Lake > Sediment | place: Rwanda: Western Province, Lake... | reverse complement strand
TTAGAGGACCGCGATAAGTAAAATGAGCCAATCCACAACAAGTCAATGCAGGAGGTACTTTCCCAATGGGTGTACTAAGAACAGAATTTAGTCTATATATCCCAGGCTCAAAAACCAAAACATTTTGAGTATAAGCAGTTGTAGTAGCTAATCTATCTATTGCAGCTTGAATAGTTGGGGAATCATCACCACCAGAAGGATTTATGCTTTCTATAGACACTTCATTTATCCTTTCCGGGATAATATACCTTAATAACAATATCACCAATAGAGGAGGAAATAACACCTTTAATATACCCTACAGATTCAAATACACTTAACAATTTCTCCACCCTATCAGTCAACTTAGTAATTGATTCAGCCACCTTTATAAATGACTCTGGAACCAACCAACCTTCCATTTTCTTCTCGTCCACAGTATATTCCTTTCAAGAAAAAAAATACAAAACAAGAGAAACAATAACAACTATAGAGAACATTGGACATCCTATGAAGCAAGCAAAAACGAATCAAGTTGGCAATTCAAAAAACACATCAAACTTTGTATCACTCTTTATACTAAATTTCATCATTGTTATTTCACCCCACCAAACATACTCAAAATATGAGTATTTGCTTTATCAGCACGCCAAACATGACCACCAGTATCAAATTCAATATATTCAGTAGGATGCCCAGCACTTTTATATGCCTGAACCAATTCCCCCATCATTGAGCCACGTTCAGCAAAAGATGGTCTATAGTCTGGTATTAAATCAGTCTCCGATACCAAAGGATCATTTTTAGAATGTAATCCCAATACTGGATACTTGAATCCAGTAGAAACACCATAACCTAACAAAGCTCCAGCATAAATACAAACAGCAGAAATTTGAGCCTGCCAATGTTGTCCTAACCGATGAACATAACAAGCTCCATTGGAAAATCCTACAAGAAATAAACGATTGTCTAACTGATAGGATTGCTTAAAAGCATTTAATTTCTGATCGAAAACAGAAAATGGTGTAGATAACCAATTCCCCATATATCCATCACTTTGAGGAAAAATTACTACACAGTTTAATTTTTGTCCTATCTCTTCCATTTTAGAATATCGACGAATGTTTCCAGTAGATTGAGTTAATCCATGAAAGCAAAAGATAATTCCTTTAGGCCAAGGGCCTTCTGGTATAAATTTCTTTTCCCCTTTTTCCCAAAAATACAACCAATTTTGCCAAAATTTCATTCTTTTTTCCATCACTAATTCCCCCCATTCTTCTTTTTCAACTCCAAAAGAATATCCATCATTCTGTCTTGTTTAACTTCCAAATTTACTTGCTTTCCTTCAATACTGTTCAGTCTTTGAGTCAATAGTTTCTCAACACCTTCCCATTTCTCATTTTGCACCCTTATATCCGTACAAGCCTGTCCAGCAGTAAACCAAGCAGTTGTTGCAGCACCACTAAAAAATATAGTTAATGTCAAAGTAGTACCAATTACCCAAGCAATTATCTTCATCTTAAATTTACTAGCATCATGCCTCTCACTACAATCATCTTTAGTTACAAAATCTTTCTCAGTTGCCATTCAATTTCCTCATTATGCTTTCTGGGATTCTAAAAATAGGAATCAACGGTTGATCAGTAAGAAAGCGGAATACAATTACAAGTAGCCCCATTATAACCCCAGCAATACAAACAACAGTAGGATATTCCTCTGCCATTCCTTGTACTAAACCAGTAAATGACATAAGAATCATAACAATGCCAGTCCAAAATAGTTTGCTAAACCAAGGCCATTTAGCTCTTTTCTCCTTTTGGGCATCATCATAGCCTTGTAACCAAGATATACTTTCTTCCGAATCCGTACTATATACACAATCCTTCTTGGGAATCCCTTTATGATAAGCTACATATCCCTTCCAATATTCATCTTTAATAACATTCATTTAGAATACACATCTCTGCTAACAAAATTCCACCAATTCCTACCGAATCTTCCAGTTCTCCTATATAAACTATTCGTTTTAATTCTTTTCTCATATCTCTTCTGTATCCATTCCTTTTCTCTATTTCTTCCATTAAAATAATTATTAGATTGAATAGGTTTCCTAGATAACCTTCTATTTTTCCTAGCTTCCAACATCATCTAACGATTAGCCCATGTACAATCACGACAACCTTTCCAACGACCACCCCCACTACAACTAGGACAACTTCTTCCATATCTACCTACAGTTCCCCTAGTAACTGGTAAATCTCTGTAATAATTCTTGGGTGAATAAACATAGATAACAGATTCATCTTCTTCACTAATAACAAAATTTTCTCCATTTAACCATCTAAGTAAATAACTTGATCCCCAATATCCAGAAAGCCTATATGTTTTAGGTTCCACAGTACATCTAATGGTTGTTGGAGTTGTACCAACACCAAAAGCTGTAAACCATTTCCTAGTTTCACTAGATAATATCAACTTACACAAAACATAATTACCTTGAATGACCTTTAGAACATCGGGATTATTCCAAGTATTCTGTTCCATTTCTTTACAAGGGAAACATCCTTCCATTGTGAAGAAAATAAGCAATGGTTTTTTAGTAGTAACATGGAAATCATAAGCAACCTTATAATCTGTCAACCACTCATTAGGAATAGATGCTGCCTGTTGTCGCCTTGGCATCGGCTTAGGTTCTGTGACATTCACATTATTTGTGACAACAGGCAGCATTTCGCTTTTATTATCAGAAATAGGTAATTGTTTATCAACAGTTAACTTTGGAACAATAGGAATGGGAATAGATTCTTTTCCTATCTCCGTTACTGAAGCAGGAACATTCGGAATTAAAACATTCACTTCTTGTCTACTAACTGATTCAACTCTATTTTCCCCTAGAACATAAACATCAATCGCTATAGATTTCCCATCACTCAGTTTATAAACCATCCTAGTAGCTATATTAGATTCATCCGTTTCCATATATTTTTTCCTAAATTCCTCTAATGGAATAGCATCCGGCACTGGATTCTCTTTTTCTTGCCTTTCTTCTGTGTTCTTCTCTTCTGGTATGGGTATCTCCCTCTCCTCTACTATTGGGGGATTCAACATATTATCACCCCAAGGCTCTTGCCTATTAACACACCCCAAACTAAGTAACATCACACAAAAAACAATACTACTCAAGATTCGTCCAATCATGGCAAATAATCCCTAAAATAGTCCAAGTATTCAGGAGGGGGATAATCCCAACAGACATTCCAATAAAACCACGAAACCAAATCGACCAATCAGGATCAGGATACAAACACAGAAGTGTCAAAACTAAAAAATTGCAAATTTCAAAAACAAACAGTGGCCACCAAACACCAAACAAAAAAGAGGAGAATATCACACTCCCCCATAGTACACACGTTATTTGCCAAGCAATTTTCGATTTCACCTAAAAACATTTCCCATTATTATTTGCAAAATCATTAGGGTGTTCCAAATAAGACTAATTCCTACTACAAAAAAATAAATTGATGGATTGCCAACTAAATACAACAAATATATTCCTTGCCCAAATACCCAAACAAATCACAAATATTCATAACAACGTGAAAATTGTCCAATTACTCATAATAATTACCCCATTACAAACTCAATCTTGTGTGGTTGCCACCCTTCCAAATCAGGACCATAAGCAAAAGCATCACTTTTGGCCATACGCAAAGCATCAGTCATTTTCAAAACAAAAGTACCTTCTGGATATGCACCCCAAAGATGCTTAGGCCAATTAGTTACAGTATTCCAAATTCCCCAAGTTTGGCCGATCAACACAACAGCCTCAGTTAATGCCTTTCCAGTAGTTTGTTGATAATACTGTCTAAATTCATCAGTATCATCATATCCTATAAATGTCTGTGCATGTGCTCCTACACCAGTAGCTTTACTTACTGGATCACCTTTGCTTTCACCAGTGATTGTACTGCCAGTATGTATAAACCCTCCATTATAAAGCACATCCATTACTGCATCAGCATTTGCAGAAAAACTACTAACAGCACGATGAGGTTTGAGGATTGTTTCAGCAGTTAAATCAGAAGGTGGTCCAGAACTTCCCCAATTCGCTCCATATGTTTCATCCTTATCCTCTTCACGAAAATCATATTTTCCATTGCAATACAAATCACGAATCTGTGTTCCATATTTGTTAGTAGCATTAGCAGCACCTGCCATTGTCATTCCTTGTCCAGAATGACCACGACAAGCATAAATCAAAGCTGTTCCATAAACAGACTTCCACTCAAAAGGTTTTTCAAGTGCTAAAATTTGTGTCCCAGCAATTAAATTCATTCCCTCCCAACCCCAACTTGCCGCCACACAGTTATGAACACCCATCCCGTTTGCAACATAAGAATTATCGGGCTCTACTTCACAATTAAACACCCATTCATTATTGTGATAAAATTCACCTTTATCCAAAACTTTACCAAAAGCCAATTTTAGACTGTTCGGAACTGAACGAGCAACCAGATCATCACCCAATAATTCAGCAACAGGAATATAACCACGTCTCGTTAAAATAGGGTGCTCAGTGGTCATAAACATATAATGACCATTAGTACCCAATAAAGAAATAAAAGGAACATCGTTGCAATACCTAAAAAACAACTTAGTTACTCTACCTATATTTCCTTCAGCAGTTAAAACACAATCTCCTAAAGATAATTTTTCAATAGACTTATCACTTCCATCAGCCATCCTAATCCGAGTACCAGCAGTAAAACAATTTCCCGTATTTTGACGACCTGTAAAAGCGCGAGAATCTAGCTTCAAAGCAAAGTTAAACCAAATTGCACGCTTGCCTTTTCCAGTTCCCTGTATTTGGCCAGAATGTTCCTCAAATTTTGCTAATGGAGCTTCTGATAAAAACTTGTCTTTTTCGTAGCGAGCTAGGAAACGAGCCCAATCCGGTTGTCCATCCTCATCTATAAAAACACCACAGAACTTATTATTGTAGGCACTAACTAAAGCATCCGTCCATAACTTCCTAAATCCACCAGTTACAAGACTAGCCCTAGAAAGTCCAACATAGCTAGCTATGTTGTTTCCAGAGGCTCTATCCAATGCTTCTCGATAGTTCATTGTACCGCCTCCAATCCAGCAGCTATTTGTGAAAAGGCTTTTCCTAATTCAAAAACTGTTTGTAGTTTTCCAGCATCTTGCATAGCAGATAATTCAACTGCCAAAGCATCCCAGAATGGACGCCATGCTGTTTGCCTAGCCCCAAGTGTAGAAAGATTCAATTTCTTAACTTCTTCCACAGCTACTTCTCTTGAAACAATAGCATCTTCTGCCAAAGGATCATTAGCTTTTTCTATCCTCGCTTGAATCACTCTATAATTAGCAGCAAGTGCAGTAGCCTCCTGTTTCACAGTAGTTCCAGTTACGTGTTGTTTCACAAGAGATACTACTCTAGCAGCTAAATCACTAGGAGGGGGAGGGGGTGGAACTACTCCAGAAACATCAACAGAAAAACAGTTGGAAAAAGCTCTAGGAGTACAAACTACACCATCAACTGAAAAAGCATTGGACACAGTAACCTGTACAGCACTATGCTTAGATTCCTTTTGTTCTACTAGATAGATAACTTCACATTCATTCACAGTAGGCCATGCAGAACTTTGTTCTTTCAAACAAATTGGAAGTGGGGATAACACAATAGTAGGTGGTGTAGCCAACATAGCCTCAGAAAAAACTACTCTTAAGGATACAGTTTTTCCTATTTCATTATCTGTTATTTGTCTAGGAGAAACAAAAACAGCTAAAACATTTGGCTTATCCGGTTCAGGTGGACAACCACACAAAAACACCACCAAAATTGCAGAAAGAAAGTAAGCAAGGCGAATCATAGAAGATTCCCCCTTTGTGAAAAGAGATTCACTTCAGAGAAAAATACCACTTCTACTAAGCAGGAGCAGGAGCGATTTTTCCAAAAATCTTTTCCAAGAGATTCGTCACATACTCAAAGACAGCAAGAAACAATTCCTTTACAACATCCAAAACTTCTTTGAGAATTGTAAGAATCTCAGCAAATGTCAGCCTCCCATCTGCTAAAGCAGCCTTAACTGCTTCGATAACTTCCTTAATCTCAGTCAACAAATCACCAAACGGCTTCACAGTAACATTCGTACTCATCGAATCAACCCCTTTCGTTTAGGTTGTAGAGAAACTTCACGCTCCCTTTGCAATCGTCTACGAAAATTTTCCATCCTAGACTGATAATTTACATCTCCCTGTATTGCTTGCACAATTTCATTTGACCTACTTATCATTTGTTCCCCATCCATTACATCTAAACAATCATAGAGTCCAGCAGCCAAACGAATAAATGCCACTAAGTGTTCACATGACATCCCAACATTCAACGCATAACGAACAGCCTCCACAAACTTCTCTGGAAAAACGGTAGCTAGGCACTCATCCCCCCGTCGATAAGCATAAGCATCTTGAGCTTCCAATGCCTCCCGTAACTTCCTTGTAGTGGTTATCATAGCCATAACTACCCCCAATATAGCAGGATTTAGAAATGAAACATAGACAACTTTTCTAGTCAAAAATCAACTAGGTAAATGATACTCCATTATGTAGCCATCTTCCCCTGTATCTTGAAAGTGGTTGTGCAAAATATGCTTAGCTGAAAAACCAAGAAACTTAAATAAAAATTGAGCTGATAATTCACTCTCCCTTACAATAGTACAAATTGCTTCACGCCTCCCATTCATATCAAACATTAACTTCCATACTAAACATGCAGCTACTCTCCTACGCCTATAATCTGGTTTAGTTGCAACTTTCCTGATAAAAAACAGTTTCCCTCTAATTTCATAAGTCAGAAAACCAATGATATTTTTATTATGTAAAGCTACCAAATAAAAACAATTTCGTTGGTTATTATTATTGCAAAAATCTTTCCAACTCCAAGGATGTTCAGAAACAGATTGCTCTATTTTATAAATCTCATCAAGTTCACCATAATTACGAGCAGTTCTTGTCTCCCATTTCTGCCTAATTGAATAAGTATCCATCACACATTCCTATAGCAAACTAATTTACCACATTTTTTACAAGCCACTATTAACATAACAAATCCAGAGAAAGCACCAGCTTTCACTAAACTAATTATTTCCTCATCTGAATTACTCAGCATCTTATCCATCTCTTCCCCTGTTATATTCAAAACAGTTTTGTCAATAACAATCCATTCATGCCGACATCCTAAACATGGGCAAGGATTTTTCATTTTTACACCCTTTCATTAAGACTTTGAATAGCGTCTAACAACTTCATCTATCTCTTTTCTTTCATCAATATCTACTTTTTCTTCACTAGACAATCCACACATTTCTCTCAGTTCTACCGGCATGTCTTCCATAATCTCTTCCTCAGAAATCCCATCTTCATCAACTAATGCTAAAATATCATCAGGCTGTAATCCTGTTCGAGCTAACATTTCTATTGCCTTTGGAAGGCAAATTATCAATGCAGTCCCTAAATCAGCATGTCCATATTCATCACTTACTGCAACTAATCTAAATCCATAATTTTTCTCAACAATCTTGAACTTTCCAAAATCCCTCCTTAATCTACCCTCTTCATCATCAAAACACTCTAAAAGCCTATCTTTCACCGCCTGTATGAAACTTCTTGCCATCAAATTGAGATTAGTACAAGACGCAAAAGTATATTCCCTCATTGGTAATCCACGTTTTACTAATCTCTGTGAAATTGGTTTTGCTTGTGTGGGATCATAACCAAACCAACAAGTATTAAACATGCTGTGAACCATCAAACAACCAGCTTCTACAGCAGTCATATCTACTTCTAAATCAGTAGGCCCAATTTGTAAACTAGGTTCCCAACTTTGCATATAAGCTAGGCGTATTTTACGTTCTTCTGAATTTATCCCTAATACTACTAATGCAGAATGGTCGTGTTTTACACCTAAGTCTAATCCTGCTATGTATCTCCAACCTCTTTCTGCTTTTGTAATCGGTTTCACTTCTTCATTACCAAAACACCTATCTAAATCTTCTTCATCCAGTGCATCCCCCGTTCCACTTACCCATTGTCCCCTCCACAATCGCTTAAATGCAGAACTTGGAAGCATTTTTCTCTGTTCTTCTACATCTTCTGATCGTATCCAAGGTGCCTTTTCGTGCCAAACAAAGCACTTCCAACGATCTGAATTTATTGCATTGTTACGCCATTTCTCTTGAATACTCCCCTTGGTTCCTGCATTTGTAGCTATGATTACCACTCCATTTGGTACTTTAGCTGCATTTGCAAGCATTGTTTCCATAAAATCCCAACGATCAACGTGTACAACTTCATTCAAAATACACAAATCAGAGATACCACCGTGGGCACTTTTTGCATCACTGTGCATAATTTCTAACCTAGATACACCACCACATGCTACTTCTACTTCTTTCCCTCTTTTGTTTTTGCGATATTCACGCCATGATTTCTGAAAGACACCTAGTTTTTGTATGTCTACAAATTGGTGAAGCCAATCGTTGTAGTATAACAAACTTTCGATTCTTTCTTTCAGGATTCCAGCTTGTTCACTATCAGCAGCCCCAACTTGAAAGTAGGTAGGTCTTGTTGCAAATGCAACTAACCATAAAATACAACATGCTAAATCGCTATCTTTTGCTGCCCCTTTAGTTCTTTCAATCCAAAATCGCCTATCTTTTGCCTTCTTTCCATCCCTTACTGCATGTAATGTGGGCGTCAGACATTCAAAGCACTCTGTTTGAAATGGGGCCATCAAGTTCCCCAACATCCCAATTCCATCTTCAGTTGGGATTATCAATCCAGAAGCAAAAAGTAGAAAGTTATTTCTACTCATTGCTTGGTATTCGACTTCCCCTTTCGTATAAGTAGTAATGTTCGGCATAGTGATTTCCCCTTTTGCAAAAAGACACCTGTTTTCGTGAAATTGTATCATTATCCTATAGACGTAACTTGTTTCCTATAAGGAACATAAGTCTTGTCTAGTAACAATGGGGGCATTAGTAAGTTACTCCAATAAAAAAAGGGTAAGGTACTTAAATTTTCTACTGCAAAAAGTTTGCTACTATTTTAAGTGAAAGTTTTTCGTATCTAACCTAGAAAAACGACTAAAAAGAAAGAGGGTAGGGGAAGTATTCAATCTAATAGTAATTTTCCCCATTGTTCTGCCATAGCTTTTGCAATTCCTGAATAAGTTTTACTTCTCAACTTACTACGATCTTTGCTTGGTGCCATTCGGTGAATTCGATTTTCTTTCCCCGGAATAATCTTTGTAGGAATCAACAAAGGAAGACCTTTCAACCATAAACAAGTAGCTTTCGTTTCACCATGTCCAAAGTACCAAGGTTGAATTATTTGATCTGGCTTTCGATAAACAGTTGACATTATACCAATAGGATTCTCTACAGCAATTCTTCTGCAATCGTGCTCAACAAATTGCATAAAAAATTCTATTGCTTCTTTTTGTGTGCCATCTTTCTCTTTTTCTCTAAACCATCTTGCACCACTCACACAAAGATGAGTGCATGGTGGAAAAGCAATAAGCAAATCCCATTCAAAATCCAACTGTCGAATAGCATCCCCTTGAATATGCCACTCAGGGTGTCCACCAGAACAAGGTTCTAAATCACAAGAAAATGCTTCTAAGCCTAATTTTCTCATTTCGATTGTAACAACCTGACTTTCCTCACAGGCCACTAAGACTCTTTTTGTCATGGTGAGAGAGTGAAAGATGGAATCCTCGATGGGAAAGCATTACCTGTAAAAAAACGAGTCTAGCACGTTATGATGTATTAGTTAATGTTGGATAGTAACGGTATAGAGTTGGAAGAGGAGAGTGGGTATGAAAGATGGAATAAAAATTTCGGTTGTAAAAATAACATCTGTAAAAAAACAAGTCAATTCCCACCCCACCGGGGGGAGGGGGGTGTCCCCTGAAAAGTGGTACCCCTAGGGGGTACCCCCACCATAGGTGACATGCAGACACCACCTATACAAGTATACACTCTCCAGACATAGCAATTATCACTCAACATTGCAATCTCAACAGAACTATTCAGAATCTTTCTCCCGACCTTGCCCCTTGTCCCACCTGGATTTAGGGTAAGTAGACTTCTCAGAGTAGTTCCCATTCTGGACCCTACTTCACAATTCAATCTAGCTATGCACTACTGGCCACTATCCCCCTAGCTATCCCCCTAGCTATCCCCCTAGCTATCCCCCTAGCTATCCCCCTAGCTATCC
>Ga0172362_10006215_pt1 | contig 10281 bp, 8 predicted proteins | sample LakKivs1_kivu2a2_FD_114534 | JGI IMG/M metagenome (GOLD analysis project Ga0172362, IMG submission 114534) | Sediment microbial communities from Lake Kivu, Rwanda - Sediment s1_kivu2a2 | ecosystem: Environmental > Aquatic > Freshwater > Lake > Sediment | place: Rwanda: Western Province, Lake... | reverse complement strand
GCCGACATCGCCCTGCGTGCGGCGCTCACCGGCCACCTCGTGTTCTCCACGCTCCACACGAACGATGCGCCGGGCGCACTCACTCGGCTGGTCGACATGGGCTGCGAGCCGTATCTCGTGGCAAGCTCCGTGTGCGGCGTGCTTGCGCAAAGGCTCATGCGGCTGAACTGCCCCGCGTGCAGCGAACCATACTCGCCGTCGCCCGATCTCGTCCTGCGGCTGGGCCTGCCCGACCCCGACAAGCCCCGCACCTGGTATCGCGGGCGGGGCTGCGGCCGATGCCACCAGACCGGCTATACCGGCCGCATCGGCACCTTCGAGCTGCTGAAGATCGACGACGACGTCCGCGAGAAGCTGATCACGAGCGCATCGACCGATCAGATTCGCAGCCTTGCGCTCGCCAAGGGAATGCGCGCCCTCCGGGCCGATTCCCTCCTGAAAGTCGAACGCGGCCAGACCACGCCCGAAGAAGTTCTCCGCGTGACGGCGGCAGACTGAAGAGAAAGAAGAATTAAAAATTAAAAATGAAGAAGGCTGGAACGGCCACTGCTTTTTCAACAATCAGTGAACAGATGAAGACTCATTTTTTTCATTTTTCATTTTTCATTTTTAATTTTCTGATCCTATGCCTTTCTACACCTACAACTGGCTGAAGCCTGACGGCTCGGAAGGCGCCGACACGATTGAGGCGGCGTCGCTCACCGCTGCCGCGGCTCAACTGCGCGGCCGCCGCATCATGGTCACCAACATCGGCGAGGCCGTCCAGAAAGGCGGAGCACTTCTCGCCGCAATGCCCGCACTCGGATGGGTCAGCACTAACGACGTCGTGCTGCTGTTCACCCAGCTCGCTGCCCTCATCAAGGCCGGGGTCACGCTCGTCGCCGCTCTGCAGGTGCTCGAGGAGCAAACCAAGTCCGGCCGCCTCCGTCTCATCCTCGTCACCATTCGCAGCGAAGTGGAGCAAGGCAACACCTTCGCCGCCGCCCTCCGGCGCTTCCCGCGCGTCTTCAGCCCCGTCGTCATCTCCATGATCGAAGCCGGCGAGGTCGGCGGCATCCTCGACATCGTGCTTGAGCGCGTCGCCAAGATGCTCGAAGATCGCGCCGCATTCCGCTCCCAATTGCTCACCAGCATGATCTACCCCGTGCTCGTGCTCGGAGTGGCGGTGCTCGCCGTGATCATGGTCATCTTCCTCGTCATCCCCCGGCTCGAAGTGTTCATCAAGACGCTGGGGGGCAGGTTCGCATCAAGCACGATGGCACTGCTGGCGGTCAAGGATTTCGTGCATCACTACGGCGTCTATATCGCCTGCGGGCTGGCGCTGATCGGCGTCGCGCTCTACTCCATGAACAAGACCGCCCCCGGCCGCTATGCCATTGACCGCGCGAAGCTGCGGCTGCCCATCATCGGCTCGCTGTTCCTGTACTCGAGTATCATCCAGTTTTCGCGCAACCTCGCTTCCCTGCTCAACAGCGGCGTGCCCATGCTCATCGCCCTTGAGACCGTGCGCGAGACCATCGGCAACGAAGCGTTCGCCCGCCTCATCGACCTCCTCCACGAGCGCGTGACTCAGGGGGACAGCCTCTCGAAGCCGCTGGCCGCTTCCAGAATCGCACCGCCCATGCTCTCCGGCATGGTCGCCGTCGGCGAGGAAACCGGCGGGCTCGACCGCAGCCTCGACCTCGTTGCCGACATCTACGAGCGCCTGCTCCAGAAACGCATGCGCCGGCTCAACATCATCATCGAGCCGGCTCTCACCATCATGGTCTTCAGCATCGTCTTCCTCATCGGAATGAGCATGCTGTCCGCCGTGTGGTCCGTCTATTCCGTCCTCTGACCAGCGTGTCAGAGACTGGTTGGGTGAGAGAAAGAATGAGAAGGAAAAAGCGAAATGGCCCGTTTGCTTCTCATCGCTCCGCTTTTCCATTTTTTCCTTTTTCCTTTTGCCTTCTGCCTTGAATCATCGGGGGCTCGATTCAATGCTGGTTCATGACGAAGAATCGAAGAAAGGAGGTGGTTGCAGATACAGATGAAGCCATGAGGGAGTGATGAGATGAAGAGAGTGCAAGCTCTCCCTTCATCACTTCATCCCATCATCCGTTCCTTTTCCCATGGCCCGCGCCGCGGGCCGGGCACCAGATCCAGGAGAAACGCTATGATACGCACACAACGCTCGAAAGGCTTCACCCTGTTGGAGATCATCCTCGTGCTCGTCATCATCGGCTTCTTCGCCGCCATGATCGCACCCAAGCTCGCCGGCATCTCCGACACCGCCGGCACCAAGATCGACGCCTCCACCAAGGGCGACATCGTCAAGTTCACCCGCGTTTGGCAGCAGGAACACGCCGGCCTGCCCAACGAGATGGTCAACCTCCTCATCGAAGACGAAAACGGCCTCCTCATCATCCCCGAAGTAGATGACGTCGACTCCGACAACGGCGAGGAGACGCTCAGCCAGGACTTCATCACCCGCGTGCGTCCGTATCTGCACACCCTCAACGACGCCGAGGCACAGGAGCTCAGGAAGCTGGGCGTGAAGTTCGTGATGACCCTCAACGATGCCGAAGGCAGCGACACCTCCCTGGGCGACAGCTCAACCGCCAAGCCGATGTGGAGAACACCCGTCGCGCGCGGCCTGCGCGTCCTCATGGTTGGCGGAGGCGCCAACGACGACACCGACACCCCCGCCTGGACCCAAGGCGTTTCCGACGCCTTCAGCACCTACAGCACACAGACCGGCGTCACCGTCGTCCCCAACGCCAATGGCCTTGGCGGCGCCGAAGACCACACCAACCCCGAATGGATGTACAGAATCGTCCTTGGAATCGGCCCCGACTGCTCCCTCGTTACGGACGGCACCGTCGCCAGTGCCGCCCTCAGCCCCGCTACCACCAGCAAGGCCACCTACAAGTACTACTGCATGATCCTCCCCCGGCTGAAAGCCACCGTCAACCGCATCAGCAGCGCCCCCACCAAGCTCACCGTCGTTGGCGACTCCGGCGAGCAGAAGGACATCACCATCAACCTCCCCCAGGAGCAATGGGATTTCGGCGTCGTCGGCCCCGACGGCAAGATATGGCCCGCCGCCACGAACGACATGTGGGACATCCGAGCCATCATCCCCTAGCCGGGGCACCCGCCCGCACCGGCCAAGCGAAAGCCAATCAAGAACACGGGCGAGGACGCGCATTCCTCGCCCGTGTTCATTCGTTTGACGATGCATCTGGCACGCCCGGCAAGGGCCAACCTGCAACCATCGGATCACTGGCCGAGTTGCGATTCCTCCGGATGTGCGGCCTTTGGCGAGCCGCGCAAGGCGGCGGGCGAGGCGTGCCTGATGCCCCCCGCAAGGCCCTGCTCGAAGCCCGCGACTGCAGCCCCGATCCAGGGGAACGCCGTCTTCTGTCGGACTTCCTCAAGAAGGCGAGCCCGGCCGCCCGGTCCATCGCCGCGTCTGTGATTCAGAAGGGTCTGCTCGAACGCACTTGGTCGAACAAGCCGGCGCAATCGAGCAACCTGCCGCCGTACGATGAAGGCCGTTGACGCGGGCCATCATTCAGAAAGTAACAACCGGGAATCCACCATGGGATCACAATCCAAAGACTTTCCGAACGACGCCTTGCCGAGCTGCAGGCTCAGATCGGTGGCTGCGGATCGCCGGCCCCCTTGAACTGCTTCCCGGTTGCCGCTATACTTTTCTGCATGGCGGGATCGCGCACGTCCCGGTCCCGAAATGTGCCATGCTCCGTTTCACAAGGCGAATCACATGCACATCTCGTACATCGCGATAAACCGCATAGTCGAGGAAAAAGCCGCGTCCGACAAGAAGTACCGGCGGCGGCTGGAGCGCGTCGGGAGGCTCTTGATGTCGGCGGTCAGAAAGCTGCCGGACGAGGAGATTCTGGCGAAGCTGAAGTCGATCGGCATCGAGCCCGACAAGGCAACGCTCGCCGAGTGGTCCCAAGGAGCGGCGTCGGCGCAGGAACTGTCCAAACAGCTCCGCGCCAAAGGCCATGTGCCACCAGAGAAAATGGCCGACTGGATGTGGCTTGGCTTGGCGGTCCTGTGGGAGCGGTGGCTCCCCCAGCAGCCGAATTTCGAGATGCTCGATGACAAAATGCAGGCGGGCTACGACCTCGTGAAGAAGGATGATGCCAAGGCGTGCGAGACCTGGCTCGATACGTGGCAGGATATCCTGACGCTCATGGACAAGCACCAGATCAACAGCATCGATGAGTTCGACGAGCGGTTCGGAGGCTCGCAGAGCGTCTCAAACTGGATTCAGGATCTGGCCATGCACCTGTCGAACGCGGGTGCGAAGGAGCCAAGTTTCCTGCATCGCCTTATTGCTTTGTGCGAAGAAGCCCCGCGGCGATGGCCGGACATGAGTGACCTCACGAGGGAGAACTTCAGGCGAGACTTGGCCGAGACGCACTTCAGACTCGGCGATACCGCGAAAGCCAACGCCATGTTCCAAGGCTGGCTGAAGGAAGACCCGCAGTGGGGCTGGGGATGGATCGGTTGGTCGGACTGCTACCGTTGGGAAAGGAATGGACCCCGCAACCTCGATGAGGCAGAGCGGATTCTCAAGGAGGGACTGGACGTCGGCGGCGTGAGGGATCGCGAGGACATCCTGGGGCGGCTTGTGATGCTCTACGAGGAAACGGGCCGTGATGAAGAGGCCGCAGACGCGCAGGCCCAGATCGACGCGCTGAACGCTTCTCATGAGCCTGAGATCGAGCCCGATATTGAGCATGATGTCGAGCTCCGCCGAGTGGAGAACACGTTGCAGATTCGCAGGAAGGTCACATTCGGCGGCGATGGCATCCCGCTTGGCCGGCTCAACGACCTGACTGACGCCATGAGGAAGGGCTCACCCATTGGTCCGATGAAGGTGCCCATCGTCGGCAGGAACGACCCGTGCCCCTGTGGCAGCGGCAAGAAGTTCAAGAAGTGCTGCGGGCGATGAGATGGAAGCGGGGCGCCGCAACAGATCGAGTCCACGCCGAGTGAGCCCGCCGAGAGCAGTTAGCTGGCAGGACTGAGGGCGCACGAGTTGGCCACGCCGCTGCCTGGCTCGACGACGCCAAGACGCCGGCCGAGCGCGGGAAACGAGACGTGACCGACTTCCTCAACTGCGTCGATGCCGCCGGCCGCTGACATCAAGAAAAGCCGCGTGGATGTTGGGAATTCTCAACACCCACGCGGGTTTTCCTGGCACGCCCGGAAGGGCTCGAACCTGCAACCATCGGATTAGAATCGGGTGTACGTCTGTCGTAAGTGTTGACGTGGCAAAGAGTTAGGCAAATCAAAAAATTTCAAGGCATGAACATTCTCACGAAGGGCCTGGGCTCTGCCCCCTGCCCATGCCAATTCCACCGCAATTCATCCGCGTCACGCCAATTAAAGGATTGACAAACACGCGTGGAAAGCGTAAAATAGCTCCCATGCAAATCTGATGCAACCGCCCAACACAAGGGCCAGCCCATCTCAGTGAGGAGGTTCCTTGATGGCTGCCATGAACGGCACCGCCGCCAACCTCGGCTTCGAAGATAAGCTTTGGGCTGCGGCCGACAAGCTTCGCGGCAACATGGAGTCCGCCGAATACAAGCATGTCGTGCTCGGCCTCATCTTCCTCAAGTACATCTCCGATGCCTTCACCGAGCGCTACCGCCATCTCGAATTCGACTTCAGCGACCCCGAAAGCGAGTCCTTCATCAAGGAAGAGGAAGCACGCTACGCCGCCCTTGAAGATCGCGACGAATACCTCTCTCACAACGTCTTCTGGATTCCGCCAGAGGCACGCTGGTCGTACATCCAGAGCCAGGCCAAGCAGCCCAACATCGGCACGCTGATCGACAACGCGATGGCCGCCATCGAGCGCGACAACCCCATGCTCGGCAGGCACCATGCCCTCCCCAAGACGTATGCCCGGCCCGCCCTCGACAAGCGCCGACTCGGCGAGGTGATCGACCTCATCGGCACGATCGGCCTCGGCGACTCGGAGAGCCGTCACAAGGACGTGCTCGGCCGAGTCTATGAGTACTTCCTGGGCAAGTTCGCGGAGAAGGAGGGGAAGGGCGGCGGCGAGTTCTACACGCCGGCTTGCGTCGTCAAGATCCTCGTCGAAATGCTTGAGCCTTACAAGGGCCGCGTGTTCGACCCGTGCTGCGGTTCCGGCGGGATGTTCGTGCAGGCCGTCAACTTCGTGCAGGCCCACACGTCCGGCAACGGCCCCCGCACCAAGGCTGCCCAGCGGCCGATCTCCATCTACGGCCAGGAATCCAACCACACCACGTGGTGCCTCTGCCTGATGAACCTCGCCATCCGCGGGATTGACGCCGACATCCAGTGGGGCGACAGCTTTCTCGACGACAAGCACAAGGACCTGCGGGCCGACTTCATCCTCGCCAATCCGCCCTTCAATATGGAGGACTGGGGCTACAGCAAGGTGAAGGGGGACGTCCGCTGGCGCCGCTTCGACGCACCCGGCGGCAACGCCCTCTTCTTGCTTCCGGCGGGCGGCCAATGCAAGCGAAAGGACGGCTCGGTCTTCACCGTCGACGGCGGCAACGCCAACTACGCCTGGATTCTGCACTTCATCCACCATCTTGCCCCGCACGGCACCGCCGGCTTCGTCCTCGCCAATGGCTCCCTCACCAGCAGCACGTCCGGCGAGGGCGACATCCGCACCGCCATCATCGAGGCCGACATGGTCGACTGCATCATTGCCCTGCCCGGCCAGATCTTCTACACCACGCAGATCCCGGCATGCCTATGGTTTCTCACGCGAAACAAGGCGGCCGACAAGCAGCGCGGCTTCCGCGCCCGCCACGGCGAGACGCTCTTCATCGATGCCCGCAAGCTGGGCCACCTCAAGGACCGTATCCATTGCGAGCTATCGGACGACGAGGTCAACGAGATCGGCCGCACCTATCACGCCTGGCGCGGCGAGAAGACTGCCAACGCCTACGCTGACAAGCCCGGTTTCTGCAAGGCGGCCACGCTGAAGGAGCTTCAGTCGCACGGCCACGTCCTCACGCCCGGCCGCTATGTCGGTGCCGAGGAGGCCGAAGACGATGGCGTTTCCTTCGAGGAGAGGATGGCGACGCTTTCGGCTGAGCTGTATGAGCAGATGGCAGAGGCTCGGAAGCTCGATGCGGCGATCAAGAAGAACCTGGAGGGGCTCGGATATGGCGGATGACAAGCAGCTACCCCAGCGGGATTCGAAGCCCCGGCCTGGCGATCTCCCGGCGAACTATGCCAAGCTTCTGGACGATCTGAAGGATCGCATCCGGGCGGCGCAGGTAAGGGCAGCCCTCTCCGTCAATCGCGAGCTTATCCGCCTCTACTGGCACATTGGCAAGTCCATCGTGAAGCGGCAGCGCGCGGAGGGATGGGGCCGATCCGTCGTCGAACGGCTTTCCGCCGATCTGCAACGCGAGTTTCCCGGCATTGCCGGGTTCTCAACCCAGAACATCTGGTACATGCGTGCTTTCTATCTGGCTTGGACGGACGAGATCAAGATGCTCTCGCCGTCCGTGAAAAAGACTGCAAGAGCGAAAGCCGCGCATGGGATGCGGGTTGGGAATCTCCAACAGGCTGTTGGAGAATTGGACGGCCGAAACCTGCCACAAGCTGTGGCGGAAATACCCTGGCGTCATAGCATCCAGCTCATCACGAAGATCAAGAATCCCGCCGAGCGCCTCTGGTACGCCAAGCAGGCCGTCATCAACGGCTGGTCCAGAGCAATGCTCATGCACTGGATCGAGTCCGGCCTGTACGCCCGGCAAGGCAAGGCCGTGACCGATTTCAAGACCGCACTTCCTCCGCCGCAATCCGATCTGGCTACCGAAGTTGTTCGTGACCCCTACAACTTCGATTTCCTCACGCTTCGTGCCGACGCCGCCGAACGCGACCTTGAGCGCGGCTTGCTTGACCGCATCCGCAAGTTCCTGCTGGAACTCGGTGCCGGCTTCGCCTTCGTCGGCCAGCAGGTCCACCTGAATGTGGCCGGCGATGATTTCTACCTCGACCTCCTCTTCTACCACCTGCGCCTGCGGTGCTTCGTCGTCATAGACCTGAAAGCCCGGCCCTTCAAACCCGAGGACGCCGGCAAGATGAACTTCTATCTCTCGGCTGTGGACGATCTGCTGCGCCACGAGGACGACAAGCCTTCCATCGGCATAATACTGTGCAGACTCGGAGCCGCATCATCGCCGAATACGCCCTGCGTGACCTCGCGAAACCCGTGGGCGTGGCACGCTACGTCACCAAACTGATCGCGGCCCTGCCGGACGACCTCAAGCGCGACTTGCCGACTGTCGAGCAGATCGAGACGGAGCTTGCGCCATTCCCAGAGGTGCAAACCGCCCGCAAGCGCAATGCGAAAAGGAAATGAGCGGCATGGCATGGCATTATGGAGAACTTGACGCGAGATCCGTATATGGAAAATGAATGCCGCCATCTTTCCACGGCAGAGCTGATCGCTTCTGGCTGGCTGCCCATCAACGATGGCTACCGGGCAAGGAGCGTTGAGCTCTCGGATCATGGTATCCCGTTTGCCCGAGCGCAGAACATAAACGATGGCTTCCACTTTCACGATGCAGACCTCTTTCCGGAAGAGAACTTGGATACGGTTGGCGACAAGATCAGCCAGCCCGGCGACGTCGTATTCACCTCGAAAGGAACCGTGGGGCGGTTTGCTTTTGTGCGGGAGGATACGCCTCGGTTCGTCTATGCCCCTCAGCTTTGCTTCTGGCGCTCTTTGGATCATGAGGTCATTGATCCGCGTTGGCTCTTCTATTGGATGCAGTCGCGGGAGTTCTTCATCCAGTATCGAGGCGTGGCTGGCCAGACAGACATGGCCGAATACGTGAGCCTTCGTGATCAACGGCAGATGCACATAACGCTTCCGGCGATCGGAGAACAGCGCCGGGTCGCCCACATCCTCGGTACGCTCGATGACAAGATCGAGCTGAACCAGCGGATGAACCGGACGCTGGAGAAGATGGCTGCGGCGATATTCAAGAGCTGGTTCGTCGATTTCGATCCCGTTCGCGCAAAGGCCGAAGGCCGCGATACTGGCCTGCCCGAGGATATCGCGGGCTGTTTCCGGATGAGTTTGAGGATTCGGAGATCGGGGAGATACCGAAGGGGTGGGGGGTGGTTCAGCTTGGAGAGATTGCGGACAATCCAAGGGGCACGCTTGAGCCCGATCATGTCCCCACAGGCACGCCATACATCGGCCTCGAACATATGCCCCGACGTTGTATTGCGCTCGATTCTTGGGGGTGCGCTGGCGAGGTCGTAAGCGCAAAGAGCCGCTTTCGGCAAGGTGAGATTCTGTTCGGAAAGCTGAGGCCGTACTTTCACAAAGTGGGGATTGCACCGATCGATGGTGTTTGCTCAACGGACATTGCCGTAGTCACCCCGAAGCGTCTCGAATGGTACTGCTTCGTGCTTTCGGTTGTTTCTAGCGACGCTTCCGTGGACTACACAGATACCTGTTCATCCGGCACGAAGATGCCCAGGACAAGATGGGACGACATGAGCCGCTATCTACTGGTTCTGCCACCCCTTGAGCTTGTCGATGCATACCACATCCGAGCGCTTGGGCCGCACCACAGGATGATGGCAGGAGTTCATGAGAGTCGAACACTGACGTCCTTGCGTGACACGCTGTTGCCGAGGCTTCTTTCCAAAATACCCACACACGAGTGAGTCTTGAGGAGGATTCCCAATGTCTGATGGCACACCATCGCATTTCGCTTTGGTTGATCCCGAGCCTCTCCCCACCCATGTTGCACGAGTTGTGGCACGTGCCAATCTTGCTGGTGCGGAAGCTTTGGCCGACACCTTTCTGATGACCTCCTACGTGGTCGAGTCACTTATCAAGACCATCTCGATTGGGCTCTGTGGAGGGCTTCGTCCCGCGTCACCTACCATCGTGCACAAGTTCGAATATTCGAATATGACCTCGTTCGTGCGGACGGATTGGGGAGCTGGGAAGCGGTTATCGGGGCCTGTTCCACGCAGTCCTGCGCCGGGTTTGTTGACGCCGAATTGCAGCCTTTACTTGCATGGCTCTCGAAGAGCAGGACGCGTCCCGAAGACGAGTGGGCCAAGGAAGCGATACGCGAGTGCAGGGTGATGCTTCTAGCTCATGTTTGACAGTTAGCGGCCCTCTTTTTCGAAAAACCCGCGTATTTGCTACACCAAGAGGCGGTTTTTCGAAATTATAGGTTACATTTCCGCGGCCGCCTAATCGCATTTTCTTCT
>Ga0172362_10006214_pt1 | contig 10284 bp, 3 predicted proteins | sample LakKivs1_kivu2a2_FD_114534 | JGI IMG/M metagenome (GOLD analysis project Ga0172362, IMG submission 114534) | Sediment microbial communities from Lake Kivu, Rwanda - Sediment s1_kivu2a2 | ecosystem: Environmental > Aquatic > Freshwater > Lake > Sediment | place: Rwanda: Western Province, Lake... | reverse complement strand
ATTATGACGACTGGATTACGCCCACGACCAACGGCTGCCGGGGTCTCAACGGCGACATCGTGCTGTGGTATCCTCTGCTCCATCGAGCGTTCGAGATCAGCTCGATGGGGATTCGCGTCAGTGCCGATACGTTGCAGCAGCAGTTGCGGGTCCGCGGGGCATTGGCACGGCGGCAGTTCGATTGGCACAAGCGACTGCTGGCAGGCGAGCTGCCGCTGAGCATCGGCGGGGGGATTGGGCAATCCCGCTTGTGCATGTTCTTCCTCCGCAAGATGCACATCGGCGAGGTGCACGCCAGCGTCTGGCCGCAGACAATGATCGAAAGCTGCCGGGCGGCGGGGATTACCCTGCTGTAAGAACGCCCGATGACATAGGGGAAGCCAGCAAGGGGCACCGTCGTGTCATTGCGAGCGAAGCGAAGCAATCTCCTCTCATGGAATTGAGATTGCTTCGTCGCTGTGCTCCTCGCAATGACATTCCGGGGTTCATTCTGTTAGAGGCTCTCCGAGACTGGCAAATGGGGTGGCATCGACAAACTCGTTTGTCCGTGCCTCACGCGGCACGCTCCAGCTCCGCTGGGGCGTGGCACCCGGAGCAACGGCGGCGTTGCTGCCGGACATCAGCCACACCGCGGCTCAGCGACGCGCAATGACGCCCGTAGGTTGTTCTGTTCGAGGCCGTAACGGGGGAGCCCCATCTGCCTTGCCGTCCGGCGCAATAAAAAGGGGATGACATATCGTCATCCCCGATGGATTGCCGGCACGTGGCGTGTCGTACCGGTCTGCGTCGCGCGGGTGGTTATTCGCCGGTCTGCACGACGGCCGGCTCAACCTTCTTCGCCGCATCGCTCACCTTGAGCTCGGCAGGGGGCTGCTTGATGTGATCGAGCGTCGCCTTGAGTGTCTCGGCCTGGCTCTGGGTGCTCTTCTGCACCTGGCTCATCTGCTCCTGGAGCTGGGCCTGAGTCTGGCGAAGCTGGGCGATGGCGTCGATCATGGCCTGCACATCCTGGGTGATCTTGGCTTCGAACTGCTGGCGCTGCTGGCCGTTCGTCCCCACGAGCGTGGCGGTGTCCTGAAGACCCGTCTGCAGGCCGGCCTGAAGCGTAGCGAGTTGCTGCTCGAGCGTCGCGATGCCGTCCGCCATGGCCCGAATGCCTGCCTGGGCGGTGTCGAGCCGTCGCAGCCAGTTGTCCTGATTCTGAGCCATTGCAGCAAGCTTTCCGACCGTTTCGGCGTGGGCGGCCTGTGTGGTCTGCTCCAACCTGTCTTGTGCTCTGCTCAAGGCCAGGAGGTCCAGAGCCGTCTGGCCGGTCGTGGCGGTCACGGCGTCGAGACCGTCCTGCATCTGCTGCTGGTTGTCGGCAAGCTTCGCCATCCGGCCGTTGGTTGCCTCGTTGTGGCTCTGCACCGCCTTCTGGAAGCTGTCCTGACCGGTGCTCAGACCGATCACATCGAGTGCCGTCTGACCGGCGGTGGCCGTCAGGGTGTTCAGGCCATTCTGCATCTGCTGCTGGCCGTCCGCGAGGTTGGCTATTCGGCTGTCCACCGACCCGCTGTGGTTCTGGAGGGCCTTCTGCAGGGCGTCCTGACGGGCACTCACGTCGATCACGTCGAGTGCCGTCTGGCCGGTCGTGGCGGTCAGGACGTTCAGACCGCTCTGCATCTGCTGCTGACCGCCCGCCAGTTTGGCCATTTGACCGTCGGTCGATTCGCCGTGGTTCTGGAGGGCCTGCGCCAGCTTGCCCTGATCGCTGCTCAGGGCCAGGAGGTCCAAGGCGGTCTGGCCGGCGGTGGCGGTCAGCGTATCCAGATGTGCCTGCATGTCGGTCTGGCGGTCGATACTGATCTGGGCCGTCTTCTGCAGGCCGGCTTGGCCATCAGTCAGGCCCATGATGTCGAGTGCCGTCTGGCCGGCGGTGGCCGTCAAGGTGTCCAGGTGGCTGTTGATCGTCCCCTGGCCTTGGGCCAGAGTGGTCGCCTGGGTGAGGATGGCCTTCTGGCCCGTCTGGATGCGCTGCTGAAGGTCGGCTTGGCCGTTGGCCAGAGCCATCACATCGAGAGCCGTCTGGCCGGCGGTGGCCGTCAGAACGTTGACGTTGTCCGCGAGGGCTTTCTGGCTGTCTTCAACGCGGGCGACACGGGTGCCAATCTCGTCGCTACGGGTGGTCAGCGCGCCCTGGAGGGTATCCTGGGCGAGCGACACCGCCGTCAGGTCGGCATAAGCCCGATCCACCACGCTGGCCATGCGGGTGATGTCCGCCTTCATGCCTTGCTGATTCTCATGGACCGTAGCGGCCTGGGCAGCGAGCGATGTGTTCAGAGCCGCCTGCTGCTCGATCATGTTCTGGGCGCCCGCGGCCGTCTGGTCGGCCCTCTCGTGGATCCCGTTCATGCCGGTTTGCATGGCCTGTTGGAACGCCGCCTGACCGTTGTTCATCGTCAGGACCGCCAGGGCCGTCTGGCCGGTCGTCGCGGTCAGGCTGTCCAGTTGATGGCGGAGCGACTGCTGGCCGTCCGCCAAGTCCCTCGTGCGGGCGGTGAATGCCTCATGGTGGCTTTCCTGCATCTGGCGGAAGGCGTTCTGGGCGCTGGCCACCGCCGTGACATCCGCGGAGAGTTGCCCGGCCCTGGCGCCCAGATCGGCGATGCCGGCTTTCATTTCCTGTTGAACCTGCCCCATGGCCGTCGTTCGGGAGGTCAGAGTCTCCTGGGTGGCGGCGAGGCTCTGTTGCAAGGTGTTCTGTCTCTGGGCCGCGGCGGCCAGCTCCGTGGCCGCTGTGTCGGCCTTGTCGTTCAGCGTGCTCACGCTCTCGTGCAGCTCCGCCTGGCTGATCGAGAGGTTGCCGAGTCGAGCGAGGGCGGCCTCGTGATGCGCCCGCACCGTCTCATGCAACGACTTCTGTTCCGTCGCCACGGACGAGAGCTCCGTCCCCATCCGGTCGGCCTTCTCGTTGACTTGGTTGACGCCGGCACGCAGCGTCTGATGGTCATGCGACAGGGCGGTCATCGCGGTGACGATCGCCTCGTGATTGGCCTTCGTCGTTTCCCGATCCGTCATCTGCTCGGCCGATACCTGCGCGAGGCCGGCGGACAATCTGTCCGTCCGGCCGCCGCAATCCTCGAGGGAGGTCTGGATGGCCTGCTGATTCTGCAGGCTCACGGCCATCTGGCCCGTCAGGACTTCCCGGCCGACTCGCACCGATTCCTGCAGGCTCTCGGCGGCCGCGGCGGAATCCGTAGCACTCCGATCCACTTTCGCGGTTACGGCGCTGATCCCGGCCTGAAGCTCCTGCTGCCGTTCGGAGAGCCCGGCGACCCGGGTCGTGACCTCCTCCTGATGGGCGCTGAGCGTTTCCTGCATCGTCGTCTGAGCGGCGGCGATGGCGGCGATCGTCGCCGCCGTCTGGTTCACCGTACCCGCCAGGCGGTCGATGCCGGCCTGATGATTCTGCTGATTCACCTCCATAATAGCGAATTTGTCCGCGAGGGCCTTGACGCTCGCCTGTGCCTCCGCGTGGTGCGCCGTCTGTGTCTCGGCGATCCCGCTCACGTCCGTCGCCACGGCCTGCACGAGGGCACGCACGTAGAGCAGATCGGTGGACAGGCGGTCTTGCCCGCCGGCCAGCGCCGTGAGCTGCCCGGCCACCTGCCGCTGATTCGCCTGGAGCGCTGAGGACAGGGCGTCCTGCCGGCCGGCCACCGACGCGATGTCCCGGGCCAGGCCCTCGTCGGCCTGTTGCAGTTGCGTGATGCCGGTCTGAATGCCGCGCTGGTTGCTCGCGACGGCGCACAGGCTGTTGTTCAGTTCCTCCTGGTTGGCGCGCACGGTCTGTTGGAGCGCCGTATGCTCCTGGGCGAGGGACGCGAGATCGGACGCGGCCCGCCCGGTCACGTCCTGCACCTGGGCGACACGGCTGTCCAACGCGTGCTGATCTTCCGCCAGTTGGGTAACTTTCGCCTCGAGTCCCTGCTGGCCGGCCGCCACGGTCTCCTGGAGCTGACGGTTCTGGTCCTGGGCGGTTTGTACCCCGGCGGCGATCCCCTGGGCCTCTGCGTCGAGGTCTTGGAGGCTCTCCGCGAGCTTGCCGTTGCCCGTGTGGATTTGCGAGGAAATAGTGGACAGCTCGCGGGCATTGGCGGCGACCAGGGCTTGCAGCTTGACCTGGTTCTCCTCCATCCGTGTCAGTTGCTCGCCGCAGCCGCCCACGGCGACCAGGGCCGCGGCCAACGTACCTAAGAGGAAGCCGACCGTAGCCGGCCGCCTGATCTCGAATCCTTTCGATCCCGTCATGATGACTCCTTTCGTTGGTACTGTATGATTCCAGGCCTCTGTCTTCCCTGCCGAGTCCCATCCCTGTTCCCGGGCGGGCGTTCCGTCGTATCTTGCCCAAATACCCGCGTTGCCAGCACTGGGAAGAGACTACCAGACATCCCTTTCATCGGCAACCGGATTTAGAAAGCTTTACTCTTTATAGGACAAGTTCACCTTGAGCGAAGGGGGGGCGATCTGGTACAGTACGCACCTGGTGCGTATTTGGGGAATCTCACGAGCATGGCAAAGGACTGAGGATGGATGTACTGCTGATCGGCAGCGGGGGACGCGAGCACGCGCTCGCGTGGAAACTCCGGCAATCCAAGCGGCTGGGCAAGCTCTATATCGCGCCCGGCAACGCCGGCACGGCCCAGTGCGGCCAGAACGTCGAGATCCGGGACAGCGATATCCCTGCCCTGGTCGGTTTCGCCCGGGAGAAACGGGTCGGGCTGGTCGTCGTCGGGCCGGAGGAGCCCCTGGCCAAGGGAATCGTCGAGGTGATGGAGGCCTCGGGGATCAAGGCGTTCGGTCCCACGGGCGGCGCCGCCCAGCTCGAGGCCGACAAAGCCTTCGCCAAGCAACTGATGCGATCCGCCGCGGTCTCGACTGCGGAGGGGCGCGTCTTCGATCGCTTCAGCGATGCCAAGGCCTACATCGCCAGCCGCGATGAGCCGGTGGTCATCAAGGCCGCCGGGTTGGCGAAAGGCAAGGGCGTGATCGTCTGCGACGACCCGGCCGACGGCATCCTGGCGGCCGAGAAGATCATGGTGGACCGGATCTTCGGCGACGCCGGCGATCGGATCGTCGTCGAGGACAAGCTCCTGGGCGAAGAGACCTCGATCCTGGCCTTCGTCGACGGCCACAGCATCTACGTGATGGAGACTTCGCAGGACCACAAACCGATCGGCGACGGCGACACCGGTCCGAATACCGGCGGCATGGGCGCGTACAGCCCCGCTCCGGTCGTGACGGAGGCCATGATGGACCGGATCACGCGGGAGATCCTCGTGCCCGCTGTGGACGCGATGAACCGCAACGGCACGCCCTACAAGGGGGTCTTGTACGCCGGCCTGATGATCACCAGCGGCGGGCCGAGAGTGCTCGAATTCAACGTCCGCTTCGGCGACCCGGAGACGCAGCCCATCCTCCTGCGGCTCCAGAGCGATCTGCTCGAAGTGTGCCTGGCGGTCTGCGAGGGCAAGCTGGAGGACGTCACGCTCCGCTGGGACCCCCGGCCGGCGGTCTGCGTCGTGATGGCCTCCGGCGGCTATCCCGACGAGTACGCGAAGGGCAAGGTCATCACCGGCCTGAAAGAAGCGGCCGAACTCCCGGACGTGGTCGTCTTCCACGCCGGCACCGCGCCGCGAAACGGCGACGTCGTGACCAGCGGCGGGCGGGTGCTGGGCGTGACCGCGCTCGGCGAGACGATCGCGGCCGCCAAGACGCGGGCCTACGAGGCGGTCGACCGGATCGGGTTCGAAGGCGCCTACTTCCGCCGGGATATCGCCGACAAGGCGATCCGGCGGAAGCGCTGACAGGGAAGTGTGCAGGTTGATCTCGAGAATCGACAGCTCATCATCCATTGACCATCGGACCCCCGGCCGGAGGCGGTGGCGTCGTTTCCTCCGTCGGGCGTTGATTGCCTTGGCGGTCCTCAGCGTCCTGCTCGTCGGCGCGCTGGCCTGGCTGGTGCGGTCCCTGCCGGAGATCATCGCCGCCCAGATCGGCCGATTGACGAATACCCAGACAGAAGTGGGGGCCCTGGACCTGCATTGGAACGGATCGGTCTCCGTGAATGGTCTGCTGATCCGGCCGAGGCAGCCGGAACCCGGGTACGACAACGCCATTCTTCGCGCCAAGACCGTATCCGTGCGCGTCAGCCGGCGCAGTCTCGTCTCCCTGTCTCCGCGCGTGACGGATCTGCGCATCGAGGACTTCACGCTCGACGCGCAGTTCGACTTGGATACGGGGCGATGGAACCTCGGGGCGTTGCGGTTCCATCGACCTCCCGGCGCCGGGGGCGGCGCCGCCCCCACGATCCGTCTCGAACGGGGGATGCTGCGCTATGCGAAGGTCGCCGGCGGTAAAGCCGAGGTGGTCATGTCCGTGCCGGTGGAGGCGCAGTTCGGCGAGGGACCGGGCTACCAGGGCTATAGTTTCGACATCAAGACCGCCCGGCTCTCCGGCGGCTATGGCGAAAGCCACCTCACCGGTCACCTGCGACCGGGCGAATTCGTCGTGACCGGCGGGCTGTCCTCCGGCGACCTGCCGTCGCTGGAGCGGGCCTGGGCGGTGGACGTTCTGGCCGCCCAGTTCCAGTACGACAAGAACGGGGACTACACGCTGGACCTGCGCATGAAGAATCTGCACGGCAAGCAATCGCCCCAGGTCGATGCCCTGCGGGAGATCCTCCCTGCGGGCGCCGGCGATTCCGGACCGCTGGCGGGCGTCCAGAGGTTCTTCGCCCGGTATCGGCCGACCGGCACGGTCGGCTCGATCAGCGTGAACGCCCGCGGCAATCTGCAGAAGCTCCGGGACAGCGAGATCACGGGCACGCTGGTTTGCACGGACGTTTCCGCCTGTGACGTGAGGTTTCCCTATCAGCTCGATCATCTGGCCGGCGACCTGGACTTCACGCAGTCGGGCATGTTCCTCCGGCAACTCACCGGCAAACACGGCGACGTGGACGTGCAGATCGAGGGCTGGACCAAGGGCTTTGGCGCCGAGCGGCAGTACCACTACAAGGTCACGAGCGGCAACATGATTCTCGACGAGACCCTGTACGCGGCGCTGCAGCCGGGGCAGAAGCGCCTCTGGGAGAGGTTCCAGCCCAGCGGGGTCGTCGCGGCGGACTACCGGCTGGCGCGGACCTCGCCCACCGACAAACGGATGTACCTCTCCGTGGACCTCCAAGGAGTGGCCGCCCGGTTCCGCGAGTTCCCCTATCCCCTCACCGGGCTGACCGGCCGGCTGTTCTTCGATCACGACAGCATCAGCGCGACCGACGTCGTCTCCGCCGTGGGCGATCGTCGGATCCGTCTGAACGCCAAGGTGACCGGCGGTGGCACGGAAAAACCGATACATTACGTCTTTATAGATGCCAACAACGTCCCGTTGGACACGACGCTGGAGGGGGCGCTGCCCGCTCCCTACCGCCGGCTGTACGATCAGTTGCAGGTCGAGGGCGTGGCCGATGTGCGGGGGCGAGTCTTCAGCACGGGCGACGCCAACCGCGTCGGCCCCACCAGCTTCCTTGCCGATGTCGTGTGCCGGGGCAAGTCTCTGCAATGGGAGCCGTTGCCCGTCGTCCTTTCGGACGTCACCGCGGCGTTGACGGTCTCGCCCGAACTCGTGCAGGTTAAAGAGCTGCGCGGGCGGTATGAGCACAGCCGCGTGGCCCTGACCGGCAGCATGCAGCTTGCCGGCCAGAGGGGGCTGAGACAACGGCACGCCAGGATCGTAGCGGAGGAGGTGCCGATCAATGCGGCGACGATCGACTTGCTGCCGGAGCCGCTGGCCCGGCAGATGGCGGCCTTTGAGCCGCAAGGGAATGTGAATCTCACGCTGGACGTGCAGAAGGCTGATGGAAACGAGCCGCCGGACTACGCGCTCCGCGTCGAGTGCCTGGGCGTGGACCTCCATCATCGGCGGTTTCCCTATCCGTTGCGGAACGTGCGCGGCGACCTCTCGCTCGCGGAGGGCCGCCTGGTTTTGAAGGACGTGACGGCCGCGCCAGGGGAGAAGGGAACGGGTCCGGAGGGACGGGGGGAGGGGGGAGCTCTTTCCGCGCCTCGCATCCAGATCGACGGATCGGCGACGCTGGCCCCGGAGGGGCTTGTCGACGGCTCCTTCTCGCTCAAGGCGAAGGACCTGCTCTTCACCGAAGAGCTCGGCGATGCGTTGCCGAAGGGGCTCGCGGGTCTGTACGACAGCCTGTCTCCGCAGGGACCGTTCGACCTGGATCTGCCGACGCTGAAGGTTGCCCGGGCTGCGGAGGAGGGAACGGTCGTGGAATTCGCGGGCACGGCGGCTCTCAAGACCTGCGGCCTGCGCGTCTCCGGCACCCCGATGGAACTGACCGGAACGGCCCGCGTTGAAGGTACGTACGGTACGCAGCAGGGGCTGGCGACGGGCCGGGTGGGGCTCGCCGCCCAGAGTCTTACGATCAAGGGCAAGACCATCACCGACATGACTCTGAATGCGGTTTACGATCCGAACGTGCAGGCATGGTCCGCGCGGGATTTCCTCGGTCTTTGTCACGGGGGCAAGATTCTCGGCAGCCTGGAGGTGGCCAAGACCCCGGACGGGACGATGCAGTACCAACTGCAGACGGCGTTCCATCGCGTGAACCTGAATGAATTCCTTCAAGCCGGCAAGAACAAGGCGGCGTCCGACGACGGCGGGGCGCGGCCGGACGGCCCCGGGCCGGTGCTCCCCAACTACCCGGCGCCGGCTTCAGATTCCGCCGGCACCATGAACGGTTTGTTGAGCCTTGGGGGCCGCCTCGGCGAGAGCGCGTCGCGGCGGGGGGTCTGTCAGATCGACATCGTGGACATGCGGGTCGGAAGGGTTTCGCCCGTAGCCAATCTGCTGTCGGTGTTGAGCCTGAACGAGCCGGCGGATTACACCTTCGACCGGATGCTGATCGACTCCTACATCAAGCAGGACAAACTGCTGATTCGCAAGCTCGACCTGTCCGGGCGGAACGTCGCCTTCACCGGGTCGGGCGCAGTGGCCTTGCCCAAAGGAGAGCTGAATCTGACGTTGACGGCCCGCGGCCGGCGCGTGGCGGCGGCCGAGCCCTCCATGCTACAGGCCCTCACCGAAGGACTCGGCGGCGCCGTCGTCCGCATGGAAGTCACCGGCAAGGTGGACAATCCGCGCGTCCAGACCAAGACCCTGCCGGTGATCGAAGATTCCCTCAAGATTCTCGGCACGCCCGAATAGCGCCGCCGTCGCGATCACGTCTGCGCGTCGCCGGTGAGGCGATGAAGGGCCTTGTCCTTATCCGAAGGGTTCATCCGACTATGACGGACGGCCTCCGCGAGCAGGGCAATCGTCTGGTCATAGGTGGCCCGGTCCACCGGGTAGGGGGTGGCGTCCTTGCCGCCGTGGGCGAAGGAGTAGCGGGCCGGGTCCTCGTAGGAGGGCTTGGCCCCGTAGATCACCTCGCCGACGAGCGAGAGGGCCCGGACCGTCTTGGGGCCGACGCCTTCCGTGGCGATCAGTTGCTCGTAGTTCTTCGGGCGGGTGTCGCACAGCAGACGGAGAATCTTCTCGAGATAGCGGCTCTTCGAGAAGTCCTCCGCCAGGACCGGGTGTGCGGCGAACTCCTTGTCCTCCAGGTGCAGGAACGTAAGCTGCTCGCCCTCGCGTCGGAGGCTGACCATCCGGCTCAGCGGCGAGGAATGGGCGCGCAGGATCTCGATGTCCTTCATGATCGGGTGGTAGCCGGCGTCCACGAGCTCCACGCTGAGCCGGCGGTTCGATTCGCTGTCGCGGGCGGTCAGATTGAGCGTGTGCTCGAGCCGGGCGGGGGCGACGATGCCGCTGTGGGGCTCGCACACCAGGTCGCGGGCGTTCTCCGAGAACCAGTGATAGCGCCGCGCGGAGGCATTGGCCTCGTTCATGCCCTGCTGGACCACCGCCCAGGCGCCGTGGCGCGAAAAGAAGAACGCGTGATGATAGATCTGGTAACCGTCCTGGATCAGGGAATTGTCCACTTTCGCGGCCATCCGGGAATTGTAGACGAGGTTGCCGGCCGAGCCCTCGGGAAGGCTGAGCGTATCGGCCCAGGCGGTGATCTCGTCGGGGGTCTTGCGCGAGGTCTTGCCCTTGCCGCCGCAGATGAACAGGCCCAGGTCCTTCTCCTCGTGACGGATCGCCTCCTTGAGGGCGGCCGTCAGGATGGTCGTGAGCCCGGAGGCATTCCAGTCGAAAGCCAGCACGGTGCCCAGCGATTGGAACCAT
>Ga0172362_10006212_pt1 | contig 10285 bp, 9 predicted proteins | sample LakKivs1_kivu2a2_FD_114534 | JGI IMG/M metagenome (GOLD analysis project Ga0172362, IMG submission 114534) | Sediment microbial communities from Lake Kivu, Rwanda - Sediment s1_kivu2a2 | ecosystem: Environmental > Aquatic > Freshwater > Lake > Sediment | place: Rwanda: Western Province, Lake... | reverse complement strand
TCCTACGAGCAGCAACAGCATTATCACAGCTATCAATATTAGGGAGATACTCGGCAATGCCTTGTTCATTATTTCAACAACATCGCCACCAGGAGGATAGTTTCCAGTCACGTGCGGAATTACCACTGTCAATGCGAGCACAAGCGCTATTATCACATTTATGTTCTTCTTCTCTTTGCCAAATAGATTGATGTTTTGCAAAACAGCAAACACTATTGCGAATATGAGTATAAAAGGCAGCAGAACATCTGTTAAGCCAAGATTTTCTAATGATATTATAATGCTTGAAAAGTCCATGTCTATCACCTTAGCAAATTTTTATTTTTAGAGAGATTAATGATTATTTAATTTATTCTTTTTTTTCTCTTCTTCCTCCTGCTGTCACAAAGATTATCGCTGCAACAATCACGCCAAAAAGGATTAGCGAGGTTGCCAATTCGCTATTTACGTTTTGTATAGCCCCTGTGAACATCCATTCAAGAACACTTTGCCCTGATTCCAGTTTAAATGCGTTGAGGAATATTATTGCTATGCCTATGAACATTATTATCATAAAGAGCGTTCTCCAGCCCTTTTCCAGGAAAATGCCTTCTTCAGTCTCTTTGTGGAAGGAGCCTATCAGCAGCAGGAAGAGGAATGACATCAGCAGCAGAAGGATTGAGTTAGATACTGTCTCATTTATGACTGCTACAAGCCTTGTTGAGCCAACTACCAATATAGAAGTTACAAAAGCCACCATGGCATTAAGGTTTTTTCTCGAATATTTCTTATCACCAATCTGCTCATAGCCGAATACCCTTGTTTTTTCGAGTATTGCGAATACAAGTGTGAAAACAAGCAGCATTGGCAGAATTACATCATAAACGCCTATTTGTTCAAAAATGGTTAGGGTCTCTCTCAAGTTAGATGTTGGCATTTTATTGGTTTTTTAGATTTCAGCAATATTTAAATCTTTTGTTTTTCTTTTGTTTTTTGCTCTCCTAATTGCTCTCCTAATTGCTCTCCTAATTGCTCTCCTAATCCAGCTTCCAGAATTTAGAGAAAATCTATGTCCACTTCCAGTTCGTCAAAGGTTGGATATTGCTTTATCGCTGCTGGTAGCAGATTAAGCTTCTTTAAGTCGTTTTTTATCTCCTGAACTATTGGAAGCGCAGTTATTATCCTCAATCTTTTATTATCTATCTTGATGAGATTTTTTGGTATTTTGTATTCTTTTCTTATGAATTCAGATGTCTTTTGGAGCTTTTCGATCAGCAAGGAATCAGCTGTTCTGGATGTTTTGATTCTTTCTATTTTGCGTTTATAAGAAAAACCTGGTTTTGTCTCAGGCAGGTAAATTGCTCCTCTTAGGAGCATTCCTTCTTTTGTTATTATGTCAAACTTTTCTGCAGAATTCCTTGCCCTTATCTTTATCCTGTTTCCAAGCTGTACCTTGTCCTTTAGTTTTGCGGTGCAGTAGTGCACAGAAAAATTGGCTTTTTCAGCTGTGCAGTATTTCAGCAGCTTAATCGCGAGTTCTTCACTTCCCATAACCCCATAGGATATCCTGTCTTTTGGAACAAAACCCTTTTCAAGAAGATTGTTTGCATTTGTGTCTGAAATTTCTAATTCGTTTACATTCAGGAATTTTACCTTTTCATCAGCATAATCTATCAGCTTCTTAGTCTGCTGTTCAAGCCCGGGTATTGCAGGAATTTCTATGCCTACATCCCAATCAAATTTCAATGCCAAATCTATCTTATTCCAGAACTTTTGATTGCAAAGGCCAGGATGAAATCTGATTTCATCCAAGCCTGCTTTGTGGAGCTTTTCAAGCTTGTCTTCTGTAACAAGTTCAGTGGGTGCGTAAAGATGAATGTGAAATTTTCTTCCAAATGTTTTTTTTAGAAGTTTTATATAACGAAGTGTTCTTTCAAAAACAATGAGCGGATCTCCGCCTGTGATGCTTGCTCCTCTTGCTTCTGAAATCCTTGCTTCTTCAATTATTTCCTTGTCACTATGAACGGGTCTCTCATTGGCAAATATCACATCCTTGTTCTTCTTCTGCTCTGAGAGCGGGCAGTAATAGCAGTTTCTCGAGCAAAGCCCTGTCGCGAAAAGAACCAGCTTCCTGCCTTTAACGCAGAGTTTACAGCCCTTGCTAATATCTTTTAGGCACCATGAACAGAATTTTGTCCTCTTGATTTTTGTTCCCATTATTTTCTCTATTTTCCTATTTTTCATTTTTGCAGAAATATTTTTCACCATAAATCAACAAGATGGAAAGAATTGGCTACTTGTTTTTATGCTTTGTCTTTCCAAGAGTTTTCTCTAATAATCTGCTCTAATGACACCCAATCTTTGAAAACCGCATCTGAATTTTCCTTCAGTTCATCTGACTTGGGATTGATTGCTATTTTCAAAGTGTTCTCCTTTCCCAGAATATCATCTGAAAGCATGAACATTCCTAAGTCCTCATAAGAATCGCCGAAAATGATTGAAGAGTTATAAGAAGAGATTATTTTTTTAAGCTCTTCTGCCTTGTCCTCTCCGGTTAAAATTGCATTTTCTTTGTCTAATCCAATTATTATATGGTAGTAGGTAAGGAGCTTGTTGCCGATTATTTCCACATCTGCATCATAATTCTCTTTTAAATTCTTTTGATAAGCTTCAAGCACTGGCTCAAATGCCTTGCTTATGAAGAATGTTTTTGATGAATCATCGGCAATTTCTTTTATGCACTCTTTTGCCTTTGGATAAGAGTGCTTGACTATCTTATAAGAAGCATTTTTTACACTCTGCTCTGAAAGCCCGCTGAGCACATTTTGCGCAAAATACTCTATGAGCTTTGCTTCTAGCTGAGAGCTCTCAGCATCGCTGCCAATACTTGACAGATTTTTCTCTTTTTTGTATTCCTCGACTTCTCTGTTTATGTAAAGCAAATGTTTCAGATTAGAATGAAACTTTGAAAATTGCTCAATCAAAGTTTTTCTTGTGAAAATGTTCTTGATTAATATTTCATAAGTTAGATAGAATGCCAAGTCTGCATTTGTTACGCCAGAAAATCTTTCAGGCCATATTCCTTTATGGATAGTGCCGTCTAAATCAAATATCGCAACTCTATTCTTGTTTTGAGTGTTTAGGATTAAATCAACAAGTTCTCTGGGCTCATACTTTGAATAGTTCCCATTTCCTACTTGGTAGATGGTTGACATTTCTTGCTCGATAAGGATTAAATTTTGTCATGTAATATTTAAATTAATTTAAATTATTATGTAGAAAATATAACCTCCTTTTAAATTTTACTACTAATATGTGGTTACAAAACGAAAAGCTTATAAATGAGAAAGTATTCACTAGTTATATGAGCAGCGAAATGGATGATATGGAAAGAAGAATCAATGAAATGAGTGAAAATGAAAAAAGCTATTATTTTCAATTTTTCAAAATAGTTGATATTGCCCACATCATGCTGCCTGAATTTCTAAAAATGTGCCACACTCTCGTTTATTCTGGATACAAGCATCCTAAGGATGCAGTAATTTTAACTGAACAGGTAATGAGAGATGCTGATGAATTAGTCAATAAGGCAAATATGAAGTTACGCGGAGAGTATTTCGCATTAATTCTTGGCAATTATGTAAATGATATAATGGTTGTACAGAAATATGCTTTTCCAGAAAAAGTTGAAAGATATAGCAATAAAGGGTATGAGGTTATGAAACAGTTTTTAATAAGCTGTCCTGAAGTTAATGATGTGGATGGTATTTTTGCTCTTAATAAGGTAAATGTGATGGAAAGCTTTGTAGATAAAACACAGAAAAGGGCTTTTGAAGAACAGAAAGAAGTTTTAGGTATAGACCATGTTCATCCCACTGGCCCAGGAGAAATAATTCCATCCTACGCAGATGTGCGCTTTGTCTATAAGCAGATTAAGAACAGCAAGAAAACCAAGTTTTTACCTATTCATGACATGCTAGGAAACTGCAGCTATTTTTATGTCAAAGATTCTTTTATGGATAACAACTACGAAAAATTAAAAGAGGCTTCTAAGGATTATAGGGAAGCTTTTGTAGCGAATAATTTTCCTCCAATGCATAAAACAACTGACAAGGCTGAGATAAAAGATGTCTTAGAAAAAATAATTTTTGATTCTTATAAAGAGAAGTTTAGTAAAAAAAATAATAAATTGTAAAAATAAACTATGCGAATATAATAAATCATAAAAACATTTTCTGATAATTGCTGAAAATTGCATTTGCAACTTCTTCCTCATTCATCCTCTTTATCTCTGCAATTTTCTTTATGCTTTCTATTATGAAAGAAGGTTCATTCTGTTTGTCCTTGAAAGGGCTTAGATATGGGGCATCTGTCTCTGTCAGAATGTGCGATAATGGAATTACATCAGTTAATTGTTGAAAATGCTTGTTATACACCACATTTGTAGGTATGCTCAGCATCCATCCATTTTTGATTGTGTCCTTTACGAGTTTCAAATCTCCATTAAAGCAGTGCAGAACAACATTCTTAATTTTGCTCCTGGAAAGCATTTCAACAGTGTCTTTCTCAGCTTCTCTTGAATGGATTATAACTGGCTTGTCAAGAGATTTTGCAAGTTCAAGAAATCTTTCAAACAACGCTTTCTGTCTTACAAGCTGCTTTTCATCCTTGACCCAATGATAATCCAAGCCTATTTCGCCGATTGCAATTATTTTATCAGCATTTTTTTCTATAAACTTAAGTTCCTCTTCAATCAAGAAATCTTCAAATTTTTCTATAAATTCAGGGTGGAGCCCTAAAGCAGGCTTTATCAAAGAATATTTTTTTGAAAGCTCAATTGTTTTTCTATTGGACTTTTTGTCAGTTCCATTGTTTATTATTACTTTGACTTTATTCTTTTCTGCATTTTTGATTACTTCGGCAATTTTTTCATTTTCAAAGAAATCTAGATGAGCGTGCACGTCAACAAGCATCATTTTACCACTCTAAAAACTTCATGATTTATTTCACATATTTCCTTGTCCAGTTTATATCTATGTTCTTTACATCGCGTTTTTCAATTGAGAATTCTATATTTGCAACCATTTTCTTGCCAAGAGCCTTCTGTATCAAATAGAAAATGCTTGTCTTCTCTCCCAAATCAAGGGTGCTCATCTTGAGAGTGCATAGATTTATCTTCGCACAGCTACTCTCTTCATCTTTTATTCTCATGCAAAGCTGGTTGCCTTCTCCTTCTATGCCTTCCTCATCTATAACATAAATTTTTTCAACATTGTAGGGAAAAATGTATTGGTCGACTTCCTTGTCAAGAGAGCCCCCAATGCACACAGTATTTACAGAATACTTCAGTCTATTGAATGATTCTCTTGCCTGGCTGACTTCCTGCTGGGCCATATATCTGGAAAGAAAAACATAGGCGCCTGAAAACACAATACCTCCTATTATCAGTCCTGCAATAATCCACATCCACACTTCAACAGATTCCATCTTATAATGCAAAAATTAATTATTCTCTAATAATTCTCCTTTTATATCAAGGTTTTTTATTTAATTTTCATATCTTCATTTTTTATATCAATTTGCATAAAATGATTTAAAACATTTAACGGTATATTTAATCTTACATATTTATTGATATATTTAATCTATCTTTACGAACTTTGTGTTGTAATCATAAGAAATTATTGCCTTGTCGCTATTGCCATTATAGGTAATAGTAACGTTAACTTCATTGCCTATATAGTCCTTTAATTTGTCTGCATTAATATTGCAGTTATTGGGTCCAAGAATGGCATAGCACACAGTTCCCTTTATTCTGCCGAGCTTTCCATTTTCATAGCATAACTTTGCGCCTTTCACTATCTCGTACTGGAAATCAGCACAGTCAGTTGTGTTTATCTTCTGGACATCTGGAGTCACATCTTCTTGTCCGCACTCTCCTGTGAGTTTGCACATGAACTTGCTGGTGCTGAAGCTCCACTTGGTTAGAAGCCCCACAATGACAAAGACAGCTATAGTTGCTATAAAAATAAGAAAAATGTAGTTGATTGCCATGTCAGCTTTTTTGTTTTTTTGCATATTGTGCATAAATTTCAGCCTCTTGAACTTTTAATCTCCTAAACTGCCTCAAATGTCTGTAAAAATTCTTTCAGCAGCGGTAAAATCATAAAAATGACAACAATAGCGACAACTATTATCATTATTGCAATCAAACTGTATTTAAAAAACTTCCTGGATTTCCTCTCTTCTCCAAACTCTTCTTTTGCCTCAACGCCCTGTTTTTCCCGATTCGCAATGTTGTTTGTATCTTGCTTTTCAAAAGTTGTTACTTTTCTGGTTATTCTTTCACTTTCTTCTTGCATCTGCTGAACTTCTGCTTCAGAATTAATTCTTCTAAATATGTCGTTTTCTGAAAGTTTTATTGCATTGCCAAAATTATCTATTTCATAGACAAATGCGCCTAGCCCAAGCTCTTTTCTGAAAACATTTGCCTGCTTTATGCTTTCAAATTCCCTTCTTGAGCGCTGGTTGGTAACAAGATATGCCATTGCCAAACCTTTTTTATTGTTTTAAGGTTTTATTAAATTATTGTTAATTAGTTTTAATAACAGTTTACAAATGCAAATTTTAATCATTAACTAATTTATTATCAATAATTTGTTATTAACTAATTTTATTATTTTAATGTTTCTGATATTTATTGAATGAATTTGAACTACAATTTGAACTGCGTTTCATAACAAATGTATTCAGGCAAAATAATTTGGTAATATAGATGAATAATCTTAAATAAATATCTTTGGGCTAAAGCCCAAAGTACAATAAAATGCAAAGCATTTTATGTACAAAAAATCAAAGATTTTTTTGTATTCTGGCAATTTTTGATAAACATTAACCCAACGATTAACTCAGCACCACTTTCTTTTTATCTGCCTTGTATTCGATCATCACGTTTGTTACAATATCTATGGCTTTTGTAAATTCTATATTATCCTCTTCTCCGCAGTCATAATCAGAGCTTCCAATGATGTGGCACCACTGCCTCTTTATTATCAGTTTTGCCATGTCTTCCTCGGTTATTGGTTTGAAAAACTCGTAATCATAAGGAATTGTAAATTCCTGGCATAAGATATCTGTTTCTGACCTTCCAAAATCAGCTTTCTTCCAGCACTCTACTATCGCATCAAGAAGGGCTTCTCTGATGTAATATTTCCTGTAAATTATGCTCAGATTGTCAAACAAAATCTCAGCTGGCTTTGTTACTGAGACTGTGAAGTTGAAATCACACATGTCTGTATCACAATTTCTCTTTAATTTGTTAAGGACGTCTGTGAAGTCGAAAACTTTTGCTTCATCATACAGCCTTGGCACTTTTAAGATATTCTGGTTTGAAAGTTCGACTGAAAGATTATAAGCAATGCCTTTATAAACTATTTCCAAATTGTTCAAAATAATTGTTCCGTCTGTTGCAGAAAAAACATTTATCGGAATTAGGCAGTAGCCGGAATCATCTGGCTCGCAATTTTCAAGCTCACTCTCAAGTGCCTCTTTAAATTCAGTTCCGTTGATTGTCCAAGGAGAATTCTTCTTGTTCAATTCAGAAGCGTGTGTTCCTATCACGTTTCCATTTATTTCAACTTTTATGCCTAAAGGATAACTTGACATCACAGCATCTATGACTGATTTTTGCAGCGCTTCAGTGTCTCTATAAGCAATTAGGTTTCCTTTTGTTGAGGAAGAGAGCTGCTCCATCCATTTCATTATCTGGTTGCAGTTGCCGCTGCAGCAGCTGTCCCAAGGGTCTATTGAGCAGCCGACATTGAATCCTTCAATAGGAGAACTTTCATCGCCAAATACAAGAGTTACATAAGTGCCATTCTCAAGGGCGTCTGCCACAGCAGTATTTATTGCCTCCTGCTCATTTCCTGTGAATTGGGTATTGCTCCACTTTCTGGCGGGATCTGTCATTGAGGTTCCTCTGTAAATCTCAGTTTCCAAAGCGCCTGTTGGATCAGAATCGCTTATGAGAATTATCATTTTCTTGGAATTATCAATCCAGTTAAAATTGCTGGAAATGAAACTTGAGGTGAGAGCCCATGCCTCTTCATACTGGTCGCCCGGATAATAATACCCTGTGGTCCCCCGCTCTGGCTGGCAGTTTTTATAGCAGAGCGCGTCCTTTTCTTCTGTGAATTTGCTTATTGGAATCGTTTTTAAATTGCTGACTGTTATCGCGCCGTTTTTGCAAGAAGAATATGCACTTTGGCAAAGCTTCCCCTCTCCTATGCAATAAACTCTTATGCTCAGCTTCTTCACTCCAAAATCGCTCAGGTTCTTTCCAATAGTTTTCACCATTTGACATACAGAATGCCATTCTTCAGTCATACTGCCGGAAGTGTCTATTGCAAAAACAATATCAAGTATACCGGGATAGTTATTGCCAACAACATCAACGCTTGCATTCAATATTTTAACGAACTTTGAAATGTTTATTAATGCAGTGTAATTTCCGCCGTCTCTTCCGAAAGGAGGCAGAGTCTCATTATAATTGTTGGAAGCGAATTTTTTCAGCTTCTGCTCCCGCGGGGCATTGGAAACAGAAAGCTCTGCGCTCACCAGAGTGGTTTCCCTTTCCATACTGATTGAAAAGTTTTCTTTGAGTTTTGAAAAAAGGAAAGTGAATGCCTGCTCGCTGTGTTCGTCAGAAAAAGTGTCTAGAACAAGGGTTTGCGATTTAAGCCCTGATATTTCGTGCTCTGTCGTTCCTGTGCAAAAAGAGTCCAATCTGGTTTCATAGAATTTCGGGGTGTATTTGTTTGACAAATCGCAATACATCTTCTTTCCGCTGGGAGTTTGGGTCACGAAGAGCATCAGAAGCGTTATTCCGATGACAGTGATGAGCACTGAAACTATTGCGCCTATTGCCAAATCCCCCTTTTGGTTTGCTCTGGCTGGATTCACTTTGGCTGGATTCATTTTTATTTTTTATTTGTTTCTTACGAACATCAAATCTCTATCAGCATTGAAAAATGCATCATTGAAAAAATCAGATGCATATGCTCTTGATGCATAATCGACTCTTAATGTATAATCAATGGATAATTAAAATCAGCTGATAATTATTTTGCCTTCTGCTGATGAATATCTTATGAAGATGTTCCTACCTGAAGCAACATGCATTATCTTCCACTCGATTTTGTCTGCATTTCCACATTCGCTATTCACATCATTATTAGGCAGAACCTCACACAAGTTATTTTTAATCAATAAATCTGTAATGTCTTCTTCTGTTACATCTTCAACTGCCCCGCAGCTTTCAGGTATTGATATTTCATAGCATGAAATGTCCTTATCACTTTTCCCGAAATTCGCTCTTTCCCAGCACGCAAGGGCATTTGCAACTATTTCTTCCTTCACAAGGCATTTTTTATATTCCACATTAAGGGCGCTTAAAATTATCCTCCCTTTACTTGTAGTGGTGACATTCAATGGCACAAAGCAGTCAGAACCCAGACATTTCTCTAAAAAATTATTTAGTCCTTCACTTATAGTTTTGTTGACAGTGACGGGAGAATTTGAATCATTTAGATTTTCAGCCACTAAAATGCCTGAACCTGTTGAGTTTATGCTTACATTATAAACAGGAAGATGATATTCTATGAGTAAATTGTTCACTAAAAGCACTCCCTGTGTTGCTGTTATATTTATCGGAATTGTGCATTCTTCTGTAGTGCATTCCTCTAAGTATTTGTTTATCTTGTTGATATTTAATGTTGCTGTCCTTGGTTTTTCAAGACTGCCTGTCTGGTTCCAGTCAATCATTGAAGAATTTACGGCAGTTATGCTCACATTTGAGACCTTCGGCAGATAAGCGTTTATGGCATTTATCAGAAAATTTGTTTCCCCAAGTTTATTGCTTAATTGCTCATCTATGTGCATTGCCATATATAATACAGTCCCCTTGCCGTATTTGAATTCTGCAATTGCTTCTCCGGGATAGCCGTTGTTCTTATCAGCACATTTGTATTTTATCTCTGCATCAGCCGGATTCTGTGGATCATACACAATATCTGCCAAAATTGTTACATCATCATTTGATTTGTCTGTTTTATAAAAACAGTGTGAGCCTTCATATATGACCTCAATTACTTCATCTGGATTTACTCCATATTCTCTTGCAGCTGCTTCTGTGAATTTTATGCGTTGGCTGTCACTACACATGTGCTGAGCTCCGACCAAGTCGCAAGCTTTTAAAAGATTATCACACCTACAGCTTTCTGGGCACTGTTTATACGGTGTTATCCTG
>Ga0172362_10006210_pt1 | contig 10286 bp, 11 predicted proteins | sample LakKivs1_kivu2a2_FD_114534 | JGI IMG/M metagenome (GOLD analysis project Ga0172362, IMG submission 114534) | Sediment microbial communities from Lake Kivu, Rwanda - Sediment s1_kivu2a2 | ecosystem: Environmental > Aquatic > Freshwater > Lake > Sediment | place: Rwanda: Western Province, Lake... | reverse complement strand
TTTAAAAGAAATAGTGAATAGCAGGGTTGAGCAAATTAAACCAAAGCCAGACAGGTTCTAACATCGTCCAGCCGGGGGAGTAGGGTAGGATTCAAGTATGCTAATATTGTGCGACATTTATTAAGTGAGAGAAAACCGTCAGGGAACTAACGGTTTTTTGTTTTATGATATTGACAAAAAATGAATAAATCGTTATAAATAATAAGGATTTATTTTAAATTAAAAAGGGGGTGTTTGGATGAAATCAGTCTTGATTCTTTATCCGATTCAACCGTATATCGATGCTTTAATTGGGGAAGAAGAATCGCCCGAAATAAAAGTAAGGTATGTTGAGATGTATCAGGAGCTTATTCGGAAAGGTACCCTGATTTTCAGATGGTTTACGTGATGTTTTCAGCATCAGAAGATCCTTCAAAAGCCGATATGTCTCAATTATGTAAAGGGTTTTTAGTGAACGAAAACGATATTATTGGTGCCTGCGGTGTAACCTTCAAAGAGCATTGTGAGAAGCGTATATATCCTGAGGAAGATAAAATCTTTGAATTGTGCCCGAAGCCCATAGATGAAATAGTTATTGGAGGTTTCCATCTCTGGGATTGCGTCGACAAGACAGCTAAATGGGCTTACAACCAAGGCATTAATGTTTCTATAGATGAAGACCTTACAGAATTGTTCTTCTATTCAATTCGGGGTCCTGGAGGACTTCCTGTTGCCAAAATTCCTATTTCAAAAGAAAAAAGCTTGAAAATAAAAAGAAGACAATTAAGGGAAGGAGGAGGGTTCTTTTTAGAGCATGCTCGTCAAGCACGTAAAGATAGGCCATGGATGGCGCAAGTTTAATTAGAATTCTAGGGTTTGGGGCATCCAAGTAGAGACGAGAGTTTCTCGCGGTTAGGAAACTAACCGTTTTGGCTCTGCTCCAAACGCGACCAATAAAGCAGATAATAAAAAGGAGGCAAAAATGCAGGCGATAGTAGATATAGTAAACAGAGAAGATTTGCAAAGAATAATGGACTTTATGAAAGTATATGGAAAACTTATTATTTTTGTAAAGCCAGACATTACAGACGCAGTGTTCATAGACAGGAAGGTAGGTGAGCTTTTCGTTACGGCCAACCCTGAGAGTGTTAAAAATGCTGTTGATGGACTACAATGGATTGATTAATAACCGCACTATACGGAAGGCAAACAAAATAGCCGCCCAAAGAAACAAAGGCGGCTTTTATCTTGAGTTTTTTATTCCTTCAAATTTTTTCCGCTAAAAATGGGGAAGTAAATTATTCTTTAAGAGGATGATATTTTCGGTGAATTCTTTCGGCGTAACGGTCTGAAGCATGAACATAACGAGTGGTAGTATCTAAAGATTCGTGGCCAAGCAATATTTGGATTGCCGCAGGGTTAGCACCACTTTCAGCTAAGTATGTGGCGAAGGCATGACGAATACCATGGACAGAAATAGGAATATTCAATCCCAACAATTCACGGTATCTTTTAACCTTCTCTTCTAAATAATTGGGAGAGATTTTTTTATCTTTAAGATTTACATTTTTTCCTCGATAAGGAACAAATAAATAAGAGGAATCTATTTCTCCTCGAACTTCTAAGTAATTTTTAATGTGTTTTTGAGCTCTGGGAGTTAAATAAACAAATCTTTCTTTTTTACCCTTACCCCTAATGAAAATTCTACCTGTTTTATCAATTTGCTCTTTTTTTAAATTAATTAGTTCTGATATTCTCATTCCGGTAGAAAATAACGTTTCTAAAATAGCTCGATTGCGCAAGGCAACAATTTTATTTTTTTCGAATCGAGTGGGTGATTCAATTAATTTTATTATTTCTTCAAATTCTGAGACTCTTGGATGTTTTCTTTCCGTTTTTACTAATTTAATTTCGCTTGGAGAAATTGGAGTTTTATAATCCATATCAATAAGATATTTAAGATATGAGCGAAGAGCGGATAGCATTCTATTTATCGAAAAACTTGCCAATCTTTTTTTACCCATTTGAGCTTTAGGCGTCTTACGATCTCTTGAAACTAAATAAGCTTTAAAATTAAGAATTGTTTTTTTATTAATTTTATCGAAATCAACATCGCTCTCGTTTAAGAATTCTTCAAAAACCTTTAAATCACGTTCATAATTATAGACCGTTTCTTGTGAAAGATTATTGACCTGGAGATTTAAAAGGAAATCATCAAAACTTGGAAGTTGGATATTTTTCATAAGATTAGGCGTTTAATTGTATTATTTGGTTTTCGGTGGGAATAATTAAAAATACAACATTTTTCATGGTTGCAAGATTGTACCAAAGTTTGAATAATGATACCGTTCCGACCTCAATATACAGAGGATTATTTGATTTAGAGAAAACTCCTAAATCTGCTCGTCCATAATTCAAAACTGGTTCTTGTATAATTTTATAATTCCGCAACCTAAAATATTCATGAATTACATCCATCATTTTTTTATGCCATTCCTGGCCATGCCAACTTACTTTCTTAAGATCAGATTTTTCCGTGTGATTATCCCATAAATCTTTATTTTTTTCGGCTACAAACTCAACGGCTGTAATTCTTCCGCTTACTATCAGGATTGCTATTTTACGCAAGATAACCTCGTCGTATTTTAAAAATGGCGGATTTTCTTTATAACTCTCTGGCAAAACTGGAATATTGTTTTTTAACCATAATATTTCGTTATCAATAATATTTTCAACAGCGTTCCAAGTAGAAGGTACTTTTGAAGGAATTGTTGGAAAGTCATTTATTAAAACATAATTTTTAATTTTAGAAACCTTGTGCTTTTGAGGTTTTTGAATTTTAATTATTTCATTTGCAAGAGCTTGTGCGCGTGCCCATCGTAAAATTTCCGGAGTAATAAAAAATGGAAGATTAATTTTTCTCCCATAATAATTAACGATTCTTTCAATAGAACGGGCAATTAATCTTCCTCCAATGGATTCCTTTTTCGCATTATAATTAATAAATAAAGCATTATTTTTATCTTTCCTAGTTTGTAAATATTCCTTAATAGGGGATAATGCTTCTCCGGGTATAAGAAACAATTGATCTTTATTAAGATTTGTTATTTGTCTAACCTTAAAACCCGTAGCTATTATAGTTTCTAAAATAGCCCTATCTCTAAGCCCTTTTTGTGTTTTAAGATTGGGAGCTAATAAAAGCGCCTTAATTTGGACTGGATTAAGAAAATTAGTTGTTTTTTCGCGTTTAAAGTCCCATAAGAGCTTAACTTTAGCCGGAGGTGGTGAAAGTACTCCTTTAGTCTCAAAATAGCCCAAAAGAGCTCTGAGGGCGATTAAGTAGTAGTTTTGAGTGAGTTTTTTAAGGGGGCGGCCTTTTTGATCCTTATATTGGCTTAAATAAACTTTATAAGCTTGAGCGTCTTCTGAAGTAAGCTGATGAGGTAGGAGAGTGTCTTTATTTTCTTTTTTCAACCAAAATATAAATTTATTTAAATAATGTTTATAATTCTCATGAGTTTTGTTTGATAGACCCACCTGTCTACAATAATCTAAAAAGAGGGGGATATGATCTATTATTGGCTTAGAAGATTTACCCATATATTTATGAGTGTAAGGGATATTATACTCACTAATCTATATTCATAATATCAGGCCAAAAAGGCCTGTCAAGAAGTAAAATCCTGTTCCCCTACCAATTATGGACAACAAAAAAAACACACCAAGTGTGTTTCTATTAGCTAAGGATAAGGAATCAACGGGGAAGAAAGGTCGGTAGCGTGATACTGCATAAAGTGCCAAGTGCCTCCGTAGGTAAAGAGGCGCGCAATCGACCATGCGCAATTCAGCGGTTAACCCAGAAGAAATACCAACCCTTCTCTCCGTTTCAGAAAGGCAGATTCGTGATTAATGAGTAGGTTAAGCCAATGTCCATGCCCACTGTCCTGCGAGGGACAAAACGAAACCACGAAATCTTCCTCTCCTTAAATTAAAAATAAGACTTTGTCTGATTTCTGTCAAGTGTTATTTTATCAATTCCATAAATCTTTCCCAGAGGGATTTAAGAGCTGGGACAACTTCTGTTTTCGCTGATTCCTTTGTTTCCTCTTTTTCTTTTTGAAACTCTTCTTCAATCACTGGTTTTCTTTTTTCTATTTCTGTTTTTAAAGGGGGTTCAATATAGGGCTGCCAGATGTTTTTTTGAAACCAATCCCACATTTTCTGCCAAAAAGGCAAAACTTCTCCTTGCCAAATTTTTTCTAAGATGCTTGGCAGTTCTTTTTGACCAGTTTCTAAAGCTTTCTGCCCCAGTTCTTTAGCTTCTTCCAAATTTTCCGGAGGTTGTATGGGTTGAGCAAAAGAAAAATTAGGCAATAAAAGTCCGCAGAATATTGAAATTACTATTAATTTTTTCATCATTTTTGAAAATTGAAAATTTTAGAATAGTCCCCTAGCCCAGTTTATCCTTTTTATTGTTTTTTCCTTTCCTAAAATTTCAGCTATTTCAAAAGGTGGGGCTGAAGCTTCTTTACCGCTTAAAGCCACTCTAAGGGGCCATAAAAAGTATCCCCTATCCCCTATTTTATTGGCTTCGGGCATAATTTGACTTTCCAGATTTTCTTTATTGAAATCTTCAGTTTTTATTTTAGATAATATCTTTTCTAACTTGTCAAGAGAATTTTTAATTTCTTTCTCAGACATTTCTCTCCATTTCAATAAATTCTTATCATATTCTAGTTTATCTTTAAAGAAAAAATCAGTCAGTTTGGAAATTTCCGATAACCTCTTCAATCTTTCTTGATAAATTATAACAATTTTTTTAAGATTGTCAAAACTTATTTCTTCCTCGGTTTCAGAGACTTTGTAAGTTTGAGTAATCTCTTTTGCACCATAAGCTGGAGGATATTGTTCCGTTTTAAAGGCAGGAGTAATTAATCCTTCTTGGATTAGATAAGGGAGACAAAGCTCAGTTAATTTTTCAGCTGAACGCTGGCGGATATAAAAACCATTGAGAAAATCCAATCTTTTAATATTAAAAACTGCTCCTGATTTTTGGATTTTTTCTAAAGAAAACTCTTTAATCAAAGAAGGCAGAGAATAAATATCTCTTTCTGTCCCGGGATTCCAGCCCAAAAAAGCCATAAAATTGATTAAGGCCTCAGGCAGATAACCTTCTTTTCTATAATCGGAAACAGACACTGCTCCATGCCTTTTTGACAATTTGGTTCTATCCGGCCCTAAAATTAGGGGTAAATGGCAATATTCCGGTCGAGGAAAACCCAGAACTTCTTGTAATAGAATTTGCTTGGGGGTGTTGGAAATATGGTCTTCTCCTCTAATGACATGAGATATTTTCATCTCAAAATCATCAATTACTCCGGCTAAAATAAATAAAGGGGCGGATAAATTTTTAGCAATGGCAATATCGCCCATTAAAGAAACGTCAAATTCTACTTTACCCCTGACCAAATCATTAAATTCAACTTTTTTGACCGGCACCCTCAATCTAATAATTGAAGGTTTCCCTTCGGCTAGATGTTTTTTAACGGTCGCTTTTGGCAAGTTGGCACATTTTCCTGAATATCTGGGCGCTTCGCCCATTGAAAGCTGGTATTGTCTCTGATCTTCCAGTTCTTCCTCTGAACAAAAACAATAATAGGCCTTATTTTCCTTTAAAAGTTTTTCTAAATATTTAGCATAAATGGAAGTTCTCTGGCTCTGGCGATAAGGACCGAATTCTCCTTCAACTTCTGGTCCCTCCGACCACTCTATCCCCAACCATTTTAAATTTTCAATAATATCTTTTTCAGACTCGGGACCAGACCTTTCAACATCCGTATCCTCAATTCTTAAAATAAAAGCACCCTGATTTTTTTTGGCAAAAAGATAGTTGAATAAAGCGGTTCGGGCTAAACCAATATGTAAAAATCCGGTCGGAGAAGGGGCAAATCTTACTCTAACCTCGCCCGGTTTCACAAACTTAAATTTCTCTTCAATCATCTTAAATTTAAATTACTTTAAATAAGTGATAATATATTCAGCAATGATTTTAGCTGCTCGGGGTTGAGCAAACTCTTCGGCTTTTTTCGCCATATTTTCAAGCTCTGTTGGCTGGGAAAAAAGATATCTCAACCTTTCCAAGAAAAAGTGCGAAGTAAAATTGGTTTCCTCAATAATCAAGCTGCTTCCATTTTCAGCAAATGAGTAGGCATTTTTAATTTGATGATTTTGAGCAGATTCAGTCAAAGGAATTAAGATACTTGGTTTTCCCTTAGCGGCAATTTCAAAGATACTGCCCGAACCAGCTCGGGAAACAATTAAATCAGCAGCCGCATAGGCCTGTTTTAATTCTCCTTCCCTTAAAAACGGGAAAAGATGATAATATCTTTCTAAGTTTCCCGAAGCCATTACCTTGGCTTCAGCCCCAACCTGATTAAAATTTCCTTCTCCGCACTGATGGATTACTTCAAAACTTTTTAAAAGTTCCGGCAAAACTTCTATAATTTTCTCATTAATTCTTTGAGCTCCTTGAGAACCTCCCAGAATTAAAATTACTGGTTTTTCCCCACTTAATTTAAATAATTTTTTCGCCTCTTCTTTTTGACCTTCTAAAATTTCTTTTCTTATCGGATTGCCGACTAAAATCATTTTTTGGAGAGAAAAATATTCGGTTTTAGGGAAAGAAACAAAAATTTCCAAGGCAAATCTGCTTAAAAATCTATTAGCCACCCCGGGAACAATATCTGATTCTTGTAAGAAAATTGGAACTCGCAAAATCCAGCCGGAAATTACTCCGGGAATTGAACCATATCCTCCCTTACTAAAAATCAGGTCAGGAGCCAAAATGAAAATATAAAAGAATGCCTGAATAGTGCCAATTGGGATTTTAAATAAAACATCAACCAGGTTTTGAAAAAAACTTTTAAAATCCAAATATCTCCTTATTTTCCCAGATAAAATGGTTTTAACCTTTATCCCCTCTTGAGAAAGCAAAAGCGAACTAAATTTATCTTTAGGACCAACATAGAAAAATTGAAGGTTTTCTTTTTGATAAGCCCTTCTTATTTCTCTGGAAATGGCAATTATTGGTAAAATGTGTCCGCCGGTACCGCCGCCGGTAAATAAAATTTTCATGTGTTTTTTGAAATATTTAGTAATATTCCCACCCCAATTAGTTCAGCTACTATGGCTGAACCACCATAACTGATAAATGGCAAAGGAATTCCAGTTAAAGGCAGGATTCCAATCATTGCGCCGATATTAACAAAGGCCTGAATAATAATCCAAGAGCTGATTCCCAAAGCAGTTAATTGAGAAAACTTGTCTTGGGAAAGTCGACCAGCCCTAAATCCCCGCCATAAAAACATTAAAAAAAGAAAAATTAAGATTATACTTCCAATAAATCCGGTTTCTTCAGAAAAGAGAGCAAAAATAGAGTCAGAAATTGCGCCAGGTAAAAAACCTAATTTTTGACCAGACATTCCCAGCCCCAAGCCAGTAATTCCTCCTGAACCAACGGCAATTAAAGCCTGTTTTATCTGATAACTAATTCCCATTGGGTCAATTTCTGGCTTAAGAAAAACTAAAAGTCTAGCAGCCCGATAAGGAGCAAGTTTAATTAAGGAAAACAGACCAGCTGTACCAAGCAAAATTATTAAAATACTATGCCAAATAGGAGTTTCAGCTAAAAAATACATCATCGCTGCCACTAAAACAATTACTCCCAAAGTACTGATGTCTGGCTGAAAAATTAAAAGTAAACTGACAGCTCCAATGATTATTAAAAAAGCAATTAAAAGATTAATCTTTCTGGTCTTGTTGGTTAACCAAGCAGCTAAATAAAGAATAAAAGTTAATTTCAAGAACTCTGATGGCTGGAAAGAAATCGGACCGAAATTTAACCAGCGGGCTGCTCCGCCTGAACTGCTTCCGATTTTCGGCAGAAAAACCATCGCCAATAATATCAAGTTTATTAAAAGCAGAACTAAAGCCCATTTTTTCAAAGAATCTAAAGGCATTCTAAAAGCCAAAAAACCTAAAATTATTCCTGGTAAAAAACCAAATAATAATTGATGGTTTAAAAAATAATAGGTAGTCCCGAATTTTTCTTGAGAGAAAGAAGCTGAAACGCTGGCTAAGATTAAAATTCCCAAAAAAATCAGAGCAACAACCGAACCCATTAACCAATAATCGGGACGGGTGTCAGCTTTTTCCGTACTTTTTAACATATTTTTTAAACAAATTACCCTTTTCTTTATAATCCTTGAAAATACTGAAACTGGTTGAAGCGCAGGATAACAAGCAAATTTTTCCTTTCTTAGTGTATTGATAAGCTAATTTTACTCCATCTCTCATATTCTGAACTAAAAAAGCTTTCAATTTATTATTTCTTTTTAAAGAAACTATGTTTCTCCAGATTTTTTCGCCGGTGGTCGGAAACAAAATTAAATTTTTTATTTTACTTTTTAATATTCTCCTTGCTAAATTTTTAAAATCCAATCCCCTGTCAAACCCGCCCAAAAAAATCGTTTGCACCTTACCACCCAAAGTATCCATTGCGGCAATAGTTGTTTCCGGAATTGTCGATAAGGCATCGTCATAAAAAGTGATTCCCTTAAAAGTTCCGACCAATTCTAATCTGTGAGGAAGGGGTTTAAATTCTTTGATTGCTTTTCTAATGGTTTTTTCCGGAATCTTGAATACTTTTGCTGCTTTCTTTGCCGCTTCCAAATCTTGAGCATAATTTTTTCCTTGAAAGGGAATTTTTTTTGCTTTAGATTTTTTGACGATTTCTCTGATAACTTTATCTCCAGAATTAAAAATCAAATAATCTTTTTTGGTTTGATAACGAGCGATATTGGCTTTAGCTGAAATATATTCTTTAAAACCCCTGTAATAATCTAAATGTTCGGGATAAATATTTAAAAGAACGGCAATCTGGGGCGATTTTTTCAGGTTATATAGTTGGTGGCAGGATAATTCGTAAACATAAATATCATTTTTCGTGGCAGAAAAAAGAAGATTTAGAACTGGTTTACCAATATTCCCGACTAAATTTACCCTGTTAAATAGTTGCGAAGCAAATTTAACAGGGTGAACCTTTAACTCCTCCTTTAGTATCTGATAGATTAAAGAAGCAGTCGTGCTTTTGCCTTTCGTGCCCGTGATGCCAATAATTTTCCCCTGGCAATTGTCAAAAAAAATCTCAGTTTGGGTGGTAACCTTCTTGAGGACTGCTTTTGGCAGAATTTTAAAGGGTATGCCCGGCGACTTAATTATCACATCATAATCTTTCAGCGCCTTCAAATAATTCTCCCCAAGATGTAATCTAATAGCACGAGAAGTGTTCTCGTGCTGAATTAATTTTTGGGCTTTTTCATCTAATTTTTTGAATTCTAATCTATCTGCCACTGCTAAGATTTTCTTCGGAAATAACTTCCTCAAAAACCTAAAAGTATCCCTTCCCTCCCGACCGAATCCTAAAATTAAGATTTTTTTATTCTTGAATTCATTCAAAAGCATTCTATATTTAATTTAACATAAACCCAGTTAAAAATGAAGTATTTCTAACGGGGTAAATTTAAGCTTTTTAAAATAAAAAGACAGGAGTTTTAACTTCTCCTGCCATTATCTAGCTGATAGACCCCATCTCTTTTTGTGCTTTTCAATCGCAGTCTCAACAGCCTTGTGTAAGGCTTCAGTAATTTTAGGAGAGATGGTTTCAACTATCTTTTTAGCGTGCCCCCTACCCAATGGGCACAAAGCAATAAAATTCCTGGGAAAAAAAGAGTATCTCTGGGCCCATACCGATAACATTTAATATACCCCTTATGGAGATACAAATCATCTAAGTCCTTAGACAATTCGGAAGAAACATAAGGAACCTTCTTCTCGAACTCATATCCCAAAGGGAATTTTTTTTGAAATTCAGTCAGGCAATCAATAAGTTCAGAACGGCTCACTTCTTCCTTTCTACCAAATTGAAAAAAAAGATAAATAGCCACTAGAAGTATTTCTTTTCTTTGTTCCGTTGTCACCTTTTGTTTGCTCATTAACCTATTCTCCTTTCAATGAACCTAAATTAACTGTAGCATTACTTAAAATTTTGTCAAAAGATAAGGAACTTTCCCAGATTTCTGGGCTTTTTGTAAGCTCAATTTAAAAGCCAGTTGACTCTCTTTTTTAGTGCCAACGCATTCAAAAGGCTTTGGTCTCCTCCGCCTTCGCTCTCCGAGCTTCGGCGGACAAGCCTGCCCTATTAAATCATACATTATTGGTAAAAGTGCTTTATTTTGGAAAAAATCTTT
>Ga0172362_10006209_pt1 | contig 10287 bp, 3 predicted proteins | sample LakKivs1_kivu2a2_FD_114534 | JGI IMG/M metagenome (GOLD analysis project Ga0172362, IMG submission 114534) | Sediment microbial communities from Lake Kivu, Rwanda - Sediment s1_kivu2a2 | ecosystem: Environmental > Aquatic > Freshwater > Lake > Sediment | place: Rwanda: Western Province, Lake... | reverse complement strand
GCTACCGTCACCGGCGCCCAGATTCGGTATCGCCGTGGCGGGAATGGCAACCGAGGAGGCCAAACCAATGTTGATGGTCGTGGTCGCCAGACTGCCCGCGATCGTCAAGCCCAGGTCAGGATAGGCGGACGCCAGACCCTGCAGAATGATTAGGTTCGCGAAGTAGGCGAGAATATTGTCCTGCTTCAGGGCGGCGGTCAGGCTGATGTCGGCATTTCCCGAGATGCTGATATCCAGGTTCGAAGCATCGAACGTCTGCGGCAACGTGGAGTAAGGGAGCAGCTGGGTGTTGCTGCCCGAGACGTCCAGCACGATGTCGCGCAGCGCGATGTTCAGGTTCACCCCGGTCACTTTGCCAAGGTCGACTTCCACACCCTCGATCGGAATCGCGGGCAGGTCGTATTCAAAAGGTGCAAACAGGCGGACGCCGTAATTGCCGGGGCCGGTGCCCGTGGTGCCACCGACGTTAGGCGTGAGGCCCAGGTTTTGGTTGAGCGAGCCCTTGGTCGTCTGAGCCGCGGCGGCACTGCCGCCGGGCAGCCCGATCCATTGCTGCGTCAGGTCCGTCTGAATGGTTCCGCTGTAAAGCGTCGTCAGACTACCTAGACCGTTAAAACCACCGGGAGCGACCTGCGGTTCCACCGTGAGGGCTCCACCGAGGAGCGAGCCACTGGCCGTCATGGTGATGCGGCTCTGGTTGCCCGTGGGGTTGATGATCGTAAACGCAATCGGATCGGCGAGCGAATCCGTTGCATTAACGAAGACTAGCACCGCGAGCGCGGTGCCGAGGAAAGTCGTCATTCTTCTCAAAATCATTAGCTGCGCCTTTCAAATGAATGAGGGGATGTTCTAAATGCCAACCAGCGAAGTCAGTACATTGCGCTGGTTCGCATGATTTGATCTATCCGGGCAGGCTCTATCATTCATGCAATGCTAATAAATGCAAGTCGATTCCTGCAAAAAAGACTAACAAGTGCCCAGCCGGGTGTTTTTCCCCTGCAAAAACTGCGGCGTTGAGACCATTGTGTGCCCGTTCGCTCTCCCAACTTGCGGCGAACTTCAATAACCAGCAGAATGGGGATCAAGTCCCCACCCTGCGTAGCGTTGGTGGGCAGGTCGACTCACTTTTCGCTGGTCGTCGATGCTTTCCAAGCTCCACACCTTCTCGCTCGTGGGTATCGAGGCCCTCCCGGTCGAAGTCGAGGTCGATGTTTCCCCGGCGGCACTCCCCAAAACCATCCTGGTCGGCCTGCCCGAAGCCGCCGTCAAGGAGAGCACTCACCGGGTGGAACGGGCCCTGGTGAACTCGGGCTACCTGCGTCCCAGCGACCGGATCGTGATCAACCTGGCCCCGGCCGAACTCCCCAAGCAAGCCGCCTCGTTCGATCTGCCGATCACGCTGGGCATCCTGGCCGCCAGCGGTCAGATCGCTTCGGATCTTTTTGAGCAATACGCCGTCGTCGGCGAGCTCGCCCTCGACGGTAGCACGCGACCCACGCGCGGCGCGCTCTCGATGGCCATGGCCGCCGCGGCGAATGCGGGTCTTCGCGGACTGATCGTGCCGACCGCCAGCGCCGCCGAAGCGGCCGTCGTCGAAGGCGTCGAGGTGATCGCCGTCAGCAGCCTCGCCCAGGCCGTGGCTTTCGTCACCGGCGCGATCGACATCGATCCCACTCCGCCCCGGCTCAACCAGTGGTTCGAGGAGTACGCCCGCTACGATATCGACTTTGCCGACGTTCGCGGCCAGGAGATGGCCAAGCGCGCGATGACGATCGCCGCGGCCGGATCACATAATCTGCTGATGCTCGGTCCGCCTGGCTCCGGCAAGACGATGTTGGCCAAGCGCGTGCCGACGATCTTGCCCGAGCTTTGCGCCGGCGAGTCGCTGGAAACCACGCGCATCTATAGCGCGATGGGCCTCTTGAAGCCGGGGCAGCCGCTCCTGGCCACGCGTCCCTACCGCGCGCCTCACCACACCATCAGCGAGGCAGGTCTCGTTGGGGGTGGCTCGACGCCGACGCCGGGCGAAATATCCTTATCTCACAATGGCGTTTTATTTCTCGACGAACTTCCCGAGTTCAATCGCCGCACGCTGGAAGTTCTGCGGCAACCGCTCGAGGACGGCAACGTGACGATCTCTCGCGCGCTCTCCAGCACGACATTCCCGTGCGACTTCATGCTGCTCGTGGCGCTCAATCCCTGCCCTTGCGGCTATCGCAACGACCCGCGCCGCGACTGCCATTGCACGCTGCCACAGATCGAGCGCTACATGGCGAAGATATCTGGCCCTTTGATGGACCGGATCGACATCCAGATCGAAGTCCCGGCCGTGCCCTTCCGCGAGCTTTCGGCCAAGACGCCGGGCACCTCGAGCGCGCAGATGCGCGAGCAGGTGGTCCACGCGCGCCGCATTCAACAGCAGCGTTTCGCCGGCACCGCCACGCGGCACAACGGTCGGATGACGCATCGCCAGATTCGTTCGTTCTGTCCGCTCGACGACGCCTGCATGAACCTGCTGCGCGCCACGATGACCGAGCTCGGTCTGTCGGCGCGCGCGCACGACAAGATCCTGCGCCTCGCGCGGACGATCGCCGACCTCGACAGCGCGGACTCCATCTCGCCCGCGCACATCAGCGAGGCGATCAACTATCGCACGCTGGATCGCAGCTTGTGGGCGTAACCGACCGGCTGCGTCGCGGTTGTGTTGTCGAACACTCTCTCTCGAATCTGCCACGATTTCCGTTGACATCCCCGAATGGGGTCGTTAAGCTATCCGGTGCGGGCTCGTACTGGAACTACGATCGCGCTTTGGGGCAACAGGTTTTCGCGGGACGGAACATCCCGTGGCAGCCCAAAAAAGGAGAAGAGGCAATGCGCAATTATCTCGCCGCCCGATCGGCGGCCCGGGGGAAATCCATCTATTCTTCCCCCACGCGTTATCGCTCATTCATCGAGCCACTCGAATCGCGTCACTTGCTCTCGGCCACGGTGATCGAGGTCACCACGACGGCGGACGTTGTTGATCCGAATGATGCGTTCATTTCCCTGCGCGAAGCGGTCCTGATGGCCAACGCTTCGCCCGAGGACCACGAAATCATCCTACCGGCCGGCAACTATACGCTCACTCGGCAAGGCGCGAACGAAGATGCCGGGCTGACCGGTGACATGGATATCGTGAACAACGGCAGCCTGCGGATCGTCGGAGCGGGGCGCGATCAAACAACAATCAACGCCGGAGGATTGATTGATCCGACGCTAAACTACGGAGACCGAATTCTTGACGTGTTTCCAGGTGCTGTGGTGGCACTGGAAGGTCTCGGGTTGGTGAACGGCCGATTGATCGGTGCGCCCAGTTCGATCGGACGAGAGGGCGGCGCCATTCGCAATGCGGGGCAACTCACCGTCTCGGACAGCGCGATCTTCCACAACAGTGCCTGGACGGGCGGCGCTATCTTCAATTCGGCTTCAGGCACGCTTCTGATTTCAGGTTCATCCTTCTCCAATAACCGTGGAGGAACCGGCGGAGCGGTCGCCGGCGAGGCCGGTAGTGAGCTGACGATCGACAACTCCGACTTTGTCAGCAATCTGGGTCTCCTAGGCGGAGCGATCTATGGCCTCGGCACCATGATTGCGACCAATTCAGGCTTTGCGCAAAATTCTGCCAGTGATGGAGGCGCACTGTATCTGCAAGGCTCTTTCAGCCTTATCGATTGCAACATCAGCGACAATGTAGCTGACGGTAACGGTTACGGTGGTGGTGTTTATGCCAGCTCGCTCACCGGCGGCACCATTAGCAGAAGCACATTGTCCGACAACTCGGCCGACTCCGGCGGAGCCATTTTTGCTGCAGACGGAGTGCTGAGCGTTTCGGGTAGTGTTCTCTCCAGGAACACCGCCATTTACGGCGGAGCCATCTCCGCAGCGGGACACCTCACGATTACAGATTCGCAGCTTAGCCAGAATTCAGCCATCGCGGGGGGGGCTATCGAGGTCGGATCAGGAATCGACATTCAGATCCACATCGTTGGCACGACGATCTCCCAAAACACCGCTGGACGTGGCGGCGGCATCGATTCCGTGAGTTCGCCTGCCACGATCAATGTCCTCAATTCCACGATTTATGGGAATTCGGCAACCAACAGCGGCGGCGGTTTGTATGTCAACCGGGCTTCCACCAACGTGGCGCTGCAGAACACCAACATCATCGGTAACTCGAGTGGCAAGGAAGGCGGTGGAGTTTCATTAAGCTTTGCGAAGTTCGTCATGATTGGCGGCAGTCTCGCGAACAATTCCGCCAGCAATGGCGCAGGTGCGTACTTCGGCAATTCGCTTTCAAGCCCGCCTCCTGGTAGTCCCGGCGACTTCGGCACGCAGCTGTCTGATGTGAGCATCACCGGAAATGTCGCAACCGGCCCGGGCGGCGGGATCTACGCAGTCGCCGAGCACGTGAAAATTGTGGGTGGATCGTTCACAGAGAACTCGGCGGCTGATGGCGGGGCGATCTATAACATTGATGGCCAATTTGTGGTTCTTGCCAGCATATTCTCCGAGAATGAAGCAACTGGTTCAGGCGGTGCGATTTTCAATGCGGCATTCGGCCTCATCACCATCAGCGATAGCGAATTGGTGTCGAACCACGCCGGCAACCGAGGCGGGGCGATCTTAAGCTTCGGTGATGGCACGGTCAGCGACTCCACGATTAGCGAGAACGCCGCGAACTACGAAGGTGGCGGACTGTTTGTCCGCGGAGAATTCGTACTCGTCAATACGAACGTCACAGACAACGATGCAGGTCTGCTCGGCGGGGGCATTCTCGCCTGGTCGTATGCCGGCCTGAGCATTTCCGGCGGGAGCATCAATTCGAACACAGCTGAAAACGGTGGTGGAATCTATAAGCGCAATGGCGTTCTCACCATTACGGGCCCGGAGTTGAACGACAACACCGCCACGAATTCCGGCGGGGCAATGAGTCTCTTCGGCGACGATTTCGCAACGACGTTGACAGGTTCGACTTTGCGTGGAAACTCCGCAGCTACTGGCGGCGCAATCTATCACGAGGCCAACTTCATCCCGGTCGCTCCGACTGCTGCCACTTTGGTCGTCCAGATGTCCGAGTTCACCCAGAATCAGGCTGCGAACGGCGGCGCGATTACAAACGCTGGTATCGTGCGGATCGAAGAAAGTGTCTTCAGTGGAAACGAGGCGTCCCGCTGGGGTGGCGCAGTTTATTCAGTGGGACTCGCCACGCTAAGTGATAGCCAGGTAACGGACAACGTGGCCGAGAATGGCGGCGGTATCTTCTCGCAGTTCGAACCTCGTATACCGGAGGGATACGCATTTACGATTCTCCGATCAAACGTGTCTGGCAACACCGCGACCAGCGACTATCAAAATGCCGGCGGGGGCGGGATCGTCAACATCGGGCGGATGCTCGTGCGAGACAGCACAGTCAACGACAATTCGACCCTGACTCAGGGGGGCGGAATCCACAATTACACTTCGCTCAACAACAGCTTGCTGGATGTCGTCGGCAGTACCTTCTCTGGCAATAGCGCGGCCTTTGGTGGCGCAATTCACAGCTTCCATGCATCAGCGATCATTGCCGATAGCACCTTCACCGAGAATTCTGCTGCGTATGGCGGCGCTTTGGCTCGGGAAGGAGCGGGCGCGCTAATTGAGGTGTATTCGAGCTCCTTCGAGCATAACTCTGCCACGGAGGATGGCGGCGCGATCTATGGTTCGTTTTCGGTTTCGAACTCCTACTTCGCCGAGAACACCGCCAAGAACGGCGGCGCGATCGGCGGCTTCGTCGGCCAGATCCTAACGTCAACGTTCACGCAAAACTCGGCCACGATGGCAGGCGGAGCTGTTCACGCGATAAGTTCTGGCTCACTAAAGATCATCAACAGCACCGTGTCGGGCAACTCGGCGCAAACCGGCGGCGGCATCGCCGTTCCCGCGGGATCGCAGATCGAGATTCGGAACAGCACCGTCGTCCTGAACCAAGCTGAGGCAGGTGGCGGGCTCGCCGTTCTTGACCTGGCGGTGGCGACGCTTAGCAACTCGATCGTCGCGGGCAACGTCGCCGGCCCATTGGGCGACCAAACCGCCAGCGACATCGTCCTGCTCGGCGGCTCGCTCGATCCGGCCAGCAGCTACAACCTCATCGGCGATCCGAGCTCGGCCGGCGGACTGGTCGACGGCGTGAACGGCAACATCGTGGGAGATGGACTCGGCGGAGTGCTCGACGTGGCCACGGTGATTGACACCACGCTCGCCGACAACGGTGGACCGACGCCGACCCACGCGTTGCTGCCGGGCGGCGCGGCGGTGAACGCCGGCGATCCTACCTTTGACCCCTTCAGCACCGCTCCCCCGACGCTCTTCGACGGGCGCGGGGCGGGATTTGCCCGGGTCACAGGCGGCCGAGTGGATATCGGCGCCTTCGAATTCGGCAGCGAATTCGAGAATCTGGTCGCCAGCCGGTACATCTTCTACAACAACTCGTGGTACGACGGGCAGTCGTCGGCCATAAATGAGCTTGATCGACTGGCCATCGATCCCACCAAGCACGCTCTGCTCCCGGATGGCTCGCTGGCCGGTGCGGCCAACATCACCAGCTACTCGCGCGGGATCAACGGCATCATGATCGACCTGGCCGGGTCGCATCCCGACATCTCGGCGGATGATTTCATCTTCCGTGTCGGAGCGACCAACGATCCGGCGAGCTGGGCCGCGGCGCCGGCGCCCTCGGCCATCCAAGTGCTGGCCGGCCAAGGCGTCGGCGGGGCGGATCGGATCGTCATCACCTGGCCGGACGGCGCGATTCTGAACACCTATCTGCAGGTGATCGTGGCCGCCAACGAGGACACCGGCCTCGCCGAGCCGGATGTCTTCTTCTTCGGCAATCGCGTGGGCGAAGGCTTCAGCACCCAGCCGCCGGCCGCCTTCGTGACGAGTGCTGCCGACGAACTGGCTGCACGCAACGCGACGCCCAAACTCAATCTGGACGTCGCCAACCCGTTCGACTTTGACAAGAACCGCACAATCACAGCAGCCGACATGCTGATCGCTCGCAACAACGCTGGCTTCCTGCCGCGAATCCAGATCGCGCCGCCAGCCGAAGCAAGTCCGCTGGCTGCAACGCGCCCCGGCACGGTCGCGCTCGGATCCGACTTTTCCATTGCCCAAGCGGATGCGAACGCCGTGGTCGCGCCGATCGTGCGTGACGACAACCCCGGAAGTCGCCTCGACGGAGAACCAACGCCTGTCTGTTCCGAGCGAGAGGTTGCTCCAACAGCGCCTGGTCGATCGGGCCGTCTCGATGCTCTGGGACGAACGGAGCGATTCGCTCGCGAGCCTTACTGGCGACGACGACCTGCCGAGCGATGGGCCATCACTGCTGGACGAAGTCATCCTGGAACTGGCTTATCCGAGCTAGCGCAGCGTTGGTTGAGTCGCGCAGAAGAAGGATCGTCAGCAAACGAACAGAGCCTCGGGCGAATCGCTTCGCCCGAGGCTCTGTGTTCTTCGTTAAGGCAACTGCGACGGGGCGTTACCGCTTGTTGCGATGCCGCCAGCCGAGGAGCGTCGCACCAAGGAAGCCAATGACCAGCAGTGCCATGCTGCCTGGCTCAGGAACGAGCACTCCGGCCACGTTACCGGTGCCGGCCGCGTGCATCGCGTCGACGAATCCGCCCGAGGTGGTCACACCGCTCAGGTTAGCACTGCTCATCACGATGGTGAGCGGTTCGTTCGGATCGAACGCCAGTCCTGGGGGCAGAAGCTGTACGGGAATGCTGGTAGCCAGGCCCGACACCGAGATGGCGATCTGCGAACCGGTGTAGAACATCTGCATGGTGTCGATGTTCAGAGCCAGACCCCAACCAGGATTGCTATTGCTGGTGAGCAGGTCGATACCGAAGGTGTTCCCGTTTCCGCTCGAGGTGATCACGCCACCAGCGGCCGGCATGGAGCCCAGGTTCGAAATGTACAGGTCGGCAAAGACATCCGAGTTGATCGTATGGACCAGCGAGTTGTCCAGGAAGAATTGAATGGAAGTCAGAGCGTCAGCCTCGGCAGGATTTCCGCTCCGGACGGTGTTGTGCACACCATTGTCAAAAATGTTGTTGCCGTCGTAGTAGAGGTCGAGACCCGTGAACTGGATCTCAAGCGTCGCGGCTCTCGCGACTGGTGAAGCAGCACCAAGAAGAAGTGCGAAAATGGCAGCCGAAAACAATGCGCTCCCCTTCGCAAGGAGAGAGTCGGCGATTCGTGTCCGGGTCATGAGCCGCGCCTTTAAAAATCTGAGGAGAAACAAATTGCCCTAACGAGATGACAGTGAGCATATACACGTTTGGGAAATCTCCAAGCGAAAAATCTCGCCCAAAGCAAAAAATCTTCCACCACAAGGAGGGAAGGGCGCCCTGCGGGCTTACGCAACTTATTCTAGTCAATGGGTTTGCGCATATTAGCATCGCGCGAAGTCCACCAGAAAAAAAGTATGACAAATCTTGTCCGACCTGCTCGTCCCAGGCAGAGGCAAAACGGCCAATCCAGCCCTTCCAATCGCGAACCCGGTATATAGCTGTCGCTCGAGTTCCAGGCGGTTTGCCGGACGTTGTCGAGGAGGATCATGATGCGCCGAGTGCTTCAATACCTGCTTATCTCCGTCAGCCTGGTGGTTCCGTTGCAGGTTCAGGCCCAATCCACCGCCGACTGGCCTCACTATGGTCGCACCGCCGGCGGCACGCGATACGCTCCCCTTGCACAGATCACTCGCGAAAACGTCGCGCAGCTCACCACCGCCTGGACCTTTCGCACCGGCGAACTCGAACACGTCCGACCGGGCAGTTCGCTCGCGGGCAAGATGGCCTTCGAAGCCACGCCGCTCGTGGTTGATGGCGTCATGTACTTCAGCACCGCGTCGGCCCGGGTCTTTGCCCTCGAAGCTGCCACTGGCAGGGAGCTCTGGCGCTACGATTCCCAACTCGATCAGCGGCTGGCTTATGCCGAGGGCGCGTCGCGCGGGGTTTCCTATTGGCGCTCGGCCGGCAGTCCCAAGGAGGCTCGCATTCTATTGGGCACACTGGACGCCCGGCTGATCGCGCTCGATGCTGCAACCGGCAGACCCTGCGCCGACTTTGGCGAGTCCGGCGTGATCCGACTTGCGGCGGGCGTCGCCCGGGCCTTTCCCGGTCGTTACACCGTCACATCGCCGCCGGCGATCGTGGGCGACGTGGTCGTGGTCGGCAGCGCGATTGGCGACAACGGCCGCTTCGACCTCAGCTCCGGCGTGGTTCGCGGCTACGACGTTCGCACTGGCAAGCTTCTCTGGCAGTGGGATCCGATTCCGCGCGCAGCGGGCAGCCCCGGCAACGATTCGTGGCAAGGTCCCGATGCGCACAAAACCGGCGCGGCGAACGTCTGGAGCGTGATCTCGGCCGACACCAAGCGCGGCTGGGTGTACCTGCCCACAAGTTGCCCCAGCCCCGACTTTTATGGCGGCTTGCGACTCGGAGACAATCGCTTCGCCAACAGCGTCGTGGCGCTCGAGGCCAAAACCGGCAAGGTCCAGTGGCACTTCCAAGTCGTGCACCACGACATCTGGGATTACGACATCGCGGCCCAGCCGGTGCTGTTTCCGCTGCGCCGCGACGGGCAGAACATCGACGCCGTCGCTGTCGGCACCAAAACCGGCCAGGTGTTCATCTTGGACCGCCAGACCGGCGAGCCGTTGTTTCCTGTCGAGGAGCGGCCGGTTCCCGCTTCAGACGTCAAGGGCGAGGTGGCCGCCAAATCTCAGCCTTTTTCTTCGCTTCCGCAGCTTGGGTTGCAGAAGGCCCAGCCCTGGGGGCCAACTCCCGAGACACAGGCCCAGGCCGAGCGCGAGTTCGCGAAGCTCCGCTACGAGGGCATCTTCACGCCCGCGAGCGTCCGTGGCACATTGGTGGCGCCGGCCAACGTGGGCGGAATCAACTGGAGTGGGATGAGCATCGACGTCGATCGCCAACTTCTGGTGACGAACGTCAATCGCGTGGCCAGCATCGTGCGGCTGATTCCACGGAAGGAGTATGTTCCCGGCGGCGACAATCGACTGGGCGAGGAGTTCGCGTCGCAAGCCGGCACGCCCTGCGGCATGGCTCGCCGCGTGTTCCGTCAAAGCGAGTCGCTCTTGCTGGCCACCGCGCCGCCCTGGGGAACGCTGGCAGCGATCGATCTGACCACGGGCCAGCTCCAATGGGAAGTCCCGCTGGGTACGATGGCTGACCCTGCCGTCGAACCGCG
>Ga0172362_10006207_pt1 | contig 10288 bp, 6 predicted proteins | sample LakKivs1_kivu2a2_FD_114534 | JGI IMG/M metagenome (GOLD analysis project Ga0172362, IMG submission 114534) | Sediment microbial communities from Lake Kivu, Rwanda - Sediment s1_kivu2a2 | ecosystem: Environmental > Aquatic > Freshwater > Lake > Sediment | place: Rwanda: Western Province, Lake... | reverse complement strand
CCTGGACGCACGCGTCACACATCCAAACATCAAACAGCAACTACCTGTCTACTTCCAAAAAGAGATGAAAATTGCCAAAAACGCTGTTGACTGCAACGAACTCATAAAAGGATTCTGGAAAAAAGCCACGTGCACTAAGACCTAATTAGAAAAGAAAGTGAGCTTGCGGGAGATATCTCCATTTGTCGCCGGTTCAAACCCGATTCGCGGCACTTTAGCGGATGGACTTGAACCCATTTGAGTATGGAGACATAGAAGTCTGAACCCCTTGTGGTATAGGGCTGATTGAATACGGATCTGCCAAACACGCGGATTTTCGCTAGACGAAAACGGTCTTATTATTATTGCGATCAGTTTTCTTTAGTGAAATGTTTCAAATCCGAATGCTTGTTTTTCGGTCTAAAATCTATTATTGTTTTTTCAACGTCTGAATATAGAAGATCTATTTCCTTTTGAATCTCCATTGTTTTTCTAAGGGCGGTTGCAACTCTACAGAAGTGTTTTACGTCTTCAAGTGATAATCTTCTTCCTATTCTGTCCTTAATCCACTTGTTGAGAACTTGATACCCGCCTATTTGATATTCCCAAACATTTCTTTCAATTCCTAGGAAATATTGCGTTTTGTTTATAAAAACCTGGTTCTCGTTTTTGAATTCAGGACTTTCTACCGTGTTGTCTCCGCCTCCTTGAAACTTCACTAGAGGAGCAGCAAGTTCATCAGATTTCATCAAATGTAGTTCAACCAATCTTTTGCCCAATTTTGCTATATCCCTGAACAGACTTTGCTCTTTCGTAATTGGCACTTTCGGAAAATCTGTCTGTAGAAACTCGGCATACTTTTTTCGGTAGATGTTCGAGTACATTATGGAATAAATGTAGTAAAACACTTCTTCCGGTGAGGGCTTGCTTCCAAATGCATCTTGGAGTGATGCAAGCAAAGAAGCGTTAATATTAGGAGTTCTGTTCTGGTTCCTGTAAGTGTATAGCGGAAAATTGACGTTTCCTCCTCTATAGAACAAGTTGAAATCTGGAATAAACACGGAACAAAAAACGATGTTCCATGGTTTTTCCAAACCTACTACTTGACCAGCCCTTCCCACGCAGATAGCCATGTTTTCCTTTAGCATGTGTTTCATAACTTCTTGTCTCGGTCTACATATGAAACCTCTCGAGTGACCTGTGTAGTAAGTATATCTCACATCAAAGGGTCTGTAAAGAATAGGAATTATGAGTTCCCGCTTCAATCCTGAGATTGCCAAATCTTTTTGAGCCAGAGAGACTTTCCAGTCTTGAGCATCTTTTCCCAAATCATATTTGATTCTCGCTTCATCTTCAGAAAGCGAAGCAAAGTCTTGAATGACTTTCCACACTTGGTCGAGAGTATCCCCAACTGTCAACTTGTCTCTTGCAGTCACTATCCCAACACTATTCACTAAGAAAATGTCTGTTATTTTCCAATATCTGCTATACAACTCTCCATGTTTCTCTTCTCTGGGAACAAAGAAATAGAACGGAGAGGTTGGTTGAATTTCCTTCCATTCGGTCGTTTTGATATCGTGAGAATTCAGCCACTCGTATTTTTTCTCTCTCATACCCCATAATTCACTATGAAATACTCTGCGCCTATCACCATTGGAGCCATTGCCTTTTCTTCTGACAAAGAAGCCAATGGCAACTCCTTGCCTTATATCAAAAACGTTTTCATCCTTGCTTCCATCAGGGCATTTTTCTTTTTTTAAGGAGTTGCCGTGCAAATCCAGTAGATAGATTTCGTTGAAACTTCTCATTAATGACTGTCGCATGCCTCTGAATGTTGGATTATCGAGATAGCTGTGATTAGTAATGTACCCTAAAACTCCTTCGCCTATCTGGTCAATTTTCCACTGCGCAAAACGAATGAATTTCACATAATCATCTTGAAGCCACTTCGGGTTCTTCTCGGCTAATGGTTCACCGTCAACGGTGTAGTACTCTTTTATCTCTTTGGAAATCCAATCTCCTATGTTCGTTGAATGACCAGAATACGGAGGATTGCCGAGAATGACCAGAATAGGTGTCTGCTTCTTGACTATTCCCGCAAGATGTGATTCCTCAGAGAGCGATGCCATTCCTGGAAGTGATGTTTGCTCAATGTCCTCCATTTCAAGAGTGTTAGTTAGATAGAATTTCAACCTTTCATCTTTCTGAAGTTTGTATCCCAATTCCTCCAGTATAAATGATATTTTTAGATGCCCAATTGTGTATGGCGCTACCAGCAGCTCGAAAGCGTAGAAGTCCGCTAGAATGTGCTCTCTTGCGAAGCTCTCTTTTCCTCCATCTCCGTATTTCGATGTAAATCGTTTCTCCGCTTGTTTTATTGCCTCTGCCAAAAACGTCAATGTTCCTCCGGCAGGGTCTAAGACAGTCACATCTTTATGTGCCAAACCATCTTTCAGGCCAAACTTCTCATTGAGAATAACATCGAGTGAACGGACGATATAAGAAACGACTGGTTCGGGAGTATAATATACACCTCTTTTCTCTCTTTCCTCAGGGTCATACTCCGCTAGGAACGTTTCGTAGAATGGAAATACTGGGTCTCCTCCTCTCTTGTTCTTGAAATATTCCGAGAAGATTCCTTTTACATCCACATTAGCTAGAACATCTGAGATTTCGTCAACTATCCATTCTAGTTGAGGTGGCAAGTCGCCTAGTGAAATGAAATTGAACATTTCTCTCAGTATTCCTATTGTGTGAGGGATGTCATCTACGGCAACTCTTCTGTTGAATTCTCCTTCACTGCGCATTCTCGAAGCAAAGAGACCATATGTTATTGTTTGGGAGTATAAATCAGCAAATTGTTCCTTTGTCAACCCTCTTATAAGATATGTTTGAAATGCTTCGTAGAAACCAAGTATTTTCTTCATACCGCTTTTTTCTTCCTCTTCAATCTCCTCTGCAATTACCTCATCACGCAAGAATCGAGTTCTTTTTGCCAACTCAACAGCGAGGGTTTCTGTGCTGGTGATACTTGGTAAAGAGAACGAGAAGAACTTCTCTAATAAGTTCTGAAATTCTTCATCGGCACCAACAAACGGAGTACCTCTTAAAGTGTGAACTGCAATCGGGTCTGCAATTCTTACATTGCTGACACAAGAACCATGCTTGTACAATCTGAACTCAAAGAAATTTGTCAGCATGAAGTTGGGAAAGGTAGTCGTGTAACGTTTGATTTGCTCCGTTTTCTCGATATCATCGAGATTCTTGTCGGGCGTCTTCGCTTCTATGTATCCAATTATCCTCCTTTTGCCATCCCATATTCTAAAATCAGGGTTGCCAGCATCGGTCTTTTTTGGCAGAGTAGTAACATGAGCATCTTTCTTATTAGTTGAGTGAGCAAATTCCGACAGTAGTGCTTCGAGAGCAGAATAGTAGCTTTCTTCTCTTGCGTCTCCCAGTCTTGCTGTTACCAATATCCTATCAAGGTATGTTTTTAACATCTACTTCGCTCTCAAACAAGGATAATTCAGTTACCGAAGCATTTATCATTTTGCGGATTTTGAAGCGAATAGTTTCAGGGTTTCCAGCTTAAGACTTGTCAAAGCACGGAAAACCACATATAATATTATATACGGAAAACCGTGTTTTACCTCCTAACATCTTCCAGTCGAGACCCGCTGGAAGAGCCACCACTTTGATGCCAAAATCTTCAAGAACCTCAGAACAGTCCAGTTTGTCAAGAATAAGGAGCCTATGGCCAACAGAACAGTTGCTGCAAGTAAGTAGAAAAATGGATAGAAGACCATAGCTTGTTTGGTTAGCTTTTGCGTCAATCTTTTTTGCTAATTCTATTAGCTCTTGAATGTTTTCTTTAGTGACTTCTTTTGGAAAATGCTCGCTCATCCTAATCAAATTGAATACAAGCAATATCTTTTCTTTAGCTTTTGTGGTTTGACAAAGCATCATGTTGAATTGTCGCAAAAGAAAATTTTTTATGCCATCTAAGGTTAACAATTGTTGGATTTACATGGGAATAAAATTCTCTTTCTTCGCTTACGGAATTCTTGCGTTAGCCGCATTGTTGTTCGTTCTGTATTTCCTTGGTCAAACAGCGCAGTTCCATATTAGTGAGGAAGCTCTGAAGCCTTTCTTGTATTTGGGTGCCTTCATTGTTGTTATGTTTATTATTTATATGTTCGTGAAACTTGCCAAAAGATAGTGTGAAATAATCGGTCCCACATGCCGAGTTTTTCAAAGCACATGCTAATCAGAAAAAATCGTTAGACTTTATGCCAAACTCCCGCCGATGCGAGCAAGGCCGTTTGCCAAGTGCCCGCCCACCGCACCTTATGTTTCTTGAAATCTAGTCTGCCGTCTGAAAGCAATGCAATATGGATAAAACTTTACCCCACCAACCAACCAACGACGGACGACGGTTAATGGACAACTATCCACATGCTTCCAATAGACGGCTAAAACCTAAAGCCGCTTTAGGACACATCTGGATATTGCTGGAACAGGATAAGGATAGGATAGTGAGCAAATATACGCAGGGTAGAGCGCGCGCTCAAAAGTTGATATAGTGTTATTTTCCGTGTAAACCTCCGGGAGAAAGTGTTAGAAGTCAGAAGTCAACTATTCTTAGTATGTGAGGCTATACATTGATTACTGAGTCAGTGCCTAAGCCGTTAGATGACATTGTAGTTGATTTCGTACTGTCGCAAAAGAGAGAAACCGCTGAATTGGATTTTAAGTTAACTTTGGATGTAAGCAAAGGTTCAGATTTTGCAGAGATAGCTAAAGATATTTTTGCGATGTCAAACTATGGCGGCGGATACATGGTTTTTGGTTATAGAGAAACTGAAACGGGAAGCTTCAAACCTGAAGGGCTGCCAGAATCTTTCCATACTGATCAGGCGACGCTTCAAGAGAAATTTAACTCGTATAGCAGTGAACCTATTACACTTGAGTATAAGACAGTCGAGAAGGAAATTGAAAAGCAAAAGAAAAGGTTTGCAATATTGTATGTTCCCCCTTCGCCTACTATATTAAAGCCGATAAAATATGCTACTTATGTCGACAGGAGAACCAGTAGGGAGAGAAAAGTGTTTTCGAGAGATGAAATTCTTATCAGAAGGGGTTCTCAAAGCGTAGCTGCGAGTCTCAATGAGATAAAGTTTATTGAAAAACGGTCAAGGGAAACGGTCTATAAGATAGGCCTACTTAGTGGGGAGCCAGATCAAATTAAGGAAAATCTTTTTGGGAATTTTTTCAGAGTAGTTAGACCACCTTCTTATGTTTTTGAAGCTCAAGTTCCGCCAAGAATCTTTTTTTCCTATTTCGAAACTAAATATACACCGTATGTCAAACATGGTCAGAATATATATTCATTTTGTGATCTTGATCAGGAACCTTTCAAGAAATACATCTTGGATGGTTCATTAAAGAAACATACTTTCAGAGATTTCTCTGAATCTAGAGACGGACAAAATCTACTTATCCAATTATTTAATACAGAGATAAGATACGAGGCATTGAACAGACGGTTGCGATTTGCCAAGGAAGATGATAACATATTCTTTTATCCAACAGATCGAGATGAGAGATCTGAGACTTGGAAGAGCCGTTACAAGAAAACAAGTAGACTGGTAGCCCAGAAAATATATTTGGAAAAACTAAATAGATCATTATTTGTTCACGATGCCGGCTTACTCGTATTTCATTTTCTTGGAACTGATATTTATCTAAATATAGTCCCAACTATCGTACTCACGCATGATGGTTATGAATCTATAAGGGGATTTCGTGAAGGGTCAGTCAAAACCAGCCTGTCTTATGACAAATACAATAGCAGTTACCTCAGTTCTGTGCTTTTTTGGATTTCTAGGTTTAATCCTTTTGGCGAACGTCATATTGATTTGGGTAAACGAATCTCTATCTCAGCTGAACCTGTTACTATAAGCCTAAATGTCGGAATAAGAAGGGATAGACCGTCGAAGGAATTTCATGATCGAAAAGAGGAGCTTTATTCTTTTGAGGAAGTGCCATAAAAAATGACCGAGTTTTACGCATTCTACATTGAAGAACCTGATCTTGTGTTTGGCTATCAGAAAGAAGAAAGAGACCCAAAGTTAGGGCTAGGTCATTTTGGACCTTACTTTTCGCCCGATGAAAAAGCTCCTTCTCCAATGCAAGTAAGGATAGGCATAGTAGGTTCAGGCACAACAATAACCCTTGCAAAGCGAATAATAGGCTTACTTAAAGAAAGAATCAAAAGCAAAGACACAAATGGCTGGCTTTACCCAGACTATCCAGGTTTTCGTCTAGATAACGAAATAAAATGCAAATTTATCAACTCTGACAGATGGAATGAAACGGTTACTACAGAGGAAATAAAAGATATTCTAGCAGTACTTGACCCAAATGAGCGAATTGCTAAAGCATCTGATCTTTTTATTAAAAAAATCAAAAAAATCCATCTAGAGGATTCACTTCCGCAAGTTATAATCTGCGCTCTTCCTCTAGAAATCGAAGAATATTGCGGCATCTCTGAAAAAACTAGAGATGCGAAACGACCAAAATTCACAGAATTAGAAAAGAAGATATCAGACCTCAAAAAGAAGGGGCAAACATTTTTACAAGATTGGTTAGTAGAAGTCGAAGAGGTAGAAGAACCTACTCCTAGAAGCTTTGATTTAAGAAATTCACTAAAAGGCAAGGCAATGCAGTATGATATACCGACACAAATTCTGAGGGAAACCACAGCGAGGAGAATATTGGAATACAGGGATTCAGAACGTGAAAAAGGACAACCGCCAGACGCTTTTGCTTGGAATTTTTCAACGGGTCTATACTATAAGGCAAATGGGAGACCTTGGAGACTAGCTAGACTAATTGTCGGAACCTGTTACGTAGGTGTCGCTTTTTATCGAAATTTGCTGAACCCTGACCTAAATCTCGAAACTTCAATGACGCAAGTGTTTACGCATACAGGAGAAGGATTTGTCCTAAGAGGGAGTGACGTAACTGTAGATAAAGAGACAAGAGAGCCTCGTTTGACTAAAGAACAAGCATTTGATCTCTTAGCTGATTCGATAGCTAAATATACTGAAAAAGTTGGTAATCCGCCAAACCGCGTCGCTATCCATAAAACCTCTCTCTTTTCCGAGGAAGAGAAATCTGGCTTTGGCGAAGCTGTCGGTAAGTCAAAAAAAGATTTCGTTACCATTTCGAAAGATACTAACTTCCGACTCCTCCGTACTGGAAACTATCCCGTTCTGCGTGGCACAGTAATTGGATTAACTCCACATCAATGTTTGCTCTACACTACTGGATATACTCCTAGAATACGAACCTATCCTGGTATGAGAGTCCCAAATCCTCTTCTTATAACTCATCATGGAGATTCAGAAATCAAGGTTATATGCTCAGAAATTCTAGGTCTTACAAAACTCAATTGGAACACAACAGTATTTTCAAAACAGCTTCCGATAACCCTCGAATTTGCCAAATCTGTAGGAAAAGTTCTTTCCGAGATTCCCAGTGATATAAAGCTGAAAGATCATTATAGGTATTACATGTAATACGGTTATTCTTTCGTGCGTGTGAATGAATTTGTGTGTGGTGGGTGAAGAGAGTGAGAGTATACGAGTATGAAAGAGTGAATGTGGGTTTGGATAAAACTTTACCCCCAAACCCAAACGATCGAGTGGTCAAGTACCTTCTTCATTTCAAAGTGCGATACAACTACCGATCTATGTGCTAGGAATAGATGCGTAGAAGCGGGCGTATACGATAACCATTTAAATTTTGATTGAGAGAAAGTAACAATATGAAAGAACCAATCAAGATTGAGAGAATAACCTTTCAAGAATTAAAAAATCTATTTCAAGAAAGAATCTTCGCTATCCCTGAAATTCAAAGAGATTTTGTATGGACTAAAACTAAGATTATCGATTTACTCGATAGCATAAAAAAGCATTATCCTATTGGCAGTTTCTTAATCTGTAAAGTGCCAGCTAAGATGGCAATACACATTAGAGAGAGCACAACACTACCGCCCTTTGATTCTCATGTCAATAAAGAATGTTACATTGTTGTTGATGGTCAGCAAAGACTTTCTGTTTTATACTCAATTCTAAATGGAAGAAGAATATCAGATACTCGAAGGTATCAGAATGGAATAGATTTTAAGGAGATCTGCCTTTCACCTAAACAGGAAAAGGAATCAGAATTTGATTTTTATAGAACCGGTGAAAACTCCCACATTAAGTTGCACGATATCCTAAATGAGACGCGGAAATATAACGTAAGTAGGAGTAAAGAAAGAAGGATTAAAGAATGTAAAAATGCTTTTCAAAGGTATAGTTTCCCATTCATATTGATATCAGGATATGACGAACAAAATATGAGGGAGGCTTTTATTAGACTAAACAAAGGTGGCACTTCTTTAAGTTCCGAAGACAAAATATTCGCATTGTCTTATCATAGAGACACTGATTTTAGAAGACATTGCGCCCAACTATTACATGATCTCAAAAGAGGTTTTGATAACTTGGAGAGAATTGTTTTCATTAAATCAATCGCAGCCGATTTAGGTGTTAAAGATTTCGTAAATGCAAGTTCTCTTGATACGTTTGCCAAAAAAATTAGAAATCCAAGAAATGATTTACATATAGAATACCGAAAACAACATAAGAAGATATTTGAATCAATAAAACTGGCGGCTGATTTCTTAACACATAGATTTGAACATGCCTCTTACCTTCCATACCCAGCGATGTTGTCTATATTATCGATTTTCTATTATCATAACAATAATCACCAACCAACTGATAAGCAGATTAAAGAGATTGAAAAATGGTTCTGGACTACAGGTTTTGCAAAACGTTATTCAGGTGCTAACCAACGGTATAATCAACTAAATGACGCACAAGAAATGAAAAATCTAGCTGGAAGTAAGAAACATAAAATAAATCTAGAAGGAAAGACCAGAATAGAACCAATATCCACTAAAGAACTTGCAAAAATAAGATATAATAAAACTGGTGCAATAAGAAATGCTTTCTTCTGTTATCTAATAAGTAAAAAGCCGCTCAACTTTACTAATGGAGAACCGCTACAGATAGAAGAAGTTTCTTCGGCATTTAACGTCAAGAATGATCACCATATATTCCCTAAAAACATACTAAGAAACTATTTCCGCAGAGATGAGATTAATACAATACGTAACATCTGCTTCTTAACCTTTGGAGAGAATATTAAAGCAAAAGATAGACCTCCTTGGATATACCTTAAAGAGTTTGAAAAGAATAGTAATTTTGGAAAAATTTTGAAAAGCCATGTTTTGCCTCATAAGGATTGTTTACTAAAGAAAGGCAACATTGATGAAAAGTACGAGAATTTTAGAGAAGAAAGGATGTTACTCATTAAAGACGATCTAACCAAATTGATTGGAGAAAAATATGTAGTTGATTAGAGCGCGCGCGTGTATTCTTGGAGATTTTGGGTGACATGCTTTAATCCTCTCTTTGACGTAGCCTATTTTTCATATCGACACGCCATAATCCGATTCCAGATTTACTTAACAGATTCTTAATGCCGCGTGCTGACACGTATGGACAACCATACACGCTCTCATCAACAGCTATGTAATCTCTGTAACAGTTGCAAAGTCTGAAATTTTTGACACATCTTAATGGCAGCTGAATAGCCCTCTCAGGCGTTAGTAGACTCGTTGCCTCAAGCTTATTTGATACTTGGGTTTGCGGCACCCATTCACGAGCCGCAGGACCTTCCGCCTCAACTTGCCAACCTTCTCCAGATCCCAAAACGGGTGAGGATGCCTCCTCAACAGCCAGTACTCGCCATCTATAAGACGGTATATCAGCCAAAGCTCATCCGAACCTATCCGCGGCCTAACATATTTTCTCTTAACCCAAACGGTTTCCTCAACCATTCTCCGGCACTTGTTCACTAACGAATAGGCACAGTTAAACATATTTCAGCACCCTTCTACGACAAGCTAAATGTTGTTTCGGCACCGTTTAACATCGCTGCGCCACCAAAAAATCCAGCAAAAGCCACACTATACTACAGACGCTCAGCTAACATCCTCTTACCCTATCCTAGTCGCAATCCTAATGCTCTTCCTCTCAAACGTTAAAACACTGAGAAAAGTCAAAGACGAAGGCAACACAAACAAACTCCTAAACACAACACTTGCCATTTTTTTGGTGCGGTCGCCGGGATTTGAACCCGGGATCTGAAAGTAATCGGTATATGGGTGAAGCTATCGGTTTCGCGGAAT
>Ga0172362_10006202_pt1 | contig 10292 bp, 10 predicted proteins | sample LakKivs1_kivu2a2_FD_114534 | JGI IMG/M metagenome (GOLD analysis project Ga0172362, IMG submission 114534) | Sediment microbial communities from Lake Kivu, Rwanda - Sediment s1_kivu2a2 | ecosystem: Environmental > Aquatic > Freshwater > Lake > Sediment | place: Rwanda: Western Province, Lake... | reverse complement strand
TGTTAGGTCTGCTTCAGCTAAATGTCCAAAAGCCTCGTGGACGAAGACCCCCACCACGCTTGGCCCCAGAACTGCTGGAAATGTTCCACCTTTAGGAGGTTTCGCTTTCAATTGGTCAACTGCGCGTTTTGCAACTTTTTTACCTACAATTTCTGGAGTTTCAACATCGAATATTTCGTAGCCAGATGTTGAACCTATTTCTTCTCGACTGAAAGTGAAAATATTTGCTTCTTTGGCTGTGGCTATTATTCTTGACCAAACGTAGAGCTTATCTTGTTCAATGTACGTGCCTTCGTTATTTATGAAATAGTTTGTTCCAGTCAAGTCAAGATAGTCTATTGTGCAGCTCTTAACACGGTTGTCGTAGCCTAAAATTGTGTTGCTCATGGTCAATGTTGTGTTTATCTTGTCTTCTATAGGGATTTTTGACGGGTCTTTTCGCGGTTTCACCATAACCTTATCTTCAACAGCTTTAGTTTCGATGAGCTTTATGGGTGTTTTAATCCTTAAACTCGCAGCCTTCGCCATCTTACACGCATCCGAAACGGCGTCAGTTAAAGTTGCAACATCTAGAGTCCCAACCGACGCGAAACCCCATGCGCCCCCAACAAGCACCCGCAAAGCAACACCGTTTTCAATTCCTTGCTTCGCCGCTTCAACACAACCCTCTTTAAGCGTAAGCATAGTCTTAAAAAGCCTTTGAGCACGAACCTCAACATATTCTGCCCCAAAATTTTCTGCAGCTACATCAACAACTTTGATTAAAACATCTTTCAAATATCGTCTCCCTTCTAACACCAAGATATTACGCGTCGGAAGGAATTTAATCAGAAAAACTGTTATAAAATCTTTATCTTTTTTTTAACTATCCTGACTAGAGATGTTAAAAGAGCCAACGTCTATAAGGAGCACTAACCAGCTTGTTTTAAATACTTCAGATCGTGTTCTGAAAAAGTGATGGAGTTGATGTCCGTACAGAACTGACTGCCCTATTCTGTTTCCGAAAAGAACCTCGACTAAGAAAGTACTTTGAGCTTTCGGTTTGGTTATGTTACGTCTCAGTGTTTTGAGAACTAGACACAAATCGTGTCTAATCTGCTTACATTCAGGTTTCTCTCTATTAACTAAGATGGCAGAAAAAAGAACCCCACGCATGAGACGAACGAATTCTTTACCCCGTCGATCATTTAAGGCAGACTGCTACTAGCTCGTTTTTTCCAAACAATCGCGCGATTAGATACGTCTTTAATGTTCTAATTTTCCGGACTATTTCTGAGTCGTTTGGGTAATGGGTTATTCGGAAAGTGTGTTGTATCTCGACTTTTCTGAAGAACCTCTTTAGCAAATTTTCTAAGTTAAATGAGGTCCAACCGTAGATGTGCTCTGGAGACTCTGAGAACAGCCTATAATGCGATGCGTTAGGCACACCGTTATTACGGCTCCTTTTCGGGTGACGCGCTCTATTTCAGCCAGCGCCTTGTAAGGATGAGTCACATGCTCGAGAATGTGACTTGCGTACACAACATCGACGCAATTGTCCCCAAGCGGAAGCTCCAGAACATCGCACTGCATCTCAAGGTGAAATGCATCTTTTGCAATATCAGCATGAATGCATCCCTCACGGGAGAAGTATACGTGACCAGGGCTTTCAGTGCCACTCCCTATGTCCAGTATCAGAAGATGCCCATTCTGAACCTTTCTGCAATCTAGGCACAGGTCAGCGTGTTCTTTACTTTTGAGAATGTTGTTGCTTCCACAGTGCAAATATTTCATTATGCTTCGCCTTATGTGATGCTGACTGTGAATCGTATTTTATACTTGTGAATTCAGAATCCGAATCGAAACTCCAGAGCTCAATAATAGGACAGCTTTTGAGTACCTGTTGATAGGACCTCCTGTAGTCGTACAGCAGAAAGTGAGTGGACACGAGTGAGTTTTGCCTAATGCAGCCAAACTCAAAAACCGAAGAATTATACAAATAAGCTTCCATACTTTCCGCCATAAAAAGCTTATCTTTTTTTTCTTCTGCTAACGTTTTGCACCAGCGCTTGAAAAAAGAGATGAAAAGCAAGCACGTATTCATCCTCTTTCTGTTGGCTTTGTATTTTCGTCTAGGAGGAATGTAAATGTCATGTTAATGATTGATGTTGGCCGGGTAATCTTCTCTGGTTTTGGATGCACAGAGAATATCCTATAAACATTACAGTGCTCCAAGATAAAATCTTTATCCTATTCTTCGCTCTAAAACAAGAAACACAAATCATATTTGGATCCTAATAGAAGGGCCTAACATCGTTGCACACAGGCACACAAAAAACCTAAAACCCTAAACTTAACTATACTTTTCGCGTAAAAATTTGACCTGACTAACAAAATCGCATTCTTCTTTTGCTCTCTCTAATTCTAATCTACGAAGTAAGCCATAACTTGAGTATATATCCTCCAAAATCTTCTGTTCAATAACATACGCCCCAGAGCTCAAAAATTCTTCAAGTCCTTTTGTAAACACATCTATTTTCTCAGATATCTCATTTTGTTTAAGTGAGTATTTGTTTTCTAAGTATCTGTATATTAAAAGGAGAGCCTCTTTCCCAAAGATTTGTTTTAAAACACGATCTACGATTTTGGAGATTTTATCTTCTTCTTTGTTTCTTTTTCTCTGGGTTAGAGTTTCCATTTTAGTCACGTTAATATATCGTGTGTATTGCGACTTAATAAGCTTTGTCGTAGACCCGTTAAACACACATACACATCCATACATGTAAAGAGCCATAATCACAAAAAATCTGTAAGATTCATTTGTTGAACTCTTCCAGAAACAGGCTTCTCTACAGAATCATCTGCAAACACAACAAGCCTTCCGTAAACACCATCATATCCAGGCACAACCTTAACATGCCCTTCTCTAACTCTAACAATTGCCTCCGCGATTTTCTCATCAACAAATCTGCTTAATGCATCCGCGGAAGCATCAAAAAGAACAGTATATTCGTCGCCGACATTTTTAATGAGCACATTGTAAATGCTCCATACTTTTTGGGTTGAGGGAGAATCAGTATTTAATACAGTTGCAATGATGTCAGACAGCGGAAGTAAACGCTTAAACCCTATAGCATTTTCAGGCATAAAACCAGCTGGACGATCAGCCAACTCCTCAACGCGCTGCTCAACGCCCTTAGTAAGTTTTTTGCGGCAAACTGGACAAATGTTTCCAAGCTTTATTGCCTCTTGAGGAGAAAGCGCCACATGGCAGTTTCTGTGGCCAGTCCAATGATATTTCCCATACGCAGGGTCTGTCTCTATTGTAAACTTGAAACGCGTCTTGTCCTTGCGGCGGATAGAATCTATAATCTCATGATAACTCAGTTTTTCCAGATCGAAGACGTTAGCTTCCCTTCCAATGCGCCAAGGCCAAAAGCTGTGGCTGTCACTGTTTGAAACCAAGGCGAATCTATCGAGTCTACTCAAACGCCAGTTCATAGGAGGGTCTGACGAAAGCCCAGTTTCTAAAGCGTAAATGTGCTTTGCCATATCTTGATAGCATTCTTCAACAGTGTCGAAACCGCTGAATGCGCCGAAGATACTGAACCAAGGCGTCCAAACGTGAGCTGGAAAAACCATGTTTTCGCTTGAAGCTTCCATCACTTCCTCAACTAAAAGTGGTGCAGTCATGTTTAATGTTGGTCTACCGTCTACTGTTAAGTCGCCATATTTTGATAATCTATCGTTGACTTGAGCGGCAGTTTCTATGTTTGGAGCCAAAATAACATGGTGAACTTTTTTGATTTCGTTTTCAAAATTGAATATTGTGCTCACTTCTGTTGCTATAATGAAACATACGGATGATTCTGGTTTTCTTGCAACCTTATACAAGCCTGTATCCGATTCTTGAACTAGGGTTTCTTGCAGTTCTTTAAGCCACTTCGGATGTGTGAAATCTCCCGCTCCCACAAGGTCTAAGCCCTTTATTTTTGCAAAGCGAGCTATTTCCTCAACGCACATTCTTTGGCTTGTGGCACGACTGTAACGACCATGTATGTGCAGATCAGCTATAACCCTCAAGTTTCTTCACCACTGTCCTCTTCTTCAGTTAAATAGTTCTCAAGATATTTCTCCCAATCGACTTTAAACATGACGATAAGCACAATTATCAACAAGATTATTGCGAGAACCATACCGATTAACGCGGTTATCCAGTCACTCTCCACACCAAAAACGTCTCGAATAATCTGAATTGAAAAGCGGCCACTATAAGCGACTATGAGATTCATGCAAAATTTGCCAATCACAGCTGGAACAAACACTCTAACAATGCTGTAGCGCATAACACCTAAGGGAATAAAAAGTAAATCATCTGGAAGAGGGGTAAGAGCAAAAAGAAAAATCACAACAGGACCAAACTTGTTAAAAACTCTAACTAGAAGATCCACCTTTTTCTTGTATCTTTCACTGATGGCTTTTCTCCCGCCGAAACCAAGTAAATATCCTGAAAATTCTCCGACGGCAGAGCCTAGTCCAGCTGCAACAGCAATCCATAAAGGCTCAAAGCTTTGCCCAAGAGTAAAAATGACGACAGTGTACGGAATAGGGAAAAAAATCGACAGCGCACCAATTAGGCTTATTAGGAATATTCCAAAATATCCGTATTGACTGGAAAGACTTAGCAACCAATTAACAATGTCTTGAAACTGCAATTGAAGGCTTCTCTCCCTTCTCACTGATTTGCACTACTTTACTTAAAGAAATTGTCATTGCAAACATCACATTTAAATTAAGGCAATTCTTTAAAGAAAATTCACAAAATTTTGAGAGGCTTAAAGTTGGCAAAGAAAAAACAGCCCATTTGGATAGCAAGAGAACTTTCGAAATGTAGTGGATGCAGAAAATGCGAAATTGCGTGTTCGCTTTTCCATGAAAATCGCATATGGCCAGAAGCCTCAAGGATACGAGTGTTCATGCTCGTTCCAGGTGCTGATTTTCCACATTTCTGCGCACAATGCGAAGACTATCCATGCGTAAAATCATGCCCAGTTAACGGTTTATCAATAAGCAACAAAACAGGCGCAGTTTTAGTAAACACCGAAACTTGCATTGCATGTGGACAATGCATCAACGCTTGCCCAGGCAGAATCCCACACATGCACCCAAAAGGAAACTACATTTTGATTTGCGATTTATGCAATGGTGACCCTCAATGCGTCAAAGTATGCCTAGAAGGCGGATGGAACGTGCTAAAAAAGATTTCAAGAGGAGATCGCCCCTACAAGCTTTACGCACGAACACCAGAAAAAACAACGCGAGATCTGACTCTTAAAATGTACGGGGAAAAAGCGGAGGAATTCCTATGATCCTAGGCTATGCTGGAAAATTCCTTGAGGTTAACCTCTCGACAGAAAGAATCAAAGAAGTGAAGTTTGATGACGCCATCTTGAAGGAGTACGTTGGCGGCAGAGGATTAGCAACAAAAATTCTCTGGGACAGATTAGGCAGTAAATGGGAAAAGATAGATCCGCTGGGATCAGAAAATATACTTTTATTCTTAACTGGTCCATTAACAGGATATTTTCCAGGCGGTAGAATCTGCGTGTCGGCTAAGTCACCGCAAAGCAACGGCATTGTGGGCTCAACTGTAGGCGGAGAATTTGGTGTTGAGCTAAGGTGTGCTGGTTATGACGGCATAATTATAACTGGCGAAGCGAAAAGGCCAGTTTACTTGTTTGTTAAGGATTCTGACGTTGAAATTCGTGATGCAAAACACATTTGGGGTAAAGATGCAAAACAAACAGTCAAAATTATTACAAAAGAATGTAGAGAACTTTTGAAAAAGCGCTTTCCGCTATACGGTGAATGGAAAGAACCGGCAATTCTGTATATTGGTCCAGCGGGAGAAAACAAAGTGCGAACAGCAGTCGTAGCTGCGAAATGGACGCATGCTGCAGGTTATGGCGGTTATGGTGCTGTTATGGGCTCTAAAAACCTGAAGGCAGTAGCCGTCAAGGGCACTGGTCCATTGCCGCCTGTAGTTGATATGAAAAAGGTTGAGAGGCTAATTCAAGTTGTAAACGCTAACGCTTATGAAAGTGAATTGTGGAGACGTTGGGGAACAGGCTCAGGCGGCTACGAGTTTGGGGCGAAAACAAGCTCTGAACCTGTCCGGAATTGGCAAGATGAATGGCATGACGAAAAAAGTTTCGGTGTTGACCAATTTGAGAATAGAGTTTGGATAAAACAGTCTTGGAGCGATTTCGGCTGTCCAACATGTTGCTTGAAGATAGCTATGGTTAAAAAGGGAAAGTTCAAAGGAGCGATAACTGACAACCCAGACTATGAAATGCAGGCCTATTTAGGCCCGAATCTGGGAATTTTCACTCCGGAAGAAAACGTATTTCTCTCAACTCTTATCGACGATTTGGGCCTATGTGGCATACAAACAGGGAATGTTATGGGTTTTGCCGCTGAACTTTTCCAGAGAGGAATATTGACAAAGAAGGATTTAGACGGCATAGAACTCAAGTGGGGCGACCCTGAAGCTTTTGCTGATCTGACGAAGAAGATTGCACTTAGAGAAGGCATAGGTGACTTGTTGGCCGAAGGAACCTATCGTGCAGCATTGAAAATTGGAAAAATGAAGAAGAAAAATCTGTTGCCCTATGCAGTGCAGTCTAAAGGCATAGGCATTGGTGCTCATGGAATTCGCAGCGGAAAAGACTATCCAGAAATCATTTCCTATGCATGCTCAGTTCAAGGCGGAGACCACACTTCCCCTACTGGCTTGCCTTTAAGTGGAAGTGAGTTAATGGGGATTTTTAACGATTCAGGCGTTTGCTGCAACTTTAACAGTTTCGGAATACCTCGGAATACCAGATTCAATTTTTATAAAGCAGTCACAGGCCTAGAGCTGACGAGAAAAGAGTGGTGTAACACAAAAGCGTTAAGAATACTGCAATTGCAGAGGGCAATGCTGCTTTTAGGTGGTCCAGATTTGAAATGGGATCCGAAGATTCACGACGACAACCCGCCGAGGTTTTACGAACCCTTGCGTTCTGGACAATACAAGGGAAAGACTGCTGACAAAGCTGCGGTAGAAGAGTACAAGAAAAGATATTACAAAGCGGTTGGCTGGGATAAAAATGGCATACCGAAGTCAGAAATCCTTAGAAAACTTGGACTGCAAGACGTTGACAAGGCATTAGAAAAATTACGTTAAAACTACTTTCATCTGAAGATTCTGAAAGACTAAAATTGAAATAACTTTTGATAGTTTTAGGCGGTGAGTTGCTATATGCGGATTGCCTTCAAACACGAATAACCATTGTTGATGTAACAATTAAAGAAACTTTTTCGTCCTTCTCTTCGAAAGGAACAGTCTCAACAACTTGCATATCATGAACAGTTGTTACAATAGGAATAGCACCGAACATTTCTTTTAGGGTTCTTATTTCCACATCGCCGTACCCGTGTCCTTTTCCAAGTCTATATCCATGCATGTCAACGGCAACCGACCCTTCAACAATCAAGTCTGGCTTAGGAAAATCATGTGTTTCAACTCCGGATCTAAAGGCGCCTTTGATGGTTGATGCAAAATGTTCTCTGCCTTTCACATTAGCCGGATTGAGCAAAATAAAGCCCTTTTTAAGCCTCGGAGAAGCCATTATGAGGATTTTTCCATCTTTTAAGGCGTTTTCTCTAACCTTACGTTGTGGAGAGTCCGGGTTAACAAAGATAACTTTAGCATTTCTCCATTCTTCTAGCTTACGTAATTTTTCGGCAGCAGCATCTGCTCCCACAAAATTTGGGATTCTGCCCCTGCATGGAAGTGGAAAGACTGCGATTCCGGATCGTTCCATTTCGCTCCAGATTTTCTCTCTTAACTGTTGCTTTTTTGTGGTTATGCTCATGGACATCTACAAATGAAATGAAAAGGTATGTTTAACAATTAGATTATTCCTAGTTTTCTGCCACCTTCTTTGAAGGCTGCTGCGGCTTTGTCTAATTGTTCTGTTGTGTGTTTTGTGCATACTTGCACTCTGATTCTGGCTTTGTCTCTTGCAACCATGGGATAGAAGATTGGCAAAACGAATATTTCCTCTGTCCATAGGTAGTCTGCAAGGTCTTTTGCGGCTTTGCTTTTACCACACATCACCGGAATTATGGGCGTCTCCGTATTACCAGTGTCAAATCCAGCGTCCCGCAAAGCGTCAAGGAGATGGTTACGGTTTTCCCAAACCTTCCTAACGTGTTCCGGCTCGGTTTCAAGCACATCTACAGCTGCGGTGCAAGCGGCAGCAACGCCTGGCGGAACTGCACCGCTTAACAGCCAGCTCCTAACCTTGTTATATGCGAAGTTGCGAAGGCCTTCGTTGCCAGTGATATGTCCGCCTATGACGCCGAAGGCCTTTGAGAAAGTCCCCATTTCCACATGTACATCGCCACGTCCAAGCTTATAGTGGTTTACAATGCCTCTGCCGCCTTCGCCTAAAACGCCTTCACCATGGGCATCATCCACATAGACGCCGGCGCCATGTTCTTTGGCAATCTTGGCTATTTCTGGTAGCGGTGCAGTGTCCCCGTCCATGCTGAATACTCCGTCGGTTAGAATCCAAATGTGATTGTAAGGCGGGTCATGTTTTTCTGTTTCATCCATCACACGTGCCAAATCTTCAACATCTTTATGTTTAAATATCGCTCTGTCAGCACGGCTTAGCCTTACGCCATCAATTATTGAGCCATGGTTTAACTCGTCTGAAACCAACAAGTCTCCTTTATCAACGAGCTGTGGGATTAGACCTTCATTAACCATGAAACCTGTTTGGAAGGTTAGAGAAGCTGGAGCTCTCTTGAACTTTGCAAGGCGGCGGTCCAGTTCTTCGTGAAGATTCATGTTGCCTGAAATTGACCTGTCGCTTCCTGCTCCCGCCCCATATTTTCGGGTTGCCTCTAGCATAGCATTAACGACTTTTGGATGTGTTGCAAGGTTGAGGTAGTTGTTTGCACAGAGCATTAAGACCTCGTTTCCATTCACAATACAGATTGGTTCACTTGGCGATTCGAGTACTTTGAGCTCCCAGTTAAGGTTTTCACGAACTAAACGTTGGTATTCTTCACCTAAATATTCTGTTGGATGACGCACAACCATTTTTCCACCTCTATAAAGTCTAGCTTCGCAAGTTCTTTTAACATTTCCTATATCATTTCGTGTAAAAATATATTTAGAGCTTGCCTTCAGCAAACTTTTTTGTAAGTTTTTCTATCATGTCTCGGGTCATGGCGGTTAAATCATACATGGGGTTCCAACCCCACTCTTTGCGGGCTACACTGTCGTCTATTGTCATTGGCCAAGAATCCGCAATCTTCTGTCTAAAATCAGGCTTGTATTCGCATTTGAATTCTGGAATATCCTTCTTAATTTCAGCCGTTAACTCTCCTGCAGAGAAGCTCATCGCAGCTACGTTGTAGCTAGTACGATGTTTGACTTTAGAGACATCAGCCGCCATTAGGTTGATGGCTGCTTGGATGCAATCAGGCATATACATCATCGGCAAAACTGTGTCCTCCCTAACAAAACACGTGTACCGCGTCTTCTTAATCGCTTCAATAAAAATTTCTACAGCGTAATCTGTTGTACCCCCGCTCGGAGGAGTCTCGCTACTTATGATGCCTGGATAGCGGACGCTTCGAACATCCAAGCCAAATCGGGTGAAGTAGTAATTGCACAGCAGTTCTCCAGCGACCTTTGTGACACCATACATTGTTCCTGGGATTAAGACTGTCTCCTGAGGCGTTTTAACACGAGGTGCCGAAGGACCAAAGACAGCAATAGAACTGGGCCAAAAAACTCTGACCATTTCGTGTTCTCTTGCAATCTCAAGTATGTTGTAGAGGCTATTCACGTTGACATTCCAAGCAAGCTGCGGGTTTTGTTCACCCGTAGCCGAGAGAACAGCAGCCAGATGATAAATTGTATCAATATCATACTTTCGTACAACTTTCTCAATGTTCTCTTTGCCCGTGACATCAAGATACTCAAAGGGACCAGACTGGAGAAGTTTATCGCTGGGCACTCTCTTATGCCCTGCCGCAATGACGTTACCACTACCATATTTTTTCCGTAGTTCCATTGTCAATTCAGACCCAATTTGACCTGTGGCACCAGTCACGAGAATCTTTTTCATGGTTTTAATTGGCATTTAACAACCTCAGTTATCATAAGAGAAAAAAGTTAGAATCTGCAAGATATAAGAATTTTTGGACCAAAAGCGCTTTTACATCATCCTTTTCCTACAGATTTTTCA
>Ga0172362_10006201_pt1 | contig 10292 bp, 11 predicted proteins | sample LakKivs1_kivu2a2_FD_114534 | JGI IMG/M metagenome (GOLD analysis project Ga0172362, IMG submission 114534) | Sediment microbial communities from Lake Kivu, Rwanda - Sediment s1_kivu2a2 | ecosystem: Environmental > Aquatic > Freshwater > Lake > Sediment | place: Rwanda: Western Province, Lake... | reverse complement strand
ATCACGCAGTAAAAGAGGGGATTTTGTCTGGATCGTAACAGGCCAACCATGCCTTGACAAAATTTCGAGGCATCCTCTCGTCAGTTCGTATTTTTTCTCGAGTGGTTGGTAGGGATCGCATATCCCACTGATCCAAACTCTGCCGGCTCGTTTCCTTTTTATCTCACTTTGAAGTAAGCTTGGGGCATTGACTTTCACATCAACAAACTCGCCCCATCTTTCCTTGTGTCTGGTAAACCTTTTCATGAATCGCGCATAACAATACGTGCAGCCGTGTTCGCAGCCGATGTAAGGATTAATAGTGTAGTCGAGGACTTTCGATTTGGATAAGATGGTTTTTGCGCAGATTTCTTTAACGATCATTAGAGCATCTCGATTTTTCTTCAGGAATTCGTTGCAAAATCAAGAATTTAGATGTTTGCTAGCTAGAGCGCCCGTTTGAAAATTGACCCAACTAGGGTTCCATGGCAGCCCAGTATAGCTTCAAACTTTTCTGTCATAGGATCAATTTGTGAGTAGCGCGCGCTTCCTGAAGCTAGTCTTCTCTCCACTTGAACAGCCTCACTCTGCCATCTCCTTCGCAAAATCTCTTGGAACCTGCACTGCTCCATTATACATACTGTTCTACGTGGGTCTGTGCAATGTTGAAGATATAGTTTTTGGATGGGGCTTGCGAACTGGTCGAATGCGCGCCAGGTAAACCTTGACCTCAACACCCTAAAGACGCTTTCCAAAATCGCCAGCAATGAATATGCGTAGCATGCGCGTTTATCGACAAAAACATGATAAATGTGATAGACCTGCCCGTCCCCATACCCAAACGGGTTCAGGTCCGCCTCCCTTCCAAGACTGGCATGTGGGCGAGAGTTCGAAACTCTCCCGGGCTACTTCTACATGTGTGAAAGAATACCGTCCCTTTTTTCTTGCCAAATCTTCTTGCTGTGATTGAAGGTTTTCTACCCAGTTGCCTGAGGGTTGTCTTCAAATTCACGATCAAGAAGCATGTATTTTGAAAATGCTAACCGAGAGTTCTGCAAGATCGTTGATTATGGAAAGAAAAGTTTCGATTTCAGCTTCATTGAGGATCAATGCTACAAATGGACTATTGTTTACGTTCATGGTAGATACATTGTTCTTAAACATAAGACTGAGAACAAGTGGCTTTTGATTCGACAGTATAACCGTTTCCAGCCTGCTTACAAAGAACGTTTGAAAGAAAGAATGAAGTGGCTTCGCTTTGTCGATTTTCAGACTCTTGTCACACTAACTGTTGATCCTAAAAGATTCGCTCTTTTACACCATGAATACCATTTCGTAAAGAAAGGTTGGGCTACATTGCATAGGTGGCTTAGAAAGAAGTATGGCGTTTTCTTCTACATCTGTGTTCTCGAGATCACGAAGAAAGGTAGGCCGCACTTGCATATCTTGACTACCTTGCCATTCATAGATGTCAACGAGATGCGTGAGAAGTAGTTCAAATACGGTGGCGGCAAACAGATGAGAGTTGACTTTCTGCATAGGAGGTTCGATGCTGTGGGATATGTGTTGAAATATGTCACCAAGAGTCTAGTCAACACTGATGAGGACAAGATCGATCTTTCCACTGCTTTGCTGTTTGCCTCTAACAAGCGTCTTTTCAGCATGAACGACCTACGCAACCGCAGTATGCTTGATTTTCAATTTTCACCATAGAGTAAGTGAGACTTTATATGAAATCAAAGGATCAGTTCCCTTGGGTTTGATTAGATCTTTCTGTCAAGAAATCGAGATTGACATGCAAGACTTCATGGTGACATATCCTAGCAATGAAGTTCTGGCACTGTTCAATGAGCTTTTCGGATACTCTTTCGATAATGGCTAGGTGTTTCTTTGAGTCTGGGTTCTGAGTCTGAGAGACTTGATTCTCAATACGGACAATTCAGATAGGGATTCGATTCAGGAATGAAATCAGGAATGAAAGGAAATTTATATAATCAACGACTATTATATTAGAAATGGCGTCATTATGCCCGAATCAGACCCGATTGCCATTCTTCTGAGCAACCCATACCTAGGTCAATTCCTGATGAGTCTTTGTTCCTCCTTCGGAAGCAAAGTCGCTGATAACGTGAGCGAATGGGTAATTGACTCCTTGAAGCGCCGCTTGCAACGACGAAAAGCACCTGAAAAGAGGATAGCGGAAGTTGAGAGTACTATGCTTTCATTTGCGAAGAGAACTGATGTTGATGGGTTTCTTGCTAAGGCCTTTTGGTTGGAGTTTGTCACATTCATGTTCCAAGAACGGGCACGTGAAGCGTCGAAGCTAACTGAAGATGACTGTGACTACATTGCTGCGAGGACATACGCGGCATTTGAACTTGAATCCCTCTTGTTTGAGATCGGGTATCAGCCCAAATCTGTCAACTATATGGCTCAAATTCAAGGAAAGAGGTCGAGGTTACCATACTTCTTTGATTTGAAGGCGAATTATGAGCAAGAGTATTTCGACAATCTTCTGGTAGCTCGTGTAATTGACAATAGAGTTTGTATACCGACAGATTACATCAAATCGCTTCCAACGCTTGTTCAGGACGTTAACGGCGATGTTTCTGTTTCCCCAGCAGTCCTCAGAGATCATGATGTGCTTGTCATAGTACAAACTGGAGAGATAAACAATTCAAGCCAGATCATACAAGCCATAAAAACAGTCCAAAGCAGTTATGATGTGTTTTTGCCAAGGATCCTGTATTTCACCGAAGAAGAGCTGGAGAGCCTTATTATGATGGAAAAGAAAAAGGCAGCAAGTCTCTTGGGTTTAAAGATCAGAGAGATGAAGCCATTTAGAGGTTGAAAATGAATGATTGTTATTAGTGTGGCTAATCAAAAGGGCGGATCTGGGAAGACTACGACAGCCGTTAATGTTGCCTCATGGCTAGCATTAAAGGGCAGAAGAACTTTGCTCATAGACTTAGACCCTCAATCAAACTCAACTATGTGCTTGACTGATCCAACGGTAATACAAAGCAAGACAAGTATTGGTGCTTTGCTGAACGATGAAGCTAACCTTGAAGATGTCATTCAGACAACCAGATATATTCCTAAGCTCGACTTCATTCCAGCTACTCTTGACCTATCAATAACAGAGCTTGATCTCGGACATTTATCGACTGGTGGAATACTACTTAAGGAAAGACTCGCGGAATTGAATGGGAAAGAGTACGCTTACGTAATTTGCGATTGCCCCCCGAACTTTGGAGTAATGACTGTGAACGCAGTTCACGCGAGTTCGCTTCTTCTAGTTCCTATGGAGCCAGAAACCTTCGCTTTCTATGGGTTAGAAATGTTCATGAGCAGCTTGGTTCCAAGAATGAAGAAGTTTGTTAACAAGAACTTCAGCATACTCGGAATTGTTCTGACTAAGGTTAACCCAATAAGAATATTGACACAGAATATTCGGCTTGAACTGATGCGGCGCTATAAAAGGCTGTTATTTGCGACAGAGATACCAATTGACGTTCGGCTACCTGAATCAGCAGGTGCCCACCAACCAGTTTGTATATTTGCTGAGAGAAGCAGATCGGCACAAGCCTATGAACAGTTGACAGAGGAGATAATAAAGAGAGTTGAGCAAGTATGACTTCAAGAAAACAACCTAAGAGTGAAGAGTTGGAAGAATCACAAAAGAGATTTGCAAAGGACATCGGATACAGGACAGGAATTCCTCCTGAATCGATAGAAAAAGACGTTAGTGAACTAATAACCCGCTCACAGCCTCAATACAGCGAACGCTCGCCACCTTACGGGGCTCTTAGTTGGTACGAGAAATTTCTGGAGATAGCGCAGGTTCGGCGGCTGGATGTCGTTGATCGTGAGTTTATCAGAATGAATGTGGTAGGATCAAAAAATGAATACAAAGTGCTCAGTGGACTGCGTTTCTTGGGAATGATAGACAACAAATGTAAGGCAACTGAAAGGCTTGATTCTCTCAGGGTCGTAGGCGACGTCTTCAAGGAACGTCTTGGGTCAATCGTCCATGATGCTTATAAGGAATTGTTTTCGAAAATAGTTATTCAAAGAGCCACAGTTGAAACTCTAGTGAATTTTTTCATGCAGAGATATGACTATGGAGCAGGAACCGCAAAACAAGCTGTTGTTATATTCATTATGCTGTGTAAGAAAGCCGGAATTGAACTGAACTCTGAGTTGGCGGAAAGACCGGTTTCAGTGCGGACTAGGAGAACAAAAACCATACCGCGAAGAATTACGCAAGTGCCCAAAGAAGAAGAACATTTAGCTGTAGTTTCCGGATTGACTGAATTGAAAATGGATGATATTACAATACTCTTTCCAAAGAACGACCTTAATGCTGCTTTGAAAGCGAGACGTTTGCTGGATCTCTATATTGAAGAACTGAAGAGCTCAGATGTCAGTAAGCAATAAGTGTACGGTTGCGCTTCAGGCAAACGGCCTTGCTCGGATCGTTGGGAGTTTGGCGAGAAGCCAAACGGTTTCGACTTAACTAAGGATGGCTGGTCGCAAGGAAGATATGTGAATTGCGAGTGCGGAGAGCGAGCGCGAGGCAGATTGTAAGAAACCTACGCAGTTGGTGTCTTACAGCCGAAGGCTCAATGAGAATTAGAAGTCTATATGGAGCTTTACTGAGAGCTACAGACTTTTCATACAAGGCATCTGCTTGCAGTGTTATACACTTCACTTGATAGTTACTAACAAAACTGTACGCAGATTTTTGGCCTTTTTTTGGAAATTGACTTCCTATTGTTCCTATTTGAGCAAAAAATCTTTATCGAAGGACCTAGTAAATACCAAAGCGGTGAACAACTTGGGTTCAAAGGGTTCAAAAGGAAAAATCACTCTTTCGCCTTTCGGTAGAAACAAAGACATCGAGAAAACTCCCGAACAGAGTTTATTTGAAATACAGATGGGAGCGGCTGAAGAAATCAAAGTTGGTGCGCCTCCAGCACCGCCGCCTCCAAAATTTGATTGGGGAAACGCAGTTACAGACGGAACGATTATTGCCTTTCTTACCTTTTTCACGACGTTGGGCGGGGTTACTCTCGTAGGGGTTAATATTACAAATACCATAGCTTCAGCAGCAATTTCGGCAGCTGCGCAATTTTTCCTAATGTTGGCAATAAAGCGGGGTCTCAGAAGAGCAGAATAGATTTCTAACTCTTTTTTTATTTGAAAAGGTCTTTTTCTTAAGTAGTTCTGGTTGTCACGGAAGATTTCAATAAGTATTAACAAAGCTGTACGCTGGTTTTTAATGGAGAACGCTGTGATTGAATAGTTGCTGACAAAACTGCAAGAGGGTTTTGGTGGAAAGGTGAATGGCGTTAGATCAGTTTTTCCATTTTGTCTACGAACTCGGTGAGCTGTTCGATTTGTTTCTTGAGCTTCTCGTATTGTTCCGGGTGTTTCTTTAGTATCTCGAAAAATTGCTTGGACTGTTGGGTTGAAAGATCCTTTTGCGATTGCACTAACATTATCGCGATAGCATCTGATTCTTCGAGTTTGCCTTTACTAAGGATAGCTGAGAGCCCTACTCTGAAACCCTCTATACCAGTGAAGGGGGCCATTTCGAGACAGCATTGCAGAACTTCATCGTTAGGATAGGCCTTAATAGTCTTGTCAAGTAAATCTTGGGAAGACGCTCCTTCGACCAGAGCCATGAAAACGCCTGCGCTTGAGAGCCAAAAACGTGGATATTCCCTACCGCGATAGGTTTTGACATGTGTTTTCTTGATCAATATTACTCTCGTTTTGCTGGATACTCTCAATTTCTTGCCTCCAAAATCTGACTAGTTGGCGTCATTGTCTCGACAGTTTAAGATACTCTCTTAAGACAGCCTGGGGTTCCATTGTTTTGAAGTTCGGCATTATCATTAATCCTAGTGTGGGTGTGTTTGGTCTGTTCTGTTGTTTTTCATACCACATCCTCTCAACTATAGGACGCAACAATTCACCAAGTGCAGCAGACATCAATTTCACGGCTTCGTCAATGTCTTCTATTCGCCCATTACCACTGCCAACTCTACGTAACCTGAGCACGCTTGAAACCTTCTTGAAATCCTCATTTAGCTGAGCATTGTTTATGTACGTCTCGATGCTTCGCTCTACTGCCTTGCCCGTTGAGATAGAGTTTCCCGAAGCTCTTCAAATTTCTTAGCTAAACGAGAAGGCATGCTCAGCTTTGAAATCATTTTTGGTCTAGACGGAACATCTTTCAAAACAGCGTTACATTATGCTAAAAGAGTGAACCGATGGTTCAGACTTGAAGGCTACCTTATCCTCAGAAGCAGCAAGGGAAACTATCATGTTGTTTTCAACAAGCCTGTAACATGGGAGAAGAACGTGCGTGTAATGGCGTGGACGTGTTTCATAAGCAGTTTCAATCCTGCATTATCAAGGTGGTTTATAATGCAGTGCATAAAGAGGTCAAGCACATTGAGGTTTGGAAGGAAGAGAGACAAACCGCGTCCCAGAATCGTGCAACGACACGGGCGCGAGGACAAGAGAGTTGCTGTGTATCTTGGAAGCCGTATGTTGGCAAGGAAGTGCGAGGATACATAAGAGGCGCATGACGAATAGTCTCTGCTATAGCGGGCACTAAGGGCCATCAAGCAGTGCACAACTGCTAATGAACTTCTTTGACCTCATAGATCCAATTCCGTCCCTTCTTCTGCACTCTTCGTATTTCCACTTTACAGCCCTTTAATGATTGGTTTCTGGTTTTCCAGATATTCCAAATCAGTCGGGCGAGGCCAACATTAGAGCCGACATAGAGGGAACGGAGTTCGCCTTTGTAAGTAACGTTAATTACCGCCGTTTTTTTGCCAAATCCGCCAGTGACAAGTCTTGGTCGTCTTTCTTCAAAAACAACCTCATACACTTTACCATGTAGCGCGCGCGGATATTGTTTCCACTCCCTCAAACAGAGATCTAACAAACTCTTCTGCTTTGAGCTCTTCCTCCTTGGTTTCCAAAAGTCGCTTGACGCTCTCTGGAACTTGTCCTTCAATCCAAATGTCTTCAATATCTTTGAACGGCACAAATACAATATCGCCAAAAGTCAAATGCGTGATTTCAGTTGGAGTATTATCGAGAGTTCCCTTCACAAGCTGATTTTCAACTTGAACTTCGGAAACCTTGACCCACATATGTTCGACACGCTTACCAGCAGAGAATGCAGATTTCACCATATCGGCTTTGAGTAACTGCTCCACAGTGAATTTTCCCTTGTTTGGATAGAGTTTCTCTGAACATTCAGGACAAACATAGAGAATATTGGGATCAGACATTATTCTCCACTCCAAACGCGCGCGCCCTAAGTATCCCAATTGATTTAACTTATCGTTTATGAATCGGAAATTCAGAACCAGAATTGGGTTTGGGTTTGTGTGCGCGCGCGTGCGCGTGCGTGCGGGTGATGTATACGTACGTAACTGAGAACGTAAGTAGGAACGTATGTACGTAAAAAAGTGTGTGTGTTTGGGATAAAACTTTACCCCAACCAACCAAAATTAGAGTTCAACACATTAGCATGAGCAAAACTTTTTGAGGCGAGGCAGAGATTATGATTTGAAAAGAAATGTCCGAAAAAGTGTTGCTGGAACATGGATTCAACTATACCATTGTGTCAATTATAAAAGAGCTTCTGGACGTAAAAACGCTGACTCTAAATAAGATGCAAGTAGAGTTCCTTCAGCGTGGATTTTTGGAGAGGGATAAAGTTATCATATCTGCTCCTGCAGCTTCAGGTAAAACATTAGCGGTCTATTTGAAATACGCTAAGAATATAGAGAATGGAAAGAAAAGAATGGTTTACCTCTTGCCCTACCTTCGCATGAGAAAGGAAGTCCTGAGCAAGCTGGCAAAATGGAAGAAAGTCGGAATAGTCTCAACAGATGATTTTGATACCTACGAGGAAGGAAAAGCGCAGATTCTCGTCTCGACTTATAGTTCAATTGACTTCCTATTATTGCATGGCAAGAAGCTTAGGTCAGACTTCTTTGTATTTGATGAGGTTGACATGGTAGCCGATGACCTTCAGGGAACCAAAACAGAGGGCGTGATTTCGAGAATCATCAGAGAATCTGAAGTCCCTGCTCTATTTGCCATTTCCGCTACAATTGGGAGTCCCGAATTGGTCGAAAAATGGTTAGGTTGCACCACTTTTACTAGCGATTTCAGACCTGGAAACTTCAAGAAACAAGTTAATGAATTTCCCTTAGGAAAAGAGCAATTCGAAATTATTGAAGAGATTTTTCACTCGCCAATAAATGAAGAAAAACCAATGTTGGTTTTCAACTACAACACAAGCAGATGCCGACAAATGGCTTTGAAACTCGCGAAATATCGTGAGAAAAAGGGCGCAAAGGTAGCGAATAAGGATGTTGCAGAGGGCATTAAGGAAATAATCAGCGAATGCGACATCACCAGTGAAGTGAACGAACAAGTCACGTGCCTCAACAACGGAGTTGCGTTCTATTTTGCTAGACTGCAACCACAGTGTAAGGAAGTAGTAGAGCGACTTCTTGAAAAAGACGTTCTTGACATAGTTTTTACAACGCCTGCGTTAGCTCGGGGAATAAACATGCCGGTAAGAACCGTCGTTCTCCCCTACCCATTTAAATTCTCTAAGACTTTAGGAATGGTTCCAATTTCGAGAGCCGAAATTGAACAAATGCTTGGGAGAGCTTGTAGACCTCCATTTCACGAAAAGGGATTTGGCATTCTAGTTTCAACAAGTCCTGACAGGACTAAACAGCTTAACGAAATCATCAGTGGCAAACTAGAGCCGATGAGTTCCAAATTTCTTCAAAGTGCACCCAAAAAAGGGCGAGTGCTAAACAAACCGATGCTGGCCGTTGAGGTAATCAAAGAAGCAAAAATGCAGAATCAGTTGGAAACTCGATTAGTAAGAATGTTTGATAGTTACCTTTTTATGCAGGAGGTCAAGGACAAGGAAGGTTTGTACAAAATTCTTCAAGGACTAATGGAGGTTATGATGAAAGCAAATCTGCTAGAGAAAAATATAGATGGTGAAATAGTAACGCCAGAGATTGTAGACATCGTAATTGATAACGGAATCGATGATGTTGGCAGAATGCTCTGTATGATAAATCTGTCCAAAGATATTGTTGATAACAAACTGAATATTATGTCAGGTCACATCCTTAGCACCATTTTGTACCAATTATGTATGAGCTACTCTTCTTTCGGAATGGGAACTGTAAAAGAAAAATATGACTATCAAAAGGTACAAAAATACGTAACGGAAAAAACACAGATAGAACCCAAGAAAGTAGACAATGAACATCGTCTTTTTATGGCTCTGGACTTGTATGCTAATGGAACGACTCTAGAAAAAATTGAAGAGGAATTTGGCATCGAGCCTGACGCAGTTCCTTATGTTTCCGAAACCGTATCTGGCGACCTGTTCTTACTTGGAAAATTGATTGCGAAGCAATGCATGGGAGACCGTGATAAGCTAAATTTCTGCGACTTCCTAGAGATGTGTGCAAGCATAATCAAAAAAGGTCTTCCTTATCAGGTATTGCCATTTGCCGAGATTATTGAGAGGTTAGGAAGGAAAACCGCTTTGAGAATTCTGCAAAAATATGGCTCTGGAAGCGAAGTATTGAAAGTCCTTGCAGATGAGAAACAAACTGAGAAAGAATTCAAAGAAATAGATGGCATAGGTAAAATCCTTGGGCAACGAATTGTAGACAAGAGAAAGGAACTAATTAGGAATCTTCAAAGAAAAATCACACTTTGGGGAACTTTCGCCTCTTCATAAGCTGACCTTCGTGAATCTCTCCACCGATTCTATCTCACACGAAGTGTCAGGGATGGGTGTATATTGCACTACTGCCTGCCTCACGGTTTAGTGAGGCAGTTCTCACAGTGGAAAATGCACTGTTGGTTGGGGTAAAGTTTTATCCAACCAGCATCGGACACAAACTTGATTGTTTACATGCCTTCCTCAATGATTTCGGCGAGAACTCTTTCTGCATATGGAACATATTCATCAATATCCGGGCACATAGCATGCATGAGTTCATGGAAGACTGCCCATTCTTACTTAAATTCTTACATACTAAGATGGCCTCTTGCTCTGCGGATATATGCAGAATGCCCTATGTGTAAACAAAAGGGCTGGATCAAAGTTCTCAGCCCATGGAGCAAAAGCTAGGGCTTTTGTACGCCTACGAGTTTTGCGAAAGAGACAGAAAAAGAGTTTGAACGCTGTCCTAACTTAGAGCAAGATTAATGTGTGGGCTTTAGCTGTT
>Ga0172362_10006199_pt1 | contig 10293 bp, 7 predicted proteins | sample LakKivs1_kivu2a2_FD_114534 | JGI IMG/M metagenome (GOLD analysis project Ga0172362, IMG submission 114534) | Sediment microbial communities from Lake Kivu, Rwanda - Sediment s1_kivu2a2 | ecosystem: Environmental > Aquatic > Freshwater > Lake > Sediment | place: Rwanda: Western Province, Lake... | reverse complement strand
ACTTCAGTTATGGCCCCCTCTTTGCAACGTTAATGTGGATGTTATATGTAATATTTGGTGAGTACAATTTCCTAGCATACAAGATAGTCTTTACAATTTTTGATGTTGTAAATGTCGTATTAGTGTATTTAATAGCGAAAAATATGTTCAACAAAAGAATTGCATTATTCACCAGTCTAACGTATTGTTTTTTTATTGTTACATTATTTAACTCTGCTGTGGTTGCAAACGATGATGTAATCGCTATGATGTTTACCTTGCTTTGCACGTATTTTCTCATCAACAAGAAAATATGGCTCTCTGCTGTATCATTTAGTGTATCGATATTATTAAGAACAAATATTATCATGTTCTTTCCGTTATTTTTGTATTATATATACCGAACAAATGATTCGAAGATAAGTTTGATGTATATTCTGTTGACAGGATTCTCTTATTTAGTTCTGATAACGCCGTTTGTATTTCTTGCTGGATGGGAACAATCTATATTCTACTTGTTTTTTAAAACATCGTCGAGCCCTTTTTATCTGAGCCCATACTATGTGTTCAAGTTGATTACTAATATAAACATAGATTATATTGTAAACCCGTTGTTAATTGTTAGTTATATAGTAACATTGATCCTGATTTTTATTCGAAAAATGAAGAACCCGACGAAGGAACTTTTTAGGAATATGACACTATTATGGATAATAATACTTTTGCTTGGACCATTTTTAAATGCAACTTACACTTACTGGTTTTTCACACCTATACTGATACTACTCAATATTAAAGAAATGACAAAAAGACAATACTTCGGTGTTATTTTGATAATAATAGGTTTAATTATATATTCCATGATTTTTAGAGAAAGTCTTATTGAATACACAAGTTTTGATCGACTATTGTTGCTCGTTTCAGTATTCATGGCACCAGTCGGTACTTTTCATTTGTTGCATGGTATAAAAAGAAACTATAGGATAATTTATAGTTTAATCGTTTTGGGTTGTATGATGCACTGGTCTGTAGAAGCAGCTCCATTATCATTTCTCCCAATGGAAAATCTACCGAATATAGATATCAGTCGATTTACATTATTAAATGAAAGGTATGGAGAATATATGAGTGGGGGTTTCGGAGTATTACTTTCCTATGGTATATTTTATGGCGGATCCGCTATTATTTTATGGATTGGGTTGAGTATATTATATTATAAAATCTTGAGAGAAAAATCCACTTAATATTTTTATTTATTTTTTATATTCTTATACTAAACCAATAAAATTATTGATACTATTTTTTAAAAACGTATAGTTTGTTAATAAGATAATTTATTATTGATAAAACGAATGTGACAGCAACGATAACAATGAGATAGTATTTTTTAAATCCAATTATTTCAGTAAAATAATATACAAAAAACCAATTTAACAAAACCATTAAAAGAAAGACTACAACAAACTTAATTAATCTATTTTTAGACCTTTCGATTTTAAAAGTTATTTTTGTATGATAAATATAATTTATTATAATGTTTAATGTTAAACCAATTGAATAAGAAAACATATGCCATAAGTAAAAGTATTCTGTTAGTACGAATGTAATTAGTAAATTAATAACTAGACCGAGCCCTCCGCCAAATATAAAAATAATGTATCTTCTAAAAAGTAATAATTTTTTATATAATTTGTAAAATATTTTTTTCATCTTATATCACCCAAACAACCTTAATTTAAGGGGATATGTTTTTTGTATATTGTATATTATATGGTAGGACGGTTATAATGTTGTGGGGATTTTATGTTTAGTATATTATACGATTTTGAAAGATAAATTCCAAAAATATGTTAAAGAAAAATGAACTATTACGAATTTGAAAAACGTAATCGTAAAGCCCTTATAAAATAAACCCATGCGTATTTCAATAAATTTTCTGATTTAGAAGGACCTTCGGTTCTAAATTTATAGACGAATGGGATCTCTTTTACTCTGAACCCTAGTTTATTTGCTCTATAAAATAATTCCATATCGAATTCCCCCCAGATTGATTTATACTTAAAATTCAATTGCTTAAATCTAGACTTTTTAATTGCATGAAACCCACCAGTATAATCCGTTAATCTTAATCCAAGTATTATTCTTATAATTTTATTCAAAATAGTTGTACTGTATTTTCTTGATATTGGTGCTTCAATACCCCCATTGATTATAAATCTAGAAGCAGAAACGATATCAAATTTTTTAATGTGTTCCAGAAGTTCAGGTACTTTTTTAGGTGGATGGGAAAAGTCAGCATCCATTGTAACAATTATTTTACTATTTGAAAGATTTATACCATCGTCAATTGCAGAAAATATTCCTTTAATTCCTTTTCTATGTAATGCTATTACATTGTGATTTTTTGTTAATTGATTTATAATATCAGGTGTCTTATCGGAAGATGAGTCATCGACAATAATGATATTATAATTGTTCCCTAAAAGTTCAGAATTTAAAGAATTTACCAATTTGGGTATATTTTTTTCTTCATTATATGTGGGTATGACAATCGAAAAGTCTTTTTCTTCTGTTGAGCATGGTTTTATTTTCTCCGAATAGCAAGTTTTATCTTTACATGCACATTCGTAATAAGTCATGCTCATATAATAGTATGTAACACATTTAATAGATTGCGTTTTTATAAACAAAAAGAATTGGTATAAACATTTATTTCTCAGTCCAATAATACCCACAATTATACTTTTTGAACCTTTCTACTTCTGGTTTAGATAAATTGAGTGGCGGTAGTCTACAAAGAAAAAAAGGTCGAAAGCGATATACCCCACATGTGTTGTCTTTTTTGAGAAATGGACATTTAAGTTCTAGTATTAACACACAACACTTACCACATTTAGTACAAAATCCCATTCGTGTTCTTAAACTTTGTTCTATAATTTCTTTTTTAACAAACCAATAATAAATTCTTTTTATATAATCTTTAAATCCTATTTAATTCACCTTATTCTTACAGTTAACAATTAGATTAAAAAGACGTGATACCATTCCATGCCCATTGCCTTTAATCCTCAACGATAACATTCGGAAGGCTAGTCCTTTTCATACTCTCAATACCTGAACCAATCATGCTAAAAGTTTTGATTAACTCTTTTATACCGTCATCCAAATTAAAAGACCCACTGAAACCTGTGCTCTCAATTTTATTGTATGAAACTCTGTAATCCCTTTTATCAATATCTTCACCGATTGAGAGGGACGAAGAGAATTTCACGTATCTGTGTAGAGTGTTAACTATATCTAACTTTGTTATGTTCAAATCATTCACTCCAAGGTTATAAACTTGATTCTTCATTTTGTCGAAGTTATGTATGGCATGAAGCAACGCCCTAGAGAAATCGTACACATGAATGAAAGTCCTCCTTGCGTTGGGTTCATATACTGCAAGTTTTTTCTTGGTATAGGCGATGTAGGTAAAATCGTTGATGATTAAGTCGAGCCTCATCATTGGGGACACACCAAAAGCAGTAGCAGGTCTGAATATTATGTATTCACCTCCAGACATAACCTCTCTCTCAGCCAGAAGTTTTGTCTCAGCATATAAGGACAAGGGTTTGACACAAGACTTTTCAGTACATGTCTCCTCGAGATCACCGTAAACACTACCAGTCGATGTGAATACCATTGGTATGTTACCTCTAGCCTTGTTCATATTCTTTGTACCGTCAATGTTTATTTTCTTCGCTAATTCTGGGTATTTACCGCAGAGTGGATAACCAACCAATGCGGCGAGATGCACGATCATGTCAATACCTTCCAGAGATTTTTTTACATCATATTTCTTGGTGATATCCCCTTTCACAAACTCGAACTGTGGCAGTCTTGAGTGTTCTAAGAGCACTGTTTGGTTGAACATCAAGTTATCCAAAACTCTCACATTGTGACCATCTCTCAAGAGTATGGGAATGAAGATTGAACCAACATAACCAGCCCCTCCGGTAACGAGTATTTTCATCTTATCACCTCCAAACACCATGAAAACATAATTGTTTCCTCATTTCCTGATCACAGTCATTCTCCGCTAGACACGATTCACTCACTCTTCTTCCTCTTCTCATCTATTCACCCCAAGCTTACTACAGATGTATTCAATCTGCTCATCCGTTAGCTTATCATACAATGGCAACGACAACGAATGTTTTGAAGACCATTCAGCCATCGGATACGACCCATCCTTGTTGTATGCTGGCTGGTGCGGTATTGGTAACGGATATATGATTCGTGTGTCGATACCACACTCTCTCAACCTATCCCCTAACTTAACATTATCATCCACGAAAACCAAGAACATGAAGTTGCCTGATATGCATCCTTTTCTTATAGTCAAACTCTTAACACCTTCTAACCTCTCTTTATAAAAATCAACCTGCCTTTGTCTATTCTCCAACAGTTTATCGATTCTCTTCATCTGGCCATTTCCGAACGCAGCCGCTATGTCTGTCATCCTATAATTCCCACCCAAGTATTCATGTCTGTACTTCACGGATGCCTCACCGTGACTTCTCATAGCTCTCAACTTGCTGTTCAATTCATGATCGTCAGTGAATATCATCCCTCCCTCCACAGTAGTAATCACTTTTGCTGCATGAAAGCTGATGGTACTCAAGATACCGTACTGATGGCATGTTTTCTTATTATACCTGGAACCTAACGATTGGGCACCATCCACTATTAGGTTTAAACTGTATTTATCACATGTCTCTGTTAATCTACCGTAATCACATGGGCCCCCACACAAGTCAACCGATACAATTGCTTTGGTTTTCTCTGTGATTTTTTCTTCTATTTTGCTCGTATCTATCGTCAAATATCTGTCTACATCTACGAATACTGGTTTCGCTCCAATCATGCTTACTGCTGATGCAGTGGCCATAAAAGACAATGCAGGTACTATTACTTCGTCGTCAAACCCTATGTTTAATGACCTTAACGCCAGTTCCAACGCTGAAGTACCATTATTGACTGCTATTCCATACTTTCTATTAACGTAACTGGCCATGTTTTCTTCAAATTTTTTTACTTCCTTACCCATACTAAACCAACCAGTATCTAGAACAGATTTCACATATTCTACATCATCTTCGTTTATGTTTGGTATCGACCAAGGTATTTGCATCCCTTTACCACTTTCCTTCATTTCAATCCACTGTTAATAATGCCCTCATAATTTTTTTGAGTAAAAATTTTGCTAAGTATGCTCCAGCTTGCCCCGTTAAACCAGTAATTAAAGCCCTCATTCTAATCACAAATAAATATTGTTTTTATGAACATATTTATACAATCACCGTATAAGAATTAAAATTTTGTTTTGTATGCCTCGACTTTTGTATGCCTCGACAAATACCTGTTTTAAAAACGATAACCCATCTGCTATTTTATTCAGCTTTGATTTTCCTGCTCTCCTCGCAATTTCATAACTGGGCACTTCATAAATTGTGTATCCCTCTCTAATACAATTACCCAAAAGTTCGATTTCGATATTAAAACCATTGCATTTTAAGTTTTTTGTTATGTCTTTTCTCAATGCTTTAAAGCCATTTATAGAATCTGTAAGATGAGTATTAAAAAATAAATTGAAAAATTTAGTTATAATTATATTTCCAAAGGTTTTAGATGGCGTATATTCTTCACTTCCGCCCAATCCTCTTGATCCTATAACTAAACCAATTTTTTTATTTTTCAATAAAGGGTTAACTAATTTTTGGATGTCAGAAATTTCGTGCGATAAATCTGCATCCATCATAACAATTAATAGCGTATTAACTTCCTTAAATCCCATTCTTAAAGCATAACCTTTACCGTATCTTTTTTTATTTCTTACAACATTACAAAATCTTTTTGCTATTTCGTAAGTTCTATCAGTAGAACCATCATCAACTAGTATAACCTCATAGCCATTTTTAATTAACTTAGGTAGAAGTTTAGGTAAAGAATCTTCTTCATTATGTGCTGGTATAACAATTGTAATATTTTTACTATTTTTCATATGTAGATTTTATTCATGTAAAACAATTTATAAAGAATAAGTAACTTAATTTAATCTTTGTTCAGAAGCGATTTAAATATTACTAAACTCGCTTCTATTATCCATTTAAATTCGTCTAACGATTTTGGTGTTAATAACAGTTCCATTATTTTTTTAGGTCTTACATAAAATTCTTTGTAGGCTTTCTCAAAGTATTTTGAGACATCTTCTTGTTTTAAAGCATTAGTTTCAAAAAACACACGATTGCCATAAAAACCACAAAAAACTCCTTCTTCAATTTTTTGAAGGAGTTTCGCGTTTTTAATGACATATTCATAAAGTTCCGTTCCAGGAAATGGAATCGTAATCATAAAATTTGCAATGTCCGGATTAGATTCTTTAGCGAAATCTATAGTTTTCTGCATAGTTTTTGGCACATCCCATGGGAAGCCTAACATAAAAAACCCATAAGTGACTATATTCACTTCATTAAACCATTTGATAACTTGTTTTACTCTCTCCAAGTCTAATTGTTTTTTAATTTTTTTCAGTATTTCTTTATCGCCTGATTCTATTCCAATACCGACCTTAAAAACACCAGCAAGTTTCATTTTATGAATCAGTTCTCTGGTTACTCCATCGGCCCTGACACAATTCTGGCAATTTATAAGTAAATCATAATTTTTTTCTATTAACATATCGAGGAATTTTTCGGCTCTTTTTATGTCCAATGTAAAATTATCATCTAGTATGTCTAGTTGTTTGACTCCGAAATCATTTATTAAATGGTCGACCTCTTGTAAAATATTCTCTGGTGAACGAGCCCTGAATGTGTGACCGAAAATACTTTTATTACAAAATATACAGTTGTATGGGCAACCTCTTGATGTCAATAATGGCGCTACTGGCAATTTTCTTGCTCTACATTTGTATTTGTTCAAATTAGGTTTAAGTAAATGATAATTTGGAAAAGGTATTTAATCTAAATCTCTTATTAATTCTCTCGCTTTATTGTGTATAATTTTACCATTATTTTTAAAAGAAATGCCATCTATAGTTTCAAGTTTTTCCCCTTTAACTATATCTAAAACTGTGCCTTCACCTTCACCTCTCACTACTATATCACAATGCGATAAAAAAACTTCAGGCATGACTGTTGGTAATGGGCCGCCACATATGGTAGTTTTATCTTTAAATTCATTCTTAATCAAAGTTAATAATTCATTTGCTGCCTTTGCCGTGACTATGTTGGCAGACACGCCTATTATATCTGGATTTTCTAATGAAATAATTTCAAGAATTTTATTGTTACTTGCTCTCGACATAAATGCATCAAAAACCATAGAATCGAACCCATTTTTCTCTAATAAACTAGAAATATACACTAAACCAAGCGGTGGATAAACAGTTGCTTCATTTATTCCAGATGCGTAATAAGGATTTGGACCTACAAATAGTGCTTTCATGTACAATTATTAAAAGGATACACATAAATTTTTTAATTAAAAAAGTGTAATTCGATATTAACTATTTATTTTTATTAGATTTTATTTGAATGAAATAATTTATAAGCAGAGAATAAACTCTCATATGCTGATATGCCCCTAAACTCTTTATAGGGCAAATTTTCATTTTCTATTGCTAACCTTTCTGCTATTTGAATATGCCAAGAATAAAAAACAGAAAAAATAAACAATTCTACCAACCCAAGAATAAAAATTAACTTTATCCACTTATCTGCATTTTTTCTTTTACTAACTTCCCAGAAACCAACCATGATTAAAAGAGGGACTATTACAGGTAAACCACTCCTAACGAGAGTAAGTATCACCCAACCAAACCAGAGATCGAAAAAAATGATGGGTAGAAGAATAAAATAGAACAAAACTCTATTTTTCTTCCAGAGCTTAATGAAACCTATTATACTAAAAAAATAAAGTAAGAAAGTTAAGTTTCCGGGGATGGAATGATAATAATGGTACGCCCAAGGCACATTATTGAAATTTGTTATTTCATGCGTATGGATAATTATCGGTGTGAACTGCGAAGCTATCTTAAAAATAAGGACTGAAGGGGTTATTGCATTAACTAAATTTATAGCTCTCACACCTATGATATATGTGATTGGTGTTTTTTTGAACCCTTCCCACAGTTGAGCAGTAGTGTATTTTTCTTCGAGTTGCTTATCATAATTGACGTACAACGGGAAGTTTATATAATCTGAGGTGGAAACTGTTCCGAAAGTACGATAATTCAAGAGTAGCCAGGGAGATATAACGATTGCAAAAATGACGATAACCTGTATGAACATACGTACATTCCTCTTAGGATTAGAGAGGAGAGAAATGAGTAAAGCCACACCTACATAAACCAAAGAATATTGATGAATTAGAAAAGCAATACCCGCAACTAACCCTAGCATATATCCAGATGTTCTTTTAACTAACAGAAGATAGAAGAATAAAAGGCAGAAATAGGCAGTAACCATCTTTGCGATTATAATCATTGATACTTCAATAAAAGGTATAACTTGTAAGAATATAACAGTCAAGAGTGCAATCCGCTTGTTAAACAATCCTTTTCCTAAAAGATAAGTCGGGAATATAAAAATTGTATTTATCAAAGTGTTTGCCAACTGAGCAACCCAAAAATCCTTTCCAAAAATAGCAAGAAAAAAAGAAATAATCATATAAAACCCAGGTGCTCTATAAGGCAAATAAAGATGTTCATCAACAGATTTTTGTAAAGTTGGTTCTTTTTCCAAGAGGAATAGTGATGTTTTATAATGACCAACCCAATCTGATGCCATCGGGTAGTATTTAATAAAAATTTGAAGAATTATTTTGTAAAAAAATGCCAAAAAAAATATAATTAATAACACTTTAACTTCTTTGTTAACTCTGATGTTTTTGATCATTTTTCTATTTAGGAATAGAAAGATCGAGACAGCCAACAAATATGGAAAAAATAGTAATTGAGACCAAACTATACCGAATGTAAAGAATAATGCGCCAATTAATAGTATAATAAGGATAGAAAAAAAGAATGAGATTGATAATTTTTCTAATTGATTAAATTTTTTAAAAAAAGGTGTAATAAGGATGCCAGGTAAAAAAAATAAAATAGGCATAAGGATAGCTGTAGAAAAATATGAAATTATTGAATATATCATTTAACAATCACTTTATCAAAACTTTCTAGCGTTTTAAAACATATTTAACTTTTTGCTTTTATGTTAATTGTATGACTCTAAAAGATAAAATTTTAATATTTTTTATTGCATATTTTGCACTTCAATTATTAATAACAGATAATTATATTTCAACTTCAGATGAAGGAACACACGCGATTATTGGGTTGTTCTATAAAGATCTAATTTACAATTTAAAAAATTTTCATTCCTTGAATGATATAATAAAATTCGGAATAAATTATCTTGTTAAATACCCGAAAATTTCGCTTTATTATCCACCTCTATACTATGTTTTTTTAGCAATTGCGTTTATGATTCAAGAAAGCGTAATTGTTGTAAGAATATTAAATATCTTGCTGACTCTTTTAACATCATACATCATCTACAAACTTTCCTTTGAATTTTTTGAAAAGGAATGGCCTTCTGTTCTAAGTTCTATTTTTTTCCTTAGTTTTTCGTTGATATTCTTTTATGCTGATAAAATCATGATAGATACCACTCAGATTCTATTATTTTCAACTGCACTTCTATATTACGTCAAAATAAAAAAAATGAAAGTACAAGACATACGTACAAAAAATATAGTTTTGCTTTCAATTTTGGTATCCCTAAGTTTTTTAGTAAAATTTTATTCTATTTTCTTACCAATAATTATTCTAATAGATTCTTTTTTGAAAGACAAAGAATTCTTCAAAAAAATTATAATCTCACTGATTTTATCAGGATTGGTTGTTTCGCCATACGTATTCCTTTACTACAAAACGAACTTGTATAAGATGACTTTTGGTAAATCCTTATATGAATATTCGAGTAATCTTGTATATTTTGATGTTTTCTTAAATTTTGGTATTTTCTTGGGTTTATTCGTAAGTATTTCTACTGCATATTTCTTTTATAAAAACAGAAAACATTATTTGTTTTTTATCTGGCTTTTTATTCCACTGATAGTTTTATTGTTTTTGGGGAACAAATCCCCTAGATATGCATTCATCCTGATGCCAATATATGCTATGGCGTGTGGGTTTACTCTTTCAAAAATTAAGGAATGGTCTGCATCAAAAAAAAGAAATTTATTGATTATAATTATTATAGTTTTGTT
>Ga0172362_10006198_pt1 | contig 10293 bp, 5 predicted proteins | sample LakKivs1_kivu2a2_FD_114534 | JGI IMG/M metagenome (GOLD analysis project Ga0172362, IMG submission 114534) | Sediment microbial communities from Lake Kivu, Rwanda - Sediment s1_kivu2a2 | ecosystem: Environmental > Aquatic > Freshwater > Lake > Sediment | place: Rwanda: Western Province, Lake... | reverse complement strand
CTCACAGGGAAGAAGGCTTGGCCGCACGTCTTGCACCGTGAACCTTGGAGGTTGTAGAGCTCCCTGTACTTCCGCCAATGAAGGGGGACGCCCAGCATCGCCATCCTCAATCCCTCCTCCTGACGATGGTCACCACAGCCGTTGCGCCGGAGCCACCGACGTTCTGGGCGAGGCCGACCTCCGCATCCTTCACCTGCCTTCCTCCCTCTGCTTCACCACGCAACTGCGTGACGAGCTCGACCACCTGCTTTATCCCTGTGGCTCCAACCGCATGTCCCCCGGCCTTGAGGCCCCCATCCGTGTTGACTGGGAGTCTTCCGTCCACGTAGGTCTGGCCCTCCTCGTAGAGTTCAGATGCCTTTCCCTTCGGAGAGAAGCCTAGGTCCTCTAAGGCGAGGAGCTCGGCTATGGTGAAACAATCGTGGACCTCAAGAATGTCTACATCCGAGGGGGAGAGCTTCGCTTCGCTAAACGCCTGTTGGGCAGCCTCTCGTGTGGCATCTATGGTGCATATATCCCTCCTGTCGAAGAGGGATAGGGTGTCAGAGGCCTGCGTACAGGCTTCGATGACTATTGGCGTATCGGTGTACTTCCCCGCGTCCTCTACTGGGGCTAGGAGTAGGCAGGCCGCGCCGTCGCTCATGGGGCAGCAGTCGTAGACTCGGAGAGGATCAGCTACGAGAGGCGACTTCTTCACATCCTCTATCGTTATCTTATTCCTAAAGTGGGCCTTGGGGTTGAAGCTGCCATGGTAATGGTTCTTAACTGCCACCTCAGCTAACTGCTCCCGTGTAAGGCCGTATTCATACATGTATCGACAGGCCATCATCGCATAGATCCCCGGGAAGGTGGCTCCGAAGTAGGCCTCCCACTCCGTGTCCATCGCGCCAGCCAAGGCCGAGGTCGCCCAACTACCTTGGGCATCCGTCATCTTCTCCACCCCGCCCACAGCAACTAGGTCGTAGAGGCCAGAGGCGACGGCTATGTAGCCCTGACGCAACGCTACCCCGCCTGAGGCGCAGGCGGCTTCCACCCTAACGGCTGGGGTGGGCTTGAGTCCTAGGAAGTCGGCTACGAGGGCGGCGACGTGTTCTTGTCCGAGGAACATTCCTCCTGACATGTTGCCTACGTAGAACATCTGGATCTCCTTCCCCCTTATCCCCGCCTCCTCCACGGCCATTAGGCTGGCCTCCAGCGCTAGGTCTCTCAGTCCTTTCTGCCAATGTTCCCCGAGGGTTGTGCTTCCTATGCCGACGATTGCCACATCGCGTCTATTACTCATTCTGCGGACCCCCTTAGTTGTCCTCTGAACCTTGAGTAGAGGGCGTAGTCGATGTACTCCCTGTGATTAATGTAGTATTCCACTGTGGGCGCCAAGGCCTGAACCTCCTGAATCCTTTCAGTGACGGTCAAGCTGAAGGCGTCTGACCCAGCGCCTGAACCGTAGGATGTGAGGAGAATCCTCTCACCACCCCTAGCCTTGTCCAAGACAGCGGCGAGACCCATTAGTGAGGAGCCTGAGTAGGAATTCCCCACCTTGGCCACGACAAGGCTTGGGAGAATCTTCTCCTCTGGAAACCCTAAGGCGCGTCCAGCCCTCAGGGGGAACTTCCCGTTAGGCATGTGTAGAACAAGATAGTCGTAGTCCTTCGGCGAGGTGCCGAGTTGTCTCATCAAACCTTGTGCACAGTTGATCACTTGAGTGAAGTAGCCCGGTTCGCCTGTGAAACGTCCTGCGTGTCGGGGATACCGTTCCCCCTCCCTCCTCCAGAAGTCGGGGACATCTTGGGTGAAGGAGTATGTTCCCTCGATCTCAACGATGATGTCCTTCTCGCCGACAAGGTAGGCTGCTGCCCCAGCCGCCGCCGTATATTCTAGGGCATCCGCGGGCTGCCCCTGAGCAGTATCCGAACCAATGGCTAGGCCGTACTTGATGTAGCCTGCCTTGACGAGGCCCATGCACGCTTGGATGCCCGCTGTTCCGGCTTTACAGGCGAACTCCATGTCGGCTGCGGTGAGTGAGGGGGTGGCGTTTGCTGCTTCGGCGATTATGGTCGCTGTGGGTTTGACCGCGTAGGGGTGTGATTCTGAGCCGACGTATATGGCGCCTATTTCCTTGGGGTCGAGGTTTGGCGCGCGTCTGAGGCAGTTTCGCGTTGCTTCCACGGCGAGGGTGGCTGTGTCTTCATCCAAGGAGGGTACGGACTTCTCCTCGACCATGAGGCCGTCCTTGTAGACTTTTGCGTCGTGGCCCCAGACCTTGGCTATCTCCTCGGCCTTGATTCTCCATCGTGGTATGTAGACGCCGTAGCTTACGATGCCGACCATGGTTGACACTAGCCCTGTTACATCATGCTATGATCTTATAAGACTTATACAATTGTCGTATAATATTTCGACAAAAGTCGAAATCATGAGGCCTTTGCTTGAAGCCTCGACGCGCTCAAGTATAGGAACCTATTGGACTCCCACATATGCCTAGTTTACGATAACATTGTCGATCTGGAAATACCTCTTCGCCAGCATCCTCGTCCTCTCCGCCGTCCTCCCCTCCCGCCCTATCGCGACACCCCGGTCACGACTATCCACCGTAACAACAGCGACCTTCCTGTTATCGAGGCGCTCGGTTATCCGAACCTCCTTGACCCTAGCTGGCGCGAAGCTGTTCTTGATGAGGCCGACGGCATCGTTCGCAGACTCCACAATCTCGACATCCCTCTTCACCATATTCCGGAACATCTTGATTCGAGAACCATGCTTCCCGATGGCGAGGCCTGTATCTCCAGGCTTTACAACCATGATGATCCGGTCCCGCTTCTCGTCGATGACGCAGTCGACAGCCGTAGCTCCGGTGACGCTTTCGAATAGGGCGATGTACCGCATCTCTTCACTGGTGAGCTTTATTCCTTGAGACATTCTAGAACGTCTTTCCCCATTATAGTGTCAAACTACCATTTAACGCCGCCTATATTTAGTTTTGGACCTCAGCCCTCTTTCTCCATCAGCTCTCTAACTTCCAGTGCAAGATCCGCCTCAGGGATCTCCCTGACAGCCAGCACCGAGACCGCAAAGGGCTTACGGCAGGCGATGCCTAGATCGCGGCTAGATCCAGGGTAATCTATTATCGGTATCGAGGAGAGAGTCGCGTGTTTTTCCAGCTCCTTCCGCGTTTCCTCTGGACAGTTATCTGATATGATTAGCGCCACGGCTCTCCCAGCCTCTACCGCATTCGCTGATTGGTTAACCCCGTAGAAGGCTCGTCCCGACTTCACGACGGACTGCGTCACACGGTTCACATCGACCACTATTGCTTCCCCCTAGTTCTCCCCCGTAGATGCTTGAGGGGTGACTACTTCCCCCTTCCCCATGCGCATGTAGATCTCTATGATCCCAGTTCCAACAGGGATGTTCTGCCCCACGATCACCGACTCAGTCACCCCCTTGAACATATCCACAGTTCCCTTAGCCGCAGCATCGACGAGCGTTGGTACAGTGATCTCGAAGGCTGCTCTAGCAATGACACTCGCCTTCTTACCGCTTACACCGTGCCTGCCAATCTGGTAGACCTCGCCCGTCAAGGTCATGATGTCAGCGACCAGCATTACGTGGCGAATATCCACATCAAGGCCCTGTTCATCCAGAACTCCTTGGGCCTCCTGTATCAGCTTGTTGCGTGCCGCTTCTATTCCCAAGGTTTCCGCTATCTCGTGAACATTGTTAGTCGTCGTCCTCGTTATGTCAATTCCCGGAACCTTCATCACCTTAGGCAGGTTCGACCCGTCGGTGCTGATGACCCATTCCTCTCCTGTGTCGCTGATGAGGGCCCGCCTTATACCCGGGATACCTTTGATGTGGGTGTTCGTGACCTTTTCCAGTACCTTCTGTAGATTCTTAGGGTCGTTAGGCCTCACGACCACGAAGTTTTCGTTGACTTCGCTTGTGGAACTCGAGATTTCGAACTTGCCTGCCAAGTCTTCTTGGGTTACTCCTCTGCCCTTCATCTTGTCAGGGCTGAGATGAGCTATCACCGCCCCTCTAAGAGGGTCTATGACCACGCTTGAGGAGACATCTTCCGCGGTTGTGAATACTAGCCGCTGGGCGATCGTTGTCGCTGCTTCTCTGCTATTTCTGTGCTCCTCGTCGAGGTAGATGGTCATTATGGGTGTCGACGGTTTCCGCCGCGCATCGACTATCTCTATCAGTCGGGGTAAACCGAGAGTGACGTTCTGTTCTTTGACTCCAGCGTAGTGGAAGGTCCTGAGCGTCATCTGTGTGCCTGGTTCGCCTATGGACTGTGCGGCGATGATTCCCACAGCCTCTCCCGGTTCAACCAAGGCGTTCTTGTAGTTGGCCGTGGTGGTCTCGATGAGTTTGTCAACTGCTTCGCTGGTTAGCTTTGCCTTCAGGGCCTGCTCTCTTATCTCTGAGACCAGGAGTGGTGTCAGCGACTCCTCAACCTTTGCCAGCTCCTCACTGATGTACTCTCCTGAGGCAGCCTCGCCTTTGCCGAAGCTGATGCTGAGGCGCTCGACTAGGCGTTCGATGTTCACTGCCTTGCCGTGGTCGCTCTTCGCGGGGTCTATTCCATCCTCGCCATATTGGAACTCTACGATGTCTCCCTGTGAATCTCTGACAGTGCCATCATGCTCAACTTTCAAGTACTCTAGGGCGTTGATCAGTCGTCTCTGCATGTAGCCGCTCTGTTGAGTCCTCACAGCTGTGTCGACGAGTCCCTCCCTGCCACCCATCGCGTGGAAGAAGAACTCCAAGGGATCCAGCCCATCCCTGTAGTTGGAACCGACGAATCCCCTTGCGCTTGGGCTCTGGTCGCCCTCCTTGAAATGGGACATCGCTCGGTTCCGGTAGCCGCGGAAGATCCTCTTGCCCCTAACCGCCTGCTGTCCGAGGCAAGCCGTCATCTGGCCGATGTTTAGGCTGGAGCCCCTTGCACCAGTTCTCGTCATGATTATGCCGTGGTTATCCATCCCGAAGTACTCGTCAGCGATCTCACCCGCCTCATCCCTCGCCTTCGCCAACTCATTCATAATATAAATCTCTAGAGACTCCTCAAGGGTCTGTCCCGGGAGCCGCGTCAACGTGCCTTGGTGGTAACTTTCGATAAGTTCCCGAACCTTCCTTTCCCTCCCGTCGATTGCGGAGTCTATTTTTCTCCGGGCTTTCTCGGAGAGGTCTAGTTCATCGAGGGAGTAAGTGAAGCCTCTCATGGATATGAACTCGGTGAGTAGGCGGCTGATGGAGTTAAGGAACTGGCGGCCCGCCTCTGTGCCGTAGTCCTTGACGATCCGGTGGTAGAGGCTCTCGGATCTCTCGGCGCCTATCGAGTTCTTGTCGATTACACCCCTCTCTAGAACGCCGTTCCTGACGACGACGTAGGCATCATGTTCGCAGCCCTCTCTTAGACAGGTGGGGCAGCGTTCACATACACTTGCCTTGAGTATGAAGTTCAAACTCTTGGGGAGGAATAGGCTGAATATCTGTTTCCCCGTCCACAATGGTTCAGGTTCCTTCTCCGATGGCTCTGGGACTTGTCCCTCGTAGCCTGCGGCGGCTAGTAATCGATTCACCTCTCCCTTTGTCAGCCTAGTCGATCTCTCAGTGAGAAGGTAGGCGGCCGTTATGAAGTCGCGTATGGCTCCGATTATGGGCCCTCCGTATCGGGGAGAGAGAATCTGGTCCTGAACCTGCATCAACATCATGGCTTCAGTCTGGGCCTCTTCGTTCTGGGGGACATGGATGTTCATCTCGTCCCCATCGAAGTCCGCGTTGTAGGGCGTGCATACACAGAGGTGGAGCCTGAAGGTCTTGTATGGTAGGACTTTCACCCTGTGGGCCATTATGGACATGCGGTGGAGCGAAGGTTGCCGATTGAAGATGACAATATCTCCATCTCTAAGATGGCGTTCCACAGTGAAGCCCACTTGAAGGGACTCCGCCACCTCCTTCAACTCACCCACGAACTCAAGGCGGATTCTCCTCCCATCTGGTCTGACAACGTACAGTGCACCCGGATAATTATTGGGACCATTGAGGATGAGTTGCTTCAACATATCGATGTTCCAAGCTGTAACCCTCTGGGGCACGGTCAGGCGCTTGGCTACCTCCAAGGGCACCCCGACATCATTAATGTCCATGTTAGAGTCGGGTGAGATGACCGTCCTCGCTGAGAAGTCAACTCTCTTCCCGGAGAGGTTGCTTCTGAAACGACCCTCCTTTCCCTTCAACCTCTGGCTCAAGGTCTTGAGCGCTCGGCCTGATCTATGGCGGGCTGGAGGAATCCCCGACGCCTCATTGTCGAAGTATGTGGTTACATGATATTGGAGTAGCTCCGATAGGTCTTGAACTATGAGGGCTGGGGCGCCTACATCGATATTCTCCTTCAGCCTCTGATTAATCCTCAGGATATCGACGAGCTTGTGGGTCAGGTCATCCTCAGAACGTATTCCCGACTCCAACGTGATGGAAGGTCGTACATATACGGGAGGGACTGGTAGAACTTGAAGGACCGTCCACTCCGGTCTAGCGCTCTCTGGGTCCAATCCGAGGAGGACTAGGTCATCATCTGGGACGCGCTCTAAGCGTTCCCGAATCATACTCGGCGTCAAACGGTTGGCCCCTCCACCACCTATGGTTTCTTGGAAGACTGTTGGCTTGGCGAAACTGATCTTCGACTGCTCTCCACCACAGTTGGGGCAGACGTTGTTCTTCTTGGCTCTGAGTTCGATTGTCTTAAACAAGTTCTCTGAAGGGGCTCCCAGAAGCTTTGTCTCCCTCTCGATAAGTCCCTTATACTCCTCGATCTTATCGTCAGCTAGGAGAATTCTACCGCAGTTTCTACAAGTAACTGCTAGAAGCTTGTAGATCAGTTTCGCGAAGGATGGGTGGACTACGGGCGCTGTGAGTTCGATGTGGCCGAAGTGGCCCGGGCATCTGGCCGCGGTGTTGCCACACGTCCTGCATCGCTGTCGGGGTTCAAGAGTTCCGAAACGGCCGTCCATGAGGCCATTGGCTATGGGCATCCCATCCTCGTCGTAGGTGTCAGCCATGAGCACCTCGGCGACTGACATACGCCTTATCTCGTTGGGCGATATGATTCCGAATTTAATACCATCAATCGACTTGTATGGTTCCTCTTCAACGATACTCATTTAGGCTCTCTCCTTTAGCACAAGTCTAGGCGATATACATAGGGCCATCATCTCTTGGAGCAAGAGCTTGAAGGCGTATGAGACGGTGACCTGAGAAACATCGCTGTCCTCACCACAGATTTTACAAACGTACCTCCTTTGTTTGAAATCGAGGTAGGCGAGGTAGCCACATTTTTCACAGACATATATGCTGCTCTTGTCCGACTCTTCCAAGAGCCGATCCTTGATAAGAAGCGCGGCACCATGGCCTATAAGACAGTCCCGCTCCATCTCACCGAACCTCAGTCCACCACCGCGAGAGCGTCCCTCGGTAGGTTGGCGGGTCAACATCTGGACTTGCCCACGGGCCCGAGCGTGCATCTTGTCCGCGACCATGTGGTGGAGCTTCTGGTAGTAGACTACGCCGATGAAGATGTCGGCGGTTAATTTCTCCCCAGTGATGCCGTTGTACATGACTTCCTTGCCTGCGGGCTGGAAGCCATAGTTTACGAGGATCTCCCGTATCCTCTCTTGCGTAACGTTGCTGAAGGGTGTACCATCAAGGATTTCTCCAGTGAGAGCAGCGGCCTTTCCGGCCACAGATTCGATGAACTGTCCTATAGTCATGCGTGAGGGGATAGCGTGGGGGTTGATTATGACATCAGGGATGACTCCATCCACGGTGAAGGGCAGGTCCTCGGGGGGCACGACCATTCCGATGACTCCCTTCTGACCATGGCGGGAGGCAAACTTGTCCCCGAGTTCAGGTATCCTTTCATCCCTCACTCGAACCTTGACGAGATCGCTGCCTTGCGACGAACCTGTCATGAAGACCTCGTCCACAGTGCCTGTCTCTGTCGGTCTCATCGTGACGGATGTGTCTCGTCGTGTCGGTCCCTTGACTTCGAATTCCCTGTATTCTTCTAGGAATCTGGGCGGACTGGTTCGGCCCACTAATACATCGTTCCCGTCGATAGTGGATTCGACACTAACTATGCCATCTGGCTCTAGTAGGCGATAGTATTGTTCGCCTCTGAATCCGCGCGTGCCGGGCTCTGGGATCTCGAATTTGTCCTTTAGGCCTCCGAGGTATCTTCGGCTTTCGGCCCTATAGACGCGGAAGAAGGTCGATCGGGCTATTCCACGATCGACGGAGGCCTTGTTGAAGACGAAGGCATCCTCCATGTTGTAGCCTTCAAAGGAGATGACTGCCGCAATGAAGTTCTGGCCGAAAGGTCGTTCGTAGATGCCTAGGACATCCATCGGTTTTGTCTTGACCAGCGGTATCTGTGGGTAGTGCAGTACGTGGAACTGGGTATCGACTCGGTTAAAGAAGTTTGTCGCGAAGATTCCAAGGGCTTGCTTGGCCATGGCGGCTTCATACGAGTTTCTGGGAGACTGGTTGTGTTCTGCATAGGGGATTATGGATGTACAAATCCCGAGGATGGTGTAAGGGGATATTTCGACATGGGTATGATCTGCCGAAATCTCGCTGAAGTTTAAGGCGATGTGGGAGTTCTCCTCCTCTTCAGCGTCCAAGTACTCAATTACTCCTTGCTTCAGGAGGTCTGGCCACCTCTCCTCTCCTGATCTAAGCTTCAAAATCATGTCCTTCGTGAGTCTCGGAGATCCCTCTTCCACGACGATGAGAGGCCTCATCACCCTGCCTGCATCACAGTTCACATAGACCTCATTGGCGACGATTCCCCTGTAGGTAGAACGATAATGCGCAATGCTGACATCGGGGGCTATCTCATCCCTCTGCCGCATATCTCTAACGGTTCTGACCAAAGCTTCAGGGCTGGAGCAGAAACCGACTAACGCACCATCGAGGAAGACCTTAGCACTATTCGCCTTAACACTTGCATCCTCTCCCCCTGCAGGCAGTACCCCAAGCATGAATATTGCCCGCTTGACTTCGTCTGAGTCCCTCTTCACAGATATCTTGGCCATGAGGCTCAGGTTCTTGACGAGACCACAATTAGATCCCTCAGGCGTCTCGTTTGGACAGAGTCTTCCCCAGTGGGTTGGGTGGAGGTCCCTCGCCTCGAAGTTGGGCTGGCTTCTGCTGAGGGGTGATTGGAGGCGTCGGAGATGGCTTAGGGTTGAGAGGGAGTTAGTTCTGTCAAGAAGTTGGGTTATGCCCACTCGACCGTGTCCCCAGTTGCCTGTGGCGAGGGAGTGTTGAACCCTCTCAGTTATTATCCCATGCCTCACGGCGGCGCTTATTGAGAGTCTCCTCCGCCGAACGCTCATCCGCTCAAGCTGATACTTGACATCCCTGCACAGGTTACGGAAAGCGACCCTGAACAGATCTGCCAAGAGAGAACCTGCCAGTTTCAATCGTTTGTTAGCGTAATGGTCTTTATCATCCTGCTCCCTCAGGCCCAACTTCAACTCGATGACACGCGAAGCCATCTCACCCAAGAAGTAGGCCTTATCCCGCCTTCGTTCAGATGTGTTCCCAATGTGGGGAAGGAAGTTCCGGTCGAGGATGCTATCCGCACGTCTGAGGCGATACTCTTCAACTTGGCCGTGAGCAACCCGGTTGCCGATGTAGGTAATCGCCTGGGCCACGGTGTTCACTCCTTCGGCTTCCTCAAAGGAGGCGTCGAGCGTATTCTGGACATCCTCGAGGCTTGAGACGATCTCTACGATTTCTTTGTCGGATTCTATGCCTAGGGCCCTCATCAATATGGTGAAGGGGATGTCCGCTGGGACTCCTGGGATCGATACCACTAGAGCGTTGTTAGGTTTCAGCTTGACAGTTATGCGTGCTCTGAAGCCAACGGTCGTCGAGAAGACCTTTGCCCTGAATACTGGTCTGGTGCCTGAGTCGTCCCGGTCGACTGCTATACGGTTGGGGGCTAGATCCTCCAGAGCCACTATGACTCTTTCGGAGGCGTTGACGATGAAATATCCGCCTGGGTCGCGGGGATCCTCCCCGGCCTGAATGAGTTCGTTGCCACTATTGTTGTACAATAGGCAGAGCCTAGACGTCAGCATCACAGGTATGTCGCCGATGTGCACGAGTTCTGATAATTCTTCCCTGTCATCTCTTACCACGGCCATCTCAAGATAGAGTGGAGCAGCGTAACTGAGGTTCCTAAGCCTGCACTCCATGGGATATACAGGGTGGTCAGACCCG
>Ga0172362_10006195_pt1 | contig 10297 bp, 8 predicted proteins | sample LakKivs1_kivu2a2_FD_114534 | JGI IMG/M metagenome (GOLD analysis project Ga0172362, IMG submission 114534) | Sediment microbial communities from Lake Kivu, Rwanda - Sediment s1_kivu2a2 | ecosystem: Environmental > Aquatic > Freshwater > Lake > Sediment | place: Rwanda: Western Province, Lake... | reverse complement strand
TCCTGGTCTTCGGCAAGACCTGGAGCCAGGACGATTACGACCTGAACCTGCCCGACGAATACCTGGCCCTGTGCCGAAAAACCCTTACCCGCTTCGGCCAATTCCAACCCAACGTCCGGTGCGATACCTGGCAGGTTAGCACCACACCCTACCGTACCCGCGACGGCCACGTCTTGGTCAATCTCTACAACGATACGGTCACTGAAAAAACCGTTACGGTATCTATCCGCAAAGACTTAGTATCCAAAACCGACCGACCGTTCGATCTTGGCCGTGGAATTCCCCTGCCGCTCCGGGATGCCGGAGAGTACTGGCAGACGTCCACCACGGTGCCCCTGCTCCGAAACACGGTGATTGTCTTTGAAAACAAATCGTGAAAAGGGATATTGGCATCCGTGGCGGTAATCCCGATGCATACTGAACATTCACAATCGGGGTGGCATGGGCAAGTCCGCTTGCCCGTGTAACGTAGCTCAAGCCTCCGGCTTGAGTCACAAGCGGGACGCTTGTGCTACAAAGACATGGCCAGCCGAAGACGGCAGGCCATGCCACCCAAAATAAGACTCGCAAGAATTTGCGAGCCGAAAAAAAAGACACGGTCGGACAAGCCGACCGTGCCACAATTTCTTCTTCTTTAGCTGAAAGCTGACCGCTTTACTTCACCGCTTCCACCGTCCGGCGGGAGGTCGCGGCGGGGACGGCCATCTTTCCAAGGTCCGCATGGCTGTTTTCCGCAATGAACCGGTCCACCATGTTGCGGGCGTCCCAGTCCGGATACTGTTTCGGCGGATGCTTCATCGCGTACGCGCTGATCGCTTCCAGCGGTCCGCTGATCCCACGGTCCTTGGCCAGCTTGCAGCACCGGATCGCGTCCACCGCCACCCCGGCGCTGTTCGGCGAATCCTCGACGCTCAACCGCAGTTCCAGGTTAAACGGCACGTCGCCGAATTGTTTGCCTTCCATGCGGATGAAACAGACCTTGTTGTCGTCCTGCCAGTGGATAAAGTCGCTGGGCCCGATGTGGATGTTCTCCGGGGCCAACGGAACATTAAGCTGCGATTGCACGGCCTCGGTCTTCGAGATCCGCTTGCTCTTGAGCCGCTCGTGATTGAGCATGTTCAAAAAGTCCGTGTTGCCCGCCGTGTTGAGCTGGTAGGTCCGTTCGAGCTTCACCCCGCGGTCATCGAACAGCTTGGTCAGCACACGGTGGGTAATGGTGGCCCCGAGCTGGCTCTTGACGTCGTCGCCGACGATCGGCAGCTTGTGGTCCCGGAACCGCTTGGCCCAGGTCGGATCCGAGGCGATGAAGACGGGAATGCAATTGACCATACCGCAACCGGCCTGAATGGCCGCGTCCGCGTAATACCGAGCCGCCTGTTCCGATCCCACGGGCAGGTAGTTGATCAATATATCCACCCGGCTTTCCTTGAGTATCCGGATCACATCCACGGACTTTTGGTCCGCGACCCGAAACGCACGCGTTTCCGGGTAATCCGCCATGTGGCTTGGAACGCCGTCGAGCACATGGCCCATCTGAACCGGCACGTTGAACTTCGGAATATCGCGGCAGAACGTCTTGGTACAGTTGGGCAGGGCGAAAATCGCCTCCGAAACGTCCTTGCCCACCTTACGGCTGTCTACGTCGAACGCCGCCACCACCTCGATGTCCTCCAGCCGGTACGGGCCGACCGTCGGGTGCATCAAGCCGGAGCTCGACAAGTCCCGCCCGTTCCGGTAGTAATAAATTCCCTGGACCAGCGAGCAGGCACAGTTACCAACCCCCACAATGGCTAATCGTATTTTGGCCATGAATATTCTCTCCTTAACCTGGTTGTCCCGTTCTTCTTTCCTCCGGTGGTCATTCCCTTGGAAAGAGAATATCCTTTCGGACCCCGTTACATTATTAAAAAGGAACGTAATTCCTAACCCGTTATTAATATACCCGTTTTGCCGATAAAGTCCAACTTAAATCCCCCCTTGGACCTTTGAATTTCGGACCCGTTCCAAACCTTCACAAGTCAACTCAATCAGCCGGTCCGCTCCCGTATCCGCTTTGCCGGTCCACAGTTCCATCAGCAGGTCTCGCACGGCGGATTTGGACAGTCCGGCCGTGTCCCCGGGCAGATGGGCCGGAAGCGGATCGATACTGTCGTGGCGATTGACCATAGACAAAAGTCCCGCCGCCGCGCCCAAGGCGAGGTTCGACGGCACAACGTCGTATTTAAGTGCCAACCGCATGGTGCCGTACAGCCGGTCGTCGTAACCGAGTTTGCGAACATGGTCGCGCCCGACGCGCGAGACCAGGTCGTTGAGGTTCGGGTTCACCATCCGTTCCAGCAGATCGTCCGCATACTCGGTGTACCCCTCGGGAGTAAAGAGCCGGTCGTTGAGACCGGCGTGACGGCGGATCAGGGCGGCCCCGGATTCGTCGATGAACGCCCGCCGGGCGATGTCCATGATCGACCGGTCGCGCCCGGCGTCCGCGATCGTATTGTAGCTTTTCAAGTCCGCCAGGTACGCGATCAAGGCGTGGATGGCGTTGTGCCCGTAGAGCTTCGCCTCCTCGAACGGCAGCAGGTCGGGCTTTTCGATAAAAACCCCGATCCCGCGAGGGTAGCCGGAGAGATTGATTTTCGAAATCAGGATCCGGTTGAACTCCTCGACCAGCACGGCCCGGCCGAACCCGGGCGCCACGGTCTTTAAACCCAGCCGCGAGATTTCTTCCGCGTCGGTAATCACCCCGCTCATCTTGCCGATCACCGTGTTAAGAACCTGAACACCAGCAAGCTTTTCAGCGGGAAGTTTCTTCGTCAGGTGGTCGGTGAGGATCTCCGCGGCGTGATTGTTATTCTCGGCCGCGTAGATCACGGTAGGCAAGGCTTCCTTCCGGCGGTCCAGGCCACGGGCCAGGACATCCACCACGCTCGGTGAGCCCAGGCCGTAGATGTTCACGCTCGGCAGGCCGGTCGCCATCTCGTCGGACACCGCGACGGCCTGGACCAGACTCTTCTGATCACGCTCGTCCCGGGGATTAAGCAGCTCAACCCCGTCCACCGTAAACGGATCAATCCGATGTTTCCGGGCAATGTTGATCGTATACCGCCCGCCGTTATCGCGAACCACCTTCACCAGCGCCGGGTCCACCTCGGCCACGGCGAACCGTGAAAAATTACCCGTCCGATACGCCTCGTACAAAAACAGAGCACTCTGAATCGGCCCGAACCCAAAACCCACAAACGTCTTATTCAAATTACTTATCCTTAAAAAGTCCCTGATTTAAACCCATTATGTTCAAGGCATTGAACCGTTACCTGCCGTCATATCCATTGCCTAGCCATGTTGTCAATGAAATCAAACCAGACTTTCTCATCTTGTGAATTATCAATCGCCTCAATTGCCTTATCGAAAAACTGTTTTAATATCTCGGTTTCAGTAAATTGTTTCCTTACCCCGGTTTCCATGAACTTGATGAAGGTCGGTAAAGCCATAGGTATGATTTTGGTTTTTCCGCCATACACTCTTGTGTGCATGCGATTAAGATTATAGAAATGTGCCAAGGCGGCATCATTTATTGTCGGAGCAAGAAACAAGCAGAATACAGGTTTTTCTTTGAATATTTTTCGAATGTTGCCGTAGTGTCGGGCGACAGGCTCTCCTTCCATTTCATATTGCCTGCACCCGGATGACAATGTAACTTCAACGATCAGGCCAAAATGGTCGTATTCACATTCGATATCCGGCTTATTTCCCTGTGCCGTACACAAAGGAGCGCCATCAAGATCAAAGCTGAAATTGCCATGAACCTTTATGGCATAGTTGAGCATGGTTAAGGCTCGCCATACATTCCATTCTAAATACAAGGAAGGATCGGGGAGTTCTCTGTGGTGTATTTGCTCGAAAACCGATAAAATCTCGGGAAATTCATCGTATGATTTGAGGGCTTGTGTGGTTTTTTCCAGATTATTCGCTCTCTGTTTCTGTTCAAGAGTTGAAAGGTATTCCTTAAGTTTTTCAATGGTCATACTGGGTTTGACAAACCTGGTGCCATCTGTAATTTTTCCAATCCGGGCAAGAAGATATCCTTTATCATCCGTAAGAAGCTTAGGATTTGAGGGGTCAAAAAGATAGCTCTTGAAACTGTCTTGGTCGGTAAATTGCCGGGGTTCTCGTTCGACTGTTTTTAATAAGAATTCAACTTCACCCCGTTTGAAATCGGATACCTTCAAACGCAATTCGTTTTGTTTGAAGGTTACAAGTTGCGTAGCGCGTAAATATCGCATGAACGCGTCAGCGTAATCCCTCATGTTATTTTTTTTGGTAGCGATAAATCTTTTGGCCGATTTTGTCGAGCTTTCCCGGGTCGAGTATTCACGCCGAGATAATTTTCCCGCAAATGTTTCTTTTAACTCACGATGAAAACATTCTTCAATGAAAGTTCGTCGATTTATACGAGTTTTCTTGCCTTCTTTCCGAAACCTTAATATTTTTTCTTTTATGGCGTCGTATTTTGAAAGATGAGTCAGTTGCAGGAAAAATATGGCCATTTCCGTTTTAGAAAGACCATCAAGGTCGTATGCCAGCCGTAACAACTCAAGATAGGGTTTTACATAAAAGCGATCGCTTGTACCGGAAACATGATACGGCGACGGCAACTGAAATTTCATGAGTTGCCGAGTGAAAATCTCGTCAACCCTTTTATTCTCGAGCAAAAGGCGTCCAACCGAGGTTATCGCGATTTCGGGTTCAAGATCAACAAAGCCCAAAGCTTTTGGAGATCGAGTAATGCGATCTCTTGCCGCAAAGGGGATGTCGGTGGGCTTGGTTTCCCCTTCGTAGAAACCGGACTGGAAAAGAAGGTTAAAGTATTGTATCTGAATGTCCTCATTACCCACCCATATCTTCCCGGAGAAATTCTCGGTGAGCAGTCGAATCTCTGGAATTGTTTTCTCCAGAGTACGCGGCGAAGTAAAGGCAAACAATGTATCGGATTTAGCCAAATTTGCCATTGCCATTCAACCATTTGTACTCTTCACCGTCCACGAGAAGGGATTTGGGTTGTAACTTATCCATCCCGGTTCGATTGAAATAATTGATACGTGCCGCCGCAACGCGAAGAGCGGCTGGAGCAATATCACATCCGATGAATTTGCATTCGCGGCGTAACGCGGCTATGGCGGAAGAACCACTCCCAACAAATGGATCGCAAACAAGAAAATCCCTTTCAACGCTGCCCGATAACATCGCCTCGAACAATTCGACGGGTTTTTGGGTCGGATACTTGAGGGCTGAAACTCGTTTTATCCGCCAGACGTCAGGAATGGTCCTTGTTTTTAAAGGCCGTTTGCCTTTGCTGGCGAAAAGGATAAATTCATGGCGTCGACGAAAATAATGCCCCATCCCGATATTAACTTTATCCCAAACGATCAAATTTTTTACCTTAAAAACCTCCCGAACAACAGGCCCCAGGGTAAGAAGTGAAAAGGAATCAAACATAATGTAAATATGTCGGTTTGGTTTCAGAATTCGGTAGCATTCCGTAAGGAAAAGTCTGTAGTTGTCTTCGGTATCCAGGAATTCATCGAACCATTTTCCTGACGTTCCCTTCTCCGAATATTTTCCAATGATCCTTCCCCTCCCAAGCTGAAGGTATTGATTCATGCTTGAATAGGCCGGGTCGGTCACAATCAGATCAACGCTTTCCGAAGGAAGTTTGGACAAAAAATCCAAGACATTAGCTTGATAAAGATTAACGCGATGATCTTCCGTCTCGAATATATGCGAATTACTCCCCATTACACCTACATGGTCAGCATTACCTGTAAACAAATCGTTCATTTCAAATGGGGTTTTCAGTCTCATAGTGTATTATCTTATCTATGTCTGACTGGTAAATGAAACGCTCTTTTTCGTAATGTTTTCATACCTTAATTCTAAACGTCCATCCGAAATGTTCAAGGGTGTGATGGCTATTTTAAATTGGCCTCCAGGAATTCCTCTTCCTGCCGGCCGTCCCAGTGGTCGATGAACCGCAACTCGGGGATTTCCGCGTGGGGGTACAGGATCACCTTGCCGTCCACCTTCGCCTCCTCGATCATCTTCAGGACCTGGGGCGCGTGCTTCAGCGAGCCGATCCCGCAGACGTAGTTGCCCGGGTCGATGTCCTTGCGGGCCAGGGCGTCCAGCGTCGCCTTCAGGTCCGACGGCTCGCCGCCGCTGGAGCCGACCAGCTTGATCTCGTCGTAATGTACCCGGATCGCGTCCACCTGGAGCAGGTTCTTGCCTTTGGGCAGGCCGCCGAACAAATTCGCCACCCCGCCCTTGCCGAGAAGTTCCAATGCCGATTGCTGCACCGCCTGAACGCCGACGGCCAGGATAATGTCGTCCGCGCCGGACCCGCCCGTCAGTTGTATCAATGTCTCCTTGAGCTTGTCACCGGTCACGGCCACCAGGTTGATCCCCAGCTTGGCGGCCTTCGGACCCACGGTCCGCCGAGCGATTTCCAGCCGTTCCGGGATAAGGTCCGCAATCAGCAGGTGCTTCGGGCGAAACCGCATCGCCATTTCCAGGTGCATCCGGCCCATCGAGCCAGCCCCGATCACCACCGTCGTGCCGCCCGGCAGGCATCCGAGCATCGGCTCGCGCGGAGCGAACGGGTCCTTCTTGAATACGTGGTACTGGCGCTCCTGCGCGGAATACACGCAGGAAATCGGCTCCGCCATCGACACCGCAAAGTACGGCAGCGAAGCGTCGGGCAGCGGCAGCAGGCACTGACCCTGGAGCACTTCCTCCTGGATCAGCAGATACTCGGCCAGATTGCCGCCCAAAGTATATCCGACGGCGCACTTTTTCATCCCTTCCGCGTGGTTCGCGTACCGCTCGCGATGGTTGATCGGGGCGACATCGACGGCCGGCTGGATGCCGAACCGCTGCCCGGGCTTGTACTTGCCCACCAGGTTCTTTCCCGCCTTGACCACCGTGACCGAACCCTCATCGCCGAGGATCACCGGAAACTTATCCACGTCCCAGCCGTTGAGGAACGTGTGCTTGCTGCCCTGGGCTACGAGCTTCAGGATCGACGTACAGACCCCCGCCGCGTCCACCCGGCACAAAACCTGGTTGTCTCCGACGGCCGGAACCGGAACTTGTTCCACTCGAATATTTTCAAAACCCACGCCCCGGCAGATCACGGCGGTCATGGTCTGAGGAATATTGAACGTCTTCTGATCGCGATACGTCGAAATTTTGCTCATTCCTTTCCTTTACTGTTCCTCATAAATGATGGTGGGCCAAGGCCCACCCTACATATCCTATGCGTCCTATGGCTGAAAGCTGAAAACTGACGGCTGACAGCTTATTTGTATTTCGCCTTCAGACTCATGCCCTTGGTTGCGCTCTTGCACGCCAGGTCGATGATATGGATGGGCCGACGCGCCCATTCGCCGGTAATCACCAGCGGCGTACCCTTGACGAGATGGTCGGCGATGTTCTGATAGAACCGCCACGATTCGCCTTCCGGATTCCGGCCTTTGGTGATAATCGTTTCCGAGCCCTTGGGAACAATCGTCTTCCACTCTTCCCAATCCAGGATATATGTGCCCTTGTTACCCGTTATTTCCAGCCAGCCGCGATCACCTTTCGCGTTGGCGTCAATCGCGGACATACACAAGGTCAGCCACGCCCCGTTGGCGAACCGGACGACGGCGAACCCTTCGTCCTCGATGGTGTCCTTTTTCCACACGCATTGTTTGTGCCAGTGCCCGCACTTGGCGAACCCGGTCACTTCCTTGATATCCGAGTTGATTATCTGAAGCGAATATTCTAAGAGATGGACGCCCCAGTCGTAAAGAATGCCGCCGGAAATCGTCTTGCTCGACCGCCACCAGTCGCCGGGTTTGTGGTATCCGCCCATGTGGGCCTCGATGCGGAAAACGTCACCGATCACGCCGGACCGGATGGCCTTGACGGCCTGCATGATCACCCCGTCCCAGTGACGGTTGTGGTAGGTCGAAATCACCAGCTTCTTCGACTTGGCCGTATTGATCATCGCGTCGCATTCCTCGGTGGTGATGGCAAAAGGCTTTTCGCAAACCACGTGCTTGCCCGCCTTGAGGCATTGAACCGCCAGCTTCGCGTGCGTGTTATGGGGCGTGATGATGGTGACCAGATTCACATCCGACCTTTTAAGCATCTCGGCGACCGAGGTGTAAGTTTCAATCCCCGGAAAATCCTGCTTGGCCACCTCGAGGCGGGCCTTGTCCAGCTCCGCCACGGCCACCGGGGTCATTCCGGCACGTTTCATTTCATTCAGATGGCCTTTGCCCATGTTAAAGGCGCCGCCGTACCCGATCACACCGACCTTGATGTCGGACGCTTTGCTAAAACGCTTCATTGCAAAAATCCTTATAAAAAGTGTATTTCTTCTTCTACTTGACTTCTCGACTACTCTCTTCTTACGTTATCCCCGCCCGCGTAATATCATGCAGGTGAATCATTCCGATCGGCTTGTGATTCTCATCGCAAACGGGCAGCTCGATGATCTTGTATTCCCGTAAAATCTCCAGGGCCTTGACGGCCAGGGTGTCCGACCGGACGAACTTCGGGCCGCTCGAAACCATATCGGGCCGGGCGAAATTCGCCCGACGGCCCAGCAGGTCGCGGATCCGGACGTTCATATCGATCGGCCCGCTGAGCAGACACCGCCGCAAATCCCCGTCGACGAACACCCCCACCAGCCGGCCGTCGTCGTCCACCACGCTTGTTGCCGCCATCTTCGTCTGCGTCATGACCAGGACCGCGTCCTTGAGCGGGGCGTCCAGGTGCACCACCGGATTGTCCGAACCCGTGTGCATCAAGTCGCCCACCTTGGTCAGCAGCCGCCTTCCCAGCGACCCGCCCGGATGGAACAAAGCGAAGTCCTCGGGGGCAAACCCACGGGCCTCCAGCAGCACCATCGCCAGCGTATCGCCCAAAGCCAGCATGGCCGTCGTGCTCGCCGTCGGGGCCAAATTCAACGGACACGCCTCACGCGGTACGTTAAGAACCAGCGAAACGTCCGAATGTTTAGCCAACTCCGACTCCGGATTCGACGTGATCGAAATCAGCGGCGCGCCAATGTGCTTGAGGTACGGGATAATCCGCAGCACCTCCTCCGTCTGACCTTTGTGCGAAAACGCTACGGCCAGGTCCTCACCCGTGATCATGCCCAGGTCCCCGTGAATGCCTTCCGACGGGTGCAGGAAAAACGACGGCGTGCCCGTCGAGGCCAGAGTCGCCGCCACCTTACGGGCCACGTGACCGGCCTTGCCCATCCCCGTCACGACCACACGGCCCTTGCAGTCCAGCATGAGCCGGATCGCACGCTCGAACGACGGGCCCAGAACGCTTTCCAACCCGGAAACCGCCTGGGCCTCCATCGCGATCACCCGCCGCGCCGCTTCAATCCAGTTGACGTTCTCTTTTGCGTTCATATTTTTTCATAACCGGTTTTACTTTCAACCGGTCGATCTTTCTTTGTAGCCCCGGCAGGGGCGAAATAAGGCTAGCCCACGGCGTAAGCCGTGGGACCATTCCTCGCATTTTTTTCAGCCCCTGAAAGGGGCGATCCTCTTGGCCTTTTCTTCTGTCGCCCCATCCGGGGCTGGTTCCTTTATTATAATGACTCCCCGTGCTCACGCACGGGGCTATCATTCTATCGTCCCTCCGGGACTGTACAACCGGTCTTTTCTGTTTTCACTTGGCCACTTTAAGAAGTTCTTCCTCCGCCGCCTTCGTCCACTGACCGCCGACCAGCTTTGCCGCCACCGTCGGATAGACGGCCGGCAATTTCGACAGCGGAATCAGCCCGACCTCGTGCAACGACGGATAAACAATTATTTTACCCGCCAGCGTCCGATTCTCAACCGCCCTAATACCGTCCGCCGCGCCGGCCATGCCCGATACCGCGTCCACCGAGCAATTCGTATCCAGGGCCCCGCGATCCATCTTGTCCAGCACGATCTTCATGTCCCGGATCACCGACCCGCTCGTGCCGAACATGAAGCACCGGTTCCGGATGTACGTGTCCAGATCCAACTCCTGCTTCGTCGGGGCGGGAATTCCCGCGAAAATATTGATCAAACACCCGGGCAGGCTGTTCTTGATCGCGTCGGCAACCAAAGCGCCCACCGGGGCCATCAGCGCAAAATAGCTGAACTTTTCCGCCATCGGCGTCGTCTTCGGATTAACCATCCGCAACGACACGCCGTTGGCCTTGGCCAGAGGCGCCGCCTTTTTGTACAGCGACTCCAACCGCGTATCG
>Ga0172362_10006194_pt1 | contig 10298 bp, 9 predicted proteins | sample LakKivs1_kivu2a2_FD_114534 | JGI IMG/M metagenome (GOLD analysis project Ga0172362, IMG submission 114534) | Sediment microbial communities from Lake Kivu, Rwanda - Sediment s1_kivu2a2 | ecosystem: Environmental > Aquatic > Freshwater > Lake > Sediment | place: Rwanda: Western Province, Lake... | reverse complement strand
CTCTTTTTCGTTGCTGAACAGGTTTTCGGCTCCAGGATGGCTGAAGGCAATCAGGCGGGCTATGATGTTCCAGCGTTTTTCCTGGTCGATTTCGAGCGATGCAATGGATTCGGTTCCATCGACAAGGGCGTGCAGGTAGTCAAGCTCATCGGGCTGGAGAGCGGTTGTCAGCAGGAGACCGAACCAGATGATCTGCTCCTGCTCGCTTTTACCGGACCGGCCCAGGCGTTCGCGGGCCATGGTGTTGAGCCTGGGCATCCATATTGTTCTGTTTTCATCAGTCAGGTATAGCGTTACTACGGCATTGATCTTTGCGATAAGATGGCTGTTGAGAATTGACAGATCCTTTTCTTTCATGCCGAGCTCAATGCCCATTTCTATGAACCCGGTCGGATCGAAGGCATTATCGCGCACCATCTGCCAGAGGCTGCCCAGAACGAGCCGACGGGCAAACGGATCTTCAAGGGTACCGAGCGACTGGCGGGCGATGGCGATATCATCCGGGCTGTAAAAGACTTTTACATAATCGTGGTCGTGCGTATTGAGGATCACGAATGCTGTATCCGGTTGCAGCTGTGCCTCGGCGGTTTTCCCGTCGATGATGATCTTTTGGGTTTCGTTTTCGACGAGCGCGCCGCCGCTCAGACGGTAGCCTGTAAATTCGATGGCATGCTGCCGGATGAGATCGTTGCCGACCGAACCCAGCTGCTCGATCCTGAGCCTGCCGTTCCCGATTCGGCTCAGGAGGGTATTGACGCCGGTGGTTTCGAGCCACTGGCGGCTCCAGGCGACAATGTCGATGCCGCTTGTTTCCGACATGATTGAAAGAAAATCATCCAGAGTGGTGTTCTTTCCAGCAAATCGTTTGAAATATTTCCCGATGGCGGCGCGGAAGGCCTCGTCGCCGATGTAGTACTGAAGCTGGCGAAGCACCGAGGCGCCCTTGGAGTAGCTGATGCCGTCAAAATTGCTGAAGGCCTCGATGGTATCGCGGGCCGAAGAGGCTATGGGGTGGGTGGTTGCATACTGATCCTGCTGATAGGCCCACTCTTTGCGGACATACATGTGTTCCAGGGCATCACTGAACAGTTTCCCTTTGGACATGGTGAAATAGGAGAGGTAGTCGGCAAAGCTTTCGTTGAGCCAGAGGTCGTTCCACCATTTCATGGTCACCAGGTCGCCGAACCACATATGCACCATCTCGTGGGTGATGGTATTGGCACGGTCCAGGTGCTCGCTGTAGAGCTTTTTATTGCGAAAGATATAGTGTTCGCTGAAGGTGACGCAACCCACATTTTCCATGGCTCCGAAATTGAATTCCGGGACAAAAACCTGGTCGTACTTGTCGTATGGATAGGGGTAGTCGAAGTAGGCCTCCAGGGTGGCCATGGCTTCCCTGGTGATGGCAAGGATGTTGTCCGGGTCCATGTGTTTTGCGAGCGATTTCCGGCAGTAAATGCCAAGCGGAATGCGGTTGTAACGCTCTCCCCACTTGCTGTAAGGACCTGCGACCAGGGCAAAGAGGTAGGTGGAAAAGACAGCCGTGCGTGTAAACGCAATCGTTACCTCATCGCCGTTTGTTCGGGTGTGCTCGGGCAGGGCGTTGTGGATATAGGTCCATTTTGAGGGTCCGTGTACCGTGAGCTGGTACGAGGCTTTTATATCGGGCTGATCAAAGCAGGGGAAGAGGCGGTGGGCGTCGTAGGGCTCGAAGTCGGTATGCAGGTACTCTTCACTGTCTGCGGGATCCTGAAATTTGTGAAAGCCCGATCCGGTGTTATCGAATAATCCGGTGTAGTTGATCTCCAGCGTATTGCAGCCCGCTCTTAGATGATCTTTATCGAGATAGATGGCAAATTCACCCCTGAGATACTCCTCCGTCGCCATGCCATTGAGCGTTACCGCATGGATCTCTTTGGTAATGAAATCAAGCTTGAGGGGGGCTATACCTCCATGGCAATAGTCAAACGCGACAATGCAGCGGCCCCGGTACTCGGCGGCATGCTCTTTCAGGGTGAGTTCAAGGGTGTAGCTGGCATGGGAAACAAGGTTGCTGCGGGTTTCAGCCGCTTCCCGGGTGAGAATGTTTTCAGTATCCATCAGAAATGTCATGAGAAACGCTTTAAAAGGGGTGCTGGTTATCAAGTACCCTGATTATCTGTCTGTTGTATGGTAGATAATTTACCCGGTTCAGCAAAAAAGCCCGGACATTATTTCCCGGTTACATTTTTCCGCGCAAACTCCATGCAGCGTGCCGTACCGCAGGGCGGCATTGTCGGTTTCGTTGACGGCGATGGAGAAGTAAAGCATGTCGGCAATACGGGCGCTCAGGAGGTTGTATGATCGCGTGAACGCCGTTGACGATCCAGAGAGGTATGAAGCCGAGTCCCGGCTCTTTGCCGATAGACGTGAACGGGGATTACCCGGGAATGCAATGCTGCAGGCAACGAGCTCCGTCGCCTTACAGTTTTTCTCTTGATTCCGGTGCCATGCGGTTTATCCGGAATTTCAGAATGAGAGAGCGCGCTTTTTGGGGTAAGGGCAGGGCCCCGTTGCTGGCGTACCACTTGTCGGTACTGAAACCAAGGGGTGACGTTTATGTTGCAGGCGAAGCTCTTTCGGCAGGGGAGCCTTGGCCGGAATATCGGCGTTCAGGAAATCAACACATGGGGTTCTCGCTTTTTTAGCTACATTGCGGCGCTGTTCTTCTTCTCCTTTCGGCAATCTGCCAGCTTCAGCTCTCTCTTTCATTATTATCAGGGGACAGGTTTACATCATATGAGTTATTCAAAACAATCTCTCGAGTTGCATCGCCATGCGCGCGGTAAAATAGAAATACGATCCAAAGTCAGTTTAAAAGACAAGGAGGACATGTCTGCGGCATACACTCCGGGAGTTGCGGCTGTGTGCACGGAAATTGCCGGGGACAAGCGGAACTCTTTCATCATGACCAACCGTGGCAGTCAGGTGGCAATCGTTACCGATGGAACGGCTATTCTGGGGCTCGGCGATCTCGGGCCGGAGGCAGCAATGCCTGTGATGGAGGGCAAATCCATTATTTTCAAGGAGTTTGCAGATATTGACGCTATTCCATTGTGTATAAATTCAACGGATGTCGATGATATCGTCAAGTTCTGCAAGCTGATCGAACCGAGTTTTGCCGGCATCAACCTTGAGGATATTTCATCTCCGAGGTGTTTCGAGATTTTCGAACAACTCGAAAAGGCGCTTTCCATTCCGGTTTTTCATGACGATCAGGACGGAACCGCAATCGTTACTCTGGCGGCCATCATCAACGCGTGCCGTGTCAGCGAGAGGGATCTCGGGGATCTTCATGTGGTGGTTAACGGCGCCGGTGCGGCCGGCATCGCCATTGCCAGACTGCTGATTCATGCGAGGGTAAAAGAGGTGGTTCTTGTCGATACCCAGGGAGCGCTCTATGACGGCCGTCCCGGCATGAACCCCATAAAGCAGGAGATTGCCGAAAGAAGCAACAGGATGAAACATAAAGGCGACCTGCAGAGCGTCCTGATCGGAGCCGATGTTTTTGTGGGCGTTTCGGTAGGCAACATCGTAACGGAGGCGATGGTTGCAGGCATGAATCCCTCTCCGTTCATTTTCGCTATGGCCAATCCTATGCCGGAAATCATGCCTGAAGCGGCTTTAAGGGCAGGGGCAGGCATTGTGGGGACCGGTCGCTCGGATATGGCCAATCAGGTCAATAACGCGCTTGTATTTCCGGGTCTCTTCAAGGGACTGCTGCAGACAGGCATAAGAAAGATCACGCCGGATATGAAAGTCGCGGTCGCCGATGCGATAGCCCGTTCGATCGTTCCGACGGCGGATAACCTGATGCCGACGACCTTCGACAAACAGGTTGTGGACAATATCGTAAAGGTTCTTGCCGGTATGTCCTCGAACTGAACGCGTTCCGACCGAAAGCTCCCGATGGGTCCGGGCGGCAACTGCCGCGACGAATGCGGATTTCTCTTTCAGGCCGGGGTGTCTCCCGGCTTTTTTTATGCCCGAGAGCCCGGTTTTGCACATTCCAGCGATCCTGTCGCCCGATTCTTCCACCCTCCCTTTTTCATTGCAATCAGCTCCTCCTGCTTTCGCAGTTGACCAATCCCCATGACCGGATAACGCAATCCCTTCGCTACAGCTCCAGTTTTGAAATCAATCGATTAACGACGCCTTGTATGGTGGTTCACTGGTGTTCGTCTTCCTTGATTCATACCTGACACCTTCTTGATGCCTTTTCCGTAACGCTCACGACCGGGGCTTTTGACCCAAGCCGCTTACGGTGGTTTGCAACCTGCTCCTGCAAGCCGATTGCGAGGGGCCTGCCATCATCTCTCACGCAGCTTCGCTGCGGCACACGGACGTTGATCGATTACCGAAAAACGTCTGGCTCCTGAGGCTCTGTGTGCAGGCGTAACAGGAACTGATGGTGCGTCCTGAGTATGACTTGGACTTTGTTTCGTGTTCGTTACGTTACATGTAACGTATTGGGTAAGAATTCGGAGAAAAGAAATGAAAGTTGTTACAGAAAGGGTAAAGCAGCACAGAGACAGGCTTCGGGAGCGCGGGTTGAGGCCGGTTCAGATATGGGTGGCGGATACGCGGCGTCCGGGATTCGAACAGGAGTGCCTCCGTCAATCGGCGCTGCTCAAGTCGGATGCTCATGAAAAGGAGGTGCTTGAATTTCTTGAGCAGGCCGCAGATCGGGAAGGTTGGGAAGCATGAAGATGTCGATGTGGAAACGCGGGGCGAGCGGCGCGTTCATGGAAGTGGTGCCTGGAGATGTGGGGGATGCCCAGAAGGAGATGGTGCAATTCGTTCAATTGCCTGATATTGATCGCGACATGAAAGGACATTCGAAACCGATGGACACTAAATAGTATATCCTTGAAACGAAGATAATTTCCCTTAAATTATCTTCATTATGAAGTAAAATTCAATAAAAACAATCATAAGGGACTTCCATGTCACGCCGCTGCCAGTTCTTAAACGACGAGCGCAGCGGATACCTGTGGATACGAACAAAATCATAACGCTGGCGGGAGTACGCCGCAGTGGGAAAACCTCTCTGCTGTTCAATATCATCAGCGACCTTCTGCAAAAGGGAGTGCCGATAACCTCAGTCCTCTATATCAACTTCGAAGACGAGCGCCTCGATCTGAAAACAGAGGAACTCGATCTTCTGTTGCAGGCATGGCAGGAACTCTATCCGGAGACAGCCATTAATGGCTGCTCTTTTTTTTTCGATGAAATCCAGAACATTTCGGGATGGGACACGTTTGTGAGGCGGATATATGACCGCGGAGCGAGAAATATCTTTATCACTGGCTCAAACGCCCGCTTTTTAAGCAGCGACATCGCCACCGCGCTTCGGGGCAGAACCATCAGCTATGAGGTCTTCCCGCTTTCCTTCTCCGAATACCTTGCATTCAGGGAGGTAACACCCGACCTGAACAGCTCACGCTCCGTTGCCCTCATCAATCACCACCTCCAGAACTACCTCAGACATGGAGGCTTTCCGGAGGTGATCGGGTATGACGATGCATTGCGCAACTGCGTCTTGCAGGAGTACTTCAATGTCATGATCTATCGTGACCTGGTTGAACGGTACGAGATCAGAAATCTGCCTGCGCTGAAGTTCTTTCTGAAGAGGATCGTTTCATCGGCCACAAAGCCATTTTCGGTCAACAAAATCTACAATGAGCTGAAATCATCCGGGTTCAGAATCGGCAAGAACCAGTTGTACGACTTTCTTGATGGAGCTGTCAGCATTTGCTTCGCGCAGACGCTCAGAAAGCACTCCGACTCACTGGTCGATCGGGAGCTTGGCGAAAGAAAAGTCTATGTGATCGATAACGGGCTCCTGAATGCTCTTGACTTCAGATTTTCGGACGATACAGGCAAAGCTCTGGAACAGGCCGTTTTTCTTGAACTCAGGCATCGAGAGAAGGAGATATACTTTTTCAAAGAGAAAGCGGAATGCGACTTCATCGTCAAACAGGGGTTTAACATCACTGAAGCCATTCAGGTTTCAGCAACCATCACCGACACGCAAACACGTTCACGAGAACTTCGCGGCCTGACAGAGTGCTGCCGCCGATTCGGTTTGCAGAATGGAATGATCATCACGCTCGACGCATCGGAGGAATTTGAATACAACGGCATAGCTGTTACCGTCATACCGCTCTATCGATGGCTTCTATATGCCGGGGGCACGCTCATAACTTCGTAAACCAACGGCAACTGAAATGACATTTTACGTTCATTGGTGAGGGCTTTTTTCATTCCGGATCGATCAGGTCAGGTTCGCAAAACAGAATAACAGAGAGGATATCCCGGAACCGCGAGGAGTTACAGAAGTGCTCGCAATGTGTTACATTGGTGCTGATGTTATCAGCAACCCGATAGTTGAAGACTCATGGCAAAAGAGGCTGGAGGTGTTACCAGAATCAGAAAAGGGCATGATCTGAAGATCGGCGGGCGGCCGGAAAAGATCGTCGAGCAGGCGAACTTTACGGGGCTTGCTGTCGTCACGCCTGCCGACTTCAAGGGTATCACGCCGAAACTTTCCGTCAGGGAGGGCGATAGCGTCCTTGCCGGTACTCCGTTGTTCTTCAGCAAGCGACATCCCGGGATGCAGTTCTGCGCTCCGGTATCCGGGTGTGTCGAGTCGATTACCTATGGCGAGCGACGGTCTCTCGCCGCAATTCGCATAGCGCCTGATCACAAGGACGACTTCAGGCCTTTTCCGGTCTACAGCGCCGATACCCTGGGGAACCTCAGTCCTGATGAAATCGGGGAAAACCTGCTTCGTTCCGGTTTGTGGCCGGTAATCCGGCAGCGTCCGTTTTCTACGGTTGCCGATCCGGAAAGGCGCCCGAAGGCGCTCTTTATCCCTGCAATGCCGACCGCTCCTTTTGCACCCGATATCCAGTTCCAGCTCGAGGGAAGGGGAGGGGATTTTCAGGCAGGCGTAAGGCTTCTGAAAACGCTGTGCTGCGCTGCAGTCCATCTGGTTGTCGAGGAAAAGAATACCGGCGAAATCTTTACGGCAGCCCGCGATGCCCGGCTGCACCGGTTCAGCGGGCCTCATCCTGCCGGCAACGTCGGAATCCACATTCACCATATTGCCCCGATTCGCCATCGTAACGATATCGTCTGGTATGTTCTCCCGCAGGATGTCGCCCGTATCGGGAAGCTTTTCCTGACCGGACGACTGCCGGTGTCGAAGATTATCGCCCTGGGCGGCGAGGCGGTTTCCAGAAGATGTTACCTGAAAATCAGGCAGGGGATGACCTTGCAGGATGCCCTCGAGGGTGCGAGCCTCTCCGAGCCATGCCGGATCATATCTGGGGACGTGCTTACCGGCAGCTGTCGTTCCGTGGGCGAGGGGATCGGTTTTTATGACGAAGTGGTTTCGGTGATCCCCGAAAAGAAAGGCCGGGACTTCATGGGCTGGCTGAGTCCGGGATTGCGGAAATATTCGGTGACCAATCTTTTCCTTTCCCGTTTTACCGGCAACGAAGGCTCGCGTCTCGATACAGCAATGAACGGCAGCACCAGGGTTATGGTGCCATTCGGCAATATCGAATCGGTGCTTCCGATGGATCTTGTGCCGACCTGGCTGATCAAGATGATCATTGCCAGGGATATCGACGAGATGGAGAAACTGGGGATCTACGAGTGCGATCCGGAAGATTTCGCTCTTTGCTCGTTTGTCGATGCGTCAAAAATGGAGATCGCTGAAATTATCCGCGATGGTCTGGAGTATATAGAAAAGAACGGATAGTCTGTCCCGAACCGATCAAGACAGGTCTATGAGAGGTATCAGAAGCCTGCTCGACAGGATCGAGCCCAATTTCACCGGGGATGGTAAATTCAGCCGTCTTTGGCCGCTCTACGAGATGGTCGATACCCTTTTGTATACTCCGGCAAGGACAACCGTTGTCGCTCCGCATGTTCGCGATGCGGTCGATATGAAGCGTTCGATGGTGACCGTCATTATCGCTTTGCTGCCTGCAGTGTTTTTCGGCCTGTTCAATACAGGCTACCAGCTTCATCCGGAAGCGGGTATCGGGGGTAATATGCTGACCGGCTTACAGGCTTTTCTGCCGATGCTGCTCGTCTCCTACGCCGCGGGCGGATTCTGGGAGATGCTTTTTGCCGTGGTTCGTCGTCATGATATCAACGAGAGCTTTCTCGTGACCGGCCTTCTTCTGTGCTTGACGCTGCCGCCTTCGGTTCCTCTCTGGATTGTGGCGCTGGGGGTTTCTTTCGGTGTGGTGATAGGAAAAGAGGTTACCGGTGGAACCGGCTACAATATTTTCAACCCGGCCCTTGTTGCCAGGGCGTTCATCTTTTTTGCCTATCCTTCGGAAATGTCCGGAACCCCTGTCTGGTCGCTTGCCGACGAGATGACCCGGGCGACTCCGCTTGCCGCAGCGGCCTCCGTTCCCGGATCGAACGGCATGCAGCTGGTTTACGATGCGGGCTACAGCCTGCAGCAGCTTTTCTGGGGATTGATTCCCGGTTCGTTCGGGGAGACCTCGAAAGCAGCGATCCTGATCGGGGCCCTGCTTCTGCTCCTTACCCGGATTGCAAGCTGGAGGATCATGGCCGGCGGGCTTTTCGGCATGGCGGGAACCGCACTCCTGGCTAATGTCATGGCTCCGTTCTTCCAGAACCCCATGTTCTATCTTTCTCCGCTCGATCATCTTCTGATGGGAAGCTTCGCATTCGGCCTTGTCTTTATGGCGACCGATCCGGTCAGCGCGGCCCAGACCGACAGGGGGCGCTGGATCTACGGTTTTCTGATCGGCATGCTCTGCGTGATGATACGCCTGATCAACCAGGCGTTTGCCGAAGGGGTGATGCTGGGTATTCTGCTTGCCAACGCGTTTTCTCCGATGATCGATTACATGGTTCTCCGACAGAATATTGCACGACGAAAGAGGGCCTATGCAAAGCAGAAGTAACACCTATACCTACGTTTTCGTCATTGCCATGGCGGTTGTTTCGGCTTTGCTGCTTTCGCTGGTGAAGACCGGTCTGCAGGAGCGCCAGGAGTTCAACCGGACGCTCGACGTCAGAAAAAACATTCTCAAGACAGTCGGCGTGCTCGAGCCAGGGATGAGCGACAGGGATATCGAGAGTTTGTATCAGAAAAAATTTTCCAGGAAATCGGTCGAAGGCGAAGACGGCAAGATGCACGACTACTACGTTTTTGGCAGTAAAGACCGTCCAGAGGCTTATGTGCTGCCGGTTTCTGGAAAGGGGGTGTGGTCGACGATCAACGGTTTTATCGCTCTCGAGGCGGACAGGAATACCGTACGGGGAATTTCTTTTTACGAACATGGTGAAACGCCGGGTCTCGGGGGCGAGATTGAAAAAGACCGGTTTACCCGTGAGTTCAAAGGCAAGAAAATCTTTCGTGACGGGAAGCTGGTGTCGATCACGATTGCCAAGGCCAGATTGCCGGAACCAAGCGAGTACGCCGTCGACGGCATCAGCGGCGCGTCCCTGACAACCGGTGGGATAAACCGTTTTCTCAAAGACGATCTTCTCAATTATCTGATGCTATTGCGTCAACAGTGATTGCTGAACTATGGCTGCCAGAAAGAACATCAAAACCCTGACCGAACCGGTAGGGATAAGCAATCCCATTACGAGGCAGGTGCTCGGTATCTGCTCGGCGCTTGCCGTAACCGTCAAACTCGATACCGCTCTGGTCATGTCGGGTGCCCTCATCTTCGTTCTCGTCGGTTCAAATGGTCTTGTTTCGGCATTCAGGAACCTGATCCCCTCGCGGGTGCGCATTATCGTCATGCTGACGATCATCGCAACGCTGGTTATTTTTATCGATCAGGTGCTCAAGGCTTTTCTGTTCGATATCAGCAAGCAGTTGAGCGTTTTCGTAGGGCTGATCATCACAAACTGTATCGTTCTCGGACGTGCCGAAGCGTTTGCACTGAAAAACGGGGTTTTGCCCTCGATGCTCGATGGGTTGGGCAACGGGCTGGGGTACGGCATGATCCTTGTTCTCGTGGCGACCTTCAGGGAGCTTCTTGGCAGCGGTTCGCTCCTGGGCATACCGGTGGTTCCCGAGATGCTTTATACAGAGAACGGGGGGTGGTATATGAATAATGGACTGATGCTGCTTGCTCCCGGAGCGTTTTTTGTTCTCGGGTTCCTGATATGGGCCCAGCGTGCAATGACGAATTATACGGAGGAATAGCATGGATACGACTCTGCATCTACTGAGCCTTGCGGTCGAAACG
>Ga0172362_10006191_pt1 | contig 10300 bp, 7 predicted proteins | sample LakKivs1_kivu2a2_FD_114534 | JGI IMG/M metagenome (GOLD analysis project Ga0172362, IMG submission 114534) | Sediment microbial communities from Lake Kivu, Rwanda - Sediment s1_kivu2a2 | ecosystem: Environmental > Aquatic > Freshwater > Lake > Sediment | place: Rwanda: Western Province, Lake... | reverse complement strand
GGCCGTCGTCGTCCTGGTGCGCCTGCAGATAGGCGATCCACTCCGCGCGCTCCCCCTGCGGCAGCGCATCCCGATCGCCGAGCATGTGCCGCGCCATGGCGGCATAGGTTGACGAATAAAGCATCGGCACCGTGGATCCGGCGGCGTAGCGGTAGCGGCCGCCATCAGCGGCACACTGCCCGGCAACAAACCTCAGCAGGTCCTGCTGCCATCGGATATTCGCGTTCACCACTTGTCTCCTCAAATCAGGCAGTAGCCTTCGCTGCAAGCCAACGGTTGCACCAGTTCCATCTGCCGCTCGCCGCCAAGCTCAGCACGGGAAATGTCCGTGCAGAATCAACGCGGCTCCATCGCGGCTCTTCAGGATCACCGGATCGGTGAACTGTCCCATGTTGCCCGGCAAGATTCGTGGGCGGCCGGCCGTGACTGATGAACATCCACAGTTCCCCGGGCCGCATCTCGATCACGTCCTGGCCGGTACAGCGCAGGTCTGCGATCTGGGGGTAGAAGACTACCCGTGGACACGCCAGCCCCTCTGCGGACTCGGCATAGCACAAGTACATTTCGTATTGCATCACGAAGCCGTCCACCAGCGGCGCGTTCGGGTCGAGCCGATCGGCCAACTCCTTGCAGGCGTGGTACCACATGCGGAACACGCCGGTCGCCGCGCTGTAGAGCACGCAGGGATATCCGACGTGCGTTTCCCACGGCCGGTCGGCGATCAGCGGCGAATTGACCGGATGCTTGCGCAGCGTCTCGATGCGGTCGCAGCAGTTGACGCGTTCGGTGATCTCACCGGGAAGGAAGAGTCTGTGCATGATGATCTCCTCGTCGTAAGCCGCATTTTTCTCTGTTTTCATCGTTTCAGAGAACTCCAAGCAATGCCATAGCCGGCGCGCTTTCGTCATGCCGCCTGTGGGCGGTCGCATAGACGGTGAAACTCATGGGCGGCAGCGGGTCGGTGAAGTCGGTGTCGAACGGGCCTTCCGGCTGCACTTCCGCGCGCGAGTCGTCACGGTTGGCAAAACCCACGCGGTAACGATGGAACACCGTTTCAGCCGGCGCGCCCGCGACCGAGACCTGCAGGTCGCCCCAGGTCTCGCTGTCGTTGACCACGGCCAGCGTGCGCGAACCATCCCTGTTCGTGACCGCCACGCCGAACACCCGCCGGTGCGCGGCGTCCGCGCCGCCGGACCAGTCGCCGTGCGCCACGGCCGCCCCGGCCGCGATGAAACGCGACAACAGGCCCCACAGAAAGAAGCTGTTGGGGTGCGGCTCGATCGCGGCGCGCGGGCAGTGCCGCTCGGGGTCCCAGGTCTCGACAAGCTGCCACTGGCCATCGAGATTTCCGCGGTTGACGAAGCTCCAGCGGCAGAAGCCCTCGACCCCGACGTCCATCAGGCGGATGGTTCGTACGGCTCTTCGCCCTCCAGCAGCACTTGCAGGTTCTCGTAGTTCAGCGAGTACAGGTCCGGCGCGCAGATCAGGCCCACCCCGCGGTTGCCCCGGCCCCCCGGGCGGATGGGCCGGTCGGTCTGCCCGTACACCTTGTAGCGGCGCCCCGGATCCGGGTCGTCCGGGTCGCACACCACGCTGGACATGTCGACCACGTTCGGCGCCGGCGTGGTATCGCTGTCGGACGACGCATCATAGGCGACCTGGCCGCGCTGCCAGCGTTTGCCGTCCGGGGAGGCGTAGATGACCTTGCGGAACGTCTTGAAGCTGCGGTAGCCCTGCGCGTCCCAGCCGATCTCCGTGAATATCCCCAAGAACCGGTCGTCCGCGCGCTCGGGCGCCGGGTTCAGCCAGACCTCCGAGACTCCACTCCCATGGTCGTACCCGATTCCGGTACCGGCGGCCTGGTAATCGGTCACGATGACGTTCGTGTCCTGGCCCCGGTGCGTATGCTGCCCGAGTGCCGGCTTGGTCCAGTGGATGCCATCGGCGCTTTCGGCGTAGCCGGTGCGCCACAGCCGGCCGAGCCAGTGTGCGAAGCCTCTGCGCTCCGGGTGGGTGGCGACATCGTACTGGACGGCGTCCAGCCCGTGGTACCAGCACTTGAACAGCTTGTCCTGCGGGTCGTAACACGCCCGCGACGGCCAGTTGATCTGAAGGCTGTCCCACTCGTGGGGGAAGCCGGGGATCAGCACCGGATTGTCAGTGTGTTTCTGCGCCGGATTCAGATGAAACGACACGCCCTGGGCGGACTGAACGTCCGACTTGCCCAGGATCAGTTGAACGGTCCGATTGTCGCGGGACGGTATGCTCGGTGAGCAGGAGATCTCATTCATGGGGTCTTCTTTCGTGTTCATGTTCCCTTTGGCCCACAGTCCATCTCGATCACGGCGCATTCCCATCGTCCGAGCTCCAGTTCGACGATCGTGTTTCCGCCGTCAACCCGGAAATCCAGTTCCGTCGAAGAGCCATCCTGCCGGTGCAGCGTCACCGGGCCGGCGGTTCTGCCCTGCAGGGCTTCCGGGCTCAGGGCCAGGCGCACAGCCCCTCCGCCGGTCGAGCACCTGCTTCCCTCGCCCAGGACGATCCCCACCCGGTCGCCGGCATCGTAGCGCGCCACCGTGACTTCCGCCGCGGTCTCCACCGTGAGTCCGAGCCGGTTCATGAACCTGCCGAGGATCGTGAACTCCGCCGTCTTCCGGTGCAGCGCCGCCAACTTCGCGACCCGGTCGGCGAACTCGGGCACATCTTCCAACGTCCTCTCCAGGGAACGCACGTTGATGTTGAGCATGAACCCGAGGGCAAACGCGCGGCCCACCTGGTCCTGGTGGTCGAAGGCATCGATCACCCACGACTGCCGGCTCTCTGGCAGGACGTAGCGGAAGACCTCCGGGCACAGCCCGGACCAGTCCCAGTAACCACCGCAGGTCGAAATGCTGGGTGTTCCAGATGTCCGGCACTTCGCCGATGACGTACGAATCCGGACCGTGGCGGTGGCGATCTCCGCCGCCCGCGGGATCCAGCCGCACACCCCCTCGTGGCCGGCCTGCGGCGCCGGGTGTCCGTGCTCGTCGCTGAAGCAGTAGTCTTCCGAGAAGGGCTGGTCGAGAAAGATGGCGTTGAAGCCCAGGTCCAGCACCGTGCGGGTACATTCGAGGGCCCATTCCTGGAACTCCGGGTTGGCCTGGCAGAACCGGACGCCGCCCTGGTCGAGGTAGGGCACAATCCATGCCCCCGCATTGCGCCGCAGGGGCAGCGTCTCCTGAACCGGCAGGCCGTACTGCGTGCGCATGGCCCAGCGCCTGCCCTTCTCCTTCCAGAAGGCGTGGTGCTGGTTGCCCAGTCGCAGGTTGATCAGAGGGCTCACCGTGACACCCATGGCTTTCACCTCGTCCAGCGCCCGGCGCAGCGCGGCCCGCCGTTCGGGCTTGTCCTCGAACAGCCCGGCCGAGCCGGCCCTCACGTACATCCCCAGCAACGGCATGTCCCACACCAGGAAATGCTCGATGCCGTGCGCCTTGGCATAGCGGGCGATCGCGGGCATGGTCTGCGGCGGGCGGAGTTCGATCCCCGACCAATCCTGGAAGATCACGTTATAGAACCCGATGGCGCGCTTCAGACGGGCGGGCAGTTCGGGCGCCTGCCACCAGGTGCGCAACCAGCGGCGGAGCTTGTCCGCGGCCGCGTGCCAGCCGCCCGTATGCGGGCTGATCCCGACGGCGCCGCTGGTCCAACGCGCCCCGGTCTTGAGGAACGGCCGGTGGACCCAGCCGAAGCTGGGATGCGGGTCGCCCAAGACCTCGTTCCATCACGAACAGGTCGTAGTTCACATCGCGCCGCTCGGGGTAGAAATTGCAGGCCAGCCCCACCTTGCCGTTGGTCACGTCGCACATCGGCACGTTGACGTGCGGGAAGCCGATCAGCGCGCGCCGGGTGGAATTGAACAGGTTCCAGGCATCGTTGCGCCGCAGACCGCAAAAGGGATTCAGGGGGGCGTGCGTTCCGCAGTGTATCGCGCCGCGCTCGCCGGCATAGCCGTGCCAGGGTCCGTCAACGTTTTATGGTTGAGGCAGTTCTCGGTACGCCTTCCAGAAGCCGGCCATTCCAGCGGAGCCGGCCGTGATCGCTCTCAAGCGAGCCATCGCCTCCAGATTGTCGGTGGTCCAACGCATCCCGACACCTTTGAGCCGTTTGCCGACGACATTCTTGCAGGCGCTCTCTTCGGGTCCTGTGCCGATGTCGATGCCCTGCTGGCGCAACAGCGGATAGTTCATTCTGGTCAGGTGTTTGGTGGCGTAGGCAATGAGGCTGTTGAGGGCCTCGCGGTCGCTGGTGCGCGTGCGGCGGCGCAGGCTCTCGCGCAGTGAGCGCATCAGGCGCTCACTGCCTTCGTGTTTGACTGTGTGAAGCTTCTCCGCCGCCCATCGATGGGCTTTGTCCGTCCCCTCGCCGTAGAGTGCCGACGCTGCCGCATGCACGTGTTCGGAGAAGTGGTAGAAGTCAAGGAACTGGTGAGCGGCCATCGGGAAGTTGATGTCCATCTGCTTCCAGATCCAGTCGGCTCCATCGCCGCACGTGATGAGCTCGCCGGCTGAGCCCAACGAGTTCGACCCAATCGGGCGGGTCCGGGTGCTTCCGGTTGAACTCAATGGCAAAACGCCGAACGGGCAATAGTTCGTCACCCGGTCTGAATTCCGTGCCATTGTAAAGCTGGTAGAGTTGGTGCAGGAAGCGCGGGGTGGCCGGCTTTTCGCGGTACCAGCCTGCCTGAAACATCCAGGCATAGTGCTCGTCTCCTGGGCCACCTACCGCCACATTCCCGCCGCACCAGCCCGTCGTGCACTCGCCAGAGGCGCGGATGCCGACGTGCTCCATTGTCCGCCAGAACCGCCACCAGAATGGCTGCATCGGGAGGGCGGCATCGGCCCGGCCGGCGAGCATCGGGCTGTAGTCCACGCCTTGCATTCCGCCGAAACCGCCATCTATCATCACGCAGGAAAATCCCATCTCGGCGGTTGTCTTGAGGGCCGGCCACATGATCCGGTCGTGCCAGCCGCTCGCCAGACTCATCGGCACCCATTCGTATGGAGTCTTGACTGGCCAGGAGCCGTCGAGCTGCCTGCGCGCCCAATCCGGATTCTCGCGGAATTCCGGTATCCCGCGTTGATTGAGCTTCTCAATCGAGGACGGATACGTGCAGAGCACGAGTCCAAAGAAATCACCCGGCAAGCTCGGGATCGTTTCGCTGAGGGCGCTGCCGATGCTGGTGGTGAGGAATTCCGGGCGCAGCCAATAGCCGACCTTAAAGCCCGCATCTTTGAACATCCTGCACATCGCCGAGATGTCGGCGTTGTCGCGGTAGGCCGGATCGGTTCGCCAATCATCATCGGCGGCGATCGGCACGGAGACCCAGAGATCGAACGGCACATTAACGGTATCCACGCCCAAGTTGCCGACCTGTTCAAGGTAATGTTTGGCGTACGCATGGGGCCCGCCGCTGTCCTTAACGCCGCCATACGACTCCCAAAGGTCCGACACGACCGCGATTCTGTCCTGGACACCCATCCGCCGCGACACGTTGCTGTATGCCCAGAAGCGGGCGTTGACGAAGCGCTGCGGCAGGGGTTGCTCGGGCTTTGACGCGTAGAGATACTCCACCGTATCCACGTATGTCCGCACACCGGGCCGGGCCAGGTCCCACGCGAGGTTTGGCCACACGCCATCAGCCCCCTGCTCTATGCAGGATGCCGATGCGTTCGCGCAATTGTAATAGAGGCTGCGGGCGGTGATCAGCATGCTGCCGCGGACATCGGGGCGGTCCCAGTCATAGAATATCAGCGGGCTAGCCTGCAAGCTGTTGGCGTTCGGATGATACATCGAGCCGACACGTGGCGGGCGTCCCGGTGACCCGAAGCTTACGGTGCGGTTGGCGGGTCCCGAAAAATCGACGATCTCGCGCCCGGGGCTGCGGAAGCCTGTGCTGTAGCTGAAAACGCCTTCTCGCGAACCGCCGCCCGGGCCGAAGCCGTTGTTGAGCATCACCTGGTAGCCGGTTTTCCATGCACTGGGCATCTGCACTTCCACCATCCGGGCCAGACCGTGATATGTGGTTCCGTGCAGATCATGCTCGATCGGCCACCATGTTTCCCACACCAGCACGCGCTGCCACGACTGGGAGCCCATCATGGCGATCGATTGCCAGTAGTGGACGGTCACACGGTCGCCATCTGTCGTCACGCCCATCCAGTGTGGAACGCGAGTCTGGTGCCAACTGCGGTTCAGCGACAGCGTCATCGGGTCGGTGATGAACAGGTGCGGCGAGCCGAACTGAGCATCTTGATAGTATAAGCGCGGTGCCTCCGCATCGCCGAACGGCCCGCCCATGCCCCAACTGAAATCAACCGTCGGGTCGATTCGCGTCTTGACTGGCGACACGGCACCTGTGTTCTGGCAGTAGAAGGCCTCGAGGCCCGAGCCGTTCTCGTCGGACCGCCGCGGGAAAAGGCATTCGGCCGGGACGACCTCCTTCGGCTGGTTGGGACTGGACCACAGCAGCCTGGCGGTGGCGCCGCCGTTGTACTCGTAGTACTCCATCCTGATCTCGTACTTCCTGCCCGCTTCCAAGTCGATGCTGCCCGTGTGCTCCGTAGGGGGCTGGTTCACCCATCGGTCGATGATCTGCTTGCCGGCCACCCACAGGCGCACACCGTCGTCCGCTAACGTGTGGAAGGTATACTTCTCGGAAAACCGCGGTCGAATGAACCCCTGCCAGCGGACCGAAAAGTAGTCGGTGGCGTTCGGGTTCATCATTGTCCACCGGTCATCATCGACGTTCATGTCGGTTCTGGTAAGGCCGTTGGGCGGAATCACCACCGGCAGGCCGCGCTTGTCGAATCGGCCGATATCCAGCCCGTTGCCTATATGCTCCGGGCACATCAGATGCTCACCATCCCGCGTTTGCCAGTGCACCGGACGATATCGGTCGTAGACCAGCACCTGCCCGTCAGGGAATTCGATCTTGATCGATGGATTGACGCCGGCATCAAAGGCGCCCAACGTAACCTCTCGTTTCCCGACGAGCAATTTCGTGCCTGCTGGCAGAGTGTTCACTGCCGCCTCGCCTGTCGCACGCGGCGTGACGCTCACGATGTTGCTGTGAGGCGTCAGCGATCCGTCCGATAAGACTCCGACCACTGTGAAAACATATTCTCTCCCGTTTTCCAAGCCGGTGACGACTGTCGCGGGTTCGATCAGGACCTCGTTCATAATCCGCTTTTCGTTGTTGATTCGCACCACCCGCCACCCGACCACGCGCTCGTCCTCCAACTGAAGATTCCAGCGGAGGTACGCCCGCCCATCGCCAGCGTCGGCGGTCAAGGCAGTAGGCGGCAGAAGGGGCAGTTCGGGCAGGATCGCGTTTTCGGGGGCCTGCTTTTGAATGGCAGCATCTTCCCTGACGTCTTCCTCTCGGCAGCCAGCAATGGTTGTTGCCATCATGAACAGAATCCAGCCTATTCGAATCGTCTTCATACGGTTCATCCTGTCGGCCCACGTCCGCTGCGCACTCGGTGCTCAATCGCAAAGCAGATTCCCGGGCACGGTGCCTCCGGGGAATTGCGAGGCTCGCTGGATGAAGCACCTGCGCCACGTGCCGTCGTAGGCGGCCGCCAGCGAGTCCACCAGCATTCCGGTACCATCGCCTTCGACGATGCAATGTCCGGTGCCAATGTGGTTGACGCACAATCGGGCCAGTTTCTTCAGAGTCGCGATGGTTTCGGTGCGGTCGAACCCGCCCATCCAGCCGGGACAGAGGTCGGGCATCACCAGGTCCCCGGTGAACAGCCATCGTTCGCCGTCCACGGGCACTTCATAGGCGATGGAGCCGCGGCTATGGCCGGGCGCGTGCCAAGCCTTGATCCGCAGGCCCAACAGATCCAAGTCATCATCGCCCCGCAGACGCAGGTCCACCGGGCAGGGATAGCCTCGCGTGGCCTGTCCGTTCTCGATCAGGCCGACTTCCAGCTCATGCGCCGCGATCTTCGCGCCCAAGTCGCGCCAAGCCCTGCACGACTCTGTGTGGTCGTAATGGCAGTGCGTGGTCAGCACCCACTGGGGCATGTCCAGCCCGGCGGCGAGCAGGTTCGCACGGGCGGCCTCGAATTCGCTGAGCTCGCCGCCGTCGATCAGGAGCACACCGTTTGGCCCCCGGACAGCGAAGACGTGGCACATGTCGGCGATCTTGTAAAGGTTCTGACGGACTCGCTGAAGCTGCCCCATGACGAATGCTCCGATAGGTGATGGATTGTTGATTCGCAGCCGTGGCGAAAGGAGAAATGCGGGGTGGTAACCGCGCGGACGCGGGCTCCCTTTCATGGCTTGCAGCCGGGTTGCGGCATGCCTGATTCTGAGCATTGCCGCTTGCAGGAAAAGGGGGGCGGGAGGACGCTCCCGCCCCTCGGTTGATCATGCAGCCCACGCGCGGTGCACCGCTGCTCCTCACGGGCACTGTGTGTTCAGCTTGTTCCTCACGTAGATGAGGTCGAGGATGTTGATCCTCGTGTCTTCATTCACGTCGGCTTTCCAGTTGTCGCCGGTGCCGGCGGGCTGGTTGAGCTTGTTGCGGATGAAGATCAGGTCGAGGATGTTCACGCGGCAGTCCTGGTTGGCGTCGCCCTCGATGGGCCAGGCGAGCGGCCAGTAGATCGGGGCGGAGGCAATCTCGTTGTTCACGAGGATGAGTTTGTAGTTGGTGCCGGCAGCAATGCCGGTGAGCACGACGGAGTGCGTCGTGCCGAGGGCGTTCTCGCTTGCTGAGTTCGGCGTGCCGCCGAGCAAGCTGACCGGGCCGTATTTCACTGACCCCTCGGCCGGGATGTCAGTGGTCCACGTCGCCGTGGCGGTGCCGTCATCGTTGTCGGTGACGACGACGCTGGAGGCGATGGGCGCCGCCGTATTGAAATAGATGGACGCTGTGGCGTGGCCGATACCGCCGGCTGAATCCTGCGCCCATGCATGCAGCGTGACGGTGCCGGAATCGCCGGTGATCGCGTAGTCAACGGGCGCGGCGAGAAGCCAACCATCCGTCGGCTGAACGTCGCTTTGCGTGACCAGCCATCCGGTGAGGGTGGTGCCTTCGGGCGCCTCGGCGGCAAGGGTGAGGGTTATCTCGGCCTCGTTGGTGACGAGGACACTGGACGACGTGCGGTCGGCAACGCTGAACGTCGTGATGATCGGGCCGGCGGGGCCAACCGTGAGCATGCCGGTGCGGCCGGCGAAGAAGGTGTCGTCGGTGTGATCGGCGCCGCTGCCGCTACCGCCCCACGTGCCGGAAGATTGCTTCACACCATCGAGGTAGAGGGCCAGCACGCGGATGTTCTTTCCGTCGGCGATGTCAACCGTCGCTCCGGCATTCAGGTAGAGCGAGCAATCCTCGGCAAGGGCCGTATCGGACTCAAGTGCAAGCGTGGCGCTGCCGACGGTCATGTCGCCCAGCACGGAGTTGTTCACCTGGAGCTTGCCCGCTTCCAGGCTGGTGCCGCCGGCGTAGGAACATGCGGCATCGATGATCAGCTTGCCGCCGCCAATCTTGGTAAGTCCGCCGTCGCCGTCGATTGCCCCGCTGAGTGTGATCGTACGGGCCGCATCGACATTGAATGTTGAGGTCGTTTCCAACGTGATAGGCTTGCTGAATGTTGCCGTCGGCCACAGACCATTAGTTTGGCTGAAATAAACAGCTCCCTGGCCGTTGTAGCCGGAGCCGTTGAGCTTGCTGGGGCTGGCCCACTGGGCCCCGCCACCCATATCGAGCGTGCCGCCATCGAGCACGCGGTACATGCCCACGTTTTCGTCGTAGCACAGGTTCACCACGCCGCTGGCAACGGTGAACGTGCCGGGGAAAGTGAACGCAGCACCCGCACCCAAATGATGCAGGAAGGCCGTCCCGGTGCCTTCCTTGACGACAGTGCCGGAGCCGCCCAAGACGGGGAAGTAGAACGACGCCGTCGCGTCGGCGCCCGCCCTGAACGTCTTGTCTGCCGCCACGTTGATCTTGTACCAGAGCCGGTTCCCGTCGTACGTACCTCCGCTGGGATCCAACGTCAACTTGGCGGCCGTCATGTCTTCGTTCACCTGCAACGTGTTCACGGTGCCGGTGCTGCGCATGATCAGTTCGCCCAGGGTGAGCGGCTGGTCCACGGTGACGATGCGCAGCCTGTTGGGCGCCGGGAGAATGGCCGTATCGCCTTCGCCGGGGACGGCGAGTGTAGTCCAGTTCTCCGCAGTGGACCAGTTGCCGTCGGCATTCGGGTCGCCATCGCACCACCATGTGGGCCAGCTTTGGTCCCAG
>Ga0172362_10006188_pt1 | contig 10302 bp, 6 predicted proteins | sample LakKivs1_kivu2a2_FD_114534 | JGI IMG/M metagenome (GOLD analysis project Ga0172362, IMG submission 114534) | Sediment microbial communities from Lake Kivu, Rwanda - Sediment s1_kivu2a2 | ecosystem: Environmental > Aquatic > Freshwater > Lake > Sediment | place: Rwanda: Western Province, Lake... | reverse complement strand
GGATACGAGTACGCGTACGGAGGGCAGGTATCGCTTGCGGGAACAAGCGCCGGTTTTGGTTATCGTTATGGGATTTACGGGTTTGAAGGTGCCTGGAAATATCAGTCACCGGATTTCGGATCTGTATGGGCCGCAACCATAAAGGTCCAAATGGAGGAATTGCTTCCTAAATCTCCCGACGAATATTTTGCGATCGCCCAGAAGCATTTTGTCAAGGGGCGGTTCAACCTCTGCATTTATTATGCAAAAAAAGCACTTAAAATCGATCCGAATTTCTGGAAAGCACATGCGCTTATCAGTAAAGCACGCGCGGAAATGCTCAGGAACAGAAAACTCGAGATCGCACTCATCTACACCGGGAATGTTCGTGGCCGTTTTATCCCCTATCCTCCTGTGCCTGAATCGCCGGGCGGACTGAGCCGTCAGGCCACGGTTGTCAAAAAGATACGGTCCCAGTTCCCGGTCTCGATCTCCGTCGATGCCGGCAACATCATAACAGGAACCGCAAATCCACTCCGCGCACAATGCGCCGACCGTTATTACGATTACATGAAATATAACGCGGTCGGGCTGGGTGAAGGTGAGATCGATTTCGGTATGAAACGCTATTTCGAAAAGGCGCGTTGCACAAAAAGCCAGTTTGTCTGCACCAATTTCAACGATCCTTTCACTCCTGATATCGTGTATTCTAAAATCGTGCAGAGCGGTCCTTACCGGTTCTTCGTCGCAAGTGTCGTGGGTAATAGCATTTTGGCAAAGGGAAATAAAGGCAAAGATCTCAAGCCGTCTGTCGGCGAGCTCACCGCGCGCCTGCTTTATCCCGACGCTCGCCACAGCCACCTTCGCATAGTTGTCATAAATGACACCTGGAACAGCATTAAAGAATATGCGCAGAAAGTGGATGGCGCAGACATAATCATATGCGGAAGCATCGATCAGCGGTTCGAACGGCCAATGAAAATCGGCTCTTCTCTCGTACTCTCGGCAGGAAGCGGCGGGACCTATGTCGGTAACTTTATTATGCGCTTTGATGAAAACCGGAAACTTATCTCATACGACAATCACCTGATTCCTTTAACGCCCAATATCGCACCCGATACGGTGATCGAGGACCTGGTCCAGTCGGTAACCGCAAGCCTAGAATTCGAGGAGCAGGGCATTAACCAGCAGGAATTGATAAAGGGGAAAATCGACGGTACGTTCCCGTTTGTTACCGACAGGGATGGCTGGAGTTGCGTGTATTTCAAGGTTGCCGATAAACTCGCGGAATTCCCGATCGGCTGCGGTCGCGGCAACTGTTATTCACCATCGCTTTCGTACAAAGCCGGCAAGATCGCATTCATAGAGCACGATTCGTGCTTCTCCCTTTGCATAATGGATATTAATGGCGCATTCAAACGGCGTCTTCAGACAAATGCAACGGTTTACGATCCTGTGTTCAGCACCGACGGCAGCTGGCTTTATTATGCGAGTTCACTATGCGGTGATACCGGTACAGCCATCTATCGTGTCAAACCGCGCGGGGGCCCGTCATACATGGTCCTCGATATGGACAGCGCCGCTTTGCGGAATCCGGTATTCGCGCCTGACGGAAGTCTGATGCTGTTCCTGTCGAACCGTGACGGGACGTGGCAAATTTACCAGAGCAGCCCGACAGGAGAACAACCGCTCAGGATGACCGATGTGAATGCAAACCACTATAAGCAGTCGTTCAGCCCTGACGGGGGATTGCTGGCATATTTATCGGACCGGTCGAATTACGGCGGCAAACTCGATCTCTGGATATACGACCGCAAGGCGGCAGTTCACCGCCAGATAACCACAAACTCGAATGTAAAGAGCTACTGCTGGCTTCCAGACTCCCGCACGATCATCTATTCCTCAGGCATAAACCTTCTCGACCTGAATGTGACCGATGTACTTGCACAGCGTTACGACAAGCTGATCAAGCGGGATTCGGTGAAGGTATATAACGAAGTAAATCCGAGGATTATCCGCTACAAGGGCAGGGAAAAGGTACTTTACACAAGGGAATACGGAGACGGCGAAAAGAAGATTTTCTGGGCAAATTGTGATGGTACCGAAGATAAATGCGTGGTGGACAGCAAGAAAGCCGACTGGGTGGAGTGAGATTCTGCTAATAGCGTTAATGCAACAGAGATTTGGCAAGTGACCAGTCCGGCCTAATCGTTATCTAAAATTTTATGCTTTGTGTCTTTCCACTTTCGTTCAAGCGAGTTTTTTTCTCGTTCAACTTATGATGGATAAATCGCGACTTCGTTGTGAATCAAAATGCTGCCTTGAAAACAACACGGATTCAAAGAGAAGACATTACCGCAACCACACCACTGTCGCCCCTTCCCCACCATCCTTCGGCACTGCCGTACGAAAATCCTTTACGACAGATCTGAACTCGTTTTCTATCATGTCAAGAACAAGTTTCTTGAGCACCGGACCTTCCTGTGGCGAGGAATGGAAACCCTGTCCATGTATGATCAGCAATTCGCGTATCCCCTTCGCGTTACAATCTTCGAAAGCCGCGTGGATCCTCACCACCGCTTCATCGTATTTCAGTCCGTGAAGATCGAGGATGGCGCGATGGGTCGCGAAGCGCCGGTAGCGATTCCTGGACTTGCTTTTTTTCTTTTGGGCGAGGATCCCTGAAGCATCCTTATCGAAGACACCATGTCTTCGCATGTATTCCAGAATCTCATCACCCGACTTCTCATTTTCATTCATCATAAAAAGGAACTTCCCTGCAAAACAGGACTATTCCGGTTGTTTATCGCCGGTCATCTTCCCCATTTTAGAGAGAGTATCGTTCTTCCATGCACCGAACGTCCCTTCCAGAATGTGTTTACGGGCGTTCCTGACAAGCTCCATGTAGAAATACACATTATGATATGTCAACAATCGCAGCGCGAGTATCTCTCCTGCCATATAGATGTGCCTTATGTATGCCATGCTGAAATTTTTGCAAGCATAACATCCGCATTCCGGATCGAGCGGTTTGTCAAATGCCCGGGTGAACATGGCATTGCGCACGTTGATCTTCCCGTATGAAGTAAATGCGGAACCGTTGCGTGCATTCCTTGTCGGGAGCACGCAGTCGAACATGTCGACACCGCGTCCGATACATTCCAGAATGTCTTGCGGCGTCCCGACACCCATGAGATAGCGGGGTTTATCGAATGGAAGCAGTACCGACGTAAACGATACGATCCTGTATGTGGTCTGGATATCCTCACCCACTGCAAGTCCGCCGACCGCATATCCGGGAAAATCCATTGCGGTAAGTTCACCTGCGCAACGACTGCGCAGCGCATCTATGGTCCCCCCTTGCACAATACCGAAAAGCGCCTGCGGGTACCCGTGATAAAATTTCCGGTTCGCATGTTCAGCCGCACACCGTCCGGCCCAGCGCAGCGTACGTTCGACCGCTTGCTCTATTTGTAAAGGGTCCGCGTCCGACGGGGGGCATTCATCAAAAGCCATTATAATGTCGGCGCCAAGATTATGCTCGATCTCCATGACCTTTTCAGGGGAAAAGAAATGATGCGATCCGTCAATGTGCGACTGGAAACCGACCCCGTCTTCGGTGATCTTCGAAATATCTCTGAGACTGAACACCTGGAAACCGCCGCTGTCGGTGAGAATCGATCGATTCCAGCTCTCGAAAGGATGCAGCCCTCCAGCATCCCGCACGAGTTCATCACCAGGCCGTAAATGAAGATGGTATGTATTGGCAAGAACTATATGACAACCGCATTCTTTCAGGTCCTGGGGAGAGAGGGCCTTCACCGTAGCCTGTGTTCCAACGGGCATGAAAACCGGAGTTTCAATCGTGCTGTGTGGCGTCGTAAATGTTGCAGCTCGCGCTTTTTCGTTTACTGCATCAATCTTGAATGTAAATCCATTCATGTCTATAATCCTCTGCATCACATAAAATACTTCTTTCAATCGGATTCGAGGCATAATACCGCTGGTCACGCTAAACTTGATCCCGCGGATCGATTAAGCTATCTTTAGATAGTTGATGAGACATTCATCCCTTGTATTTTCAACGGTTTGAACCGATTCTTGTGCAGTAAATTTACGAACAGGGAGTTCAGTTGAAGTTACTCGATATAATCAATTCACCTTCAGATCTCCGTAAATTACCTGTTGAGGACCTTCCGAAGCTGGCACAGGAGATCCGCGATTTCATGATAGAAAATGTGAGCAGAACAGGAGGGCACCTGGCCCCCAGCCTTGGTACCGTTGAACTCACTCTAGCCCTTCACTATGCATTTAATACCCCCCAGGACCAGATCGTCTGGGACGTAGGTCATCAGGCATATGCACATAAAATCATTACAGGCCGCAGAGACAAACTGCCAACGCTTCGCCAGTATGGCGGTCTGAGCGGATTCCCACGCCGTTCGGAAAGCGAATACGATCCGGCCTCTGTCGGACATGCATCAACTTCGATCAGTATCGCCCTGGGCATGGCTACCGCACGAGATCTGCAGCGGGAGAAATATGCGGTTATTGCAGTCATCGGTGACGGGTCTTTAAGCGGTGGACTGGCGTTCGAGGGCCTAAATAATCTTGGATCTGCGTCCACTCCGGTCACGATCATTCTTAACGACAATGAAATGTCGATATCACGAAACGTAGGCGCGCTCTCACGATATCTTACTCGCGTGATCACCGACAAACGGTATAATAAATTGAAATCTGAGATATGGGAGCTCCTCGGCAATCTGTCGAATGTCGGTCGCGGTATCCGGAATATGGTCAGCAGTATCGATGATTCACTCAAGCATTTCCTGCTTCCAGGAAAGCTGTTTGAAGACATGGGTATCAGGTATATAGGGCCGATTGACGGGCATAATATAGCACAGCTTATTGAGATCACGAGATTTACACAGTCAAGTACTACTCCGGTGATGGTGCATGTACTTACCAAAAAGGGAAAAGGATACAGCTTTGCAGAGGATGACGCGACTAAATACCATGGAATAAGCCGGTTCTCGGTTTCAACAGGAACGGTTGTCAAATCACCCAACGCGGCACCTTCATACAGTGAAGTTTTCGGGCATACGATCATCGAGCTTGCACGACAACGGCCGGAGATCGTAGCCATCACGGCAGCCATGGCCGACGGAACACGATTGACCGATTTTAGGCGGGAGTTCCCGAACCGGTTCTTCGATGTCGGCATTGCGGAAGAACATGCGGTCACATTTGCGGCAGGCTTGGCACTCAAAGGGCTCCGGCCGGTCGTCGCAATCTACTCTACATTCCTTCAGCGTGCCTACGACCAGATCGTGCATGATGTAGCCCTGGACAACCTTAATGTCGTTTTTTGCATTGACAGGGCAGGACTGGTCGGTGATGACGGCCCGACGCATCACGGGATGTTCGATCTTTCGTATCTAAGAACAATACCCAATGTCCTCGTAATGGCGCCGTCAGATGAATCGGAACTGCGGAACATGATCTATACGGCTTTCCAATACACAAAGGGGCCTGTGTTCATTCGTTATCCGCGCGGCTGCGGGCCCGGCGCCCCAGCGAATGAGCCTTTCCGCGAAATCCCGATCGGCACTCCCGTAGTCCTGAAAAAAGGACGCGAATGCGCTCTTGTGAGTGTTGGAAATTTCCTGCCGACTGCTACGGAAGTATGCAACCGACTTGAATCGACCGGGATCTCGACATCACTTATCGATGCCCGGTTTGTAAAGCCCCTTGACAACGATTTTTACCGGACGCTGTTCGAAGGGCACCAATTCGTCGTGACACTCGAGAACAACTCGCTATCGGGCGGATTCGGTTCCAGTGTGCTCGAACTCTCTTCAACACTCGATCTGGAAACACTCCCACGCATTATCAGATTCGGTCTTCCCGACGCGTTCATAATGCATGGCGACATAAAAACACTGATAAAAGAGCTGGAACTCGATGTGGAATCCATTCATAACCGGATTCTATCGGCAATTCAAAGTATCATGGATAAATCCTTTGTCCGGCGCCGGTAAACTTGCCTGCCCTGCATTACTGAACTTTTCATCACACCCATAATACATTTTATACGTCCATTCCCGGTGTCCAACAAGACACCGTCGATTGCATACCATTATAAGGAGGACCTTTACAAATGCTTAGAATTGGAACCGGGCAAAAATTCGTGATGATCGGGGATTCGATAACTGATGCAGGGCGCGCCCAGCCGGGCGGTGAGGGACTCTTCGAGCCGTATGGGCGGGGCTATGTGAATATTGTCAACGGACTCCTCGGCGCCGTTTACCCGCAGATGAAAATCAGAATAATAAATAAAGGCACCAGCGGTAATACGGTTCGCGATCTTAAAATGAGATGGAATAGCGATGTGCTAAACATGAAACCCGACTGGCTATCGATCATGATCGGCATAAATGACGTGTGGCGTCAGTTCGATTCACCGCTTCAGACCGAACAGCACGTTTACATTGAAGAATATGAACAGACTCTTGGTGAACTCGTGTCGTCCACACGCCCCCGGCTTAAAGGACTCGTGCTCATTACCCCCTATTTCATCGAACCCGACCGGCAGGACCCGATGCGCAAAATGATGGACCGGTATGGTGCGGTTGTAAGAAAGGTGGCGGAGAAGAATGATGCGCTGTTTGTGGATACACAGGCGGCGTTCGATGCTCTGTGCAACCACGTTCACCCGATGTTCCTCGCATGGGACCGTGTTCACCCGACAACCGTCGGACACACCGCAATAGCACGGGCTTTCCTCGAGGCCATCGGTTTTGAATGGTGAATCGATAAGGATAACTTTTATCGAGAGACAGGCCGTTAAGCAACGGATTTGGGTTTTCCCCCCCACATTGAGGAGCACCATTCTGCTCTTCTGGAAGTGAACCATCAGCAAAAATAATTGAATCGGAGGCTATTTATATTGTACAGTATAAGTGAAGCGGATTGTTCATAATTGGAGTGATTCACAGGATTGTTTCAACCGTGTATTCCGACATGCTTACTTTACATGACTTCCGGTCTGTTCAAAGTTATATCCTGATACTGATTTTCATTACTCCCGGTATTTTCGCAAAATCCCCTGAGAAAAAAACTTCTTATCTCTCTCAGACCTATGTAGATACCATGGTACAACGGGCGATTTATATCATCAATGATGCAGCGACGGTGGCAGGGGTCGGTTTCAGAAGGAAAGAATCGCTGGAAGAAGCAAAACAGATAGCCAGGGCTTTGAAGGCCCGCGCCAAAGGCGATCCGAATGAACGGTATGTCAAATGGAAAGTCGGCGAACTCGAACTGCAGATATATCTCGAAGAAAAAGACCTGGTGCTTCAGCAGATGCAGAAGGGCATCTCTTCATCAAACCAGCTCATTCTCCAGTTCAATAAAGAGGTCGGCAAACAACGCCCCGACTTTGCGCTCCTCCATTCGATCCATGTCCGCATGACCGAGCTCAATCCGTCAAAAGCCAACGAGATCGCTTCATCTTTTAATAAACGTCACCGTCAGATCTCGCGTGAAGCAGTGTTTGCTATTGAGAAGTCGCTCATGATTGGTGATGAAAACAAGGTAAAGAACGAACTCGACTACTGCATGGCAAACAACAGGTATCTCGGTATCGGCGAATCGAAAATAGACCAGCTTAACAGGCGATATGAAGGATTGATCACGGCACGGGAGACCATTCCAAAGATCGATGCTGAAGCCGAACAGGCGAGACAGATATTGCCCTTATGCCGGCCCGGTGAAGTGCGGAAGCACCTCGATTACGCGAACGGGATGCTGGCCGATATAAAGAACGATCTGCCTCAGCAGGAATACGGGGCAATGGCCCAGCGGTTGCGCGGCCTGTCGAACACTCTTGCCGCCCAGGAGGATTCACTCGTACGTGTCAACCTCGCCATCCTTAACACAAAAGGGGTGCAGGCAGCTAACGATTACCTTCAGAAAGTCATGCGCGCGAAGGGGGTCTCAGTTGAACGCACCAGCTATGTGGATCAGACGATCCTCGGGATAGCAACTCCCGACGACCTCAAAACAGCGAGTGAAATTTCGGCAGTTGCGGAATCCAATGAGCAGGAGGCGGGTGTTTTTGACGCAATGCGGTCGACGGCGAAAAAGAAGGCGCAGGTACGAATCGACAGCATCCTGAGCGAAGAACGTAAGAAGACCGCATACCTGGAGCAGCTTCGTCAAGACAGCATCCGCAACGCAATGCAGGCCGCACTCACACGCGCATCACAGGTGAGTATCGACATATTTACGATGCTGGAACAGAACCGTGTCAATGATGCCTTGAAACGGTTCACTTCGGAACGCGAATACCTCCGCCGGAACCTTCCAGCGGATTCCTACAGCATGCTTGAAGCAACGCTGCTTCAGTCGAAGGAAGTGATGAAGGCGGAGCCGGTTACCGCTGTCGCAGCCGCGGGCGCTCCACCGGGACCGTCCGATGTTTCTTATGTAAAGCTCTCCGATAAAGCGGAACCGGCACCGCCGTCAACCGGTGAAGAGGAACGGCTTCAGAAGAACAGGAAAAGGGCCCAGGACATGATCATGGAGATCTACGGGAAACTCGAGCACAACATGGTGCAGGATGCATGGGGTCAGTTCAGCAGGTACAAGGTCCCGCTCCAGAAATACCTCGACAAGGAAGCTTTCGACATGCTCGCCGCCACAGTAACCCAGGCCCACGATTATTCAATTCAAAGCAATTCTGAAAACAGGTAAATACACTTACAGATTGACAATCTATGAATTCTGATTTGTTCTATAATGGAAAGGGCCGTCCCTCGACAAGCTCGGGAACCGGGGCCCTTTATATCCCCGCTGAAAATGCGACCAGGTATCCACCCCTATGGTCCCCTCGTATGGGACGTATTGACAATTGCCGTATTGAATTTCCATTAAATCTTTTCCCCTTTTATGCATCTGAACCTTGGTCACACGACAGTGTGACCAGGATTAACTACATAATGGATCTTATATTAATTATTTTTTCCTTTATTTATTCCTTCTGATATTATGAAAGGATAACATAAATGAAGCAACACCTTGTTGAAGCAATATCGAAGGCATTATCATACAGCCTGAAAAATGAAGAAATCGGAAAACTAATCGAAATACCTCCTTCAGAGGACCTGGGGGATTTCGCTTTCCCTTGTTTCCCCCTCGCACGCATTTTGAAAAAAAATCCTGCAGCTATAGCGCAAGGCCTTAAAGCGAAACTCGAAGGCACTCCGGGTATCGAAAAGATAAACGCCGTATCAGGATACTTGAATGTCTTTATCGACAAGAAAGAAATGGCCGAAAAAGTTTTCAGTAGCATTTCGGATGAAAACTTCGGAAAAGCCGGCATAACCGAGAAAGTAGTCGTCGAATTCGCGTCACCCAACACCAACAAACCTCTCCACCTGGGACACCTCAGAAACATGTCCATCGGGGAAAGTGTCGCGCGCATCCTCGATTTCAACGGCAATAACGTGGTAAGGGCCAGCATAAACAACGACCGTGGCGTACACATTTGTAAATCTATGCTTGCCTACAAAGAATACGGCAAGGGTGAAACACCCGAGAGTACCGGCAGGAAATCCGACCATTTTGTAGGCGATTATTACGTCCTGTTCAACAAGAAGGCCGTGGAAGACTCCTCATGGAATGAAAAAGCCCAGGAGATGCTCCGGAAATGGGAAGCGGGAGATGAAGAGACGGTCGCATTATGGAAAAAGATGAACAGATGGGCTTTTGACGGGTTCGAGGCTACATACAAACTTTTCGGTATCAGGTTCGACAAGGAATATCATGAAAGCCTGATTTACAAAAAGGGCAAAGAGATCGTCAATGAGGGTCTGGCGAAAGAGATCTTTACAAAGCGGGATGACGGAGCGGTGGCGGTGAACCTTGACGAGGAAAAGCTCGGGGAAAAGGTGCTGCTGCGGGCCGACGGTACCTCGGTGTACATCGTACAGGACCTGTATCTCGCGACACTTAAAGATGAAGAATACCATTACGACAAATCCATCTACGTGGTCGGCAACGAACAGGAATACCATTTCGCAGTCCTTAAAGCCATATTCAAACGCCTTGGAAATCCGATTGCGGATAAAATGCGCCATCTGTCCTACGGCATGGTGGAATTGCCTGAGGGCAAAATGAAATCTCGCGAGGGTACCGTAGTTGACGCCGACGATCTTATCAAAGAAACGCAGAACCTCGCGAAAGGCGAATTGAAAGAGCGATACAAGTTGACAGAAGCGGAAATGGAGGAAAGAAGCCTCAGGATCGCCCTCTCCG
>Ga0172362_10006186_pt1 | contig 10307 bp, 8 predicted proteins | sample LakKivs1_kivu2a2_FD_114534 | JGI IMG/M metagenome (GOLD analysis project Ga0172362, IMG submission 114534) | Sediment microbial communities from Lake Kivu, Rwanda - Sediment s1_kivu2a2 | ecosystem: Environmental > Aquatic > Freshwater > Lake > Sediment | place: Rwanda: Western Province, Lake... | reverse complement strand
TCCGGGGCGATCTCCGGCCGGGGGTGTCCGGAGCCATCCAAGGCCCCGTTCGTCGCTCTGGCGCCGCCCTGCCGTGCGCCGGCGCCGGCCGCGCGGCGCCGGTGAGGCGAGCCGATGGGCGTTTGGATGCCGAGCCGGGCGCGAAACGAGGATTTGCGGGGCGATCTCCCGGCAGGGGGTGTCCAGACACCTCCGAAGGCCCGTTCGAGGCTCCTGCGCCGAAAAAACGGTAGTAAGCTATGGGATTTCGGGCGCCGGCCGGACGAGCCGCCTCCACTCGGGCGCCGGCTTACCGTCGGCCGGCCGGAGAGTCATTCCCGGCCGGAGAGTCATTCCCGGCCGTGGAGTCATTCCCGGCCGGTGGGTCATTCCCGGCCGTGGAGTCATTCCCGGCCGCTCGGCCGTTCCCGGCCGGGGAGTCGGAAACGGCCGGGGAGTCGGAAACGGCCGGACGGCGCGCCACTGCGCTCCGTCGCCTATGCGACATCGCCTTCGCCGCCTCGGCCCAGCCGCGCCGCAACCGCAGCCGATCGGTCCGCCCGCCGCCAGGGTGAATCACAGGAAGATCGGGCGCGTCCCTGTTTTCCCCGTCCCTGCTCTCCCCCGTTGACCGCACAGCCGCAACGGGGGTATCCTGGCCCGGCAGCTAGCCCGGCAGGAGGGACCAGAGCAGCGGCAGATGGGCAGGCGAACTCTCTCGACCGCGGCGGTGGCGCTGAGCACGTTGGTGCTGGCCGGTTCGGTTGGTGCAGACGGCGTGGCCTTTCCAGAAGTCGCCGTCGAGGCGACGCCTGCAATCCCGCACCAACGGGCGCTCATCGTCCACCGAAACGGCGTCGAAACACTGGTGGTCGAATCGGCCTTCGACACGGGCTCCGCCGCGGTGGGTTGGGTGCTTCCCCTCCCGGGCGAGCCGACGAAGTTGGACGTCGCCGACGGCGGCATGTTCGCCTCGCTGGCCGTCAGCCTGGGACCGAAGCTCATCCACGACATCCGGCATTTCTGGCAGATCCCCGCCGCCGTCCTCGCGCTGCTGGCGCCGGGCGCGCTGGCCGGCATCCTCGCCAGGAAGCCCTCCGAGTGGGTCGTGCGCGTGCTGCTGGCGGAGCTGCTTGGCATCGTAGGGCTGTCCTTCATTGTGGGTCTGCTTGGGACCGCCGCCACCGGCCCCGGCGCGGGCGCCTGGGGCGTGGAAGTGGCCGCTGAACGGCGCGTGGGCAACTACGATGCCTCGGTGCTCCGCGCCGCCGACAGCGGCGCGCTGTCGCGGTGGCTGGCGGCCAACTCGTTCCGCCCGCTGCGCCCCGCGGAGCGACAGGTCGTGGACGACTACATCGCCCGCAAGTGGTGCTTCGTCGTCGCGCGCCTGGGCCGCGCGGGCGGCGGGCTGCTCACGCCGCACCCGATCGCCGCGACGTTCCGCTCGCCCGCGCCCGTCTATCCGATGAAACTGACGGGCCTGGCCGGCTCATCCACGCAGGTGGACCTGTTCGTCGTGGCCGACGGCCAGGGCAGGATGGCCGGCTTCGACTGCATCGCCGCGGCGCGGTTTCGCAAGCTCGCCGCCGCAACGCCTGAGCGTGACGCGGCCTGGACCGTCGCGCCATACTACGGGGCCGAACACATCGACATGGCCATCGGTAGCCCCGATGCTTCCGAGCGGATGTGGGACGGGTGCGTGGTCACGCACCTGCGGGGCACGCTCCGCCCGTCCGACATGCGCGCCGATCTGACCGTTGAGCTTGCCGAAGCGGTCCCGTTCCGCGTCCGCCGCTACACGCGCTCGGCTCGGCGCGACGTGGGTGTCGGCATCCTGCTCAGCGCGGCCACGGTGGCGCTTGGGGCGCTGGCGGTCAGGTGCTGGGGACGGCGCCGGCCCGGGAGGGCCACGCTGCTTACGGTCGCCTGCCTGTCGTTGGTGGCCACGGCCGGTTCGCTGGGAGTGTTGCTCTTCCTGCCGGCCTCGCCGGCGCGGGCCAGCATTCGCCTGGCCCCTTTGCACTTGTGGTACTGGCAGCGAGAAGTGCGCTCGGCGATGGAACTCGCCGTCGCCAAGGGCGACATCCGTCCCGAGACGGCCGTGCGGGAGGCCAGGGCGATCCCGGGGATACTCAAGGGCGGCTTCCTGTCGCCAGAGCTCCTGATCAATCCCTTCACCGGCGAGGAGATGCGCCTCGAGCGCAGTTGCGGCAACTTCGCGCCCCGCGTCCTCGCGGCAACCGTCTTCATCTGCCTCTACGACGACTGCGGGCGCGAACTCCGCCTTCCCGTCGGCCCCTTGCCGAAGCCCCTCCCGCCCTCGCAGCCCGCGCCCGGCGTTGAGAACCGCCCCGCGGGCGAGTAGGCTGCTTGTGGAAAGGCTCGGCCGATGGCGGTGGACTTCTGCGTGATCAGCATCGGGACGCTCTCGCGGAACCGGCTGTGGGGCGAGGCGGCGCCGCTGCGGACCGCCCACGCCACGACGACGCTGGTGACGGCCGGGACGCGGCAGGTGCTGGTGGACCCCTCGCTGCCGGCGCCGGCGCTGGCGGCGCGGTTCAACGAGCGCACCGGGCGGACGCTTGCCGACGTGACCGACGTGTTCTGCACGACGCTTCGCCCGGTGCATCGGCGGAGCATCGCCGCGCTGGCGGACGCGGCCTGGTGGGTCCACGGCGAGGAGCTGGCGGCGTACCGCCGGCACCTGGAGGAGCTGAAGGGCTCGGCCGAGCGGCTCGACCCGGCCGACGCCGAGGCGGTGGACGACGACCTTCGCCTTCTGGACCGCTTCCGGGCCGCCCCGGAGCAGTTCGACGAGCAGGTGACGGTGTACCCGATGGCGGGCCCGTCGCCCGGCTCGGCCGGGCTGCTGCTGACGCCGCCGACGATGACGGTGGTGATCGCGGGCGACGCGGCCGTCACCGCCGAGCACGTCCGCCGCGGGCAGGTGTGGGAGGGCTGCGCCGACACCGAGGCCGCCCTGCGCACGCTGCGCGACTGCCTGGAGCTGGCCGACGTGCTGGTCTGCGGCCACGACAACGTCCTGGTCCTGCCGGGAAAGTGGTAGGGGGTTGCGCATTTCCGATTGGCGATTTGCGATTGCGGGACGCGCGATGGGCTGAGGGTCAGGCGCGTGTGGCGGGCGGAGCGGGCGGGGGGTAGAATCGCCGCGCCTTGCGATGATCGAAGATGACCGCCAAGTCGGCGCCCGCGGAGGACGCAATTTTGAGTTGGGCTGAATTCCTCGCCTCGCGGGCGTGGGAGCTCGTGCTCCTGGCTGCGCTGCTGTGCTTCTCGGCCTTCTTCAGCGGCTCGGAGACGGCCCTGTTCAGCCTCACGCCGGGCCAGCTCTTCCGCCTCGGCCGCTCGCGGGGCGCCGAGCGGAAGGTGGCCTGGCTCATGGCCCGGCCGCAGAGGATCCTCCAGTCGCTCCTGCTGGGCAACCTGCTGGTGAACGTGGCGTTCTTCGGCATCTCCTCGGTGCTGCTGCACTCGCTGAACGACCGCGTGGCCATGGCCGACTGGGCGGCGGTGGCCGTGTGGGTCCTGCCCCTGCTGATTGTCGTGCTGTGCGGGGAGGTGCTGCCGAAGCTGGCGGCGCTCGGCATGGCCGAGCGGTGGGCGACGACGGCCGCGCCGGCGCTGGTGGTCCTGCGGCGCGGGCTTTCGCCGGCGGTGCGGGTCATCAACAAGGTCGCCGTCGCCCCGCTGACGCGGATGCTGGCGCCTCGCGGCGCGGCGGGGCGGAACATCACTTCCGACGAGCTGGGGGCGCTGCTGGACCTGACGGCGCGGCGGGGCATCATCGACCACCAGGCCAACGCGCTGCTGCAGGAGATCCTCGACCTGACGGACATTCGCGTGGCCGAGGTGATGGTGCCGCGGGTGGACGTGATCTGCTACGACGTGGACAGCCCTCCGGCGGGGCTGGTGCAGCTCATCCGGCGGACGCACCTGCGGCGCATCCCCGTCTACGAGCGCGACCCGGGGCAGATGATCGGCATCGTGCACGCCAAGCGTCTGCTGGTCCAGCCGGGCACGCCCCTGCGCCAGCTCGTGGTGAAGGTGCCGTTCCTGCCGGAGGCGGCCAACCTGGAGCGGGCGCTGGTGCAGCTCCGCGTGCGGCGGTCGCAGATCGCCATCGTGGTCGACGAGTACGGCGGCACGGCGGGCATCGTCACGCTGGAGGACATCCTGGAGCAGATCGTGGGCGACCTGCCCGACGAGCACGAGGCCGCCGCCGCGCCGCTGGTGGAGCGCACCGGCGAGGGCGTCTACGCCATCGACGGCGACCTGCCCATCCACGAGTGGGCCGAGGCGTTCGAGATCGACCTGGGCGGGCGGAAGGTCAGCACCGTCGGCGGGTTCGTCACGTCGCTGCTGGGGCACATATCCGCCGCCGGCGACGAGGCCGAGTACGGCAACCTCCGCTTCCGCGTGCTGTCCATGCGCGGGCGACGCGTGGACAAGCTGGAGCTGCGCCTGGCGGAGGGCCGGCCATGATCGGCTCGGCCGGCGCGGCGGCGTGGGCGGGCCTGGCGGTCGCGGCGGGCGTCGCCGTCGCCCTGTGCGGGCTGTACTGCGGCATGGAGACGGGGCTGTACGTGCTGAACCGCATCCGCCTGGACCTGCGGGCGTCGGCGGGCAGCCGCCCGGCGCGGCGCCTGGCGGGCCTGCTGCGGCACGGGGAGATGCTGCTGGCGGTGCTGCTGATCGGCACGAACCTGACCAGCTACGCCGCGACGTGGGCGATTGCCACGATGTTTCTGCTGGGCGGCGTCGGCCCGCACGCCGCGGAGATCTACACGGAACTGACGGCCACGCTGGCCCTGTTCGTCCTCGGCGACAGCGTGCCCAAGAACATCTTCCGCCTGCGCGCCGAGCGGCTCATGTACCGCCTCAGCGGCCTCCTGCGGGCCTCCAGCGCGGTCTTCACCGTCACGGGCCTGGCGCCGCTGGTGCGGGGCGCGTCGGCGGCGGTGCTGTGGCTGGCGCGGCGCGGGCGGCAAGGGCCGGGACTCGCCCAGGAACGCGTCGCGGAGATTCTGGCCGAGGGACAGGCCGGCGGGGCGATGACGCACGTGCAGTCGGTGATGGCCGACCGCGTGATGCGCCTCCGCGACGTGCGCCTGCGCAACGTGATGGTGCCGATGGGCAAGGTGGCGTCGGTGCGCGGCGACGCCTCGCGCGACGAGATGCTCCGCGCCGCCCAGAACAGCAGCTTCTCGCGCCTGGCCGTCCGCGACGCCGCCGGGCAGGTCGTCGGCGTGCTCGACGTCTACGACGTGCTGGCCGACGAGGCCGTCCAGCGACCGGCCGAACGCATGAGCGAGCCGCTGGTCCTGCCCGCCGAGGCCACCGTCACCGACGCGCTGTACCACATGCAGCGGGCGCACAAGCGTCTGGCTGTGGTGGCGGGGCCCGGCAAGGACGGCGCCAGGCACGTCGGCATCGTCACCATCAAGGACCTCGTCGAGGAGATCGTCGGCGAGCTGGAGGCCTGGTGAGGCCCGCCCGATGGGCGGGCGGGAATTGCGGATCGCGGAGTAAGGATTGCGGAGTGGTTCGCCTTGGCGGTGGAGGAACGCCGAACCCACAACGCAACCGGCTTGCCCCGGGCCATCGCCACTGGTCGCACGCCGCGGTGCGGTGTACTGTACGTTCGGACACGTAGCGGGAGCCCGAAGATGCCGGCCGGGCCGGACAACCTCGACGAGATCCTTTCCCGCATCGTGGCGGTTGCACATCCGCTGAAGGTCATCCTGTTCGGCTCGCGCGCCGCTTCCGCCGCCCGCCCCGACAGCGACGTGGACCTGCTCGTGGTCGTCCGCAACGGCACGCATCGCGGCAGGACGGCCGAGGCCATCTACCGCCGGTTGGCGGGCATCCGCCAGCCCGTCGACGTCGTCGTCGTCACCGAGCAGGACGTCGAGACCTACCGGGACTTGGTGGGCACAGTGATTCGCCCGGCCATGGAAACGGGAAGAACTGTCTATGCGGCCTGACCGTTCCGCCGCTCCTACATGCCCAACTGTTTCACCATCCTCCGGTACTGGCTCTTGAGCAGGTTCTCGCTCAGGGGGCAGGCGATGTGCCCCCACGGAAGCGGCTCATCGAGCGGAAGCTGCCGGTGGGCGATGGCGGCCGGGTCGATGCCCGTCCGCTCGAACGCGCCCAGCCACTTGTCCCAGTCCCAGTGCTCGTCCCAGCTATCGAGTCGCGCCCCTGCCCGCCAGGCGGCCTCGATGACGCGCCCCATGCCGCGCCCGCCGCGGGCGATCACCGCCTCCAGAATGCTCCGCTCGATGCGGTGGAAACGGAACTGCACCGGCGTCCGCCGCGCAAGGTCCTTCAGCCGCCCCCGCACGCCGAAGAAGTACTCCGCGTCGCGCATCGCGCACCACTGCATCGGCGTGTGCGGCTTGGGCACGAACCACGACACGGCCGCGCCGATGGCGCCGCGGTGCCCGTCCACCTCCCGCCTCGCGTCGCTGAGCCTGCGGCACAGCTCGAAGATCGCCTCCACGTCGTCGTCGGTCTCGCCGGGCAGGCCGGCCATGAAGTACAGCTTCACGCTCCGCCAGCCGGCGGCGAAGGCCGCCCGCACGCCGCGGACCATCGCCTCCTCGCTGATCCGCTTGCGGATGGCGCGGCGGAGGCGCTGCGAGCCGGCCTCCGCGGCGATCGTCAGCCCGCCCTTGCGGACCTGCCCCGTCAGCTTCGGTAGCTGCTCGAGCTGGCTGTCGGCACGCAGCGACGGCAGCGACACCGACACGCCGCGCGGACCGAACTCCCCGTTCAGCCGCTCGATCAGCTCCCCCAGCCCCGGATAGTCGCTCGACGAGAGGCTCAGAAGCGATACCTCGCGATATCCCGTGGCCGCGATGGCCGCACGGGCAATCGCGAGAATCTCCTCAATCGAGCGCCGCCGCACAGGCAGCCGCACCGCCCCGGCCTGGCAGAAGCGGCAGGCGTTCGGGCAGCCGCGCATGATCTCGATGGCCACGCGGTCGTGGACGGCCTCGGCCAGCGGGACCAGCGGTGCGGTGATGGCTGGCGACTGCGAGAAATCGTCGATGTGGACGTGCTCGATGACGGCGGGAACGTCGCCGCGACACGCGGCGACAGAACTGCGGATCGCACTGCCATCGGGCGCGGGGGCGGGCGCGTAGAAGCGGGGCACATACGCGCCGGGTATCGTGCAAGCGGCGGCCAGGAGCACATCGTCGCGCGAGGCGCCGTCGCGCTTGGCGCGGCGGACCAGCTCCACCAGCGCCGCCAGCGGCGCCTCGCCGTCGCCCACGAGGAACACGTCGAAAAACTCCGCCAGCGGCTCGGGCGTGTCGGCCAGGGCGTCGCCGCCCACCACCAGCGGATGCCCCCGCCCGCGCTCCGCCGCGTGAAGCGGCACGCCCGCCAGGTCCAGCATCGTCAGCACGTTGGTGGCGCACAGCTCGTAGGACAGCGAGAAGCCCAGGATGTCGAAGTCGCCGACGGCGGCGCGGCTCTCCCAGCCGAACAGCCCCACCCCGCGGGCGCGCATCGCCGCCTCCGCGTCGAGCTGCGGGCAGTACGTCCGGTCGCACGCCACGCCCGGCGTCGCGTTCAACATATGGTACAGCACCTGGCTGCCCAGATGGCTGATGCCGATGGCGTACGTGTCGGGGAACGCCAGGCACACGCTCACCTCCGCGGCGCGCACGTCGCCGCAGCGGGCGTTGATCTCGCAGCCGACGTACTGCCCCGGCCGGCGGACGCGGGGCAGCAGCTCGCGGCTGATCTGTTGGCGAAGGTCTCGCATGGCCCGCCCATCGTACCAGACCGGCCGCGGGATGCACGGGCCGCGGGAAGATGCGGGGCCGGTCGCGCCGTGCCGGACGCCGGGGTTGCCAACGGTCGGCAAGGGCGGGTATCCTCCGCGTTTGCTGTTTCAAGGCCGGGAGCCGAGACGACAGGATGATCTACCGCAGGTTCGGCAAGACGGGGATGGATGTTTCGGCCGTGTCGTTCGGCGCGATGCGCCTGCCGACGGAGGAGGTGGGCGACAAGCACGTGGTGAAGGCCGACGAAGCCGTCGCCGTCGTCCATCGGGCCTTCGAGCTGGGCGTCAACTACATCGACACGGGCCACGGCTACTGCTGGGGCCAGAGCGAGCCGCTTTTCGGGCGGTTCCTGGACGGCTGGCGCGAGCGGGTGTTCGTTTCGACGAAGTCGCCGGTGTGGAAGCTGGAGGGCCGCGCCGACTACCGCAAGACGCTGGAGCTGCAGCTCCGCACGATGGGCCTGGAGTACCTGGACCTGTACTACTTACACGGCCTGTCGTGGAAGAACCTGGAGGAGAAGGTCCGCCCGTGGCGCCTCGACGAGGAGGCCGAGCGGGCGAAGCGCGACGGGCTGATCCGCCACGTGGGATTCTCCTGCCACGACACGCCGACCAACATCGTCCGGCTGGTCGATGAGGGCTGGGCCGAGGCGATGCTGGTGCAGTACAACCTGCTGGACCAGAAGAACGCCCCGGCGATCGCGCACGCGGCGGGCAAGGGGCTCGGCGTGGCGATCATGGGGCCGGTCGGGGGCGGCCGGCTGCGCACGCCCACGCCCGCCCTGCGCAAGCTCCTGCCCGGCGGGACGTCCTCCATGCCCGAGCTTGCCCTGCGGTTCGTGCTGGCCAACCCCGACGTGAGCTGCGCGCTGTCGGGCATGGGCAGCCTGGCGATGGTCGAGCAGAACGCCGCGGTCGGCTCGCGCGGCGACGCCGCCCTGTCGGTTCCGGAGATGCGGCAGGTGCAGGCCGCCGCGGCCGAGCTGAAGAAGCTGGCCGACCTGTACTGCACCGGCTGCAACTACTGCATGCCCTGCCCCAACGGCGTGAATATCCCGCGGTGCTTCGAGCTGCTGAACCACCACCGGGTGTACGGGCTGACGGACCACGCGCGGAGGGGCTATAGGCGGCTGAAGCCGGAAAGCCGCGCCGACAAGTGCGTCGAGTGCGGGCAGTGCGAGGAGAAGTGCCCGCAGAAGATCGAAATCCGCAGGCAGCTCAAGGAAGTGACGGCGGTCTTGGGCGAGAAGGCCTGACCCCGAACAGGCAACCACAAAGCCCACGAAGGACACAAATGGAGAACCGGCAAGGCGAGAGCGGAGGAAGGGACGAGAGGGGGCGGCAAGGACGTGCGTAGAAGGTAAGGCGGGCGCCGGGATGTGGGCGCCCTGCGGACCGGCGCCTGACTCTCAAGCGCTGCCTTGGGTCGATTGCATGGGTGGCGCCCAGAGAGCCAGCGGGGGGCGTCCAAACCGAGCAACAACGGCGAGATCGCGCATCGCAGGCGCATCCGGCGACGAAAGGACTGAACGGATGGGTCTCAGTCCCCTGGACATGCCCCCGCAAACGAGATATAAGGGCGTCGGAATAAGAGCAGGAAGGAGAAGCGTAAGCCATGTGGAAACTGTTCAGGCGGAAGACCCCACACGAACGGGCGATCCGGAGAGTCCCTGGCTTCAAGTTTCGGGGAGGGGATGGAAGCACACCAGACAGTGCGATCACTGTCGAACCAATGAACATGCCTGTGACCAAGGAGTGGCTCCGGAAGACACAAGCGCCTGACGGCCCGCTAATGACTCTGACCAAGGGAGATGAAGAACGCGCCATCATGGAACTGGTCCACATGAAGTATCTCGCCGAACGCCTGGGGAAACATGGGGCAACCTGGCGGCTTGGCGAAAGGACCCCCCGATATGGGGCGGTTCTGACCCAAGGTGTATTGCTGCCAGATGGATCGCAGGTCTTGCTGCATTTTGACTATACTGCTCTTCTAAAATGCGGTGCGGGTGCTACTACGTCCGCCCAGGGGCGGGAAGATGGACCCGTGTTCGAAATCGGAGGAGGGGACGGCATGAGCCCCGATCATCCGATCAAGATAAGAATTACCGATAAGACAAAGGCGCGGAATGCATTCATGGAAATATGCGGCATCATACCTGAAGTCGCAGGAGTTGTCGAAGGAATGAGCGCGATAGACGGGCTTCAGAAGGATGGGCGCGATGCTGCGGACGCGATGATGGGAGGGCTGTTAGGCGAGACGATCAAGATGCTTTACCTGGAGAAGACTTACGGCCCGAAGACGGAATGGACGCTTGGAATGCGAGCCTACTATGAAGGACATGTCCAATCACAAATGCTTGTCCTGAGGGACGGTCGCGCCATCACGCTCTACTTTGACTTCTCCGGGTGCGACTAAGGCGCCTGCACAGGGGAAGTGCCGGGAATGAGTGCGAGCTATGGACGCTTTCCGAGACGCCATTGAAGTGTTTAGGCGAGACCGTGTTGG
>Ga0172362_10006185_pt1 | contig 10307 bp, 15 predicted proteins | sample LakKivs1_kivu2a2_FD_114534 | JGI IMG/M metagenome (GOLD analysis project Ga0172362, IMG submission 114534) | Sediment microbial communities from Lake Kivu, Rwanda - Sediment s1_kivu2a2 | ecosystem: Environmental > Aquatic > Freshwater > Lake > Sediment | place: Rwanda: Western Province, Lake... | reverse complement strand
TGGATGGGGTTCTTTTATTGATTGGGCTTTTACAGGGAAAGATGGAAAGCTTCTTTGTAAAGGTAACAGACATAATTGTGGCAAGCTGCGACTTAAATGGTTAGCTTCACAGGGGAAGAAATGGGCAAAAGCGTGATTTATCTAACCGGTGACACACACGCAGGTATTGGACGCCTTTTTGGGACCATACCATCCAAAGAAGGGGATGTCATAATAGTTCTTGGTGATTTTGGTGTTATATTTACTTCATTTGTAAGTAGCACCGAAGAAAAAGCCCTGAGGGTCTTGGAAAAATTGAAAAACAAAGGTGTCACTGTCTTATTTGTTGACGGAAATCATGAGAACTTCAACAGGATAAACTACCTGCTGAAGGTCGAAATGTTTGGTGGACTTGTTGGTAAGTATACAGATAATTGCTTTCATCTTCTCCGTGGTTCAACCTATAACATCTTGGGGCATAAGTTCCTTTCCATTGGTGGGGCTTATTCCATTGATAAAGGTTCTAGGATGGATGGTGTGTCGTGGTGGAAGGAAGAGCAGTCTACGTATAAAGAGCAGTGCGACATCATAGACAAAGTTTCAAATCTGAAGGACATTGACTATGTAATTTCGCATGAGTGCCCAAGGTCTATATCTGATGTCTATATACAACAAACTGGTAGTTTTCGTGGGTGTTATCCAGAAGATACTACGTGTATATTCTTGAATGAAGTCTATGGCTGTATACCAAAGTTTAAAAAATGGTTCTTTGGACACTGGCATAACAATTGGACGTATGGGCCATTTACAATGCTGTATGAACAGGTTTATCAATTAGGAAATAACAATGGGCATAACTAAGATGTATTCTGAAGCATCTAAGCATCTCAAACCTGGACCTGGTGGGATTAAATGCCCTTGCTGTACCCCTAGCTTCGGAAAGAAAGAGGGGCACCGAGCATACCGCAGAATCATGAAGATGAAGACCAAGAAAGAAATCTAACATAAATACCGTCATGTTCCTCTACTACAATCAAAAGGACCCGTCATGTTCCTCTACTACAATCAAAAGGACTTTGAAGAATTCATCTCTAAACAAGTCAGAGTTTTGTGCATTGAAGCTATTGAGCGTGGATATTTGAATGAAGAAGAATTTGCAATGGATATACATGAGATTACTGAAATTGCAATGAAGAAAACAGAACTAATAAAGACTTATTTTCATCTAATGAATAGTGGAACAAAGGATGAGTTTAAGAAATTCATTGAAGAAAACAAAGAAATAGAATTTTGATGAAAACAAAATTGAACAGTTTTTTTGATATTAAAATAATTGAACCTATAAACACTACTCCAGTTAAACCTAAAGAACCAGTAGCTGTAAAGTTCACTGATAATGAGAAAAAAGTTATACGAAAATTTATAGATGGTGAGAAAGCTGAATATAAGTTGATTGAAAAATATTTTGAAAAATGTAAAGATGATAAATCAAATTGTTTGTATGTGAAGTATTTGATTTCTTATTTCAGTGATGATTATCTAAATATGTCGAAATATAAGAATGAAATCATGGGCTGGAAGAGGTTGAAAAAGCAAATAGAAAAAAATTAAAAATACCCTTGACTTTTTGTTTATACGAAATTATATTATTTGTGTAGGGAAAAGAGAAAACAAGAGAAGGGGTTTCGGAAAACGACTGCCTGTAATAGGTTTAATTATCGAAAAGAAACGGCTAGCAGTAACCATCAAACCGCGGATAAAATTAACTACTGCACACCACTCGAAAGGTAGGAGCAGGACTTGGTGAGTTTCTGTATCCCTCAAATGTAGTTTTACACCAGGTTTAAATTAGTTCTTTGAAAATGCCATCTTGGAGGAATTCGTAGACTCAAGGGACTTAAAATCCCTTGGCCGCAAGGCCGTCCCGGTTCAAATCCGGGAGATGGCACCAATTTTTTAGCTCATAAATAAATATGGGCTAAATGCATATATGTGATTATGGTTGTGGTAATGAAGCATTATATCAATTAAATTCTAAAAAATGGTGTTGACAGAAAAATTATAATAGTTGTCCATCTATTAGAAAAAAGAATTCAATTGGTTTAAAAAATGCTTTAACCGTGCTTAGAGGTTCGAGCCTTTCCTTCCTAGCCTTTCCTTCCTAGCCAATATAAGGCAGTTTAATGGGATTTCTGCCCTAACAAAAAATCCCTTTCTAAAATCTACATGAAATATCTAATCCATTTGGGCGTTAAAAAGGCACTCCAATCCAAGTGTACCTATAAGGTATCTTCCATTGCTTTGAATTCAAAAGGTGATGTATTAGGTACAACTATTAATTCGAAAAAGATCTGCAGAAAAGGTGGTTCTAATCACGCTGAAATGCAGGCTTGGATGAAGTGGGGAAAGAAAATCAAGACCCTTGTTATCTTCCGCGTCAACAGTTATGGCAAATTGCTTCCTATTGATCCTTGTCCTATGTGTAGAAATTTCCTTGTAAACCGCTGTAACATCAAAATAGTTTCAATTCAGGAGTTGGTATGAATCAGGATATGAAGTTTATTGAAAAGGAGCTTGATAATGCTCTGACGTTTGGTGAAATTGCAGGCAAGAAAGTTAAGAAAATCATTATCTGGATTGTCAAACACATCCAAATCTTGTTTATCATTTCTGGGGTAGGATTGGTGTTTTTGATTTGCGGCTTTTTCCATGGGTTGAAATCAAATAAAATGAAGAATGGGGGAATTTGATGAACAACGTGCTATACATCGATTTTCATTGTCAAAGGATTCCTCTCATAAACATTGATGTTAATAGAGATTTGATTAGTCAGATTATCTACAAAACGTATAAAGAAAACATTCCTTTGATTGGTTTTCATCAAGAATTCTTAGGTGAAATTCCTGAAGATATCATAATGGTTGAACCTATGTTTATGTCAGATGAGAAGATTCATGTTGAGGATGTTTTCAAAGTGATAAAGAAATACCCCATCTATTTCAAACATAAAGATTCAACAGATATATGCTCACTGAATTTCAAAAATTTCATCAAATATTTTAACCCTGAAGCAGTTATATGTTTTGGAGATTGTTCATATACGTTGACTGAAGAAATTATTAATGTTTTAGTTGCTTTCACTCCCAAGATTTATTATATTGAAGATGTGAATTTCGGATATGGCATTGATCATCGTCTTACAAACATTCCTTCTTCCATCCTTACTACCTCAAACATTCTCTACAGGTGATTTATGACTCTCCAAGAAAAAACAGAACGCCTCTTAGCTGCTCAGGCTGCATATTATAATGACGAGCCTGTAATGACTGATGCAGAATATGACCAACTGTATGAAGAAGTGAAGGTTGAGAATCCCTCCAATTATGCTATCACCAAAATAGGCAGCAAACCGGTTGAGAATGGATGGAAGAAGGTTGAGCATAAAATGCCTATGGGATCACTGAATAAGGCGAAAAACACCATAGAGCTAAGGAATTGGGCCCAGTCTAATGGTTGGTTAGATGCAGAATATTGTTTGTCTCATAAGTTGGATGGACTTTCCATAGACTGTGTGTATGAAAACGGGAAATTGATTGATGCTATTACACGTGGAGATGGGGTAATAGGAGATTCAGTATATTCGAATGTTAAGAGGATGAATGGTGTAAAGAATGTGCTGATGTTGAGATTTGATGGGTCAGCTCGTGGAGAAATTATTCTTACTACTGAAAATCTTGAAAAAATCAATTCAATTCTGAGAAATGAAGGTGGAAAGGAGCTAAAAACTCTAAGGAATGCAGCTGCAGGGATCACCAAACGTCTTGATGGGCGGTTTGCTGAATATCTTACTGTTCAATTTTATGATGTTACTGGTGATTTTAGAACAAAAGCAGATAAATTCAATTTCATAGATGATTGCGGATTGAGGATGTGCTGGTGGGTAGTGTGCAGACTTGATGAAATTGAACGGATTTATCAAAAGTATGAAGAACGAATACGAGCCCAATTGAATTTTGATATTGATGGAATGGTTGTTGATATTAATGATTGTAAGGTATTTAAAGATGCAGGAATGGTGAATGACAATCCTCGTGCTGCTGTTGCATTGAAGTTTGGACCAATGGTGAAGAATTCAGCTATTGTGAATATTGAATGGCAGGTTGGTGATAGTGGGCGGTTGACTCCTGTGGCTGAGATAGAGCCCATCACACTAACAGGCGCTACGGTGCAGAAATGTTCTTTGCATAATTATGAGATTTTTAAGAATCTAGATCTCAATAAAGGTGATATAGTTGAAGTTATTCGTTCTAATGACGTAATTCCGCATTTAGAGCAAGTGGTTCAGAAATGTTCATCAGGCAAAAAATTTCAAATTCCTGATGTCTGCCCCTGCTGTTCTGCTCCTACGATAATTGAAGGAAAATATCTAGTATGTGGAAATATTGATTGCCCAGGAAAGAAGTTAGGAAATTTGAATAAGTGGATTGAAGTGACAGAGATCATGGGAGTAGGTCCAAGCATTGTTGAGATGCTTTATGAGAATGAACTTGTGAGGACACCTGCAGATTTTTATAAGATTCTGCCTGATCAGTTGCTTGGTATAGAGCGAATGGGCAGAACTTCAGCAAAGAAAATTGTTGACAGTATTCAGATGAAGAAAGAATTATCACTTGATGTATTCATTGGTGGGTTAAATATTCCTAATTTCTCATGTTCTAAGGCTGAATCATTGATGGAAAATGGATATGATACTATTCAGAAGATGCAAGCTCTAACTGTTGAAGATATTGTGAAAATTAAAGGATTTGAACAGAAGACAGCTGAATATATTGTAAGAGGATTGCAGGCAAAATTCAATATTATCTTAGATCTCTTGGAAGTGGTAAAGATTAAGATGAAAGCTTCTGCTATTAATAATAAACTTCAAGGAAAATCTTTTTGTGTTACAGGCACATTGAGTTTTGATAGGAAGGTGTTTATTGAAAAGGTGAATATGTATGGTGGAGTATTTAAAAGTGGGGTGGGGAGGGGGTTAAACTATCTTGTAATCTCTGATCCAAATTCTACAAGTACAAAAGCACAAAAAGCGCGAAAAGATGGAATTACATTGATTAGTGAAGATCAATTTCTAGCAATGATACAGTAAAAATAATGACATATAAAAACATATTTATTCACATTTTCATGGTGCTGGGTGGTTGTCTTGCGCTTTTTCTTACTGGGCTGGTTATTTTTGATTCTATTAAACTACTCATAACACCAGATTCAACTTTTCAAAAAACTGAAATTGGTGATTCATCAAAAAATATATTGTTTGGGCTGAAATAGGAGGATAAGATGGGTGAATTTTTAGTTGGAATATTTATTGGATTTTTAGCGGCGGCGATGACAATTTCTTCTATTGGACATAAAGATTATATTTCACTTCAGACAAGAGCCATAGAAGTAAATATTGCTCGTTACAATCCAACCACTTCAAACTTTGAATGGCTCGACTCAACCTTCAAATACGTGTATACAGGAGAGAAGAAATGAAAAAATCAAATAAACCCCCTAAATTCATTTCGCTCTTTCTCATCTATGGAATTTTGTACATTTTCATAGAAGTTCTGTGGCGCGCAATTTCACCCCCAAATGGTGATGTTGGGATGATGGCGCTGAGAGAATTCTTTGGATTGAAATCATTGGTAGGATATACCTCAGTGTGGATGTTTATTGCTGGTGCGTTTTCAGGTATAGGATTAGGTGCAATACAAGAAAATAAATGGGTCAAACATAAGATCAGTAGTTTCTGGCAGTCAGTAATAGGTGCTGGACTGATACTTGTGATTGAATTCATTTCAGGTTGCATTTTCAATATCTGGTTAGGTATGGGCATATGGGATTATTCAACATTACCATTCAATATTTGTGGGCAGATTTGTTTATTGTTTGGTATTTTGTGGTTCTTTCTTACGCCGTTTGCATTCTGGGTGGATGAGCTGATTGATTTTTATCTGTTTGAGTCTGTAAAATCAATTACACCATTATTTCAACGATATAAAAGCTGTTTAATGTTCTGGAAGAAATAAAGGAGTCTCAAATGGATGAATGTGATTGTAAGGTAGTTGGTGGTTTTGGTGCTAAATATGAATAAGAAAATAAATCATCTACTTAAGTTTTTGATGCTTCCATGGGGGTAAGAAATGAAGGAAAATTATGATAAGATTCTAACATTTACACTTAAGTTCGAGGGCGGTTACGTCAATAACCCGAACGATCATGGTGGGGCTACAAACTTCGGGGTCACGCAAAAGGTATATGACCAGTATCGTACCAGTAAAGGCCAGCAGTTAGTTCCGGTATCTTTAATTCCCATGTATGATGTTTATGAGATTTATTCTTCACGGTATTGGGTACCGTCAGACTCGGTTAATATGCCGGATGGACTCGACTTTGTTCATTTTGACACCTCTGTTAATATGGGGATCAAACGGGCCACTATTCTTCTGCAGCGTGCGCTTGATTTTGTTGACAACAGCATGATGGATCATAGTGTAGCTGATGATGGTATTCTTGGTGCGAAGTCAATGTCAACTATAATAGATGCTTTTACCTCAGGGAAAGATCAGTTACTTTTGAAACAGTATTTAAATAACCGTCAGATCTTTTATGAAGCAATAGTGATGCATGACTCAACTCAAGCGGTTTTTCTTAAGGGTTGGATGAACAGAGTGAATGCTTTAAGAAAAGAAATTTTAAAATAGTTAAATAATCATGAATTCAATACAAGATATTTTGATGATGATAGTTTCTATAGGTTTTGCATATTCTTTGATACCGCAGATTATTTTAAATCACAAAAATAAAAAAGTATTCATATCTAATCAAACTATTTTCATAACAACTATAGGAATTATAATTGCATGTATTTGCTATGTAACACTAAATATGTTCCTTACTACAATTATCAATGCGATTGTTGGTTCTTGTTGGATATATATTGGAATTCAAAAACTAATCTATAAGAAATAAAAGTAAAAGTGAAATGATTCCTCTGAGGCATTTGTGAAGCGAGGCATACTTGATTTTTTCAACAAATGAATATATTTTATTTGCATGGTTAATGATCCTATCCAGCATGTTTTTAATTTCAAAGCCCACGAGAAGATTTCTGAATATAGGTTTATCTACTTCTGCTCCAAATGTAAAAAGGAAATACGAACAGTTTTTATAAATGGGGAGATGTTTTTTCTAAATGATTACCAAGAGAATATCTTAGGCACTGATCCTATCTTTTCTGAATTATTCAATTGTATCCAATACACCTCCTACAATCACTACAAATGTGAGTAAATTATGATTGAATTAAAGGTTCAGAATTATCTCCGTTTAGGAAATACACTTGAATCTCTTACTGAAAAGTACGCAATCACAGTGAAGAGACATAAGGCATACACCAACCTTGTGATGTTAAAATATAACCAGATTGATTCACCAATGTCAGAGGAAATCGTTCAAGATTGTCGGGGAATCATTCTTGATGAAAATGATGACTGGAAGATTCGTTGTCTAACATATCGAAAATTTTTCAATTATGGTGATCCTAATGGTGCTACAATTGATTGGTCTACTGCAAGATGTATGGAGAAAGCAGATGGATCGCTCATTCAGTTATTTTGGTATAATGATAAATGGATTATGACAACCTCAGGCACTCCGGATGGTGAATGTAATGTTGGATGTTTTGATATCACATTTAAAGATTTGTTTTGGAAAGTATGGGCAGAACTTGGTTATGAAGCACCATCATCAAATTGGAAAAATTATTGTTTTGCTTTTGAGCTTTGCACACCATATAATAAAATTATAGTGCAACATCAGAAGAATGATCTCATTTTGCATGGTTGTCGAGATTTAGATACACTTGAAGAATTGGATGTAAACGAAGAATTAATCTGGCAGGGGATGCATAAAATAAAAGAGTATCCAATGAATAATATTTCAGATATTATTAATTCTTGTTCAAAAATCAACCCCATTGAGCATGAAGGGTATGTGGTAGTAGATAAGAACTTCAACCGTCTCAAAGTGAAATCTCCGCAATATGTTGCTCTTTCACATATCAAAGACTCAATGTCAGTACGCAGAATGGTGGAGATAGTTGCTACAAATGAAAATGAAGAATTCCTCGCATATTTTCCTGAATTTACAGATCTCTATAATGATGCAAGAGCAAAGTACAATGAGTTAGTAAAAAATTTATATTTGAAGTGGGATAAAATTAAGAATATTGAAAATCAGAAGGAATTTGCTCTTGAAGCAATAAAAACGAAATGTTCAAGTGCATTGTTTGCTATGCGAAAAGGCCAAGTAAAAACAGTTAAAGAATATCTTGCTAAAATACCATCAAAGAATTTAGTTGAAACTCTTAATTTGAAGGAGATGGTGATATGAATGCAGTCTTTTATGTTTCTGGAGATCGGACAGGTTCAGGAGATGCAACCCATGATCCTTCGGTGATGATAAAGCATGCTGATCCTCTTCCTGTTCAGCAGTGTTCTCTTGATGAGTTGATCCGTTGGAGAAATTCAGCAAGCAAGCGAGTAGATGCAAGGTGCAAGGCAATCAAACAGCTTGGTGAGAAGATGAAACATGAAGATAAGCTGAATTCAAAAGATCTTCTTTGGATCAAGAAACTCAACAGGATCATTTCACACAAAGCCTTTGGATATAGAAAGAGTAACCATGTCGAAGATTAAAAAGTCCTTTGCAATCACCATCACCAATATAATCCTTATCATCTGTTTTGTTATTCCGTGGTTTGTGTTGACATTCATAGCAACCATTTGTAGTTGGATTTATAAGATATGTGATTTTCTCTTGACGATAATCAATACTCTAAAATATGAAATTCTGAGAAATGTTTATGTTTTTGTGATTGAAAAGAAGATTAAACAAATTCAGAAAAACAATCCTTGACTTCTACATCAAACGAAATTATTTTATTACCATGCCAATAATTATTCTTACTAAAGGTATCCCTGCATCAGGCAAATCAACCTGGTCTTCAGAGTATATTCGAAACAATCCCACCTACAGACGGATTAATCGAGATCTCCTGAGGATAATGATTAATGATTACATCTTCAACAAAGAAAATGAAGACCAGGTGAGGGTGATTTGTGACGAGTTGATATACAAATTTATTCGTCAGGGGTATAATATTGTTCTTGACGAAACTAATTTGAGTGATAAGAATTATGATGATATCTGCGCCATTGCAAAAAATATTGGAGATGTTAAAGTCATAGAAAAATATTTTCCTATTGATGTTGAAGAAGCAGTTAAGAGGAATGAAAACAGATTAGGTCATGCGAAGATTCCTGAAGATGTGATTTTCCGTTTTAACGCACAAATCAAACATGAAATCAACAAATATGGACAGGTGAGAGAAAGAGAAGTTTATTTTCCTTCAAATGTAGTAGCACAAGATATAACTCTTCCTGAAGCAATCATTGTTGATCTTGATGGTACCTTAGCAAATCATAAAGGTGTTAGATATATCCATGATCTAACCTTGTGTGATGGTGATAAATGTTATCTGCACATTCGAGATATACTCAATTGGTTCAGAATTTCTAAGGCAAATACAGGCAAGATCATTATTTGCTCAGGCCGAGAGGATAAATACAAAGATCTTACACAACAGTGGTTGAAGAAGTATTGTATTGAGCATGATGAGTTGTTTATGAGGAAAGCAGGAGATGGTCGAAAAGATTGTATTATAAAGAGAGAAATTTTTGATGCAAATATCAAAGGTAAGTACAACATTCTTTTCTCTTTAGATGATCGAAATCAAGTAGTTGAGATGTATCGTCATATGGGTATTCCTTGTTTGCAGTGCAATTACGGAGACTTTTAAAATGAAACAAATTACTTTTCAGATGAATGCAACAGATGCAGAAGCTTTAGTTGAGTGGCTTGTGAATCAGCAGTTTTGTGATAGTAGGATTAAATGGAAGAAAGAAAATGTTGATCCTGTTAGGTTCACAATTCTTGCACCTATTCCTACAATTCAAAAGCTATATATTGAATTCCTTGAACAACATAACTTTCTCCGATGAATCAGACAGATGTGCATTGTAAGAATATCAAAGGAATCTTGGTTCCAAAATTCCATATTTTGAAAGCCACCAAACCACACAAGTCAAAGAAGACATACAAGAGAAAAAAGATCAAGGAGATTGAATCATGGCATGCATAGGACCTAAGAAATGTATCAAATGCGGGGTTGTTTTTGAAGGTCTTGGTGCTGCAACATATGGATACTGTCCTGAGCATGATGT
>Ga0172362_10006184_pt1 | contig 10308 bp, 10 predicted proteins | sample LakKivs1_kivu2a2_FD_114534 | JGI IMG/M metagenome (GOLD analysis project Ga0172362, IMG submission 114534) | Sediment microbial communities from Lake Kivu, Rwanda - Sediment s1_kivu2a2 | ecosystem: Environmental > Aquatic > Freshwater > Lake > Sediment | place: Rwanda: Western Province, Lake... | reverse complement strand
TCCCCGTGCGCCGCATCCCTCGAAACCACAGAAATTAACCATCCTCAGACATCATAAACCATGAAGAAACGATATACCTTCTACAACAAGAACACATACCTAAAAACGAAGCCTTTTCTTAGCAGCGCGCATGCTTGTTCCTAAATTTGTTCGTGGGGCGACTTGTGCTTCAGTTCTCCGCTTCTGACATATTTGGATCATATGGTAGACCCGAGGGGGTAGGCTGTAGAGCACAAAAAAGAGGGCTCAGCCAAAAACATCGTCCTCAAACAATGATGCTCCAACGCGAGAACCGCAACCACAAGGCGTAGCCCTCAAATGCTTAAAAAAAGGAATTTAGGAACACACATGCGCGCTATGCTGAGTGGCTCAAATAAAAGTCAAAAAGACAAAGCTAGAGTAAAAACAGAAAGAATGAACTTGGTGCATGAAAGCTTTAAGCATTTTAGTACATACTGATCTTAGCGCTCGCTACGTTGAAGCACATTAACTACCGAAGATTATGCGAATGGCAACATCCAAGAGCGGAAGGAAACCCACCAAAGCGATGACATACTGAGAACCCAAGAACCTTTTTACTCTTTCAGAGAGGGATGTCACTCTGACCATCTTCTTCAGCTCCTGAATCGGGTACTCTTTTTTTGCTTCATAGGACGCTATGTTTTTCAAAGCATTCAGAAACGTTCTCAAGTCATTGTAACGAACATCAGTATATGGAATCTTTTTTCCTAAACAATCCAATAGTATTCTAACTTGCTGAACGACAAGTTCGCATTCTTGTTTCTTGCCTACTAACGTTACAAAGAAGACGCTGCGATAGTATTGTTCAACATCAACCATTTCGAGCCGACTAGGACTAAGCCTATAAAGGCATTTGTTAAATGAAAGAAGACCGTTTTCAAACCACCTCACGTATTTCTTTCTTAGAGCCTCTGCTCGCTTTAGATGTGCCTTTTTAGCCTTTGGTGTACTCTTTGCCATTTGGATCTCTTGCAAACCGATCAGAACGGTCTTGAAGGACAATCTCGCCTCCTGAAAGCTGGTGATACTGCAGAGAAAGACTAAGGGATAGATAACCGCTGAGAATCCAACAACTGATACAACGACAAGTCCAAGCAACGTGGAAAAAATGTCATTCTTCATTATCGGTGATAATGAGGGATGACTTAACAGATAGATCAGAGCTACAAGAGAGATAATAATCACAACATCTATTCTGAGCAGACGTCCACGAATATGTCTGGTCTGAAGAACTTCGTAGGGGTGGGTTTCAATTCTGGCCAGTTTCAAAAATGTTAGAGCATGTATTAGAATGAAGGTGAAGAGCGCAATCCACCATGCGAATATGAGATACGAGCTGGTTTGAAGGAGAGGCGTTAGGAATACAAGAACAAGAGAGATAGTTAGGCCGGAAAGCCCGCATCCTTCAATCTCGAGAAGATGTTTGCCATACCACTCGTAGAATCTCTTTGCTAGTTTGCCTGTAGAATTGTGTACAGACACAAGATGAAGACTTATCACGTTTCTAATCTTGGATGTTGCTAGCTTCATCACGGTCCACGGTCTAGTTTACTATGTTTTTGAGCACTTTAACCCTTGCGTTGACCTCAGCGCATGCCCCAATTCTCTCTCTTTCCTTGTCTTCTTGGGCGCCCGCACTCAAACGTGCCTCAAACTAGGGCGTGGGAAAGCTTAAATAACATGATAATTCTACGTCCAATGATCGGCACTACTAGGCCAAATAATCTTCAAGGTTATAAATATGAAGAAGACGTATTGGATTGCAATTGCCGCAGTCTTGACGTTTGTATGTGTTCTCGGGATTCCTATCATTTTCTCAACAGTGACAGGCGTTCCATATTGGTATCTGTTTCCATTGAGAGAATTATCCATAGTCTCACCTGGGCGAGTGATGAGTGTCAAAGTCAACCCAACCGTTCCTACTACTCTTGGCGAAATCATAACAGTAACACTTCTTGATGCTGCAAACAATACTCCGATAGAGCAAGCAACAGTAAAAGTCATGAAAGACAGTGTGGACTTCACTGATGTCACAACTAATGCCAAGGGCATTGCTACATTTGAGTATCCTGGGGCAACGACTATAATCTATGTTTCCAAAGACGGTTATAATGATGCTCCTGCTGAAGTAATTCCGAAGATTCCAGATAGTTGGGTGACAATTCAGAACTATCAGTACGTTACTTGGGGCATTACTTTGCTGGCCTCTTGGACACCCGTGATTTATCTGTCTTTGAAACCAAAAGAAGAACAACAACATAAAATTCCCAAGCGCCGGTAATGAACATTAATGTTGCTCGCGCGAGCCGACAACCTTATTTTTTTACGTATCAATTAAGTTATAGTATATAGTGGTAGGCAAAACTACCGTAAAAGCTTAAACTATCTAATCTGTTACTTCGTTACTTGTCCGTTAAACTAACGCAAGTCTAAACCTGTAAGGCCCCACCAAAAAGCCCATTTCAAAAATAGGCAACATTCCAAGGTTTTTGTCGCATTACACTCGAATTTGGGAAAATCGTTATTGAATGTCTGTCCAGCACATTCCAAGCGTTCTTCGGTAATGGAAGGCCGGACTTGGACCCAATTGGGTATGGAGACGGGTAGCCTCATCACATGCAAGAAAAACAAAAACTGGCTGCTCCAGCATTATCTCCACAAATACTCGATCGGGTTGGCTTTATTTTGCGAAATAAGGCTTTGGTGGGGTCTCTGGGATTTGAACCTGCCCCTTAGTGGTGATGTCACCATCAATCTTTTCTCCTTTTATGCTTGAATTTCCTTCACTTTTATGTTCACTTAGGATGTTCAATTCTCAAGTTAGAGTAAATCATAAAAGTCGATAATAACCAGAGCAATTGTGAGGAGCATGCCTGTGAATCACACAAGGATTTTTGATGCCGGTAAACGCTATGGCGCCATAACTAACTTGAGGGCTTTTAGTCGTAACCATATTAAGAAAAAAAGGGATGTGCGGGTGATATGACCATCTGTCGAGGGTTCAAATCCGACCCGCTGCACCAAGAATACTTTTCGAAATTCCACTATTTAGTCAAGTATGAGTAGTCCGTCGTCGGAAAGAGTTCATATACACTTAAATATTCTTCAGAGGAAAATGGAACATGATCCAACCTTGAGCTACGACAATATCTTACTTAACTCAGATTTTGTGAAAAATTTCAGATTAACGAAAACACAGCAGTTACTGATCAAATTGCTGATTCTGCATGGTCCTGCAAGTGCATTTAGGCTAACCAAATTTACTGGAAAATATTATGAAAGTGTCTGGCGAAGTCTAAAATATATGGAAAGTAAAGGGTTGGTTCATGTTACCACGACAAGGAAGGGCTTGACGAACAAAACTAAGACGCTATACGAGATTACAGGGCTTGCATTCCAAGGATTATTGAATATCGATTTGGACATAGCATGGCAAATGGGTACGTGGATTTATGCTATCAAGGAAATACGTCGAGATGCACTCCTAGAAGTGTTGGTATATCTGTCTGAAGAGGATGAACTAAGTCGGGTAATAGTTCCATTGAAAGAAGAATACATGGAGTTAGCTCGTAAGACTGCACAATCTATGCCTTGCGAGTAAATCAAATTTACATAATTTCTATGAATTATTTTGCCAGATAAAGTCGGCTTGATCAGCACTTTGTATAACAGGACGAACCCTTATGGATATCCAGTCGCGTAGAGATGGCGTGTTGGACTACCTTACGTTGCGCTATTCTGTTAATAGTCATAGTCAATCGTATCTCCAAGGTAACGACTTGATAAGGGGTGCGTCCACAGTACTCTTCCCCCATAATATCCATCAGCATCTCTTGGATCAGTTATGATGTAATCACCTTCTGCAAGGGCGGATAACATTTTTTGACTTTCACTTTCGAAAGACTGGACTAGCGGAATGGTTTCGCCCATTATGAAGTTATCTAGATCAAAACTGGGATCTCCAATCTCAGGATCCATCTTATCACCGGCAACTTCTTTCATAGTGAGTAAAATCGATGAAATTGCATAATCATATTCCTTGAGAACATCAAACGTTTCACATTGAGGACAATAGCGAATTATTGCTTGACTCATGGATGATGACCAAAAGACATCACTAGGCGGTCTTGACAGGAAAAGTACGTAGTGAGAAAACAGTCCACATTCTGGGCAAACAGGAAATCTGAGGGGCAAAAATTCCACTTCTTCTGACTTTAAGTTTACAAGCGCTATTTCGTACCTTTTCTTTTTCTTTTGCACAATATCGACGTATTTGTTTATATCTTTGTATTGGAGATTTGTTGTGACATCAAAATTTACGGCTTGCTTGTTCCTTAAACCCGAAAAGTCAGCTTTTATTCCAGCATCCAAGAGCGGTTCTAATTTCAGCTCGTTACAAAATTTATCATAAAAAAGGAGCTCAGCCCTCAATCCATACTTTGAAGGTCTTATGAGGGGATATTGGTCTATAATGGACAATGCTTTATCAAGATCGCCTGTCTTTTCATAGACCGAAAATACATGATGGCGTGCTTTATTGAACAAAATTGCTGGGTGTTCCCATCTCTTTGATTTCATGTTAACCCAGAGATATCAAGCAACATGAAACTTATAAGTAATATGGACTTGAAATAAGGACTCAAGATTCCGTCCCGTAGGAGTTCGTCAGTTCAAATCTCACCCCCTGCACCATGATGTAAATTGCGTGATATTTGACGGTAATAGCGTGAACCGGAAGTATTATATACTACTATGCTACAAGTATTACAAGTGTTACATGGAGAAAGAAACATGGCAAGAGTGGTTACAAGTTTAAGAATTGACGATGAAATTTGGAAAGAGGCCAAAATATATGCTATCAGAAGGGGCATCACCTTAGCCGAGCTTTTGGAGCAACTTTTAAGACAAGAGTTGAGGAAAGCTCAAACAGTGACGACGGAGGCTTGTTGATGGAATTCAAACTAATACCAATAGAAGATATTGAATTTAGACCAGATAATCCAAGACTTACGTTTTCAGATGAATCAATAAACGAATTGGCAAGCAGCTTGAAAAGAGATGGCCTTATAGAACCAATTGTGGTGCGACCAAGAGGTCTGAAATACGAATTAGTGATCGGCGAAAGACGGGTCAGAGCCGCTGTTCAGGCCAATATTCCGAAAATACCAGCGCTCATACGTGAAGATATTACGGATGAAGAAGCTTCGAGATTGAGACTTACAGAGAACATTAATCGCAAAGACCTTGACGTTTTCGAACGAGTTGAAGGAATCAGAGTTCATATGAAGAAATTCGGACAAACGCTCGACCAGGTGTCTAAAGAACTAGACAAGACTCCAGAGACTATTAGGGCGTGGTTTCGCCTAGCGGAAGCTACTTCACCTAAAATAAAAATCGTCGACAGTTATGTTAGAAAGCTGGGTACACAAAAGCTTATGGAGATTTCGAAATTTGATTTCGAGACACAGGAGCGTTTGGCAGAGAAAATAATTCAAGGAGACCTAAGTGTAGATCAGGTCAGACGGTTCGTAACGTTATTTGAGCATAACCCTGACGCAAACCTTGACATCCTCATGAAGAAAGTGAAGGAACAGGTTAAGACTATAGAAGTGACATTGCCAATAGAGGAAGCAAAAGAGGTTGAAAAGAGGGCTGAAGAGTTTAGGAAGAGGGCAACAAAAGCCAGTAGGAAGCTTGAGAAGCATCTTAGGAAGAAGCAGAAAAAAGGCACGACAGAAGAGAAACGAGCATTCATGGCATTGACAGAAACACTCGAGGTGCCGGTCGAGACACCGCCGCTAAAGAAGCTCTGGGATACTGAAATAGCTAAGGAAGTCGAACGTCGCAGACTCTCTCCGGAAGAAATCAAACACTTGGAAAAGTTCAAGCCGATGTTTCCAATCGACCAGATAAGACCCGAGGAGTCCAGCGCCAAGGCAGAGGAACTGGTTAACATGGTTTTGAAGGAGACAAGACCTCAGATTGTAGTTTTAGAGGTCCAACCCAAGCTATATATAGTCGTCGAAGCCTTTGCCAAGTCTCAGGGAATATTTCCTAAGGAAGCCGTGTTGTTGTTGGTTGAGGAAGGACTAGAAAGGCAAGGACTATGGAAGAGTGGGAGGTGAAGTAATGATTGATATAGAAGCCTATTTGGGCAGAACCAGAATACTTTATCCTTGGGGCAAGGAAACAATGTGGGTCGGTCTTCCTAGTCACAGAATTGATCCACTTGTGCGTTCCTGTTGCTTTTCGCCACCCACAAAAATCTTGCAGATGGATGGAGGAGGCTCTATAGGGAGACAAACTAGCCGTGTAGAGAACTGGGGTCGGTTTGTTGGCAATGTTGATAACGTTTACAGCGCAAGAAACTTCTACCGCAAGTTGTATGATGTTGCTGATGAACCTGATTTCAGCATAAGAGAATTGCGAAGTGCCTTTCGCTTACACGGAGTCAAGAATCCAGTTGTTCACTACATTTACAGTGCTAGAGACGGCATTCATATGCTGTGGCGTTATACCCACTTCCATAGGCATCGAGTAGCTGGACTTGAGATGGTGCAAGAACTTGCACAAGGAGAATTTGAGAATTTCTACACTTTTGATATATACGCAGCGAGTCAAATAAGATTGGAAGACGAAGACCAAGAAGTCGCCGTAATGCTAGGTCATGACGAGGAGTTCCTTTACGATTACGTTAGACCTGTTCTGATGAAATCCTGCGGTGAACCATCACCTCATCGCCGCATAGAGTTTCCAGAGGCTCCGCGGGTGATAACTGAGGCTATCCCCATCGCACAGTGGATAAGACGATAATCAAGCTCCAGTTTTCTTCTTATCTACTGTTTCAGGTGACTGACGACATAGTCCAGTTCCTTTTGAACCTCCGAAGGTCGGCATTGACGTGACGACGTGCACAGTCGCTCAAAGAGGGTCGCTAGTGTCTCTTTGTCGTGTTCTCTAAGCTTTGAAATGTCTAAGACTGGCAGTTGTTCAAGCTCTTTCGGTTCGACCTTAAGAAGTCCTCCGCCATAGAATCTTCCGATATTTCTAAGCCTATTACACGCACTGCTTGAGTTTAAACAAGCTAGAAATGCCTTAAGTCCAGTTTTTTCTTTAATCGATTTGTCATTTGGATATAGACAGAGGAATGTGTTCAGTACCTGTATCTCTGCTTTGTTGTGAATAAACCTTGGATTCCTTCTGTTCATATAGGTGAATAGTATTGGTGCCACCACTCTTTTCTCGCACTTATACCAGACTCTCCTCTTGCTGGTCAGATGCCTACGATGGAAGCCAAAATGTTCGCCCTCTTCTATGTAGCGGAAGGTGTTTGAATCCGAAAGTTCTGCTTCTTCCCCACTAGGAGTCAAAAGCCATACTCTTTTTCCTGCGTTCCGCAACTTCTGAAGGTCGTCGTCAGTGAAATCGTAAAATGGAGCATCCCTCGCTTTCGCCAAAACTGGTTTTAAGAACACATGCTCGAGTCTCAACTCCTTAACCATATTATCAGACAAGGTGAAGAATTCGTTTGCTCCAGTGGCGATACCCCGTTGCACGTTTGCAATTTTCCCCAAAAGAACAAAACCTTTCAATCTTCCAAACTGGATGTTAAAATAGCGATTCCATTTCTTCACGGGGTTTAGCGAAAACTGGGAAACCTTCTTCATGAAAACTTTGTTGGTTTTTACTAGTGCACTATCATTTTTCAGAAGTCCGGGCAGCTTGTCTAAATCGAAATGCGGATTGATTTTCAAGAACTTGACGAAATTGTCTCTGTCACTTTCTTTCTCTAGCATTGTAATACAGGCAGTCGTACTAGCTTTTGGAAATAGAAGTTCTTCCTCAGAAAAAACAGTTATTGAGAAGATTCTGAAGTTGTCCAATAGAAATCTCTTTAGGGCAACACCGTAATTGACATCAAGAAAATTCGACGGTGTAAGAAAAACCATGCGACCATCTTCCTTAAGGAATTTAGTCGCATGTATGAGAAAATGCACATAGATGCTTGACAGCCCGGAAAATTTCACCCCCGATTCGGATTCAATTATCTGTTTTATCTCTTTCTTATAACGTTGAGAAAATTGTTGATGCCTTGTATAAGGCGGATTGCATACTACGGCGTTCACCAACGGTAGTTCGCTGTTATTCTCTGCAACAGACCCGTCTCCGGAGGGTCTTAACTTGAGGAAATCTGCACAAAAGATGCTTTCGTGCAACCCTAATGTGCTCGCCAAGTTTTCAGTCACAAATGGATCAATATCCACGCCATATATGTTCTTGAAAATTCTGCCTGAAGCGCCTAGCTCTTTGAGTCTTTTAATTGCTTCATGCAGCAGAATGCCTGACCCCGTACAAGGGTCGAGAACGATATCACGATGACTTCTTATCGCCCATCTCACCATAAATTTGGCAATAACAACCGGAGTCTTGAATTGCCCGAATCGTCTTTGAACCTCAAGCGCCATATTCCATTCTCTTATATGCAAAGTTGTTGCAGAAAGATAAAAGACTATTTGCCAGAAAGAGAGCAATCCATGTTGGAGCCCTAATCAACACAGGACTCAAGATACGAACTTGGTTCAAAAGAGCCCCCTATGAGCCATCCTTTCCCATAGGCGTTCGCCGGTTCAAATCCGGTCCGCCGCACCATGTCTCCATAAATCAGAGCCTTATTCCAGTAATCTTTTTGTATTGTTGTTTCAGTTCTGCATATTCCTCTCTGACTAAGGTGTGCATGTCTGCAAAATTAGCATCTAATAAACCATGTCCTTCTTTTAGCGATCGATAAACAGCAAAGTACGTATCTCTTTGAATAAACTGTAACCATAATTGCGAAAGTTTGTCTGATAACAAATAATTTTCTCTTTCAAAAATTTTTAACAATCTATGATAATCAAATGGATTTTCCATAGTATGTGGTTCATATTTTTCTCCCCCTTTTGCTTGACGTTTAGCCTTTTCTGCCATAGAATCCAAAATAGTCAGAAGCGCACCATAAACCTCCAATCGTCTTTCGAGATTCTTTACTTTTAAGTTCCGTTTCCATCGCCGAGGAAAAATCAAGAAGTTACTAATAACCAGAATAACAAACGCAACGATGGCGGAAACTGTGGCAGCAATGATAGTTGAATCAACTAAACTCACTTTAAGTCATCCCATCTTACCTCTTTTCTCTAAACTATTATTTTCATTTAAAAAACGATAAAAGGCTATTGGAGCAAGACCAGCCTATGCGGTTCTCATGCAAGACTCAAGATCCCGACCTGAAGGAGTCAGCGGGTTCAAACCCTGCCCTCGGCACCATGATCAAACCTGCGGCAGTTCCAGAGATTTCTGTAATCTTCTAGAGGTTAGTTCTATCAAGATATTTAAGCATAGATAAACACTATTATTCTCAGAAGTCACTCTATGCATAGGGCTATTTCGGGAGATGTCTCCAGAGTATATACATTACGACTTTTGCCATGTCTTTTCTAGGCACATGCGCTTCATTGACTACTTTGCGTCTAAGGGCAAGAATTGGTGCCACACGTGAGAAATGGTTACTTGGACACAGACAGTAGCATATGTGAGTTAGGTGTTGAACTGCTTTTTCAGCGCATCCTCCAATTTTTCAACATCTTTGAGACGTCGTTTCAAGGCCTCTCTTAACTCATTGTATGTTTCATCAACCAACCTGTACAAAGCCGAGTTTGGTGTGGAACTAATTCTCTCCCCTTCGAGCGCTACAGCTACGAAATCAAAGAACACTAACGTGAAGGCGTACGTCAGTATTTTCTCTTAACCCAAACGGTTTCCTCAACCATTCACCAGCACCCTGTTCACTAACGAATAGGCACAGTTAAACATGTTTCAGCACCCTTTTACGGCAAGGTAAATGTTGTTTCAGCACCGTTTAACATTTCTGCGCAACAAAAAATCCAGCAAAAGTCACAACTATACTACAGAGCCCCCAACGCTTCGGAAATCATTATAAACGGGCGGGATGGGATTTGAATACGTGTACCACCATGGAGGCCCAAGCTCCACTTCTATCGCAGTCTGCTTTCCGTTGGAAACTAGCACATCCACAAGTCTTTCTTCTGAAACGGCTTTTTCGATGAAGACCTGTTGGCCCACTTTTTTGTAAGCGTACGCGATTAACACAGAGTAAAGTTGGTGCTCAAAGTTCTGGTAACCTGTGCGTTTCCACAGGCCTGTGTCATAGCCTGCTTTTCTTAGTAGTTTTGACCCGAGCTCTGTTAGCACAAGAAACTTTGTCAGCCTCTTCGACTTGCCTAGTTTTGC
>Ga0172362_10006182_pt1 | contig 10309 bp, 10 predicted proteins | sample LakKivs1_kivu2a2_FD_114534 | JGI IMG/M metagenome (GOLD analysis project Ga0172362, IMG submission 114534) | Sediment microbial communities from Lake Kivu, Rwanda - Sediment s1_kivu2a2 | ecosystem: Environmental > Aquatic > Freshwater > Lake > Sediment | place: Rwanda: Western Province, Lake... | reverse complement strand
TTAGAGCGGGGTGGCACCACCCGTTCCCATCCCGAACACGGAAGTGAAACGCCCCAGCGCAGACGATACTGAGGGGGTAACTCCTTGTGGAAAATATGCCACTGCCAGGAGGCTTTCTTCTAATCATTGCTTTTGTGTAGATAGGTGTGGTAGGATAGAAATAAGGAGAAAAGATGGCCAGCCGATTTGAGAAATTCTCGGAGAGAGCGCGCCGGGTCCTGACCGCAGCCCAAGAAGAAGCCAGGCACCTCAACCATAACTATATTGGCACGGAGCATATCCTGCTGGGTCTGGTGCGGGAGGAGGAAGGGGTAGCCTGTAAGGTTCTGGTTAATCTGGGTGTAAGCCTGAGCAAGGTGCGCTCAGCGGTAGAATTTATTATCGGTCATGGTGAGAAAGCCGGTAGCGGTGAAATCGGGCTTACCCCCAGAGCCAAAAAGGTCATTGAACTGGCGATAGACGAGGCACGCCACCTTGGTCATAACTATATTGGCACGGAGCACCTGCTATTAGGCTTGCTGCGCGAAGGGGAAGGAGTAGCGGCTGGCGTTTTGGATAGCCTTGGTATCACCCTGGAGCAAGCCCGGGCTGAGGTTACCCATGTCCTTAGCCAAGGTGCACCCAGGACTAGGCTTGCCCGTACTACAAGCCGTACCCCCACCTTAGACCAGATGGGCATAGACCTGACCGCGGCTGCCCGCGCGGGAAAGCTTGACCCGGTTATCGGGCGGGCAAAGGAGATTGAGCGAGTAACCCAGATTCTCAGCCGCCGAACTAAGAACAACCCGGCGCTTATCGGTGAGCCGGGGGTGGGGAAGACGGCGATTGTTGAGGGTTTGGCTCACCGCATTGTCGCTGGTGACGTTCCGGAGACTTTGGAGGGGAAACGGCTAATAACGTTGGATATGCCCATGGTAGTGGCCGGGACGAAGTACCGGGGTGAGTTTGAAGAACGGCTAAAGAAGATTCTCGATGAACTAAAGACGGCAGGAAACTGCATGCTCTTTATTGATGAATTCCATACTATTGTCGGGGCGGGGGCGGCTGAGGGGGCGGTTGATGCCGCTAATATCCTCAAACCCTCGCTGGCACGAGGAGAAATACAGTGTATTGGCGCCACTACCCTTGATGATTACCGTAAGTATGTGGAGAGGGACCCGGCCCTGGAACGCCGCTTCCAGCCGGTTTTAGTAGAGGAGCCGTCAACAGAGGAAACTCTGGAGATCTTACGCGGGGTTAAGGAACGCTATGAGGAGCATCACAAGCTGAAGATAAGCGACGAGGCACTGCAGTCAGCAACAACCCTAGCTTCTAGATATATACCTGACCGTTTTCTGCCGGACAAGGCTATCGACCTCGTCGATGAGGCCGCATCAAGGGTAAGGATTAGACACGGGGCGATACCTATTACCTTGAAGGAAGCCAGGCAAGCTGAGGATAGTGTGCGCAAGGATAAGGATGCTGCCCTAGCTACACAGCAGTATGAGTATGCCGCTGAACTGCGCGAAAGGGAGCTTCAAATTGAGGAAAAATTAAAGAAGCTGGAGGAGGAGTGGCATGCTGAGCAAGAACAAGGAGAGGTAGTGGTAACTGCTGAGGACATCGCCGAGGTGGTGAGCATGTGGACCGGGATTCCAGTGGTACAACTAGCTAGTGATGAGACCAGCCGCCTACTTAATATGGAGGAAGCGCTACATCGCCGCATTATTGGTCAGGATGAGGCGATTAATAGTATTGCTAAAGCGGTAAGGCGAGCCCGCGCCGGGCTTAAAGACCCGAGGCATCCTATAGGTAACTTCATCTTTCTCGGCCCTACCGGCGTCGGTAAGACCGAACTGGTCAGAGCCTTGGCCGAGTTTATGTTTGGCAGTGAGGACACCCTAATCAGGCTTGACATGTCTGAGTTTATGGAAAAATTCGCTGTATCTCGACTGGTGGGGGCACCGCCGGGGTATGTTGGCTATGAGGAAGGCGGGCAGTTGACGGAAGCAGTAAGGCGCAAATCTTATTGTTGCATACTCCTTGATGAAATTGAGAAGGCTCACCCTGATGTCTTTAATATCTTGCTCCAGATATTTGATGATGGTCACCTGACTGATGCCAAGGGTCGCCGGGTTGATTTTCGTAACAGCATTATTGTTATGACCAGCAATATTGGTGCCGAGCTTATCAGGAAGGGAGCAACCATGGGTTTTGCTGTCCCGGACGAAGCTAAAACTCAACAGATAGCCTACGAAAGAATGAAGGAGAAGCTGCTCGGCGAGGTAAAGAAAGCTTTCCGCCCTGAGTTTCTCAACCGCATTGATGGCATCATTGTTTTTCATCCTCTGACTAAAGAACATATACGAAAGATAGTTGATTTGATGCTGGCGACGGTTACCAAGCAACTGGCAGAGAAGGAGATAAAGCTGGAGGTAACCGAAGCAGCCAAGGATTTCCTGGGTGAGAAGGGCTATGATGAGGTTTTCGGGGCACGCCCGTTACGCCGGGTGATTCAGGATATGGTTGAAGATAAACTTTCCGAAAGTTTGCTCCGTGGCGAGTTCCGACCAGGGGATACCGCTGTAGTTGACCTAGAAGGGGGAGAGATTACAGTGCATCCGGCAGCGGTAGGAGCATTGTCAGGCGATAAGAAATTATAGGTTATTAAGATAGATAAAGTCAGCGTACAATAAAAGGGACGGGGAAACTCAGATGATGAAGTAACCGCCCCTTTTATTCACCCGAAATAGAGATTAAGGATAAGTGAAGATAAGGAGTGTAGATATTGGCGCAGGAGAGAGTAGAGTTTCCGATAACGGGTAAGATTATCAGTGTGGAAGTTAGGCAGGGGAGCGTGGTTAAGGAAGGAGATACACTCTGTCTACTGGAGTCAATGAAGATGGAGAATCCCATATTAGCCCCGGTAGGAGGTACGATTATAGAGATAAACCTTTCTCCGGAGCAGGTGGTTGAAGCGGGTGATTTAGTCGCTGTTATAGAATACTAGAAGGGGGGGTATTTGAAAGATTTAGCCTTTGGTTTAACCATGACCATTATGGGGATGGGAATTACCTTTCTGACGCTTTATCTGTTGACTCTGGTTATTCGCCTTTTGAATAGACTATTCCCCTTCAAGAAAGAAGCAAAGAAAATTAGCCAAAGTAAGGGCTAAAACTTAATAACAGGGAGGGGATTTTACGGAAATTTTTACTTCAGCTCTTTCTAGTCTAGTGCAGGGTTTTACCAACCTAGGCTGGGAAAACATTGTCATGATTGTAGTGGGGCTTATGCTTCTTTATCTAGCTGTTGGCAGAGATATTGAGCCACTTCTATTGATACCTATTGGTTTTGGCATAATTTTGGGGAATCTTCCCTTGGCTGGTTTAGCGGCATCTGATAAAGGTGGCATAATAAATTTACTCTATAACTCCGGCATCCTGACCGAGTTATTCCCGTGTCTTCTTTTTCTCGGGCTGGGTGCCATGATAGATTTTGGCCCGATGCTAGCTAATCCTACCGTACTCATTTTTGGTGCCGCTGGTCAATTCGGCATATTTCTGACCCTCCTTTTGGCTCTTGCGCTGGGGTTCGCCCGCCAGGAGGCAGCCTCAATAGCCATTATCGGTGCCTGTGATGGTCCTACCGCCATATACGTAACCTCTAAATTTGCTCGCGAACTACTACCGGCAGTATCAATCGCTGCCTATTCCTATATGTCGCTGGTACCAATTATTCAACCCCCTATTATGAGGGCTCTAACTACCAAGAAGGAACGGGCGACGTTAATGGCAACCGGCGAGAAAAAGGTTTCCCAAAGGGTTAAAATCCTTTTCCCAATAGTAACCGCGGTAGTCACCATACTTATAGCTCCTATGGGGGCGCCGTTAATGGGTATGCTTATGCTAGGGAACTTCCTTAAGGAGTCCGGTGTGGTTGGCAGGCTGGCAGACGTTTCTCAAGGAGCTATAGTCAACATAACCACCCTCCTTCTGGGACTTTGCATCGGCGCCTCCATGTTGGGCGGCAATTTCCTAAGATGGCAAACTATTGTGGTCTTTGGGCTGGGACTGCTAGCAATCTCACTGGATACGGTAACCGGGGTCCTGCTTGGCAAGTTAATGCGAGTCGTAACAAAAGGTAAAATAAATCCTCTACTCGGTGCTGCTGGCACCTCAGCTTTCCCAATGTCAGCAAGAGTAGTACAGAGAGAAGGGCAAAAGGCAAACCCGAGAAGCTTCTTACTATGGCACGCCGTAGGCGCTAATACTGGCGGCCAGATAGGGTCGGTTATGGCGGCAGCTGTAATGCTGGCAATTATGTCCGGTATGGGTATAGGACCTCTTTAAGGAAGCTTCCTATAAAACTATAACCATCAATGGGGAGCTAACCTATTTGGTTAACGTAGGGGAAAATAAATACTGCGTTGCTGTCTTTAGAATAATTAAGAATATTATCCGAGAGAAGAAACGGGATGGAGTGGTATCATCTATTTAACCCCACCGCCGAAAAATGGCTGGCCTTGTCAGTTCTCGTAATCGCCTTTGCTCTTATCCTTTACCGCAAGATCAATATTGCCTCCGTCTCACTGGTGGGGGCGGGGCTCCTAATCGCTCTAGGGGTGGTGGCACCGGACTTTGCCTTCTTAGAAGGTGTGGAATGGGAAGTGCTGGCTATATACTGGGGCTATGGTATGCTGGCCATCACCTTCAGGGAGAGTAGATTACCCGCCTGGATAGCCCTCTTCCTTTTGGGACGGGTAAGGAAAGAAAAATATGTCCTTTTGATATTGTGCACCCTGGCGGCGGCATTATCCACCTTTATGGCTAATCCGGTGGTGGTCATCATCCTGGCACCCCTATTCATAGAGGTGGCTGAGCGACTTAAATCATCCCTCTTTCTCTACCTAGTGGGGTTAGCCATATCATCAAATGTAGTCACCACAGTGAGCATGATTGCTGACCCACCAGCTCTCATCTTAGCCATGAAGACCGGCATGAAATTTCTTGATTTCTACTGGTTTCAGAACAGAATCGGACTTGGCACTCTATCAATGGTGGGTATTGTCGCCGCTCTATTAACATTGCTGTTCCAGTTCCGAGGTCTGAATAAAAGGGTGGATATTGAAGAGGAGAAGGTGAAAATAATCTCTTTCGTCCCGCTGGCTATTTTCATCGCCAGTGTTGTTGCTCTATCCCTAGCTTTTTGGAATCCAGGCATCATCGGACTATTGGTCGGAGTTTTATCCTTACTGGTAGGCAGGAAATATGTTAAGAGCATGGTGGCTGAGTTCGACTGGAATTCTATCTTCTTCCTAGTCGGCATTTTCATTGTAATAGCTACGGTAGAAAAAGTCGGCCTCCTTGAAGACTTTGCCGGTTGGTTAGGCAGCACCGGCTTGAAAAGCCCGACAGTCTATCTACTGATATTCGTCTGGCTATCTGTGGCATTATCTTCGTTTATTGACAATGTGCCCTATACCGTTTTGATGATACCAGTGTGCACTTCTTTGGCGCAAACCCTGGGCGTAAGCCCCTTCCCCTTTTACTTCGGGATGCTGGTCGGCACCGGCATTGGTGGTAACATTACGCCAGTAGGAGCTACGGCCAATGTTCTGGCGTGTGGTATGTTGGAAAAGAGAGGATACGGGATTGATTTACGTAAGTTCATGGCGATAAGCATCCCATTCTCGGTAGTGGCTGTGTTGGTAGTACATATTTTGCTTCAGTTTTTATGGCTGTAAGGCATATTCCTTGCCTTATTAGCTAAAATCAGGTAAAGTCAACCTATGAGCAAATCAGATAAATCCAGCCGGACTATCTTCGTCTGCCAGCAATGTGGCAAGGAAAGCCTGAAGTGGCTGGGGCGCTGTCCCAATTGCCAAGAGTGGAACAGCTTTGTGGAGAAAGTGGTAACCGCTCCTCCCCCTTCTTTACCATCTATCTCCCCAGTTAACCCACCTCAGGAGCTAGCACAGGTCACCATTGAGGCAGCCGACCGCTTTCCCCTCCCTCTGGCTGAGTTTAACCGGGTGCTGGGCGGTGGATTAGTATCCGGCTCGTTGGTGCTCATCGGGGGCGACCCCGGCATTGGCAAATCAACCCTCCTGCTTCAGGTTTCAGCCCTCATCGCCCAGGCTCAAGGTAAGATGGTTTATGTTTCCGGTGAGGAAACCCTGCATCAGATTAAGCTCAGGTCAGAGCGTCTGGGGGTGAGGGGTGAGAAGCTCTACCTTCTGGCAGAGACTAATCTTGATGTTATCCTGAACCAGATTCAAGAGCTGCAACCCCGCCTGGTAGTCATTGATTCCATTCAGGCGATTTACCTCCCCGAACTGGATACAGCCCCAGGCAGCATAACCCAGGTGCGAGAGTGCACCCAGCGGCTTATGCACTGGGCCAAGCTCAGTGGGGTGGCCGTTTTCATCGTCGGGCATGTAACCAAGGACGGGGCCATTGCTGGCCCTCGGGTTCTGGAGCATATTGTTGATGTGGTCTTATATCTTGAGGGTGAGCCGTTTAGTGCCTATCGGCTGCTACGCTGCGTGAAAAATCGCTTTGGCTCGACTAATGAAGTCGGCGTCTTCGAGATGAAGGAACGGGGGCTGGTTGAGGTCGATAACCCGTCGCAGGCATTCATATCGCAGAGGTGGGGCGAGGCGGTAGGTTCAGCGGTAGTGCCTACCCTAGAAGGTAGCCGCCCCCTATTGGTGGAGATTCAAGCCCTGACCAATCCCACCAGCTTTGGCTTACCCCGACGCACTGCCAATGGCGTTGACTTTGGTCGGCTGTTACTGGTTACCGCAGTGCTGACCAGACGGATCGGCCTGAAGCTGGGTAATCAAGATATTATCGCTAATGCTACCGGCGGGCTTAGAATCAGTGAGCCAGCGGCTGATTTAGGTCTGGCCTTGGCTATTGCCTCCAGCTTTCGCGATGTGGGGGTTGACGCGCAAATAGCGGTAGTGGGTGAAGTGGGATTGAGCGGTGAATTAAGAGCCGTTCCTCAGCTGGACAGGCGGGTGAGTGAAGCCGCCAGACTGGGATTTGCGCGCTGCCTAGTGCCTAAAGTCGGTGCTAGGGTTAGCCCGGTCCCCAAAGGCATAGAGCTTATCCCCGTCAGCACCCTGCGGGAAGCAATAAGGGTAGGGCTGGTGGAGAGTAAAACTAAAGGGGAAGGAGAATGCTAAAATGAAGAAGCTGATAAGGAAGTTTGGCAAGTATAACGTAGCCGCATTCGTCATAATGGCGGTTGGGCTAATTCTCTTCTTAATTACCCCCCTCCTACTTTGGCTATTTGACCTTGACTCAGACATAATCGGGTTTCTTATCTTCTTAGTTGGACTGGCAATGTGGATTGCAGGATTTATTGTTAGGAAGCTTAGAAAGCAATAAGCAAGCCAGTTAGTATTCTCCGCTCTGTGGAGCCAGCATAAGACTTACCAGAGGAGAGAGAAGGGACAAGCCTACCGGCACCATAAACCCGCTACTAGTTAAGTGTACTTAATAACCCGATTCTCAAACCTTAACTAACTATCGGTATCACGCAGATAAGGCGCAGGGTCTCTTTCCCGTTATTCATGATGCAGTGGTGCTCATTAGCGGGGATAAAGATAACGCTATCCTTGGCTACCGGCGTTTCCCCCTGCTCGCCAACGGCTAATCCCCGGCCGGAAAGAATATACATCTCATGTTCCCACGGGTGCTCGTGAGACGGGGTGGAGCTACCCGGCTCAACATCAAAAACACGCATAGAGAAATTTTTTGCGCCTTTATCAGCCGAGATAACATCACGCCTGACTACCCCAGGTAACGCCGGGACGGGTTTAGTATCAAGGTAACTGCTTACTATCATGGTCAGTCTCCTTATACTGAATTAGGGTTCCATTATACCATTTACCACTTACCCGGCAGTAGATATCACGCTGGTTTTACTTTATAATCTGGTAAGACATGAAAACAGGTAAGCAAAAAGTAGGAGCAGTTATCGCTGCTGCCGGCTCAAGCCAGCGGATGGGCGGGGCGGATAAAGTCCTGTCTCTATTGGGCGGGAAGCCGATACTGGCGCGGGTGGTTGATACCTTTCAAGGGTGTAGCCTTATCGACCAGATTGTTGTTGTCCTGAGTGAGCAGAACCTTGAGCGAGGGAGACAGTTGGTGACTGAAGAGGGGTGGTCAAAGGTGAGCGATATTTGTGCCGGTGGCCAGCGACGGCAGGATTCAGTGGCAAATGGACTAAGACGGCTCAGTAATTGCGACTGGGTAGTAATCCATGATGGCGTCCGACCTCTAGTAACCGTGGACTTGATTAACCGCGGGCTGGAGGCAGCCAAGGAAACTGGTGCTGCTGTTGCCGCTGTGCCCGTTACCGATACCATTAAGTTAGCCGGAGACGATAGAATAGTCCACCAGACGCCACCACGTCAAAATCTATGGGCAGTACAGACGCCGCAAGTGTTTAGCAACGAAATAATAACCGAGGCTTATTCTCGGGCAACTGGTGATGTGACTGATGACGCCTCGCTGGTAGAGCAGTTGGGCTACAGGGTTAAAATATATCTGGGTTCTTATGATAATATAAAGATAACCACTCCCGACGACCTAGCTTTAGTCCGGGTCTTATGGAAAAAGTATGAGCAATAAGATGCGTGTTGGTATCGGCTATGATGTCCACCCTCTCACTAGCGGGCGGAGGCTGGTGTTGGGAGGGGTAGATATACCCTTTAATAAGGGGCTAAGTGGCTGGAGTGACGCTGATGTGTTAACCCATGCCATTATTGATGCCTTGCTTGGAGCGGCGGCTCTAGGCGATATCGGCTGCCATTTTCCGCCCGGTGAGCCAGAGTATAGGGGCATTTCCAGCCTGACCCTGCTGAAAAGGGCGGAGGATAAACTGGCAGAGAACAAATGGAAAATAGTTAATATTGATGCTACTATTGTGGCTGAGCAGCCTAAACTTAGGGACTTTATTGACCAGATGCGGCAGCAGCTCAGCCAGTCGTTGGGTATCACTCTTAGTCAGGTGGGCGTGAAGGCTAGCACCTCAGCCCAGTTAGGTTCTATTGGTCGGGGGGAGGGGATAGCTGCCTGCGCCGTAGCCTTAATAGAAAGCGTTTCCGATTAGGATTTAGCCGTGTTTAGGGATATGATAAGCCAGATAAGTGACTTGGTTGGCTCTCCCTGGGTGCTGAACTGCGTCTGTCTTTTGCCCCGGTTTATCGGGGCATAGGAGGAGAAGGTCCAGTCTGGGAAGGAGATTAGTTTAATGTCACTTATTACTAGCATTAGAAAAGATATCAAAGCTGTTTTTGAGCATGACCCAGCAGCTACCAACACCCTGGAGGTATTGCTGGCTTATCCTGGATTTCATGCCCGGCAGTTTCATCGGTTAGCCCATACCCTATTCCGCTGGCATATCCCGGTTTTACCGCGGCTAGTGTCTCACATCAGCCGGTTTCTTACCGGCATCGAAATCCACCCCGGGGCTAAGATTGGAGAAGGCTTTTTTATTGACCATGGCATGGGTGTGGTCATCGGGGAGACATCAGAGATTGGTGATAATGTCACCATATATCAGGGGGTGACTCTGGGCGGCACCAGCCACCAGAAGACAAAGCGGCACCCAACGCTAGGCAATAATGTAATCGTTGGCGTTGGGGCTCAGCTTATTGGGGCGATTACTATTGGCGACAATACCAAGGTCGGGGCGGGCTCAGTGGTAGTGACCTCAGTGCCAGCTAATGCTACTGTGGTCGGCGTGCCGGGACGAGTAGTAGCCATCAGGAATCCCGATACCGATACTGTAGAGAGGTTGCCTGACCCGGTAGGCGAAAGGCTGGAGGACCTGGAGAGGCGAATAGCTGAACTAGAAAAGCGCCTGCTTACAATGGAAGGAAACAAAAGATGAAGGTATATAACACCCTTTCCGGGCAAAAAGAGGAGTTTTTCCCCCAGGGTGACGAGGTTAAGATGTATGTCTGCGGAGTTACTCCCTATGCCGACAGTCACCTAGGTCATGCTATGAGCTATATCATCTTTGATGTTATCCGGCGCCATCTCCAATTCCGTGGCTATAAGGTGAAATATGTGCAGAATATCACCGATATCGACGATAAGATTATAAACCGGGCCAGCCAGCGTGGTATTTCGGCTAGGGAGCTAGCTGAGGAATGTACTCGCAGTTTCTTTGAGGATATGGACGCACTCAACATCCTCAGACCACATTATACCCCGAAAGCAACGGAAACTATCCCTGAAATCATTAACATTACACAGGGGTTGATTGATAAAGGCTTTGCCTACGACGTCGGGGGAGATGTCTATTTCCGGGT
>Ga0172362_10006181_pt1 | contig 10310 bp, 10 predicted proteins | sample LakKivs1_kivu2a2_FD_114534 | JGI IMG/M metagenome (GOLD analysis project Ga0172362, IMG submission 114534) | Sediment microbial communities from Lake Kivu, Rwanda - Sediment s1_kivu2a2 | ecosystem: Environmental > Aquatic > Freshwater > Lake > Sediment | place: Rwanda: Western Province, Lake... | reverse complement strand
CTAGATGGCAAAGCTATTTCTTGATTCTACTAAACCCCCTGAGCAGAATGCTGAAGCTTATTTTGAGACAATAAAATCCAAAGAATTTCAAGATTCAAAAAATATTCGAAAATGAAAATCAAATTAGATGCTACAAAAACATTGGAAAAGAATGCTGAAATATTTTTTGAAAAGTCAAAAAAGGCAAAGAAGAAATTAGAAGGGGCAAGAGAGGCGCTGGCAAAAAGCTTAAAAAAATTAGAGCAGGCAGAAAAAGAGGCGTTTGTAAGGATTGAAGAAAAGCCAAAGGCAGAAAGGAAAAAAAGATGGTATGAGAAATTCAGATGGTTCTATTCTTCAGAAGGGTTTTTATGCATAGGAGGAAGGGATGCTGCATCAAATGAGATTGCAATAAAAAAACATGCTGAAAAAGAAGATCTTGTGTTCCATTCTGAAATGGCTGGAAGCCCTTTTTTTATAGTTAAAACAAAAGGGAAAAAGCCAGGCGAAGCAACTTTGAATGAGGCTGCGCAGGCAACTGCATCTTATTCAAGAGCATGGAAAGCAGGCATTTCAGTTGCGGATATCTTCTTCGTAAGCCCAGAGCAGGTTACAAAGGAGGCAAAGCCAGGAGAATTTGTCCCAAGAGGGGCGTTCATGATTTACGGCAAAAAAAACCATTTGACTGCAGAGTTAAAACTTGCAATAGGATTGAAAAACGGCAATGTTATAGGAGGGCCGGTAGATGCCATTGCAAGCCAGACGGATAATTTTATGATAGTCAGCCAGGGCAGTGAAAAGGCTTCTGATGCTGCAAAACAGATAAAGAAGAAGCTTGGCGGCGGAGAGATTGATGATATAATAAGATTCCTTCCTTCAGGCGGAGTTAAGCTGGAGAGATGAAGCGCAAAAGATGTAAAATGAAAAAAATTTGCAAAGATTTTTAAATTCTTTCACTAAATCCAGATTATGGCTCTTAAGCTAAGCGAAAACCCCACATCGGATTTTATAGAATATAACAAGCAGGTAAAGTGGTGGTTTGGGGTAATACTGTTCTCCCTTATAGGGATAGGTATACTGTTTATGGGGCTGTATTTTGGCATACTTAAAGATTCAGGCATATTCAAAGGAACTTTTATCGACATGATATGGAACCATGTTAAGTCTGAGATATTCAGTTTTACTTCATTGGGCATATTTTATGTGGCTTTTATAGGCGGCCTGTTCTTCCTGTTCACACCAATAGACCCAGTATATATAGGCGGTCTGCTTAAGGGTAATTTTTCTCCTGTCTATGCCTTTGCTATGTTCAGCGGCCTTTTCCTGTCATACTGTATAAATTATATTATTGGATTCAGGTTCTCAAAAGCTTCAAGGAATCTTATATCCGCAAAAGAGTTCTACAAGACAAAGGTTTTGCTGAACAGGTTTGGGAATCTTGCTATAATCTTCATGAACATGCTTGGCTTCGGAGCCCAGCAGCTGATATTTGTTTTGGGTGTTTTCAGGTATAACAAGCTCAGGACAATAGTTCTTTCAGTCATTGGTATACTTATAAGATACACGATACTTACGCTGGTGGTTTTAAATATACATTAAATGTTGGATATAGATTAAAAATTATTAAGAGATAATGCAAGGATCAATCCAAAAATTTATAAGCAAGATATTGATGGTATGCGGATAAATAAACCAGAAGGTGATTCAAATTGAGATAATATCAAACAAGATCAAATCTATCGGTGACCTTGTAAATTCCAGGAGACTGAAGAAGATAGTAGTCATAAGCAAGAGCGGAGAGATAGTGGGCAAGATACGGGAAGTGAGGATGAAGGGTTTCAGCGTAGAGGGGCTTGTTATATCCTCAGGTATTTTATCCGTGCCTGTATTTATAGACAGGCAGTTCATAAAAGTATTCAACCAGAACGAGGTACTGTTAGCTATAAACCCCATAACAACACTTAGGGGCTTGTCTGTTTATGATACTTCTGGAAGGAATTTGGGAAAAGTTAGAAAGATCCTTAGGCAGGACAATAGGAATGAATTTACATCATTGGTCGTAAGGAACAAGTTTTATTCAAGAGCTGTACTTATCCCCAAAGATAAGATAGATATAATGAAGAAGAATATAATATTGAACATAGACTATCTTGAATACACAGACAAATTAAAGGCAAAAGAGCTGAGAGCAAAAGCTGAGGAGAAGGAAACCGGGAAAAAATGAGAAAATTAGGAGATATAATAACGTCTGATGATATACTTGGAAAGGATGTGATAGATTCTGAAGGAGAAGCTATAGGTGTATCTACAAAGATACATATTGATAATAGGAAGCAGACTATCATCGGACTTACTATAGATCAGGGCTTTATGAAACCTGAGCTCTATGTCGGCCTTGAGTATGTAAAGAAGTTTGGAGTTGATTCTATACTCCTTAACACTTCACCAAAATCAAAAGTCAGGGGCCTTAAGGTGCTCGACAGCAACGGTAAAAGGATTGGATATGTCGATGATATTATTAATATAGGAAAAACAAACAGGTTCCAGGGTATAAATATAAAGGAAAGCGCTTTCAAGAAGGCTTATACAGTCAAAAGCAAATATATAAAGGAAATAGGGCACAGCGTAATTCTTAGGAAGAATTTCATAAAGGAAGAGACAGGCAAGAAAGAGCCTGAAGAAAAAGAGGATAATGCAAAATAGATCTGTTGTTGGATGGGAGGCTGTAGACCATATCCTTAGTTCTAGAAAAAAGATATCCCATAAAGGAGAGAACGGAAAAGTCCTTGTTGTAGGGGGCTCAAAAGACTATGTCGGAGCAGTTGCTCTGGCCGGGCTTGCTGCTTTGAGGGCAGGATGTGATATCGTTGTTATCGCAGCTCCTGAAAAAGCTGCATGGGCTATCAATGCCATGTCTCCTGACCTGATAACAAAAAAGATTGATTGTGAGTATTTCACTTCAAAAAATGCTAATGAGATACTGAGGATCGCAAAAGATTTTGATGTTGTTCTGATAGGCAACGGCATAAGCTTAAGATCGAAAGATTTTGTCAGGAAGATAGTAAAAAAGATAAAAAAACCACTTGTTATAGATGCTGACGGAATAAAGTCTATTTCATTTAAAGATGTAAAGAATGCTGTAATAACACCCCATCCAAAAGAGCTTGAGATGCTGCTAAGAAATTCTGGCAAAGAGAAGTTAATAAAAATCAAGGACCATAAGCTTCTGATAAGAAAACTGCAGGATATAGTGGGAAATAATGTCCTACTGGTAAAAGGAAGGGTGGATATGATAATTTCCAAAAATAACATAGCATTTAACCATACAGGCAATGAAGGCATGACAAAAGGGGGGACAGGAGATGTCCTCGCTGGGATATGCGCAGGATTCCTGGCTCAGTCAAAAGATCCTTTTAAGAGCGCTGCAGCAGCTGCATGGATAAACGGCCATGTAGGAGACTTGTTATACAAGAGGAAGCACGGCCCCATATTCTTAGCATCTGATATGATCGAAGAATTAAAAAGGCTTATAAAGTAAATTCTATTTGATGTGGGTTAGGGGGTAAATTTGAAGCCTAACAGACTTTTCTTAGTACTATTCTTGATTATATTAGCTAATGCTGCATCTGCTCTTACTTTGGATGAGCTTCTTTCATTCTATGATTGGAACATAAACAATCCAGGTGTAACAGTTAACAGCATAACATACTCGAACATTGACACAGATTCAAACACAAGATATGATACAATCTCATTCAGCATATCTGTTGCAGCCAATGATAACCTGAGATATATAGGATTTCTTGGAGAATCTGGCTTTGAAGGCCAAAAAACAGTGTCTGGAACAGGCATACTGCAGATTAACTTCAGCAGCTCAGATTTTGAAGAAGGAGATTATAATTTTTCATTCAAGATATTTGACAGCAATAACAACCTGATCATAGATGCATATGATAACCAGACATATCATTTCAGCAGCGCACAGCATGAGCTTCCGAACGTTAATGTAGCATTCAGCAGCTTTGCATCTGAAAACACTGATGCAGACGGACTATATGAGCTGCTGTCAGCTAACATAAACCTGGATGTAAATATTGCAGGAGATTATAAGATAATAGGCTATCTTAAGCAGGACAGCAAATATATCAAGACAGAAAGATATGTAACATTAAGTACAGGAACATCATCTCAAAAGATCTCTTTCAGCTCAAAAGATATGAGGATTGCAAGATTTGACGGAGCAGTAATTCTGGATAGTGTAGAGGTGATTGGAAATAGTTTTGATAGGATATTTGCTGTAAGCCAGCAGACAACTATCGATTCTGCAGATTTTGACCCTGAGACAACCATTATAACAGGAGGATTTATAGACACAGCTGTTGATTCTGGCACAGACGGATCATATGATATTATTAACCTTTCTTTCATCGTCAATTTTAATGAGTCTGAGGTATATGATATCATAGGCTCAGTCGATGATTATTACGGCAATCATATCCTTGACTTTAATGTTTCACAAGCCCAGACAGCAGGAATAAGGGCAGTTACTATCCCTATAAACGCTACAGATATATGGAAGACAAAGATAAATGGGCCTTACAGGATAGATTATATAAAGATAAAAAAAGGCAATGAATTGGTTGATCTTTTCCTTGATCCTTATGTTTTATCATCCGTATCAGATTATATCCAGCTTGAGCCTCTTCCTCTTCCTGATCTGACAGTCCATTTCACAGAGCTGAAGGATATAGGAAACAACTATTCTGATGTAAAGATAAGGGTAGAAAATATCGGGCAAAAGCTCGCCATAAAAGCAGTTGTTGGATTATATAATGACAATTCAGATGAGCTGGGTTCTAAGACAGTTTATTTCCTAAAGCCAAGCACAGAAAAGATCCTTGAATTTCAGGCTTACACAGAAGACACAAGCCGGCTGATAACTTATGTTGACATAGAGGATATTGTAGAAGAAAGCAATGAGATGAACAATATAGACTGGATTAATTTAAGCAGTATTGTAATAGATTCTACCCCGCCTGCTTCTGTTACAGGATTATCTGTCTATAACAAAGGCACAGATTGGATTTATTTTGTATGGAACAATCCGCATGATGATGATTTTAGCCATTGTGTTATTTATCTTGATGGAGATAATATTAGAACAACAACTGATGAATATATTAATTTAACCGGCCTAAATGAAGGAACATCATATGAATTAAGAATTGAGACAGTTGATATTAATGAAAATGTAAATGATTCTGTTGTAAATATCAGGGAGATTACATTAATCCAAGGTCAAGTTTCAATAAGTGGAATTAAACTGGACAAATACTGGCTTTATGGAGGAAAGAATCAGGATATTGACTTTGATGCTGGCTGGTACTATCCTGAACAAGGCATAACAGATGTTTTATGGAATTTTGGTGATTCAGCATCATCAACTGACATAAAAACAACCCACAGATACAGTCAGACAGGCAATTATACAGCAATCCTAACTATCAATTCAAACATTAGAGAGAACATGACTGTATTTATAACTGAAGAGTCAAGTTATAATTATGATTCACTTATACCTTATTTCTCTTTTGAGAATAGCTCTGCAACCCTGATAGGTGCCATGTTCGGGAATGATGCAATAAACGGATACGTGACTGATAATGATTTCCTTATGGTATATGCAATAGCAAAGCTTGATGGAGATGACAATATCTCTATAAGACAGGTACAGCTGAGCGGTTATGACAGTGAGAAGTGTTGGCCTATAGGATCAGGTTATTTCAAATGCTTTGTGTTTTGGATGGATATCAGGACAGTATCAACAGGAAATTGGAGCTGGCCATTCAGACTTTATGATGATTCTGAAAGAGAGATTGTGAATATGGTCATGTCAGACATATCTGAGAAGACTCCGCCTTCAATAATATTTAATCCTGACCTGACTTATTTTGTGTCTGATTCAGCTTATACCGGTATGAGAGGAAGCGGTGTGGGTAAGGTTAATCTCTATATTGATGGTACATTGAACCAGAGCATAAAGGTAGATGCTGATAATTATTCTTCACAGTTTACATTTAATCCTGATGTCGCTGACGGAGAGGAGAAAAGCTTTGAGTTATGTATAAATGCATCAGACAGGACAAGATTAAGCGCAAGCTCATGCAGAAGCATTGTTGCTGATAGGAAGGCTCCTATGCTTAACTATCTTAAGATAATAGGAGATATAACTGCTGTGCCTATAGGGGGGGTTAGTATAAATATAACAGCAAATATCTCAGATATATCTCAGGTTACAGCGATAGCAGATTTCACAGCAATAAACATAGACAATCCTACAGGCTACTCAAACAAGCATGCTGACAGCTGTTTGAGAGAAGGGAGCTTTTGGATCTGCACCTGGAACAATATAACTGTAAAACTTAACAGCGGAGGAGATTATAATATCACAGTTTCTTTATCAGACCAGCTTGGAAACTCAAGACAAGCTGTTTCAACAGAGAGGATAGCTGCTGTCAACCATGCCCCCGTGGTTTCAGTCAGCAATATAACTGTCAGTGAAGGAAGCCTTATCACAATAACTCCTTCTGCCACAGATTTAGATGGTGATACAATAACATTCTCATATTCAGGCTGGATGAACTCATCGACATATCAGACAACCTATCATGACCAGGGAACATATCAGGTTACAGTAACAGCCAATGACGGGTTTGACGGAACAGACTCAAAGACGATAACTGTCAGGGTCAATAATGTCAATGTTCCTGATCTTGAGATAAGCAATATATCATTCAAGCCTGCAATGCCTGTTTCAAATACGCCTATAATGCTAAGATTTGTCATAATTAACATTGGAGAAGTTCCTGCACAAGATATTAGATGGGAGATAGTGGACAGCAGTGCAGTTGTTTCAACACAGCAGGATCTGTTTGATTTGGATACAGATGAGGATATAGCTGTTTATGCTCTGGTAAAATATCCTGCCCCAGGAATTTATAACCCAAGAATAAGTGTTGACCCGACAGATAATATTAAGGAAATCTATGAAGATAATAATGAGGATTCTGTACAGATTGTAGTCGGATAAATAGCACTGGACACTGGTCACCTGCGGACAAAATATATAAACCAGCCAGACCAATATTTCTGCATGATAAAAAACACATTCCTTGTTCTTGAAAATGTAGGATTGAAGAAAGAAAAGAGCATATGGCAGCAAGGGATAGATGACTGGAATGATTTTTTAGCGGTAGACAGGATAAAAGGGATAAGCAGGAAGGCAAAGATATATTATGATAAAAGGCTCGCAGAAGCAAAAAGAAAGTTGTATGCAGAAGACATCGGTTATTTCTATTCGAATCTCCCTATGTCTGAGCATTGGAGACTTTACTCTTATTTCAAAGAACAGGCATTATTTATAGACATAGAATTCAGCAGCATAAAGAAAGGCTATCCCACAGTGATCTCATTGTATGATGGGGATGATGTCAAGACCATGATTAGAGGCATAAACATGGACAAAAATCTTCTTGAAAAAGAGCTGAATAAAGCAAAGCTGTTGGTAAGCTTTAATGGCAGTGTTTTTGACATTCCGTTCCTTGAAAGATATTTCAAGATAAAAGTACAGATTCCCCATTTTGACCTAAGGTTTGCATTAAACAGGATGGGCTATTCAGGAAGCTTAAAAGGCATAGAAAAAGAGTTTGGGATAAAAAGGAACAATATTTATGTGGAGAATCTTGGAAGCGGAGATCCTTTGCTGCTCTGGAAGACCTTTCTTGCAACTTGTGATGATTATTACCTTAATCTTCTTGTAGAATACAATCAGGAAGATGTCATAAATCTTAAGATGATAGCAGACAAGATAGTTGAGATGTTGGAATTGCATTATAAATCTATTACAATGTGCAATTCCAATCATGATCAAAAATCACCAGTATTATATGGTTGATTGGTGATTTTTTACAGGTTGGAATGGACTTACAAAAACTAAGAAAACTGGAGAGCAGCTATGATGTCTGCGGCTCTAAGGCAGGGTTAGCCCATGTGTATGATGCTTCATCGCCAAGAGGAACCTGTCCTCTCATGAAATCCCTTATGTCAAATAAATGCGTGTTTGACTGCAAATACTGCGTAAACAGCAGGAAGACAAGGCAGGAAAACCTTGATTTTACCCCGAAAGAGATGGCAGACACTTTCCTGAATCTTTACATGCAGAGAAAAGTTGAAGGATTGTTTCTTTCTTCAGCTGTTGTAAAAGATCCTGATTTTATGACAGAAAAGATGATAGAGACTGTTGAGATATTAAGGTTCAGCTATAACTATAAAGGATATATACATTTCAAGGTTCTTCCTGGTGTAAGTTATGGCCTTATAAAAAAAGCAGCTCCGCTAGTGCAGAGGATGAGCGTTAATATAGAATCTCCGAACAAGTCAAGGCTTAGCCAGATAAGCTCAAACAAGGATTATAAGAATGATATCTTAAGAAGGCAGGCATGGGTCAAGATGCTTCATCCTAACCAGACATCACAGATGATTGTAGGAGCTGCAGAAGAGACAGATCTGGAGATATTGAAGATGGCTGATTGGGAGTACAAAAATTTCCATCTGAAAAGGATATATTATTCTGCTTTTAAGGCAGTTAAAGGTACAGAGCTCCAAGACAAAAAAGATGAAAGCCTGGACAGGCAGAACAGGTTCTATAATGTTGATTATATGCTGAGAAAATATAATATCAGGTTTGATGAATTTGAGGAGATAATGGATGATGATATGCTTCCAAGAGGAGACCCAAAAATCCATCTTGCAAACAACCATTTTGAAAGTGCCCTGGATATTAATGAAGCAGAGTATGATGATTTGATAAGGGTCCCTGGCATTGGCCCAAAAACAGCAGATAATATAATTAAGATGAGGAACTGCGGAATAAGATTAGACAGGAAAAAGGATTTGAGCTCAGCAGGAGTGATATTAAAAAGAGCAGAGCCTTTCTTAAGGATTGATGGTTATACCCAAAAAAGGATTTCTCAGTTCAATTAGGCAATAAAACGCAAGTATTAAATAAGATTAGGTTCAGTTATAATTTATGGATGAAGAATCTGATAAAAATCCACAGGAATTTAACACCAACTGCCCTATCTGCGGCGGATCTGAGGTCTGCCAGATGTGCAAAGGATGCAGGATATGCGGAACATGCAGATGTCCTGCTAAGCAAACAGTAGAAAGCTGCCCTTCATGCGGCCAGGAGCTATGCAAAAACTGCGGTGGCTGTAAGGATTGCGGAACTTGTACCTGTGGATCTAGATAAAAATTCTATGAAAATGCCAAGATTTGTGGTTCAAGAGCATAAAGCAACTCATCTGCATTACGATTTTCGTTTAGAGCTAGACAAGGTCCTGAAATCTTGGGCAGTCCCAAAAGTCCCGCCAATAAAAGAGGGGATAAAACGCCTTGCAGTACAGGTCGAAGACCATGATCTAGATTATATCGATTTTGAAGGAGTTATCCCAAAAGGACAGTATGGAGCAGGAACAGTAAAGATTTGGGACAAAGGATTGTTCAGACTGATAAAAAGGACAGAAGAAAAGATTGAGTTTGAACTAAAAGGAAAAAAGCTCAAAGGCATCTATGAATTGATAAGGTTCAAGAAAGCTGGAAAGAAAGACTGGCTTCTGTTTAAGAAAAGATAAAGAAAAAAAGAAAAAAATAACAAACTTATTTGTTTGTTACAGATATTATTACAGGAGGCCTGTTCTTGTCCTTTACTGTAATTGTTATTGTCTTTGATACAGATTCATCGCTTTCGCTGCTTGTCGCCTTTAATGTGACCTGGTGTGATCCTGCATCATCGTATCCTGTTGTCTTTGTGCTTGATGTCATCCATCCGCTGTATTCAACTGTTATTGTCCCTCCCTCGGGGTCTGTAACTTTAGGTGAAAGTGTTATCTTGTCTCCCTCATACACAGTTAGGTCATCAAAATTGCTTATTACAGGCTTTCTGCTGTATTCCTCAACCATTATATTGACGTCCTGTGATGTGCTTAGCTGTCCGTCGCTTGCTGTTATTGTGACCTTGTAAGTTCCAGCATCATCATAGCCTGTCTGCCACTTTCCTGAGCTGTCCAATGGCTCTGTAAATGTATATGTTATGGTATCTCCTTCAGGATCTTCAGCTTTTATTGCCAGGTTTACAAGATCCCCTTCCTTGACCTTTATTGTTGTAACTCCTTCCTGCACTGTAACCTTCGGCTCCTCTTTGACCACTACAGGCTCTTCCTCAACAACCTCTGGCTCTTCTTCGACAAGCTCTGTTTCTTTCTCCTGTTCTT